>ERZ772957.915-NODE-915-length-20956-cov-11.844314_pt1 | contig 20956 bp, 2 predicted proteins | sample MGYA00580682_ERZ772957 | MGnify/ENA primary metagenome ERZ772957 (study PRJEB29015, sample SAMEA2737921) | human oral metagenome | biome: human oral; feature: human-associated habitat; material: dental | place: China | collected 2025 ...
TTCTGGCATTGACCGTCTTCGCCGTCGTAATGTCGCCGCCCGTCAGCGTGATGTTTGCTGCCGAGACTTCATCTGCCGTCGTCAGTTTGTTCGCCGCCGTCAGCGTCAAATTACTTCCGGCTTTAACCTCCTTCTGCGTCGTGACATCACCGCCCGTCAGCTTCATATTTTGCTCTGCAGAGATTTCGGCTTCCGTCGTCAGGCTGTTCGCTGCCGTCAGCGTCAGATCACTTCCGGCAATGACTTGCTGCTTCATCTCGACATCCTTGCCAGCTACAGCAATGCTTCCCTTCGCTTGCAGAGCTTCCGCCGTCAGCGTGCCGTTCGTCGCCTTGAGGTTGATGCCGCCCTTGGCTTCGACTGCAGCGAGATCAATATTGCCGTTTGCAGACGAAGCAGCTATATTGCCGCCCGCCGTCAGCTTATCTGTCGCTTTCAGGCTGTTCGCTGCCGTCAGCGTAAGATCGCTTCCGGCATTGACCTTCTTCATCTCGACGTCCTTACCCGCTGCAGCAATGCTTCCCTTCGTTTGCAGCGCTTCCGCCGTCAGCTTGCCGTTCGTCGTCTTGAGGTCGATGCCTCCCTTGGCTTCGGCTGCAGCAATGTCGATATTGCCGTTTTCAGACGAAGCAGCTATATTGCCGCCCGCCGTCAGCTTATCTGCCGCTTTCAGACTGTTCGCCGCCGTCAGCGTCAGATCGTTTCTGGCATTGACCGTCTTCGCCGTCGTAATGTCGCCGCCCGTCAGCGTGATGTTTGCTGCCGAGACTTCATCTGCCGTCGTCAGTTTGTTCGCCGCCGTCAGCGTCAGATTGCTGCCGGCTGTGACCTTCTTCACTGCGACATCCTTGCCCGCTGCAGCAATGCTTCCCTGCGCTTGCAGGACGTCTGCCGTCAGCTTGCCGTTTGCCGCAGCAAGTTCAATAACGCCATTCTCCGCCGTTGCCGTGCCGATAACGACGTCGCCTTTCTTTGCTTCTGCGGCGATGCCGCCCTTGTGCGTAAGCGCTTCATCCATGGTGATGTTGCCGTTTTCTGCGCGCGCTCTGATATTGCCGTTTTGCGCTTCCGTCTGATGAAGGTAGACATTGCCCGCCTTCGCTTCCGCCAGAATACCGCCCTTAACCTTCAACGAGCCTGCGGCAATGACACTTCTTCCTGCTTCGAGCAGCAGGCTTTCTTCAGCGTCAAGCGTCGCGCCGTTTTCAAGCGTCACGTCTTCTTGCGCTGCCAGCGCCATATTGCGAGCGCTCGTGTACTCTGCGCCGTTCTTGACGGTCAGACTGCCCCCACTGGTAAATGCCATGCCCGCATCGATCGTCTTGATCTTGCCTTCCAGTGTGAGGGATTGGTTCTTCGCGAGATTTTTCACGCGCACATCCAAACGATTCTCGTCGATTCCCTTGACTTTGAGTGTCCCCGCGCTGCCCGCGCCAAAGCTCACGGTGAGTCCCGTCGCGGCGTTTGTGACCAAGTTGACATTGCCCATAAGCCCTGCCGCTTCGTCTGCCGCCCGCACATTCGCCTTGCTGAACGTATTTTTCTCCGACAATATCTGAATGGAGCCGCCGGCTTTTCCTGTCGTACCGACGGTAAAGGTCGCGTTCTCAGATGCGTGAAGGACAGATTTCTCCGTGTTCGCCTGCGTGATTGTATCCGCCGCCTCAACGACGACGGTCTTTCCTTCCAATCTGCCGTCCGTGAGGTCGACACTCTTCGCCTTGAGCTCTATGCTGTCTGCGCGTACATCGGCGAAGGAGGGCGCATCGCCGCCTTTGGCGAGCTTTACTGCGCCGCCCTCGTGCGTCACTTTTACCGCGCCGGTTGCCTCGCGCGTCCGAATCGTTCCCAGTACGAGATCGCCGCTCTTTTCTCCCTTGAGCGAGATTTCCGATGCAGCTTCGGCATCGATCGGCGTTCCATTGCCCAAGATTCGCAAGGCTGCACCACCGGCGCCGATATTGCCTCCCGCCGTGAGCTGGATGCGATTCCCAGCGTTCAGATAGGATGCAGCTGCTCCGAGCGGCGCTTCCATGCGGATCGCACCCGCTGCATGGAGGTTGATGTCCTTGCCTGTCGCGATGGCTCCGAGTGTGAGTTCCTGCGTGCCTGTCTGCTTCAGATAAACGGACGCTTCTGTGTTCGCCCGAAGTGTGCCGCTCAGATTTGTCTGTATTTCAGCCCCTTTCCTGCCAAGGTCGCCCTTGCCGCCGTAGAGCGTCAAGTCTTTCGCCGTAATGAGCCCTTCTGCGGTAATCCCTGTTCCTGCCAACAGTTTGACTTCGTTCGTGCCTGCGTTGATACCGCTTTTGATGCGCAGCATCTCTCCCTCGGGGCTTGCCAGATAGACGTGTCCCGTGCTGTTCGCCGAGACGCCACCGTCCGCTGCCGTCTGCACCGTGAGCGGCGTCTTCTGCCGCACGGTCAGGCTGACGAAATGACCGGAAGAATCGTAGTTCTTTGTGATGTCGCCGACCCTTGCTTCGGAGAGTATCTTGAGTTTTTCGGGACGCGCAAGATCCGCCTTCAAAATAGTCGCTTCGCTGTCCTCACCGATATTTTTCGCGTTCAGCACGATATTGCGGCCGCTGACGTTCGCCGTCTTCTGAAGGCTCACTTCGCCCGGCTGGCTGTTGATGAGCCGATCTGCAACGGCATAAAGAAGCTGGTTCTTCGTCCAGCCGTAGTCGTTGTCCGCGCGCGTGACCTCGGCGTAGTTCGCGATGGCAGTTCCTTCCTTTGCCGTATATCCCTTGGCGCTGAAATATGCCTGCCGCGCGTTTTGGAAAGTCTCGCGTGCCGCCTTCTTCTCCGCCTCCGTTGTAGCGGCTTTCATCGCGCTGATGTAGTTGCTGCGCGCCGCCTGCATGGCGGTGTCGCCGTTGTAGTCTTGCGCCGCGCCTTTATATGCCGCGAGCTTCGCATTATCCTTCTTCGCCAGCTGTCCGAGCCTTGTCTGTGCCGCGTTTTCCCGCTTTTCACGAGCGAGGCGGGCAGCGTCGGCTTTTTCTTCCGCACTGTCGGCAGAGGAAATAAGCCCCGCTTTCTCCCAGACAGCTCTTCTGCCTGCCGTATTCGCTGCAGGCTCGCTCCTATCCGCCGCGATGATATCATGCCCTGCTGCATCCAGTACAACATCGCCTTCTGCGCTCGTGATGCGATTGACGCGCATATCGCCGTCAACCTGCGCCAAATGGATATTGCCGCGCGCCGCCGCCGAGAGTCCGGCGTCCGTCGGATCGCCGCTGATCGCCGCAGAGCCTGCGCGGACGCGCAGGGCATCGTTCGTCGTGCCGATGGTGCCAGTCTCGCTCGAAAGCTCGATGCGCTGCGCCAGCACGCTTTCGCCGTTCGCAGCCGCGTTCGTCAGGCTGCCGCGTGCGCGGATGACCGCATGGCTGCCCATGCTGTCGTCAAAGCCCGCGAGCGCTCGGAGCGCCAGATCGCCCTGCAGGGAGGAGAGATCTATGGAGCCTGTCGTGCTCGCAAGATACACCTTGGCCTTGCTTCCCTGTTCCAGTGCGGCGTGCTGCAGATCGATGTCCTTCTGCGCCCGTACGGTGAGATTGTCCGTTCTGAGCACCCCGCCGCCTCGCACGCTGCCGTCCTCGGACGTCAGCTTGACAAAGGTATCTGCTGTTGCCCGGACGTCGCCGCCGACCATGACATCGCCCGTTGCCTTGACGTCTACGCCGGCTTCTCCGACAGCCGCCCGCAGGAAGCCGACGGAAACAGGATTCGACGCTTTGAGGCTGTAGGTGCTCGTAGACGAAGAACCATCATACTCCGTCCATGTGTAGGTGTAAGTGCTGTGGAACAGACCGAAAAGACCGTGCTCCTCCTTCGTCTTCGTCATAGGCGATTCCTCGTGGCTGCTCGGCCTCCACGCACCCTTAATCTGATATTCCTTGCTCTGGCTGTTGTTGGATTCGGCGAAGAAGCTGCTCGTCCCAAGGGTGTCACCGTTATGCGCAGAGCTGGCGACCGTCTTGATCTTGTCGGCGGATACCTGGTCTTTGATCTCTTGCGGCGACTTGAAATGGATGAAGCCAACATACCTTTCATCCTTATAAGATTTCGTCGTCGTCGTGTCCGTTGCAACGCCGCCCGTCCACTGGTAGACGAGTTTCGTATTCGGGTTGAAAGTAAAGATGTTGCCTGTCAGCTTCTGTGGATTTGTATATTCGATACCTGTGTGCCCTGAATCCATGATGCTCACAGTGCCTTTGCGATCCTTGTTCTCGATGGAGGAAAGTGCGAGCGCACGATCCACCGCCGTGACATCCGCACTGATCTTTGCCGCGCCGTCCGCCGCGAGGATGCGTCCGCCGCCCGTGCTGCCGACCCTGCCGGAGATATAGACCTGCCCACCGTCCGCCTTCACCGAGTCGAGCAAGAGCTGCTTGGAGGACGGGTTGTAGTAAACGGCGACCTGATATTTCCACGCCTTTTCCGTCGTGTCGTAGACAGCGCCGCCCGCGCGCACAAGGTAGTTCGCATTGCCGCGCACCGAAGCGTCGTCCAGCGCCTGCGGCTGATGCTGCTGCTGCCACGCACGATCCATATCCTCCACTTTTGTGCGATCCGAGGCGTCAAGCACCGCCGTATAGGAGCTGTAGCCGCTCTGCACAAGCCCGTTGATGTTCACTTCATGGGCGTTGATGTAGACCATCTGCCCCGCGTGGATGCCCGCCTTCTCATCTGTAGCAGCTGCGGGAAGCTCGATATGGAGGTTGTTCTTCACCCAAGTGCGGTACGCTTCATAGTTCGCGAAATTCTTCAAAACGAAGTTGCCATTCGACCGCATGTAAGTGTCCAGCGCCTTTTGGATTTTATCCGCCGTCTCCTTGTCGATCATGTAGCGGACGATGGGATCGCCGCCCACATTGATGATGCCGGAAGGATTGTTCTGCACCACAGCGCCTTCTTCGGCGCTGATTTTGACACTCTTGCCGCTGATTTCCGCCGTGCCTTCCACATGGACGCTGCCATGCTCGTTCTTGATGCACACGTCGCCGTCGCCTGCCGAGACTTTCCCCCGTATGTCGATGAGCGGCCTTACGCCTTCCATGCCTGCACTGGTCGAAGTGATGTCGATGGCGCCGGTCTTTCCCGCTGCTGCCGCATCGGCACGGATGTTCTCGACGCCCTCGACCCCGCTGACCTTTTGCGCTGTTCCCGCCTTGGCGGAAATATCCTGCCCATTATAGTAAACCTTGCCGCCCGACTGGCTGATGACAGCATCGCCCGTAAGGAGGTAGAGCGGCGTTTCGTTGCGGATGGAGATGGTCGGCGCACCCTGCGCAGTGAGCAAAGCGCCCGCATTTACTTTCAGCTCGTCAGCCTCTACCTGCACATGTCCGCCCGATACGGTGAGCCCCGGCGTCTTGACGGCAGGCACGGTAAGATAATGATAGACGACGAGCGTCTTGTTTCCAGTCGGCTGACCGTTGGCGTCCTTGATGTCCTCCTCGGCGGCAAACCCCTGCGCTTTCATCGCGTTCAGAAGGTTTTCCATAGCAGTCTGGTAAGCATTGTATGCCGCAGTACCGGGTTGGTACTCCTGCAGCCTTTTCAACAGATCCTGATACTGCCCCCAGAGACCGTTCTCCATTTTTGCCGTCCCGAGCTTGAAGTCTTTTTCGCTCACGCCGCTGCCTTCGCTGACCGTGATCTTGACGCCGCTGTAATCGAGCGTGCCGTCGCTCTTTTTCTTCACCGTGCCGCTGATTTCCACTTCCGTGCTGTTGTGGCGTCCCGCCACAGCCTTGCCGTCAATCGTGACGCCGTTTGCATACTCTTTTTGCGCCGACATCTCGCCTGTCTCGGTCGTGGAAAGCGGCATGTTGTCCGAACCCGTATAGAAGGTATAGCGCCGCGCCGTCTGGTCGATTCTTTCCTGCGCCTTGTCCGCTGCAAAGTTCAGATTGCCGACGGATGAGACCTTCGCCCCCTGCGCGAGCGTTACCGTGTTCTTCTGCGAAATCTTGCTTTGCAGGTGCGGCCGATTGTCAAGGGGGATGAGTGCGCGGTTGTATACGTCGGAAAGCAGGTTGAACTGCAGGTTGCTCTTCGCGCCCCCGGCATTCCTGCCTGCATAGAGGTTCACTGCGCCGCCGCCCGCAATCTCGCTGCTGCCTGTAATGCGCACATCATTGCTGCGCGTGAGCGCATTCGCCACATACGTCGTCGCATAACCCATGACGCCGAACTGGTTGTCCGCCGTCGTCGCATAGTTGAGCAGCGTGTCGTCTCCCGCTGCAAGCGTGATGGCGCCTCCCTGCGCGCCGCCCTTGCCCAATGACGTGGCAAGATGGCTGTCCGCCGCTTCCACGCTGTTTTCATAGCGCGTCTTGAAGTCGGACATGGCGGCAGTGGTGGGCATCACACCGGCTGCTGACAGCCCATGATTCGCCGTTGCCGATCCTGTCGTCGCCGCCTGCGCCGAGATTTCTCCATCGGCATCAAGCGTGGAGCCACGCAGACGAATCGCCGCTTCGTAGGCGCGATCCTGCGTGATTTTTGCCGAAGCGTCGGCAACCCCGCCATAGCCGCCGGAATAAATCCAGCTCTCGTTCTCGAAGCGGTTGCCCGCCGTATAGCGCTGAGCGCCCTTCGTGCGAATCGCCGCGCCACTCACATCGAGCACCGCTTTCTGGTGCACGACGCTCGAAAGACCTGCGCCGCTGGCGTCGAGGAGCGCCGCACTGCTCGTATCCGACTTGAGCTTGAGCTTCTCGTGATTCGTCGCCGACGCCTTGAGGTCGCCTTCCAGCTCCCATTCCCCCGAAATGGTGGTCGTCGTATCCGAGGTCAGCGACTGGTCGAGTTCCGCCGCTGCGATGTTTTCGCCGACAGAGACGCCGCCAAAGCTCGTCGAGGAGGCTGTCACATCCGCTCTCGCCGCCGCTTCGATCGCCGCATCCTTCAGACGGCTCGCCTTGTCCATGCCGGCGGCGGTCACCGTCGTATGAAAGACGTCCGCAGCCCGCACCCAGTTGTTCCCCAGACCTGCGGCGAGCGCTTCGTTCGCCGTCTGCGCTGTCACGCTGTGGGAGGCGATGTTGTCCGCCCGCAGGCGCAGCGAATCCATGCGCCGCTCCTTGCTTCCGTAGACGTTTTTCCCCGCTGTGACGGAAACGTCGCTGTAGACGCCGCTGTCCGCATTGTTCAGCCCCAGAGCGATGCTGCCGACATTGACCCCCACGAGATCGACCCTGCTCTTGAGATTCGCCTGTGCCACAGCGTCCATCGCTCCTGCGCGGAAGGTATTGCCGCTGCCGATCGCAAGGGTCGTCTGCACCGCCTTTCCCGCCGCGCCGAACATCGCCTTGACCACGCTGATATCTCCCGCGCCCAAAGCAATATTGCCTACGACGGTCTTGGAGGAAAGCTCTTCCTCGTTCTTTGCTTCCAGCGTGATCTTCTCTTTGCCTGCGTCAAAGACGCCGCCGTTTCCTACATCGACGACTGTCGAGCCGTGCGCGTGCGTCTCTGCCACCATCAAGGAGCCGGCGGCTGCGCTGACATTGCCTGCCTTCGCCTGTGTCTCTGTCTTTGCCGCGTTGCGCGCACGGACTGTGATCGTGCCGTCCGTCGCGCGAAGGCTGCCGCCCGCGACCTGCGTGCGCACTTCGCCGTCCCAGTCGCTGACGCTGACGGCGGCTGCAGCGGCAGCAAGCGATATCCCACCCTGCAGCGAGCTGATCTGCGCCTTGCCGCCGATCTTCGCTTCCGCTTCGACGGAGCGCCCTTCGATTCTGCTGTTCGTGATATCAAGGAAAGCGTTTCGCGCCACGTTGGCGACAGAGACGATGCCGTTTGCCAGCAGCCCTTGAAGCCCTGCGCTCGCGCTGAGGAAGTCGAGTTTGTTTATCTCTGTACTCGTCACGGAGAGCTTTTCTCCGGCGCTCAGGTGCGCGTCCTTGATGCTTGCCGACACCTGTGACTTCTTGCCGCCGCGCTCCGCCGCAACGACTTCGGCGTCGGAAGAAACCGCGCCGAAGGTGTCCTTGCTCTTGAGCGTCCCCTTTCGGATGACGTCATTCGCATCTTTATAGGCTTTGCCGACGTTCGCATTCACAGTCGTCCGGCTGCCGTCTGCCTTTTTCCCTCCCGTCGCTTTATACTCGTCTTCCACTTCATGCCCTGCCGTCACCACGGCGGTATTGATCGCAGCGCCGCCCGCCGATACCCCGAAGTTCATCGTATCGAGCGAGGTGTCGCGGTGCTCGTTGGCGGCAACGGTCAGATCGCCCTTCGAGAAAAGGCTGCCGCCCTTGATGCTCGTCTCGGTCTGGCTGTCGAGCGTCGCCACGTTGACGCCGACCCCGACGTTGGCAAGTCCCAGAGTCCCCTGATATGCGCGGGTTTCTGCGAGCGTATCATTTTCCGCCTTGACGTCGATCTGACGCGCACGCCGATCCGCTGCGCCGATCGTCGCATTCTGCAAATGCGTGCGCACCGTATCGTTGAAATTGGACACGCCGACGCTCCCCGCCGCCGCGACTCCGGCGACAGACTGACTCAGCTGCTTGTAATGGTTTTCCGTATGATTCTTTGCCAGAACGGATACATTCGATGTGCCATCCCCGGTAAAGGAGATTTTCGCATCTTCCAGTGCAGTTTCCGTCTCACTCTCGCCTTTCACGACATCGACCGCAAGCTCCGCCCCGACAGCACCGCCTCCCATCGCCAGTGTAAAGACGTGCAGACGGGAATCATGATCGGCATACAAAGAGAAATCGCCGGAGAGCACGGCGTTCGCGTTCCAAATGCCCGCTTTCGTCTTGCTCTTCAGGAGTGTCACATCGTTGAGCGAGGCGACGCCGACGGCGGCGCCTGAGATGCCGATGTCAAAGTTGGCGACACCGTGCTTCGCGAGCGCCTCCACGCGGAGATTGCGTGCGCGGATGTCCGCCGCCCGCCCAAGTCCTTGAACCGTGGCGGTCGTTTCGCGGTTGATCGTCGTCGTGTTGCTCGCCAGCCCCACGCTTCCCGCCAGACCGCCTGCCGCCGCCGTGCCGAGGAAGCTGAAATTATTCGCGTAGTCATGCGCCGCGACCGCGACATCCTTCCCGCTTTCGATCTGCGCCTTGTCCACCATCGCCGTCGTCGCGCCGCCGATGGTATTGACCGCAACATTTCCTGAGACCGCCGCCCCTTCGCCGACAAAGTTGGCATTCGTTGCAATCGTATTGATCTTGTTCGTGCTGGAAGCTGTGACGGCGACCCCTTGATAGTCCGTCTTCTGCCGTTCGATATAGGTGGCGGGCTGCACGTTCGATGTCGTGTTCACATAGTCATTGACGATCGCGTTATCCGCTGCCTTGTCCTGCACTTCGGACGATACGCGATCTTCCTTCGCCGTATCATAGGCTTCGGCATTCGCTTTGACCTTCGTCGCATTTTTCGTCGCATTTCCTTCGACGAGGGCGTTCGTCGTTGTCTTGATCGTGTTGACAACGGAGGAAAGTCCCACCGCTGCACCAACGCCGGCAGCAGAAAGAACACCCGCATAGGTATCGACGGCGCGATCCGATGTTGCCGCGACCACCACGTCATGCGCTGCGTCGAGCTGCGCTCCGCCCGTGATCTTCGCCGTCGTCTCGCCATTCTGCACGTTGACTGCCACAGAGCCTGCCACACCGGCAGTACCCGCGCCTGCGCCGCCGATGCCGATGGTCAGCACCTTGTTCTTCGACGCAGCACGAACCTCTGCGCCGCCGACATCTTGTTGACCGCCCGAAAGTTCCGCCCGCGTGCTGCCGAGGGCGGTCGTCACCGAGACGCCCGCACCGACCGCCGCCGTGCCGCTGCCCGCAAGGACGAGCGTGTTCGTATACATCGAGCCGAGGGACTCCGCCTTGAGAGAGAGACTGCCTTTCACCTCACCTGCCGCGTTCTGCACGTTCGTGCCCTTCATCTGGGTACGGACGTCTTTTTCGATATTCGACGTGGCGGCAGCGCCCTGCACCGCCGCTGTGCCTGCACCGCCGATGCCCGCCGCCGCCGTGCCGAGCGTTGCTTCATCAAGCGCATGCACACGAATGGCGGACTTGTACCCCTTCGTGGTGATGTCCGTGTCGTTCAAAAAGGCTTCCATCGTCTGATAGCCGACGCCGCCCACCTGATTGTAGGCGATTGCGCCGCCGACCGCTGCCGTGCCCGCGCCCGAAAGCCCGCCGGCAACGGCGACTTTCGTGGTGCTGTCCTTCGCGTCCACCGTGATGCGGTTCACGTTCACCAGACGCGACCGCCTGTTCGTGCTCTCGCTTTCGCCGATTCCCGCCAGCGTCGTGTCCTTCCCCTGCGTGAGGGCGAGCGCCCCCACCACTGCCGCTTTACTGCCGCCGCTGACCGCTGCCGACACGGAGACGGTCGTGCCGCTGTTTGCCGCCGCCACAGTGACGTCATGCGCATTTCCCTCGACGGAAGTGCCGAGGATATGCGCCCGCGTCGCGTTGTTCAGATGGTTGAACGCCACGGCGAGCCCCGCACCGCCTTTCCCCGCGCTGACCTGTCCCGCGACATTGACATCCACATTCTTCGTCTCTGCCTGCACCGCCGTATGCTGCGCCTCGACGTCGGAATCTTCCATCTCCGCCTTCGTCGTGTCCGACGTAGACTGCACACTGACGGAACCTGCGCCGCTGAAATGGCCGCTGCCCACGGCTGCGCCGCCCGCCGTGTTGATGAGAAGCGCGTCAGAAGAAGCGATATTGTTGAGCGTATCCGCCGCGATCTTGCTCTTTTCGATCCGCGCCGCCGTCGTGTTTTGCAGCACGCTGACGGCTGCAGCGCCCGCGCCGCCGACGCCTTTGCTGCTGAGGTTAGCGGAAGCGGCGAGAGCCGTCGTGATGAGTTTCGTGCTGCCCTTCGCCTTCGTGTCGAGCGCGACCTTGCCTTCGCCGTTGGTCGCCGCATTCTTTTCCGCATTCTCGCGGTACGTCAGACCCGACGGGTCAAGCCCGTCCGCCAGCAATTCCTTGTCGAAGGTTTTATTGAGATCGTCCGCATCGTAGGCAGCGTTATCGACCTTTTTCCCTGCGCCCGCTCCTATATCCGCCCCTTCGATGTGCGCCTTCGTATCGTTCTTGATGCTGCTTGAGGCGAGCGCCCCTTCGAAGCTGACGCCGGACTTCGCGCCTACGACAGCGCTCACGCCGATCGCCGTCGTGATCTGGTTGTCGTCCGTCGCCGCATGGTTGATGACGTCACCGGCGAGTCGATAGGAGCCGCCCGCAAGTTCCGCCGTCACATCGTTCTTCAGATCGCTGACGGCGAGCGTGCCGCCCGCACCGACAGCCATTTTGCCCCCGAACATCAGGTTGGTGTTGATGCCGCCCGCGATCTGTGTGTCACTGCTGTAGGCGAGGTTGTAGAGACTGCCGCTGAGCTCATTGAGGCTCGTATTTGTGCCCGAGATTTTCGCCGAAATCTCGTTTTCCGCCTTGTTGAAAGAAAACGCACCCGCACCGCCGAAGGAAACCGTCTCCCCTTCGGCCGCCGCTTTCGTCAGGGAGAGGGCGAGCGCCGCCGCTGCCGAGGCGCCGTCCTTTTGGGCGATGTTTCGCACGTCGTTGGCGTTCTCGATCGTCGCGCCTTCGATGAAGGAATGCACCTTCTGATTTGCGACATTCAAAGCAGCCGCCCCTGCCAGCGCGACTTTCACTTTTTCGGTATGTTGTTCGATGTCCTGCGGCACATCTCCCTGCTGCACCGTCGTCGGTGCATTTGCTCCGCCTGTCGTCCTGTTGTCGAGCTGCGTGGCGGCGCCCTCCTGCGCGTGCTGGTTCTTCAGCTCTATCTCGCCTGCCGCATTCTGCACGCCCTTCGTCGCCGCCGACTGCTTCCATGTCACAGCTGCCGCGCCGCTCCAGGCGCCGAGGAAGGACGCGTCCTCCGCTTTCATATTCACATCGCCCGCCGTCGTGTCCGACGCATTCTTAAAGAGCTTGACGTGTGCCCCGTCAAGCTTCGCTTCGGTCTCGGCGTCGATCAGATTGAGCGAGAAGCTCCCCGCGCCCGCGATCTGCACCTTCGGCGCCTTCTCGTTTTTTTCCGCCTGCGCCGCTACGTCGTTCGTCGTGCCCTGCTGGACGTTTGCCGTCGTATTCGCGGCTGCCTGCGTGTTCTCGTTCGCCGTATTCTGCGCGACCACCGCCGCCTCGTTCGCCCCGGCTTCCGGCTGGGCGACTTCGTCCCGCAGGACGTCCGCCGGACGCAAGGGTGCTGTTTCCGTCTCTTCTGCCGAAAGATTTCCCTGCTTCCCCGCCTTGTCGGAGGTGAGCGAACCCGCCACCGAAAGCGTGTTGACGACGCCGTCCGTCAGCGCATTCACAGCGAGAGAGCGCCCTTGATACGTGCCGCCGGCGAGGATCCTGTTCGACAGATTATAGTCCGTGACAGCGCCCGCCGCGCCGACCGATGCCGCACCCTGACTCCATGCGACCGCCCCCGCGAGATTCGTAAGGACGTTGTTCGCCGTGCTCTTGAGCGAGATCACACCCATCTCACCCGCCTTCGGCCCTGCCAGAGCCTTCGCCGTCAGAGCGGCAGACCGATCGACCGTGATGCGGCTCGTCCCCTCGCCGCCCAGATAGGCAGCCATGCCTTCAAATCCTGCCGTGCCGGACTTGCCGGCGCTGTAGGAGAGGTCGGTCGTCACATTCTGATTGTGGGCGCCGATCTCCAAGCCCGCGCCCGTCACACGCGCCCCGGCGCCGACAGTGACCGTCCCCACCGTCGAATGGCGTGCGACGCCCAGCGTGCCGCCGAGGGAAACGGGGGCAGTATCCGTCCCCGCCATTGAGATGCAGCTTTTGACCCTTTCAGTCAGATCCTTCTGGTAATTCTCCATCACCGCCGGATTCGCTATCTTCTTCGGATCTTTGAAGATCTCCTCGACTTCCTTGCGGATTTTCACCATAGTTTCGGCGAGGTTTTTCACATCGATGCTGACGTTCGGCTTGCCGTTCATCACCACGTTCGTCTGCTCCGCCCGTGCGTCGATCTTCGTCGTGCCGCCGAGCGCTGTGACCGCCGCGTGATCGCCGATATGAACGTTCGCTTTCTGCGTGAGGAAGTTGACGTTCGCTGCGCCGGAGATGCCGAGTTTGCCGCCGTCGCCCTCGACCGTATTGACCGAAGCCGCTGCTCCAAAATTGGCATAGTTCTCCGGCGTCAGGAACATCATCGCTTGCGATGTGAAGGAGGTCAGCGCCACGTTAAGCTCATACTTGAAGCCCTGCGACTTGCTGGCAACGATCTGCTCGATGCCCGCACCCAAGGACAGCGCGCTCGTGATAATATTCGTAATGCTCAGGGGGAACTTCGTCGCGTTTCCAACGTAGTTGTCAATATTAAGACCCGTACTCTTTTGCGCAAGGGAGCGCAGATCGTTGACCAGCTTGCCGAGCTGCTCCACATAGTCCTTGATCTGCGTCTGTTCCTTTGCGGAAAGCTTCTGCATCTCCTCTACGTCGTTGATGAAATCCGTCGCCCCGCCGTATATCTTCATCAGGTTGTCAAAGAGTCCCTTGATGCGGTTATAGTCTTGATGGCTGTTCGCACTGATATCCACCATACCTGCCTGGATATTCGCATGGCGCTGCACCTTTTTCCCGTGCTCGTCCGTCGTGTCCTCCGCGCCGTCCGCCACATTGACCTCTGCCTTGTTGTCGATCACGCTGACAAGAACGGATGCGTCCGCGAGGACTTTCGTCTTTTCGTCATCCTTCGTATTCACCATGCCGCCCTGCGCCGACATGTGCACATCCGACATATTGTTTTCTGCCATGAGCTTGACCAGCTTGGTCACGGGCACCTTGTTCGTGATGCCGATATTCGCCGTCTTGCCGACATTGACCGTCGCTGTGTTCGTCTCGACGCCCACGGCGACGCTCGTGCCGAGCGTGAACATCTGCGTCAGCCCTTGCAGCATACCGCGCTTTTCCTGCGGCTGGCGTGCATCCAGCTCGCCCTTGAGTTCTTTCTGGCGGTTCTGCAAAACTAGTTGCAGGCGATTCGCTTCAATCACACCGTTCTTGGCTTCTTCGGGCTTCATCTGCTCGGGCGGCGGATTCGCTCCGATAGCTGCGTTGCTCGCGGTCACGTTGTTGCGCACCGTCGTGTTGTTCGCAGCGCCGACGACATAGCGCGTGGCAGCGACGGCGCCGTTCATGTTCAATACCGCGTTGCTCTTATACGTGAGATCTGCGACCGCCGTCGCGGCGACGGCAGAGACATTTTCCTTCACAACCGCCGCGACGTCGATGCTGTTTGCAGCAATCGACTTCACCTGCACATCGTTGTCCGTGCTGCTGATGCGCGACGTCTCCCCAAGCGTTACCTGTGCGTCGTTGTGTCCCGTCGCTACGGCGACGGCGGCATTGACGAGCGGCTCCGTGCCGACGGTAGCCTTCGCCCCGTTTGCATTTGCCTTCACCACGAGAGCATTCGTGGACTGCGCGTTCACATCGACGCGCCCCGGCGCTTCCAGCGTACCGTCGATGGTGATGTTCGCCTTGCTGTCCGAGCCGCCGTAAGCGACGGCGGCGCCGGCGATATTCGTGACCTTCGGCCCCTGCCCCGCCGGGCGCGTTCCTGCCTGCTCCTTCTCCGGCTTGAGTTTGGGTTTTATCATCTGCGTGTCGACGCTCGAAGTCGACGCCTGTACGATGTTTTGCGTCTTGCTCTCCGCCGTGATGGAAAGCGCGGGATTCTTGGCGTTTGCCGCCTCCGCCTTGGCTGCGTCCGCATCTGTGCTGCTCAGCGCACGCGCGGTCAGCACCGCCTTCTTGCCGACGGAGACGTTCGCTTCCGAACCCATGTAGCTGTAAATGGGATCGACCTTCAGCATATTGGTGATCGTCGTGATCTTCGTCAATGTCTTGCCCATATGGCCAAGCGCCTTAATATCGCCCGAGAGATTCTCCAACGATGTGCTGTCGTTAAAACTGTTGTACGAATTCGTCGAGGTCGCAGCAACCTTGATCTTGTTCGCATCGATCTTGCCGTTGAGCTTAATATCCGCTTTCGTGTAGACAATCTGCCCCAGAGGATTGTCAATGGAGCCGATGGTGGTCTGCAGATCTTCGGGCATACGATCAAACGACCAGCCCGGATCCCGACTCGTCGCCCGCGCCTCGATGGTGACATTTCCGCCGCTTTTCTCATCTGCCGTATAGGCATCCCTTTGCGAACGCGCCTCTATGACACTGCCCGCCTCCGCCGTGACCGTCGCTGTCCGATAGCGCGGTGCAAAGTCCTTGAACGTCTCCTCCACGCCCTTGTCTGAGGCCATAGCGAGCCCATCCGCCACGGCGCGCAGCACGATGTCGCCGTTTTCCTCGGCGTCCATGACGAGATTGCCGCTGAGATTTGCCGAGACGAGATTCCCATGGACGTCCGTCGTGTTGACGAGATCCTTGAAGTCAATCGTCGGCGCCGTCTTCAGGTGAGCTGTACCGGCGAGATTGATCGTAGCCGCTTCCAGACGGATGCCGTCCACAGCGTTCAGCCTGCCGGCGACAGAGATCGTCCCCGACGGATTGATCGCCACCTCTCCCGAAGCAAACGGCAAAGCGGTTCCATCGTTCGCACTGCTCTGAAGTGCCGTGTAGCCGCCTTTCGTCGGCGTGATGACATGGATGCTGCCCGCATTCACGACGCCCGAGGCGCCGACCGTCATGCCGTCCACGCTGACGAAGTAGAGATTGCCACCGACCTTGTTGGCGCGGACGGCATTGACCGTACCGTTGATCGAGATGGCTTCATTGACGAAATTGATCAGATTCTTCGCGCCGCCCGCCGTCGTCGTTCCGAAATAAAGGTTTGCAATATGCCCCTGATCGAGGGAAAAATGCTTGAAGGTGTTGACAGCGTTGTCCCCGTGCACACTATCTGCCAGCACGTTCGTCACGGCGCCGTTCGTCGTGATCGTCCCCGCCTTGCTTGCGTCCGCCTTCTCTATCGCATTGGCGGCCGCGAGCTGCGCGAACCACGGCCCCGTCATGACGCCGAAAGCGGTCAGGCTCGCCAATATTTTCTGCGTCAGCGAGCGTTTCTCTGCACGACGCTTTGCGTTTCTCATAAATCCAGCCATTTTTATTTCCTCCCTGCTCAAAACTGCGCGTTCAAAACGAGATGAAAGCGCGCCCGATCCACCGTTTCCGGCGCCGAGCTGTAGCCGACGGTACGGCGAAGCGGGATGCCCGCCGACATATCGAGCGATATATTTTCCTCAAGCCGCGCGCGAAGCCCCAGTCCCGTACTGAGCAGAACGTGATTTTCCGCGAGCTGCGTGCCGCCCCAGAGCGTGCCGTAGTCCAAAAAGGTGTAGAGGCTGACTGCCGGCTTCTTCAGGACAGGCACTGCATACTCCAGCGAGCAGGAAAAGCCGTTCGGCGCACCCAGCAAATTTTCCTTGTAACCGCGCACGCTGTAAGCGCCGCCGAGGAAGAACTGCTTCGAGGGGCGCAGATCTTTCGTACTGCTGAGCTGAAGATTCGTCCGCAGCGTGAAGAGCTGCCCATGCGCCGCGCTCATCTGATAGACGCCGCTCAGCGTATAGAAAGAGTACCAGCTCGACGGCTTTGCGAGCTTCGTCAGAGAAGCGTTTTTCCAGTGCCCGTAAGTGAACGCATGGCGATGATAAAACGCTTTGCCGCGCCCGTAATGGGTGAAGGCGAACGCCGCCGTCCCATCTGTGAAGGTATCGTCGATCAGGGACGGCAGGACGAGGTCGGTGACGGAATGTTGGCGGCTGAGCGCCAGCGACGCTTCCGCTCTCATGTAGGGAGTCACAGCCATAGGCTGCGAAAACATGACCTGCAGCGAAGAGGCATGGCCGTTGACCGGGATGCCCCAATCGTGGTACTGACCGCCGATCACCTTCGTCGAATTCGTGCTGTAAGAAAGCTCAAGCCGCGTGCCGCGAGGTCCTATGGGATAGGAGTAGCCCGCCAGAAAGGAGTTCAGCCCCCGCGTGTGCAGAAAGCCGAGCGTCAGCCTGTCGCGCCAGCCGAAGAGGCTGCGGTTCGTATAGTAAAGACCTTCGCGCCAGCGTCCCGTTGTCTCACTGCCCGAATTGTCGCCGTAAAGCGTGAAGGCGTCGTTCTTCGGCTCCTTTGCCGTGAGCACGAAATCTGTCGTGCCCGGCTTCTCTCCCGCTTTCAGCGTCAGATGCAGCGTCACGTCATTCGTCGCATTGAACCAGCGGATCGCCTCGTCCATATCCGGATAGCGCGGTACGCTCCCTGCCTTCAGATACATGCGGTCTTTGATATAGAGATCGCGCGTGTGCTCTGTTCCCTGAATCTCGACCGTGCCGACGCGTCCCTCGAAGAGGCCGATGTGAACGCGCCCTTCATGAATCGTCTGCGGCGGCAGATACGCCCGGCAGGTGATATAGCCCTGCTCTGCATAGCGCGCATTGAGCTTTTCCACGAGCGCATAGAGATCCGCAAGCGTCACCTCGCGCCCGAGGTAGTCGGCGACAACCGGCTCGCGCATCTCGGGCGTAAGGATCTCCGACGCATCAAAGTCCGCCGCGCGCAGGACGAAGCGTCGCTCTTCCTGCACCTCCTCGGTCGGCTGCTGCGGCGCTTCTATGTTGCTTTCTTCAGCTCCGCGCCGCTCCTGCATCTCGCGCTCCAGGCGCAGCCTTTCCATCTGCTCCTGCTGGCGACGCAGTTCCACACCGCTGTCGGGCGCACCACCAGGCGGCGCCGCCTGTACATCCGTCCCCGTACAAACAGCGAAAAAAATCCCCGTTGCTAAAATTGCAAACTTCTTTCTCGTCATCGTCATCGCCTCACAATCTATATCTCTCCTTGACCCCAAAACCAGGCGATCACGCCTTTGGGGCACACGGACACTATCCTACTGTTATTTTATCATAAAAAAAGCAGGCAAGACGCAATCACTTTCCTGCTATTTGCTATCACTTTCCGAAGTACCCGATATATTTAGTGGTCGTCCAATAAAAACGGAGTGCATACGAAATTTCTCCGCATGCACTCCGTCGATTATCGTTGAGGGGAATTTTTCAGCTGACAGTCGTCAACCTTTGACGAGAGCAGTATACCTCGCACGTTCTGCCATCGGGATTTGCAAGACATCCATCGCTTTCTCCATGGAGAGGTTCAATTTCTCCATCATACTGCGAATGGAAATTACCATGCCATTTTCCAAACCTTGCGACAGACCTTGCGACAGGCCTTGCGACAAACCTTGCGACAGACCTTGCGACAGACCTTGCGACAGGCCCTCTTCGCGAGCTTCTTCCGCTCGCACTTCCAAGGCAAGGTCTGCATCCCATTGGAAATTCACCATATCAAAAACCTCCCTTTCTTGCTTTTCCTTGAAATATTCTGCCAAGTAGTCGTTCGCTATACAATACTGTATCGCTTCCGGTACAGCTTCATTCAGCGCTTTTCCCTCGCGCACGCTGTGGCGTACTCTGGCGACAAATACACTGTAAGCTTTGAGCGAGGTGCAGCGGGTTAGGATGTTATTTCCGGCATCCACATTGATACTGATGACTTCAACGATGAGTTCCATAGCGCCTTCATGCTCGCCGAAAGCATCCGACAGACGCAGCTGCCATCGCGGGGGCATTTTTGTTCTGCCATTGTAGAGAACATAGAATTTCGGCGCGGGCAGTGCAACGATGTTTGCACGATAGGGCAATTTCGGGTCAACGTGTTGACGATATAGCTCTGCGATGTACCAAAGGATACGCAGCGGCATATTCGCATTTACTGTGCTTTGATGCTCAAGCAAAATGAGATGGCGATCCTTAACGATGAAGCTTACGTCGTTTTTCTCACTGTCAAAGAAGACCTCGTCAATGGTTGTCAGTTTTATATCATTTACTTCTACTGCTTCACCTTCCAAAAATTCATAAATCTGCGGAAGTCTCTGCACATTATTGAAAATGTCACGAAAGAGCGAATCCTTATACGTGCGTTTTGTACTTCTCATCGAATCCCCCTCTCTGTGTATATTATACCACAGAATGCAAAAGAGGGAACTGCCCCCTGTAACCAAAAGCCAAAGTTTTGAAACTCTTGATGGACAGTAAAAGAGTGCAGCAGACTCTTCCCTGCTGCACTCTTTTGCGCCATCAAAGGCGTATGCCCTGAATTTCGAGATCGCGTTCCGCATCGAAGCGATAGAGTCCGAGAGTTGCGGCGCGGATGGAGCGCGGCGTGCCGAAGCGGTAGACGTCATCGCCAAAACCGAAGTCGAAGTGCGGCGCAGCGTCCTGCAAGAGCGCGACACGGATGCCGCCTGCGCGGGGCGCGGCAAGGATGCCGTCTGTGAGGGGCGCATTGACAATGAACGCGCTCGCGTTGTCCGCCGCCTGCACGATGCGGTAGTTGCCGAGGACACCGTCTGCGATACCGCCCGCCTTGCCGATGACGGCGTAGCTGCCGGGCGTATTCGTATCGGCAGCAGCGGTCGTGAAGGCCACGCCGTCTGCGCCGAATACGCTCTCATCTTCACCATCGGCGAAGCCCGTCGCCTTCCCTGTGAAAGCAGGCAACGGCTCGCCCTGCGTGACGCTCACCGCCTCAGCGGTCAGCGTGAGATCACGCGGCGTGATCTCGCACACACCGCCGATGATGTCATACTTTTCGCTGTACGCATGGTATGTGCCGACGTCTTTTCCTGCCCGCCACATTATATCAGCAATGCCCGCGACGTCCGAGACGGTGCCATCGTAGACCTTCTCGACGTTTTTGAGGCTCTTCGTCCCCTGCATCAATCCCGTGAGGAGCGGCGTCGCTTGCCCCTCGTAGATGCGCCATGGCGTCCCCTTGCCGCCTGCAGCGGAGACGACGTCATTTCCCTTATCGTCCTTCCAGTCTTTATAGGTCGCCGCCTGCTTCATCTCTTCTGCGGTGGACCATTTGACATCCTCAATGACAGCCGCTTCAACGAAGAATGGGGCTCCTGCACTTCCTCTATCCCATACGGCATGTCTGATCGTACCGCCCTCCAACAAGGCCACAATGGCAGCGCCTCGCCCGATATATCCCGCATTCCATGCGTACTGAATGGTGCCGTCCGTGATCTGTCCTGCTATACCGCCTATGTAAAGCAGATCCTCGGTGTCATGGCCGCTGACCGCGCCCGTATTGCAGACGTGCTGAATGAGGCTGTTGCTCACCTTTCCCACAACGCCGCCGACACAGTACTCCCCTTGGACACTCCCCTTGTTCCATGCGTTCTGAACTGTGGTATTGTTTACCGCCCATCCCACAATGCCGCCGACTTCCTGCATCGCCATGACCGTCCCCGCATAAGAAACGTTCCGAATGACGGCATTATCTGCCTGTCCCACAATGCCGCCTACCGAAGTATTTCCTCTCACATTGGCGTCCGTGAGGAAAAGATTTTCGATGTGCGACCCTTGGACGTGGCCAAACAGCCCGATGCCTTTTCCCTGCCCGCGCCGGATGGTAAGCCACGAAACCGTGTGTTTGACACCGTCAAGGTGTCCCGTAAAGGTTCTGATCGGCGAAAAGCCATCACCATCATTCCAATCCTTTGTCACTCTCGCGTCGATGTCACGCGCGAGCATGTATCTGCCGTGCTTGCTGTCCATCCTCGCATCCATGTTCTGGAGTTCGTAGACGTCATGCACGAGCATATAGTCATAGCCAGCATGATCACCGCCGCCATTGAGCTTCCTCACATCCCACGCGCGCTGTGATGCAGATCTCCTGCTATTCGGATGCGCATAGTTGGAAACCGTATACGACCTATTTTTGCCATTCACGTTGATGTCTCTTTTCGTTGTATTGGCGACCTCGTAGCCGATGTGCGGTGTTTCCTCGCTGTAAATCCGAACCTTTGGCTTCGTTCCCGGACCGCCGACCATACCATGAAGCGGCGTTCCATGCTCGTCCGTCACGTTATTCGTATCGAGGACGGTGACGTT
>ERZ772957.916-NODE-916-length-20949-cov-8.130181_pt1 | contig 20949 bp, 20 predicted proteins | sample MGYA00580682_ERZ772957 | MGnify/ENA primary metagenome ERZ772957 (study PRJEB29015, sample SAMEA2737921) | human oral metagenome | biome: human oral; feature: human-associated habitat; material: dental | place: China | collected 2025 ...
CGCCACCTCGTGCCACTGGCCGTCGGCCGCGGAGGCGACGATGGCCTCGTCGACCTCGGCCGCGCACCAGGCGTCGGCCGCCGACGGGGCGATCTGCTCGCCGGTGATGACGGACTCGATGAACTGCGCCGCCTCGACGGACTTCATGTCGTCGAAGCCCATGGAGGTGCCCGCACCGGGCTGGAAGATGCTGAACGCCGGGAAGTCGGGGCCGGCCATCACGCGCGTGTAGCCCTGGAACTCCTGGTCGCGGCCCGCGCAGACGAACAGGTCGTTGAGGTGCTCGAAGTTCCACCGAAGCGACCCATTGGTCCCGTAGACCTCGACGACGTACTCGGCTCGCGGCCCCACCGCCACCCGGCTGGCCTCCATGGTCGCGACGGCCCCGCCTTCGAGGCGCGCCAGCACCGCGACCCAGTCCTCGTTCTCGACGGGGCCGAGCTCGTCGGAGACCTCCCAGCCGGAGTGCCCGATACCGGCCTTGGTGGGGATGGGACGTTCGGGGATGAACTGCGCCGACGTCGCGGTCACGGACTCGATGCGCCCGGCGAGGTACTGCACCAGGTCGGCGCCGTGGCTGAGGAGGTCGCCGATCACTCCGGGGCCGCCCTTGTCGCGGCTGTGACGCCAGGTCAGCGGCCCCTCGGGTGAGCTGCCGTAGTCGGCGATCAGCCAGCATCGCACGTTGGTGACGCGCCCGATCCGGCCGTCGCGGATGAGCTGCCGGGCGCGTTCGATGGCGGGCGTGTGGCGGTAGTTGAAACCGACGGCGGTGATCAGCCCAGCCGCCTCTGCCGCCTCGGCGATCTGGCGCGACTGCGCCGCCGAGACCCCCATGGGTTTCTCGATCCAGAACGGTTTCCCGGCAGCGACGGCGGCCAGGGCGATCTCGTGGTGCAGGAAGTTCGGGGAGCAGATGCTCACCACGTCGACCTCGGGATCGGCCAGCAGCTCGCGGTAGTCGGCGTGGGCCCGCTCGAACCCGAGGGTCGCGACGGCCTCGTCGCGGGCCGCCGCCACGGGGTCGCAGGCGGCGACGAGACGCACCTCGGCCCCCAGCCCCTGATAGCGCTCCGCCAGGGCGCGGTAGCTGCGCGCGTGCAGCCTGCCCATCCACCCGAGGCTGATGACCCCCACACCGATCCGCTTGCTCATGTTGTTCTCCCGACATCCGGGGGCCGGCCCCTACGGCGACCCACATGTCCGAACATACCAAGGGTCTCCTGTTGCGGATCCTTTGCCAAACCCAAACCCCGGCCACGGCAGGAAGCCAACCGCCCCCGCTGGTTCCCGCGCCGACCGGGCGAGGACGGATGACCGCCACGTTGATGTATGCGTACGCCGACATCGCCGGTAGGGTGGGTGGCGTGACCTCCACCATCGACGACGCCGACGCCCTGGCCCGCATCGTGCGTGCCACCCGCACACGGCGCCAACTCACCCAGGCCCAGCTCGCCGAGGCGGCCGGGGTGAGCAGGTTGTTCGTCATCGAGATCGAAAAGGGTCACCCCAGGGCGGAGATCGGCAAGGTGCTCACCCTGCTGGGCGCGCTGGGGCTGAGCACCCAGGTCATCACACCGCGAACCCGGTCCCTGGACGAGGCCGAGGTCGACGCGCTGCTCACCAGCCTGCTCGACCACGGATTGGAGCGGGTGGCGGCCGAACACCGGCCGGCCGTGACCGCGGCGCTGCGTCGGATGCTGAACAGCGACCAGCCGGGCGTGGTGGCCCAGCACCTCACCCGCGGCAGCCGCCCCGAACGGTTCGGACAGCACTGGGACCACAAGCCGACCCTGCTGCGCGCCTTCGCCCGCGGGGGCCGGGTGGCCGACGAACACGCCCGCGACCGCCTGCGCCACCTGGGATCCGCCACCAGCCTGACGCGCACTCAGGTCGCCCGCCGGCTTCGCGACATGATGGAGGTCCTCGGCCTGGATGCGGCGGCCCTGGCCGAGGAGGCAGAACGACTGCGCGTGACGGATCATGACGACCTGTTCGACCAGCCGGATACACGCGACCGGATCACACCCGCCAGCGTGAACCGGGCGCTGGAGGGCACGCCGCCCCCGCGTCCGGGACAGCTGGCCTTCATCCTCAGAGCCGCGCACATGGACGTGAGCCGGGTGCAAGGTAGTGAGGATGCCTGAGGTCCTCGAATGTTGGCTGCACGGCGATCACGTCGGACGCTTCGAAAGGCATACCGGTCGCGCTGCCCGGCTGGTCTACGACGCCGACGCCACCCGCGTCGTCTCGCTGTCATTGCCGATCGGGTCGCGGCGACACACCGGCAACATCACCTTGAAGGACTGGAACGCTCTGGCCGTCGACTGCGACCTGGAGCCGGACCACGTGGTGAACATCGTCAGCGATGTCAACCAGCGCCTGTCCTCCCAGCTCGAACCGGCCCTCGGAGAGTTTGCCGCCCAGTACTCGAACCTGGACAAGGCCGTGAGGCAGATGCAGCGCTACATGGCGAGGAACATCTGAGCCGCGCCAACCCGGCGGACGGGGTGCCGTCGTCGAGGTCGTCGACCGGCCCCTCCTGCCGGGCGGCGCTCAACCGCTCGGCGGTGCAGGAGGGGCAGGCCATGACGTCACCTCATCGCCTCATCGCCTCAGGGCAGTCGAACAGGTCCACGCGCGCCGGGGCCGTCACCCGCAGGATGTGCGCCGGCAGGCCGTGCCAGTTCGCGTTGCCGTCGTCGCTGCGGAAGAACCGCTTGTCGCGGTGCAGCGACGGCAGGGTTCCCTCCCCGGGCGAGCCGAGCACATCGACGGTGGCCGGTTTCCAGTCGTCGCCGGGCGTGACGTCGGCGCGGCGCAGCCACAGGCCGGCGCACCGGTCGGTCTCCTCCCGCCACGCCGCCCAGTCGTTCCCGCCCCAGGCCCAGACGTGGCCGGTCGGGATGACGTGTTCGGGCGGTTCGGGCGCGAAATGCCAGCCGGTGTGATCGGCCCAGGCGTAGGCGGTGAACTCCCCTTCCGGGCGTGCCGTGATAGGGCGCGCAAACCAGTCAGCCATTGTCGGTGTCCTTCCGCTTGAGGGAGCCGAAACCGCGGGTCGTGCCGCCGCCGATTCCGATGATTTGCTCGTCGAGGTCACGGGCGACGGCCTCGAGGAGGTCGCGTTCCTCGTCGGTGAGCGGCTGCAGCTCGTGGATGCGCAGGCTCAGGGTGGAGCCGGGTGGCAGGTACTGCACCGAGTACAGCGACCCGTGCGATGCATCCGCCGTCATCTGTGAGTTCATCAGGCTGCCGCCGGAGATGCGGTCGATCGCGACCTGCGTCAGGCACGGCAGCGTCTTCGGTTCGGGGGTGGTGCCGTCGGGCAGCTGCACCGGCGACGACTCGAACCGCAGGATCCCGCGAGTCCCGCCGTCGAGGGATTCCCCCTCCGTCCGCGCCGACCCGAACAGCCGTTCGTCGATCCCCTTCACCTCCCGGCCGGTGACCTTCAGGATGTGTGCGATGCGGTGCCGGAAAATGCCGCGCCACGAGTCGGCGGGCATCTCGGTCCTGGTGCGCAGCACGTTGTTCTTGTCCGGAACCGCGTTCTCCAGAGGTTGACCGTCGCCGATGTGCAACGGGTCGACCGCCTCGAAGCGATACTCGATCGAGGGCTTCGGCGACGGGGATTCGCCCTGCCGCTTCTCCCAGCCGGTCAGGTCGGCATCGGGCACAAGGCAGGCGCGTCGCTCCTGGAGCCACCAGGTCAGGCCGGCCGGATCGCGGCGGTCGATGGTGCGGTGATGGATGGCGTGGAGGGTGCCCCAGCCCTGGTTCGATGTCCGTCGCCGACCAACGACCGGCCGCCACGTGGCCGCCAGGTCCAGGAAGGCGCCCAGTGTGGCGGTCTCGGCGTCGTCGCGGTCCCACAGCAGCCACCACTGCACCCGCGTGCCGCCGGGAATCACCTCGCGGGTGAACAGGTGGCCCCCTTTGGCAGCGCGCCGGTGGCCGTCGATGGCGACTCCCGTGACCTCTTCGGGCGCTTTCGCCTCGACGACGTTCGCGCCCAGGACCCGAAGCTGCGACGGCGACGTCTCCCCGCTCTTCTCGGCCCCCAGATAACGGGAGGCCGCCTCGCCGAGGTGGTCGCGCAGCCCGCCGACGAGGGAGGTCGCCGGCAGGTACACCGACCCGTCGGGTCGGCGCTGGATGGGCGCCTGGACCGCATCCTCGCCTGTGGTCCCGGAGCGCGTGAACGCGCCGATCGCCCAGGGGGTGTCGATGGTGAGGTCGAACCGCATCAAGGTCGCGTAGCGGGGCATCACTTCCTCCTCTTGTTCCTGCTCTTCTTTTTGCTGCCCGACCGCAACAACTCGGCCAGTTGCCTCAGCTGCCGTGGCTCCAGGGCCAGGATCTCCCGGAGCTTGTCGTGGAACTGGGGCGGGGCTTTGGCGAGCACCAGGTCGAAGTTGCGCCGGGTCTTCTCCTCAGACACCTCGCTGGTGTCCGAGAGGTTGATACAGGCCATCCGCAGCAACGACTTGTACTCGCCCCAACTCTTGTGTTTCCGCAGCTCAGCGCTCTCCTGGTCCCACCACTGTTCGGTGACCTCAAAAGGAGGCCGGTTGGTCGGCTCCCAGCCGGTGAGCGCAAGCTGGCCGTAGCCGTCGATGCGGCGCCAGCCGATCCCGCATCGACGCAGCTGCCGCCAGCCGTCGGCGGTGAGGCCGTCGACGACGAAACTGACCCCTGGCGCGAATGCCCAGTCCGGCACCTTCGGCAGGTTGCTGCGCCCGTGCCAGCCGGTCACCAGTTCGCTGCGCACCCACTCGGGGTGGGGGCACAGCGTCAGGTTGTCGCCGCTGACCCGCTGCAGCTCACGCTCGACGTCTTCGAGGTCCAGGCTCGGCGCACCCCACTCGTTGGTGATGATCGCGGGGCTGGTCAGGTGGATGGCAACGGGGCGGTCGTGCCACGTCAACGGCTTCTCCTCCAGCGGCGCGACGGTGGCGAGGGCGCGGCCCCGGTCCTGGGACCGGCCCTGACCGATCCGGACGGTGGCGTCGTGGAGCCAGGAGAGGTCGGCACTGGTCTCGATCTCGGCGATGTAGCGCGTGCCCTTTGCGACGTAGTCGCGGGAGTACAGCCGCCCTTCTTTGGCGGTCTCGTTTGCCTCCAGCTCGACGCGGCCGCGCCGCACCGGGTCGGGCAGGTCCGTCCAGCCGGGCTTGGCCGTCAGCGGGCCCTCGCAGCGCGGGCACACCCCGACGTCCGGGGCATCACCTGAGGCGACGAACAGCGCACGGTCGTAGACGACCTCCCCGCATTCGGTCGTGGCGCGGTACTTGCAGGTGACCTCGGAGGTGGTCCGCAGTACCGCCCCTTCGGGGACGGCCTGGGTGACGAGGAGGTCGTCGTCGAACAGAGCGGCGAAGTCGTCGGCGGAATCGCACCCGCGCCACCACAGCGCTGCCAGGGCGCCCCGCAGCGTGGCTCCGGGAATCACCCGCTGGGTGGTGGTGTGGAACAACGCTTCGTTGCCGATCCCGACGCTGAACGGCGTTTCGAAACGCAGTGTCAGCTGGTATCTCACGACTCCTCCTTCACGGCCAGCAGAGTGCGACTGTCGTCGTCGGTCCAGGGCTCCGCATCGCGGATCGTGACCCAGCCGAAACCGCGCCGCCGGTTCAGCCCGATGCTCACGATGTCGCGGGCCGCGGCCCGCAACACCAGGACGTGCAGCTTCGGGGAATCGCCCCGGCCGTCCCAGGCGACGGTGAACTCGCCCCTGGCGGCCCAGCACTGTTGGCCCGCGACGAGGGCACGTTCCTCGGCGCGGCCGTTCTCGTCGACGCGCACCCGGTTCCACAGCGACGGCTCGACGCCGTGCTTCAGCGACCCGGTGCCGACGCGCTCCACGGCGACGTCGGAGAAGATCCAGTCACTGCCTTTGCGGGCCGTCCCGAAGACTTCACCCACGAGGGTTTTCGGCAGGCCGAGCCAGTGCAGCGCGTGGGCGCGCAGCAGCCCCTTGACCGCGGAGCTGGGGAACGGGGTTTCCTCGTCGATCGTGTGGTCCAGGCCGTCGAGGGCCTTGCCGGAGCTGATCACGAACGGTGTTAGGAACTCCACTTCGAATTTCAGGCTCATTCCTGACCCTCCTTGGTCTTCTCGACGACCGGCCACCAGCGGGCGCGATCCAGGTCGGCGCGGATCTGGTCCTCGGAGCTCTGCCCCAGGTATTCGACGATGTCCCGCTTGGTGCGCGTGGCCCAGGCGACGGTGTCCCGCCCCGCATCGAGCTCCTGCTTCAGGGCACCGCGGGCGCTGGGGCCGAGGCCTCGCAGGACGTGGCCCCCGCGCAGTTCTCGGGAGGCCCGCTCGGTGTCGATGACGTTGCGCTCCAGCGCCTTGTGGTCGGCGGTGGTGTCGGCCCAGGCGATGTACGACTTCCCGCCCTTGCCCGTCTTCTTGGCGATCTTCTCCATCTTCTCGGCCAGTTCCCGGGCCCCCGCGAACGGCGCCTTGTAGTGGGTGAAGACCATGCCGACTCCGAGGCTGGCCTGCTTCGCAGCCTCCCTGACTTCCTCGAACTGCGGGTTGGTGCCACACACGTCGTCGACACGGTTTCGGAACTCGGTTTCGAATGCCTCAGCGAGGGTTACCGCCCACAACCAGGCGAACCGGCCGGCGACGCTGGCCATGACGTCGTCGCCTCCGATGTAGTGCAGGACATCGGGACAGAATTTGGGGTTCACCATCGCGGTGATGACGTCCTCGCGGGCCCGCTCGGCGGCCTTCCGGGTGGCGTCGTCGAGGGCTTTTGACAAGGCCTTGTGTGCCTGCGGCTCCTTCAGCTGGGCGACCTTCTTGAAGAAATCACCCATGCGGTTGCCGTCGGCGAGGATCAACGCCAGGTGGTTGTCGGCGTCGCGGCGACCCATCGCGCGGACGGGGTGGGCGTCTTCTCCCGGCTCTTCGAGCTTCGTTAGGTGTTCGAACATCTCAGGCTCTGCAACGCCGTCTTCGCGAGGTTTCAGCTTGTCCTTCCACTGCTTGAAGGCCTCCCGCCGCACGACGCAGTCGGCGCCGTAGCTGTCCTTTCCTTCGGGAACGGCCACCAAGACCTCGGCGGATTCCTCGTGGCAGCCAGCGCATTCGGTGAGCATCGGCAGCCGGCGCGCCGACGGCACCCGGTGCCGCACCCGCGTACAGCGCTGCCCACCGCCCGTGGCCTGGTAGGCCTCGACGTAGCTGTCGGCCTCGTGCACCCAGGCGTTCCACTCCAGCCCGGGAAGGCCCTCGGCGACCACCATCAGGGCCGTATCAACGACGTCATCGGCTACCGGTTCGTCGGATTCCAGGACGACGACACCGGCGATGTCGGGCGCCTCGTCGCTCAGGCGAAGCTCTTCGGGGAGTCTGCCGCTGAGATAATCGCGGGAGGTGCGGGTGGTGAGGGCCTGGGAAGCGCCCTTGGTCAGGGCCAGGCGCGGGGTACGGGCGATCCATTGCTGGATTCGTTTCGCCCCGATCACGACGTAGGTTGTCACTTCGCGCTCCAATCGCTCTGGTCGTCGGCGGTGATCTCCGGCATCGGTCTCCAGGCTCCGGGTTTCCAGCTCACCTTCCGATTCTTGGATTGGGCCGGGCCGCCGAAGTCCTTGAAGAACTTGAAGGACTCGTCGAACTCCTTGGAACCGAACTGCCTCCATGGCTGGGTGGTCGGGTAGGTGACCTTCCACCAGTTCTCGCCCAGCCCGTCGAGACGGAGCACCTTCCGGGCGCCCTCGTGTACGGCGTCGAGGTCGCCGCAGCGGGTCCTCACCTCCGCGGGATCGATGACGAACTTCTCCAGCGGGATCTCTGCTTTGTCGCCGTAACGGGCGGCAACCGTCGTGATCCTCGCGGCGGTGATCTCGGCGGTCACCGACCCCAGGCCGAGCGGCTTGCCGCGCCCGAGGTGCAGGGCGAACTTGCCGTCGCCGATGAGGCGTCCGGGCTGGAGCGCCGCGAGCAGCGAGGCGACGCCGAACCTGTCCAGACCGTCGAACGTGATCGTCTGCCGGAACGTGCCGCCCGTGACCAGCTGGGCTTTGGTGCACATGTCGGCGCTGTGGTGCTCGCGCTTCAGGTGCCGGCCGGGGACGTCCCCGACGCCCTGGGTGTGTTTCAGGTGATCGAGCTGGCGTTCCGGGTTGGAGTGCCAGTAGAACTTGCGGCCCCGCAGCTGGCGCTTCGCGGATTTGTCGCTGTCCCAGCGGCTCCAGCGTTCATCGCGCGAGGCCGGGGCGGCCTCCGGCGACGTGGGTTCGAGGTAGGTCAGGCCGGCACCCAGGTGCGGCTGCCCGAGCGGGGCCAAGGTCACCTCGTCGCCCTGCAGGTCGACGCCGACCGCCGCCCCGAAGCGGACGTGCGCGGCGTAGGAGCGCTGGTCGCCCTCGCGGCGACGCTCATCGGTGATGGCCTTGTCGTTGAGGGTGTCGGCCGACCCGAACACCGAACACGACGGGCACAGTCGCAGATTCTCGTCGTCGCACGGATGGGTCTCCTGCGGGATGCGGCCTCCCAGGCACTCCTTGGACCGCTCGCGCCAGAACTGGCTCAGCTTGATGGCGGTGACCATGATGGTGGTGTCCTTGCCGCGCTCGGTCTTCACCCAGATGACGCTGCGGGGCTCAAGGGCGTGCTTGTTGCCGCGCGCCTGCCCAAGCTTCGTCTTCCCGCGGAACACGTCGATCCACCGCTCACCGTCGGGGCGGGCCTCCATCATCGCCCAGCTGAAGTCGTGTTTGGCCTGCGACGAGATGGTCGCGCGCTCCCGGGTCAGCTTTCCCAACGACCAGTACCACTTGGTGCGCACCTTCTTTCCCTTGACCATGGCCGTCTCGTGACGCGCACCTTCCTTGGTGATCAGCACGACGTAGCAACCGGCCAGGTCCTCGTACCCGCTCGCGTCGGCGGGACGGTCACGGACCTGGAACCGCTCCGCCACCCGCCGCTCCGGCTTGTCCTTCCAATCGTTCTTGGAGTTGACGGCGATGACGTCACCGGTTCGAGCTTTTCCTCCAAGACGTTGGCGCAGCGTCTCCGAGTCGACCGACGACCGCTTCTTCTCCTCCTCGCACAGCAGGACCTCGTCGTCATCGAGGACGACGGCCATCCGCCAGTCTTTGAGCGCGTCCATGTTGGGCAGCTGCCGGTAGGTGGGGCGGTAGCCCAGGTCGACCTGACGCAGACAGCCGCCGAACAGCATCTCGTGGGTGCTGCGGACCGCACCCTTGATGGAGCTGCCGGGAATGCGGACGTCGCCGCCGATGCCGCCCCACTCCTCCGTCGGGATGGCGATCGGCGATTGGATGTGCCACGTGACCTCCAGCGCGCCGACGTAGCGTTCCCGCGCCTCGTCGGGGCCGGGGTCGTGTCCGGGTGGCTATCCGCGCACCACCTTCTGGGGTAACGGCACGAACGTGTAGGGGTTGACGAAATCGGTCACGCGTTTCTCCTTCCACAGGTGTTGCTCTGCCGGGGCGGTCATTGGGTCGGTGTTACGTCGTCGAAGACCTCGACGATGGGGCCGTGTGGCATGCCCGCGGCCACACGCAGCACCTTCTGGTAGCGCTGCCTGGCCCCGAACGGATTCTGGGTCAGCTCGTAGAGCACGCAGTTGAGAGTGTTGGTTCGCCTCGCGACCAGCGGCGCCAGCGACACCGCTGCCGACCATGCAATGTGCAGTTCCCTGCCTGCACCGCGTTTGCGCAGCTCGTTCGCGATCTCCTTGGCCAGGCGGGCGCCCTCGTTGGACGGGTAGAAGTGGTCGCCGCTGCCCTCGATGACGATCTCGAAGCTTTCGTCGCAGGTGGCCTTGAGTTCGTCGAAGGGCTGTTGGTTCTGGCCGTTCTGGTTGCGGATCAGGACGGCTACGCGGTGCAAGCGGTCGGCTTCCTGAAGTGAGGGATCCTGGGGTGTGTGCTCGGCGAACGACCCCGCGACCGCGTGGAACGTCTTCTGGTCGTCGCTGCGGCTGGCGTCGGTCCACTCGTTGCCCTGCAGGTCGATGACGCGCAGGCCGCCCTGCCGGGTGATCGGCAGGGCGGTGCCGAGCACCCAGCCGAGGCTGAAGTGACCGCCACCGGTCAGCGTCACGCCACTCACGCCGTGGGCATAGAGGGCATCGACCATGATCGGCAGCGTCTCCTTCAGGTACCGGTAGTCCTCGGCGGCGGGGATGCCGGTGTCCGGGTCCTGGCGCAGCCGGATGGCGAGGTCGTGCTCGCGACCGAGACGGGTGGTTCCAGAACGGCGCGTGTAGGCATCGGGGATCGGGCGGGTCTGTGTCTGGATGGTGACCTCGCCGTCGCCGATCCCCCGATCGCCGAACAACCACCCGAGGGCGCTGGAGATCGCCGCGACGACACCCGTGGGCAGGCCGATCGGCAAGTACCGCTCCGCCGGTCTCATGAGATGCCCGAGCCTGCGGTGGAGGAGGTCCCGGTACAGCTGACGGCACTCGCCGAGACCGTACTGCTTCAGATTCTTCAGCGGCTCACCTGTGGTTTTCAGCAGCCAGTCGGGAGCCGACAAGTCGATGGGCTTCTTCGATCGCCCGCACCCGCCGAGCGGGTGATCGGCAGGAGCATCGTCGGGTGAGGGTTGCCCGGCATCCACGTCGTCTCCTTGCGACCGGCCGTCGTTGGAAGCCGTCTCGTCCTGTTTGGGGATGGTGTTGAGGACGAGAAGACTGAAGTCGTGGGGTTCCTGTTCGAGTTTGAGCAGTTCCGGGAGCTCCTCAGCAGGGACGAACTGGCTGTCCCGGATCTCGGGCGTGACGATGAGAACGGCGGCCGCGATACCTTCTTCGAAGGCCTCGTGGACGCGGCGGGCGGTCTCGCCAGGAGGCAGATCAACGAGGTCACGCCAGGGCACGAGACCGCCGGCACGCAGGAAACGGTCCAAAAACTTGGCGTGCTCGGTACCGTCGCTTTGTCGATACGAGATGAAAACCGGCCCGGTCGGGTCGTAGCGATTCCCGTGGGCGCTGCCGCATCTGTCTCCCATGATTCCTCCAAACCCGGCCCAGGATTCCGAAAGGCCGTCGTGAAGTACTGACGGACAGCCGACGACCACATCGTCCCGCTCCTGCCGTCGCGCCCCTCCCCACACTCGATTACCGCACCCCGAACGAGCTCCACCAGGAATGGAAACAACTGATGCGGCAGCCCAAACCACATGCCAGGTTTTTGTTGCTGTCCACAAAACCCATGGCATTCCAACCTGGAAAGCCCCCGACCCCACAGCCCTGAAAACCAAAGCCAGCTAGCCCAAGCTACCCGAGGAAACTACGTGAGGTAAGGCCCCCGTTTCCCGGGAACTTGACAGTGAGGTACTACGTGAGGAAACTGCGTGAGTGGTTGCCCTCCCCCCCCGACGGACCCGCGCCGAGCAGAAGCAGCAGACCAGAGACGCTTTGATCGCAGCCGCTCTGGTCGCGTTCAGTCGTGACGGCTACAACCGCGCCAGCCTCGACTCCGTGGCTGGTCAGGCGGGCTTCTCCAAGGGAGCCGTATACTCCAACTTCGGCAGCAAGGCCGAGTTGTTCCTCGCGGTCATGGACTACAACCTGGGCGCGCTGCGCGGCGAGGACTGGGACCCGTTCGAGTCTGCCGTCCGGGCCACCGGCGCGCAGATCGACGAGTCCATCTCCATGGACCCCGCCGAGTTGGTCCGTGGTTTCGGTCTGGCAACCCTCGAGTTCATCACAACTGCCGCCCGTGACCCCTCCCTGACCAGCGCCCTCGGCGAGCGAATGCGCGCCCACCTGGACGCCTACGGCCGCCTCGCCGACCGACGCCGCAGCGAGGGCGAGACCCTCACCTCCCGCCAGATCGGCTACCTCATGGCCGCTCTCGATCAGGGGGCCACGCTCCTGTTCCTGAGTGGCGTCTCCGACGTGGACGGCCCGCTGCTGCGAGACGGCCTCCGCCGGCTGCTCCTCGACACGAGCGGGCCGGCCCCCGATGGTGTTCACTCCACTCCGCTGGCCGACGTGGACCGGATCATGAACCTGCTCGACGAGCCGCCGCACGACTGAGCGGGGCAGGTCGATCCGTCGGCGGATGCGTCGTTCCTCGAGCATCACCGCGGCCGCGCTCAAACCGGTCTACCAGGCCTCAGACGCGGGCGCGGCCAGGGCTGCCCTTGACGAGCTTGCCACCACTGAACTGGGGAAGAGGAACCCCAACACCGTACGCGTGTTCGAGGATGCATGGTCCCGGTTCCAGCCCGTGACCTCGACCACCTGGCCCAGGATCTGGATCTTGCCCTTCTTCGGTGCCTCGGCATAGGCCCGGGCGTACTTCTCAGTGATCTCGATCCTGGCTGCCGTCGACAGACTCTCTTCAACCTCCACACCCCATCGTGGCCCCATCCCACCGTTTCCCGGGGGAAACTACGTGAGGTACGGCCCCTACCTACGCGGGGACTCTACGTGAGTGTCGTCGGTCCCTTGACATACCGACGGTATGTGACATACCGTCGGAATCACGATACCGACGGTATGGATTCCTAAGGGCCGTTGGTCGGGTCACCGTACAGGGAGTCATCATGAGCGATGTGGTACTAGAGGTCGACGGCTTGACGCGGCGTTTCGGCGATGTCGTGGCCAACGACCAGGTCGATCTCCGGGTTCGTGCCGGCGAGGTCGTCGGGCTGCTGGGCCATAACGGCGCAGGCAAGACGACCCTCGTCTCGCAGGTAGTCGGCCTTCTTCGCCCGGACAGCGGAAGCATCCGGGTCGCCGGAGTGGACGCCGTGGCACACCCGGCCACGGTGCGACGCTGTGTCGCCCTCCAGGCGCAGGCCCAAGCGCCTCTCGACGGTCTCACGCCGAAGTCGGCCATCGAGATCGCCGGTGAGCTTCGAGGCATGTCCCGCGCGGATGCCCGCGCCGCGGCCGAGCGTCTCGCGGACGAACTCGACATCCGTGAGTGGTTCAAGCGCCGAGCGCTGCCCGAGGGCGGCGGTCTCTCCGGTGGTGTGCGTCGACTCACCGCGTTCGCCATGGCTGCCGTCAGCGAGGTTCCCCTCGTCATCCTCGACGAGCCGACCAACGATGTCGACGCATCGCGCCGTCGCCGCCTGTGGGACATGGTCCGCCGCCTCGGTGACGAGGGGGCCGGCGTCCTGCTCGTCACCCACAACGTCGTCGAGGCGGAGCGCGTCGTCGACGAACTCGTCATCCTCGAGCGTGGCTGTGTCGTGGCCGCCGGGTCGCCGACGTCGCTGCGCGCCAGCATCGACGCCGATCTGCGCCTCGAGGTCTCCCTCAACCCCGACGGCATCGACCCCACCGAGGATTCCACCCCCTTCGCCGTGAGCCGTCGCGTCCGCATCGGGCGGCGCGTGATGCTCAACGTCTCCGCCGACGACGCAGCACGGGCTGTGTCCTGGGCCAACGAGCTGCGTTCGCGCGACTACATCGAGGGCTACGCCCTCACCCCCGTGACCCTGGAAGACGCCTACCTCACAGTGACTGCCACCGCTTCGAACCAGGAGTTCGCGAATGTCTGAGCTGACGACCCAGCCGACCAGCCGGGTAGTCCGACCGGTCCCCGAGCCGGTCGGCCACTGGACCATCAACGATGTCCTCTTCCGCTGGAACCTCGCCCAGAACGGGGCGATGCTTCCGCTGTTCACCCTGGTGCAGGCCCTGGTCGCCGGCGCCGTCATCGTCGGGTTCGGGTTCCTGATCCCGAGCATCGACGTGCCCACGGCCCAGTTCCTCTCCGCGGGCGCACCCACGGTCATGATCATGGTCATCGGCCTGGTCCTGTGTCCCCAGGGCGTCGCGCACGCACGCACCAGCGGCCAGTTCACCTACCTGCGTTCACTGCCGGTGCCCCGGCTGCTGCTGTTCATCTCCGACCTGGTCGTCTGGGCCCTGATCGCGGCGCCGGCCATCCCGGTCACCGTCCTGGTGGCACACCTGCGCTACGGGTTCGACTACAGCTTCGCCTGGTTGCCGCTGATCGGCGGATGGCTCCTGGTCACGGTCATGGCAACCTCGGTCGGCTACGCGCTCGCAGTGCTCCTGTCACCGCAGCTGGCCCAGCTCATCAGCCAGGTGCTGGTCTTCTTCGTCATGCTGTTCTCGCCGGTCACCTTCCCGGCCTCGCAGCTTCCGGGTTGGTTCCAGGCGCTGCACGACGTGCTGCCCTTCCGGCCGGCCGGCGACCTCATCCGGGCAGGGCTGTTGTCGGACACCTACCCGGTTGACATGCAGGACGTCCTCGTCCTCAGCGCATGGACAGCCTTCGGCGTGATCTTCAGCATCCGCGCCCTGGTGAGCCGCGACTGAGTCCCGGCACGCCTGTCCTCCGAAGTCGCACTTCTCGGTCATGATCACCCAACCACTGCCGTTCTCAGGAACACCCGCACCTGCTCGCTGTCAGTGATCTCCATGTCGCACATCAGGGGAACGCGGACATCGTGAGCAGGCTGCGGCCGGCACACCCCGGCGACTGGCTCCTCATCGCGGGTGACGTGGCCGAGGAGAGCCGGGTCGTCCTGGACGTGTTGGCGGAGCTTCGACAGCGTTTCGCCCGTGTGATCTGGGTGCCGGGGAATCACGAACTCTGGACCCACCCGCTCGATCGTGACGATCGGAGGGGAAGGATGTCGCCATCGCCTGTGCAGCCCACGGTCACGATGTCATCCTCGTCGACAACGACCCGCAGGTGCGGGACGGTTTGGGTGCGGCGATTCGACAGCTCGTCAGGCAGTTCAGACGCCGACGCCACCCGGGTCGTCTCGCTGTCATTGCCGATCGGGTCGCGGCGACACACCGACAACATCACCTTGAAGGACTGGAACGCTCTGGCCGTCAACTGCGACCTGGAGCCTGACCACGTGGTGAACATCGTCAGCGATGTCAACCAGCGCCTGTCCTCCCAGCTCGACCCGGCCACCAGAGAGGCAGCTCCTCAACCTCGGGATCTCCTTGACTCGTTCCTCGAACAAGGCAGTGTCCATGGGCCGCATTCTAGGCAGATCCATGAGGAGAAACCCTTGATGAGATGGCCGAGGCCTGTGCGCGCATCATGGAGGCCGAGCAGAAGGCGGGCAAGAAGCTCGTCACCGTCGGTTTCATGCGTCGCTTCGACTCCTCCTACCGGGAGATGAAGGCCATCCTCGACACCAGCGAGAACGGTGCGGTGCGGCTCAACGACCAGGAGCTGTCGCCGCGTGCCGACTTCCACGAGTGGCACCACTACCCCAAGGTCGACGACACGGAGGTCGCGAAGTAGTCTCCGATTTTTCCCCGAAACTGGTTGAGCCAGCACGTGAGCGCCCTTCCTCTGAAGCCGGTTGAGCCAGCACGTGAGCGCCAGCGAACGGCTGAGTCGAAACCCCCGGCACCCAAAGGCCAGACCCCGACCACGGTCACCATGGTTTCGACACGACCAGCTCCTTCGTCGCGGGTCGGCTCAACCAACTTCCGCACCCTCAGGCCGCAGGACACCGAGGAGCACCAGGACCAGCAGCAGCTGCACGACCCCCATACCGCCCCACAGCGCGTGGGGCCACATGAAGCTGTCCAGCACCAGGCATTCGCCCGCGATCCACCCGGTCATCACCGTCCCGGCGAGCGCATGCCCCAGCGGAAGCCATCGCCTCATCCGCAGATGGACGACGACGGCGGCCCATTGGAACCCGCCGACGACGACCCCGAGGAGCAGGGCGGCCAGGACGTACCGGCCCGCGAACACCGTGTCGTCGAGCAGCGGGGCGAACCACTGCGGCGCGACCAGCAGCTCAACCGCCCCGAGCAGCGTCGAGAGAATCTGGAAGACGGCGATCCCCAACAGGCACCCCTGAACGACCCTCACGGCCGTCTCCTCCCCCTCGCCCGGCCGGCACCCACCGAGTGGGTTCTCCGGAAATGCTCCAGATGGAGGTCCAGCAGGCGCTGCGCCTCGGGTTCCCTGCCGGGCTCCTCCGCCGCCACCAGGATCGCCAGGATCGGCCCCCAGAAGGCCAGGGCGAGCGCCTCCGGGTCGGCGGGACGGAACTTTCCCTTGCGGATGAGCTCGGCGAAAACGGCCGCCTGGAAGGCCAGCGGACGTTCCACGGTCAGTTCGCGCAGCAGCCGCGCGGCCTCCGGGGTGCGGTACTGCTCGAGGGTGAGCACGCGTCGCGCGGCGACGATTCCCGGGTCGTGCAACCAGACGTCCAGGAATCCGGCCGCGGCGGCTCCCAACTGTTCGAGGGTGATCATCTCGTAGACGGGCACCGCATTCTGCGGGTCACCCAGCGGCACGCCGAAACGCCTCGCCACCGCCATCAGGCGTTCGTCGATGCGCGCCAGCACCGCGTCGAGCACGGCCTGTTTGCTGCTGAAATGGTTGTAGACGGAACTCTCCTTGATGCCCACCGCAGTGGCGAGATCGCGCACGGAGGTGCCCGCGAATCCGTCGATGGCGAAACGCTCCTGTGCGACGTCCAGCAGGGCGGATCGGGTGTCGCGACGCATGAATCAACTCCTGGCCTCTGGATGCGGTTCCGGCACTGGCAGTTCCTTCGTCGCAGCCCGGCTCAACCAGCTCCGAGAGGACGGTCCCACACAACCTTTGACTAACACTTGTTAGTTTAATGTGCAGAGGGTGCACAACATCCACAACCGCAATCCGTGAGACGAAACCGGGCCGGGCGCCCCGAAGGACCCACCCGACCCGGTTGCAGAAAAGATAGAGGAGTTGGATCAGCCGGCATCACCAGCGATCGGGGAGTCGTGCCAGACCACCACCGACCACGGCTGCACCTGTGTCTCGCCGTCGAGGATCATTCCCTCACCCTCGGGCCAGGAGTTGTCGGCGGGTTCGGCCCAGGCCCCGGTGTCGATCAGCCGCCGCCACACCCTTCCCTCGGCGGGGACCGGCGCGTTGAACCCGACCTCCGCGTCGGCCATGTTGATCATCATGAGGAAGTTGTCTCCGGGCGAGTTGATGTAGACGCTGAGCGCCCGGTCCCTGTCCTGCGGATGCTCCTCCAGCGACGGGGTGTGGAACAGGTAGGACACGTCGCGATCGTCGGGCACCAGGTCGCCGTAGTACTTCTGCTGCAACGTTTCGTGCCGTTGCCGCAGGTTCGCCAGGAACCTGGTGAACCGGAACAACCCGTTGACGCCCGGTTCCGTCTCGAAGGTCCCGAGGTTGTCGTGGTACGACGCATCCGTCACGCCGGGAGCCACCGGCACCTGCTGCGGGGCATTGGTGGGGATCATGGCGTAGTTGTTCCACATCGCCACCGAGTCGATCTCCCACGGGTTGTTGTTGCCGTTCTGGGTGCGGCCGAACTCGTCGCCCGCGACGAACATCGGCACCCCGCGCGACAGGTACAGGATGGTCAGGAAGTTGCGGATCCGCTGCCGCCGCAGCTCCCGCGACCCCCCGGAGTCCCACGACAGGTTGCCGTCCGAGCCGCCGTCGGAGGGGCCGAACGGGTAGGGCTGGCCGTTGTTCTTCTCCTGATAGCTGACCAGGTCGGCCATGTTGAAACCGTCGTGGGCGTCGATGAAATTGATGGTCTTCTGGGGTCCGCCGTTGTCGGCGAAGTGCTCATGGTCACCGTTTACGACATCCAGGAACTCGATGGTGTTGCCGTCGCCCTTGGCGAAACGACGCACCGCGTCACGGTAGCGACCATTCCACTCGGCCCAGCCCTGCGGGAAGTTTCCGACCTCGTATCCCCACAGATCCCATGCCTCCGCGATGACCTCGATGTGCTGTTCCTCGGCGAACTCGGCGATGGCGGTCAGCAGCGGATGGTCGGTGAAGAAGCGTTTCTGGTTGTCCCAGTCCTCACGGTCGGCGTCGTTCGGTTTGCGGCCGAGCACCGTCGCCAGGTCGAACCGGAATCCGTCGACCCCCATCTCGGCGGTCCAGTGTTCGAGCGAGTCGAGCACCAGCTGCTGGGCCACGGGTGAGGAGTAGTTGAGCTGGTTGGAGGTGCCCGTGGCGCCGTCGACCAACGCGTGTGACGCCGTCATCACGTAGTACTCGGCCGCGGCGAACCCTCCAAGAGAGGTGAATCCGACGGTGTTCGGGTCGCCGCCCCAGTTGCCGCCCTCCGCGGTGTGGTTGTAGACGACGTCCAGGTAGATCTCCAGCCCGGCCTCGTGGAAGGCGGCCACCATCTGCTGGAACTCGCGCGTCGGACCGCCCAGGGACTTGTCGTAGGCGTATTTGCGGTTGGGAGCGAAGAACGACAGGGTCATGTAGCCCCACGAGTTCGTGTGTCCCTCGCGTGCGGATTCGGACTGGTTGGTCTCGTGGATGGGCAGCAGTTCCAAGGTGGTGATACCGAGGGCCTTCAGGTAGGGCGCCATCATCCCGACGCCCCGGTAGGTGCCCAAGTATTCCTCGGGGATGTTCACCACGTCCTCGAAACCCGGTTCCCTGCTGAGCAGCGTGCCGAGTTCGACGATGGAGGGGTGCCCGACCAGCTGCGAGACCGACGCCTCGTAGATGGCGGCCTTCTCGCCGGGCAGCTTCGGTTTGGTGAAGGCCGGGCTGGTGGGTCGCAGGATCACGCCCTTGGGGGCGATGTGGGCGGTGTCGGCCTCTCGGCGGGGCGCGCCCCGGTAGTCATCCGGGCCGGTGCCGAAGGCGCCACCGTCGAGCCCGGTCTCCAGGATTGCGTCGGAGTAGACGGTGTGGGTGATCTCCCGGGCGTAGGGGTCGAACATCACCTTGTTGGGGTTGAAACGGTTGCCGTGCTCGTCGATGTCAGTGATGAAACCGGCTGAGCTGCCGGGCCTCCAGGCGGGGTCCCAGGGCCAGTTCCCACCCCAGACGCGGAAACCGTACAGGTCGCACTCGGAGACACCGCGCACGTGGGCCCGCCAGATCCCGTCGGGGCCCTCCGACATCAGGAAGGATGCGACGGGGTCGGCCCCAAGGGCCTGGGGGAAGAAGTCAAGCTGAACCCGGCTGGCATCGGGGGCGTAGACCGCGAAGGTGGCACCATCGTCGGTGAGGTGCGCACCGAGCGGCCACTCGGCGTGCCCCCAGTTCTCGGGCTGCACAGGAGCCATACAGGAAACGTCCATGTGGGACATCATTACACGCGGCTCCGACGGTTTCGGACACTCAGGTCCGAAATCCCCGCGGATCGGGGCGGCCACGCACACCGATGTCCCACATCTGGACGCGGCTACCCCCCGAACCGCTAAAGTTGTGCGTGGTTTTCCATAGAAAGGCTTGCGCGTATGAGCGACCAGTATCCACCCCAGCAACCTGGTTTCCAACCTCAGGGTGGGCCAACGTCCCCCAACCCGTATGACCCGTCGAGTCAGCAGGCCTCACAGCCCTACGGCCAGCCGACGCCCAACCCCTCCTATGGCCAGCCGACGCCCAACCCCTCCCATGGCCGGCCCGCTGCACAGCCCTACGGCCAGCAGGCCCCCAGCCCCTACGGCCAACCGGCCACACAGCCCTACGGTCAGCCGACGCTGCAGCCCTACGGCCAGCCGGCCGGTCCCTACGGCCCCAGCGGCCCCCAGCGTCCCGGCGCCGCCACCGGGGCCTCCGTGCTCGGAATCGTCAGCGGCAGCCTCGGCATCATCCTCGGCTTCCTCTACATCGCCGCACTCTCCGCCCTTCAGGCCGTGGCCAGCGCGCTCGGGGCCAACGGGGGACTGGTCATCCTTCTCCGCTACGTTGAGGCCTTCGGCACGTTCCTCGCCGCCGTCGCCCTCCTGGTGAGCGGCATCATGTTCCTCAAGGGCAAGGGATACCCTGTGCTGCTCTACGGAGCCTTCGCACAGGCCGGCCTGGCCCTGATCAGCTTGATCAGCAGCCTGATGAACAAGTACACCAGCACCAACGGGCTCACCTATCTTAGCCCCGTCATCGGTTTGGGTCTGGCCGGTTTCACCATCTACCTGATGTTCACGCCCGTGGCAAAGCAGTGGAAGCAGTAGGCGATCAGAATCCACTCTGACTTCTTTCTTGGCTGCGCCGGATCAAGATCCGGCGCAGCCAAGAATTTTTTGGGAGCGGGCGAAGTCGTCACAATCATGTCTGTAGCGACGCGGAAAGGCCGAGACGCATGACCGAGCAGTATCCATCCAATCCGGCATTCCCGGGTCCTGAATACCAGCCCCACCAAGCGCCTCACCAGCCCGGAGAGGTGCCATCGGACCAGGGCCAACCACCCGGGTATGCCCACCCCCACGACATGCAGTGGCCCCAACCGTACGGGCAGCCATACGGCCAGCAGGCACCCCAGCCCTACGGACAGTTGTACGGTCAGCAGGTTCTACAGCCCTACGGACCCGTATACGGCCTGGTGCCGCAGAAACCGAGTCGCCCCGGCAACGTGACGGCCGCGTCCGTGCTGGGAATCGTCAGCGGCGGATTGGGTATCTTCGTGGGTATTTTCGCGATCACCTTCACGTCCGGTTTTCATAGCCTGGTGACGGCTTTCGGCACCTCGTCGGGCCTTTCAGTTCTGCTCGTGCTCTCCTACGTCGAGGCGTTCGGCACCTTCATCACCGCCGTCGCCCTCCTGGCAAGCGGGATCACCTTATTCAAGGGCAAAGGAGGCACCGTGCTGCTCATCGGCGCCATCTCACAGGCCGCGATGGCCATGCTCTTCCTGATGATCCTGTTGCTGATTCCGCAGCTTCTGGATTTCGGTAGTCTCCCGAGCAGAGGGATTCAATCCGTACCATCGGGCATCAACGGGCTCACCCTGTTTGCCGCGACCGTCGGACTGGGTCTGGCGGGTTCCATCATCGGCCTGCTGTTCTCGCCAACCGTCAGGTCTTGGCAAAGATAGCCGAGGCCTGGATGCCGTACGCAGATCCGAGGGATGATCAACCTTACAAACCGGTACGGTGCGCACTAAAATGTGGACCCATCAGAAAGGCTCGCGAATGAGTTACGCAGATTCTTCCAACCCGCAGCCTCCGGGCCCCGATTTCCTGGCCGCCCCGCC
>ERZ772957.917-NODE-917-length-20948-cov-63.822429_pt1 | contig 20948 bp, 15 predicted proteins | sample MGYA00580682_ERZ772957 | MGnify/ENA primary metagenome ERZ772957 (study PRJEB29015, sample SAMEA2737921) | human oral metagenome | biome: human oral; feature: human-associated habitat; material: dental | place: China | collected 2025 ...
CGTAACAAGGTAGCCGTACCGGAAGGTGCGGCTGGATCACCTCCTTTCTAGGGAGCAGTCGGCGTGCGGCGTGGGTCGTGCGCGTGGGCTGTGGTTGTGGAAGCGCGTTGACCGGCATGCTGTCAGGCGTCTGGGTACTGTGCCCGTGCTGCCCGTGGGCCCTCGTTGGTGGGGGTGTGTGGTGGTGGCGTGGTGGTTGGGAATCGTATAGTGGACGCGAGCATCTGTGCCTGCACGTTGTGTGTGGGTGCGTGTTGTTGTAGGTGTTGTAGGGCGTTCGGTGGATGCCTGGGTACCGGGAGCCGAAGAAGGACGTTGCAGCCTGCGATATGCCTCGGGGAGCCGGCAAGCGGGCTTTGATCCGAGGGTGTCCGAATGGGGGAACCTGGCCGGGGTTGTGCCCGGTCGCTCGTGCCTGAATTCATAGGGTGCGGGTGGTGACGCGGGGAAGTGAAACATCTTAGTACCCGTAGGAAGAGATATTCCGTGAGTAGTGGTGAGCGAAAGCGGAGGAGCCTAAACCGTGGGCGTGTGAGAGCCGTCGGGTGTTGCGTGTGCGGTGTTGTGGGAGATGATCGTGATCATGCCGACGCGTGGTCGCGCAGTGATAAACCGTGGGGATAGGCGAAGGGTCTGGGAAGGCCTGCCGGAGAGGGTGAGAGCCCCGTAGCTGAAATTCTCGTGGCTGTGTGATTGTGTTCCCGAGTAGCATGGGGCCCGTGGAATCCCGTGTGAATCTGGCAAGACCACTTGTCAAGGCTAAATACTCCTGGTGACCGATAGTGGAGAGTACCGTGAGGGAAGGGTGAAAAGTACCCCGGGAGGGGAGTGAAAGAGTGCCTGAAACCGGGCGCCTACAATCCGTCAGAGCCTCCGTGGTGGGGGTGATGGCGTGCCTTTTGAAGAATGAGCCTGCGAGTTAGTGGCATGTGGCGAGGTTAACCCGTGTGGGGGAGTCGTAGCGAAAGCGAGTCCGAAGAGGGCGTGAGTCGCGTGTTCTAGACCCGAAGCGGGGTGATCTACCCATGGCCAGGGTGAAGCTCGTGTAAGAGCGTGTGGAGGCCCGAACCCACCAGGGTTGAAAACCTGGGGGATGAGTTGTGGGTAGGGGTGAAAGGCCAATCAAACTCCGTGATAGCTGGTTCTCCCCGAAATGCATATAGGTGCAGCGTTGCGTGGTTCCTTCCGGAGGTAGAGCGACTGGTTGGCTGATGGGCCTTACCGGGTTACTGACGTCAGCTAAACTCCGAATGCCGGGAGGGTGGAGCGTGGCAGTGAGACGGCGGGGGATAAGCTTCGTCGTCGAGAGGGAAACAGCCCAGATCGCCGGTTAAGGCCCCTAAGCGTGTGCTAAGTGGGAAAGGATGTGGAGTTGCTGGGACAACCAGGAGGTTGGCTTAGAAGCAGCCATCCTTGAAAGAGTGCGTAATAGCTCACTGGTCAAGTGGTTCCGCGCCGACAATGTAGCGGGGCTTAAGCACACCGCCGACGCCGCGGCAGTCCATCGTGGTCCTAGCCTGTCCGTTGGGCGGGTTCAGGGGGTGGGCTGGGTAGGGGAGCGTCCCGCGTTGGGTGAAGTCTCGGGGTGACCCGGGGTGGACGGCGTGGGAGTGAGAATGCAGGCATGAGTAGCGAGAGGCGGGTGAGAAACCCGTCCGCCGATTGACTAAGGGTTCCAGGGCCAGGTTGATCCGCCCTGGGTTAGTCGGGTCCTAAGGCGAGGCCGACGGGCGTAGTCGATGGACAACGGGTTGATATTCCCGTACCGGCGCTTGACCGTTCAATGTTCGCCGGGGTGATGCTAACCATCCCCGATCCTGTGTGTCTCTTTCGGGAGGCGTGTGGGGGAGGGCGTGGGGTCCGAGCCTGGGTGGGCAAGCGTGGTAACAGGTGTGACGCAGAGTGGTAGTCCAACCGTGTCGTATGGCTGAGCACGGCTAAGGGTGCAGCCCGTCTCCCAGGTAAATCCGGGGGGCGTTCGGGTCAGGCCTGATGGGGACCGTTTGACGGGAAGTGGATGATCCTGTGCTGCCGAGAAAAGCATCGACGTCAGGGCAAGCGCCGCCCGTACCCGAAACCGACACAGGTGGTCAGGTAGAGTATACCGAGGCGTGCGAGTCAATCGTGGTTAAGGAACTCGGCAAAATGCCCCCGTAACTTCGGGAGAAGGGGGGCCCCGGTCTTGACGTCCCCGTGCGGGGCGGAGGGGTCGGGGCCGCAGAGTCCAGGGAGAAGCGACTGTTTATCAAAAACACAGGTCCGTGCTAAGCCGCAAGGCGATGTATACGGACTGACGCCTGCCCGGTGCTGGAAGGTTAAGCGGACTGGTCAGCCCTTCGGGGTGAAGCTGGGAAGTTAAGCCCCAGTAAACGGCGGTGGTAACTATAACCATCCTAAGGTAGCGAAATTCCTTGTCGGGTAAGTTCCGACCTGCACGAATGGCGTAACGACTTCTCCGCTGTCTCGACCACGAGCTCGGTGAAATTGCAGTACGAGTAAAGATGCTCGTTTCGCGCAGCAGGACGGAAAGACCCCGGGACCTTTACTATAGCTTGGTATTGGTGTTCGGTACGGCTTGTGTAGGATAGGTGGGAGACTGTGAACCGGTCACGCTAGTGGGCGGGGAGTCGTTGGTGAAATACCACTCTGGCCGTGCTGACCATCTAACCTCGGTCCGTGATCCGGGCCAGGGACAGTGCCTGGTGGGTAGTTTAACTGGGGCGGTTGCCTCCTAAAGGGTAACGGAGGCGCTCAAAGGTTCCCTCAGCCTGGTCGGCAACCAGGTGGCGAGTGTAAGTGCACAAGGGGGCTTGACTGTGAGACTGACGGGTCGAGCAGGTACGAAAGTAGGAACTAGTGATCCGGCGGTGGCTTGTGGAAGCGCCGTCGCTCAACGGATAAAAGGTACCCCGGGGATAACAGGCTGATCCTGCCCAAGAGTCCATATCGACGGCATGGTTTGGCACCTCGATGTCGGCTCGTCGCATCCTGGGGCTGGAGTAGGTCCCAAGGGTTGGGCTGTTCGCCCATTAAAGCGGTACGCGAGCTGGGTTCAGAACGTCGTGAGACAGTTCGGTCCCTATCCGCTGCGCGCGTAGGAGAATTGAGAAGGGCTGTCCCTAGTACGAGAGGACCGGGACGGACGAACCTCTGGTGTGCCAGTTGTTCCGCCAGGAGCATGGCTGGTTGGCTACGTTCGGGAGGGATAACCGCTGAAAGCATCTAAGCGGGAAGCCTGCTTCAAGATAAGTTCTCCATCCAGCCTGTGTGCTGGGTGAGGTCCCCCGCAGACGACGGGGTTGATAGGCCGGACGTGGACGCCTCGTAAGGGGTGGAGCTGACCGGTACTAATGGACCGACCGCCTACACCATCACGCCCCTGACGGGGTGGTCTCGCGTCGACTATACGATTCCCGGCTCCCACGCCCCGCCCGCGGCAGCCACAGGCAGGGTATCCGACAGGCTTGACGGTGGTCATAGCGGCGGGGAAACGCCCGGTCCCATTCCGAACCCGGTAGCTAAGCCCGCCAGCGCCGATGGTACTGCACCCGCCAGGGTGTGGGAGAGTAGGACACCGCCGTCACCCACACCCCGGGCGGGAACACGCAGACACGCTCCCGCCCACCACACAAACCGATATGACCCAACGTATCAGGCCGCACGGCGAAAAAGGGGGGCTCCCCCGATTCCGTGCGGCCCAACCACATAAAACAACAACCCGATAAGGCCATATACCCTCCTCTTGCCTCGGCTGATTGTGCAAACCGGTACGAAGTGCGCACAAGGACCCTTCCATACTACGCAGCTCTAGCTCGCGCGCAACGCCGCATTGCGGGCGTCCTTCACTTTCCCGGAATTCCTAAGATTGCGTTTTGGGTCTGCCGCCTTCGGCCGAGGCCCTGCAAGTCCGCCCGATCGCCCACAAGCAAGTAGACTTGACGACGGAGAGCCTTCGCCTGCTGGTTCTGTCAGCGTGGGAACTCCGTTTCGAGCACACGGGTGCCATTGCACCGAGGCGTCAACAGAGAGGAGTTCCTTTTTCGGTTTCACTCATCGTCTCAGATAAAGGATGAGATTGATGGAGATTTATTTCGATATATCGAAATGTGAAGATGCAATGTCGAAATGCGCTTTTAGTCTCCATTTCGTGGATGGTTTTCTCTAGAATTTTCACAGAAAAATGGAACATAGCATGCCTAAATCATCAGTGATTTCCCCTCGTGGGCGCATTGACACTCGTGTTGTGGCTTTTATGCGTGTGGTAGTGAGTCTGTCCACCGGAGCTATACTTGTGTCGGTCGTTCACTATATAGCTGGTGGCAGTGGGTGGATGTTTTCTCTACTTGCCATGCTGTTCGCAGGGTGTGCGAGTTTCTTTGAGATATGGTATGGCGGAGTGGCGGCGAGAAGGGAAGAGCGCACTATGCGACGCCGATTGCTCCAAGCGGTTTTCGCTTCGAGTTCTTCTCGGGATGATGAATCTTCGGAATTCTCATCCGGCAATCTAGTCGCACTTCATACCGATAATGTGGAACGAGTTGCGGAATACAGGCAAGCATACTTTGGTTCAGCAATGGCAGCGATAATTATACCTTTTATCGTGCTTTTCTACGTTTCAATTTCTATTGATCTTTTACTGGGAATAATAATAATATTGTTATGTTTCCTAATACCGATATTCCTTTTCCTTTTCATGAAGTTTTTCCGTAAAACTTCGGCGCATTCACGTCGCGAACGCGCCGCGCTGGCCGATCGCTATCTGGATGCGATACGAAATCTGGAAACGATTCGCCTTTTCGGCGCCGGAGCGCGAATTGAGGCCCAGTTACGCGAACAGGGAGAACGCAATCGCGGTGCGGTTATGCGGCTCCTCGCAGGAAACCAATTGGTCATCGTCGTCGTGGACGGGCTTTTCTCACTCGTTCTCATCTGCTGCACCGCTGCGTTGACGATCGCTCGGTTCCGCGCAGGAGCCATCGATCTGCCGGACGCTCTGACAACGATGTTCCTAACGGTGCTCCTCATAGAACCTCTCACCCAGGTGGCTGGATTCTTCTACGTCGGCATGGGCGGACTGGCTTCACAGAAGGCGATTGCAGCCTATCTGGCGTCTCGGGGATCTATCGCATCGCATGGGGGGCTGCCGTCTGGAAGCCGCGAAGGTTCCATTGTCGTCGACAGTCTGAGTTTCGACTATGGGCGGGGAGCCGTTTTTACGAATGTCGGACTGACTGTCCGCCAAGGAACCAAAGCTGCCATAATTGGTCGGTCTGGTGCCGGGAAGACCACTCTTCTGGAAGTCATCAACGGGACTCTGCCAGTCCAGACGGGGAGCGTGAGGATCGCAGGGCGGTCTATCGAAGGCCTTTCACCGGTCCAGACGAGGAGCCTGACGGCGAAGGTCTCTCAGCGCACATGGCTTTTCACTGGGAGCATCGCAGACAACCTTCGTGTCGCGAAGCCCGAGGCCACCGACGACGAAATGTGGCAAGCGCTCCGTCGTGCATATGTCGCCGACGAATTCGCCGCCATCGGACTCCACGCCGACATCGGCGAGCAGGGCGGCCTCATATCGGGAGGGCAGGCACAACGGATCTCCCTCGCCCGCGCTTTTCTCTCCGGCCGAAAGATCCTGCTTCTGGACGAACCCACGTCACAGGTCGATATCGAATCCGAAGCCCGGATCATCGAGGCCATCGAATCCTTGGGGAGCGAGTGGACGCTTCTCGTGGTCACACATGGCCGTGCGATTTTGCGGGTTGTCGATGAAATCTGGCGTTTATCGGACGGTGTCCTGGAGAGAGGAGACCGGCCGTGAGTGAACCGTCTTTGCGAGAGCTTTCCAAGTGGCTGACCTCTGCCACGCATCCCGTCCACGGCTTCCTCTATGTCTCGACATTCTTCAGGATTCTCAGCCTCAGCCTCGATATCTTGCTTTTCGGGCTCGCAGCTGGCGGGGTGGCATTGATCGCCCTCGGTGGGGGAGACGCAGGCAACCTTCTCGTCTGGTTGATCCTCATCGCGGTCTTCAAGGCGATCTGCTACTACGGGGAACAGCTAACCGGCCATTACGTTGCTTTCAAAGCCCTCGAGCTCCTCAGAACGAAGGCTTTCGCGCAGCTGTGGCCGAAAGCCCCGGCGATCGTCAATCAAAGCAGGTCGGGCGACGTATTGGCCAGTTTGACACGCGACGTAGATCGCATCGAAGTCGTTTACGCCCATACTTTCGCACCACTCGTCTCGGCCATCGTCGTACCTCCGGCTTTCCTCCTAGGAGCGGGCGTGCTCGTGGGATGGTCAGTTGTCATCATCCCCGCCATATGCGTGATGTTGGGTCTATTCATCGTCCCCTTCATCGGATTGCGACGCTCGATGCTCGCTACTCGCCGCACACTTCGATTGCGGCGCGAACTCACTCATCATGTCACGGATTCCATATTCGGAACGGAAGAGGTGGTCGGATACGGACGTGTGGATGAGCGTCTAGCCGAGATGGACCGTATCGGGTCGAGAATCGCCGAATCCGCGTGTGTGGCCAGGGCGGGCAACGCGATACGGCGAGCGAGCAACACCGTATTGAGCCTGGCAGCTGTTATCGGCGCAGTGTACGGCGCTAGGCAGGCGAGTCTGTCCATTCCGTTGACTGCGGCACTCGCAGCTGGGACTCTTCGCCTTTTCGAAGGGCCGCGAGGCATTGAGGACGCTGCGGGCTATCTCGATCATTCCCTGGCGGCTGCACGGCGTCTGTGGAATATCAGTACGAGTCCGGAGACCGTCGAAGACGGACAGGAGGTCTATGCGCCGTCGTGTCCGCCTTCTATTGAGTTCGCCGGGGTCTCCTACGCCTATCCGACGGAAGCCTTCTCCTTGAAAGACGTCAGTTTCACGGTTGCCGCCGGAGAGCACATCGCGATTGTCGGGCCTTCCGGATCGGGGAAGAGCACGGCCGTCTCCATGCTTCTCCGATACGACAATCCGACTGCGGGCCAGATCCTAGTCGACGACATGCCGATTCAACGGTATACCGTCGATTCCCTTCGCCACGCGATAGTCCTCGTCTCTCAAAGATGCCAACTCCTCAATGCCAGCATTCGGGAGAATGTGAATCTCGGCGTCCCCGAAGCCGGGGAAGAGGAGATCTGGGAGGTTCTGGAAACAGTCTGCCTGGCGGATGAGGTCCGCAGCATGCCGAAATCCTTGGATACTTCGGTGGGGCAGTCCGGTTCGAGACTGTCGGGAGGGCAAGCCCAGCGCCTGTGTCTAGCGCGGGCTCTACTCATGCGGCCGCGGGTGCTCGTGCTCGACGAGTTCGCGGCCAACCTCAATCGCAGACTCGAGGATTCAATACGTCGCAATCTGGCGAAGAAGATTCCCGGAGTCACCGTCATTGAGATAACTCACCGCCTTGAGAGTGCGAGAGCGGCAGATCGTGTGCTCCTCATGGATCGCGGAATGCTGGTCGCTTCTGGAAGTCCCGTCGGAATCGAAGAATCGGATGGGATGCTCGCCGACTTTTTCCACCGGAACGTCTAGTTTCCCGACTCGGGGTTCCCCAAACTCGATCACAATAGTAGAGTTGGGGAAGCCTAACCGAATTCCGCCGAGGATCGAACACGGTGAGGATCACGTGGGTCAAGCGCTGTTCACATAATGAAAACCTAAGTAGAGGCCGGCCGGGGTGCGGCGTATGCTTGCACCCTGGGAGGTTCTATGCCACGACTACGATCCGCGACATCGACAACCGGAAGGAACATGGCCGGCGCGCGTGCGCTGTGGCGCGCCACCGGAATGACTTCGCAGGATTTCGGCAAACCCATTATTGCGGTGGCCAACTCTTACACGGGTTTCGTCCCGGGCCATGTTCATTTAAAGGATATGGGTGCTTTGGTGTGCGATGCGATAGCGGAATCCGGCGGAATCGGTCGGGAATTCAATACTATTGCTGTAGATGACGGCATAGCCATGGGACATTCGGGAATGCTCTATTCTCTCCCTTCGAGAGAGATAATTGCAGATAGCGTGGAATACATGGTTAATGCACACACGGTTGATGCGCTTGTGTGCATTTCCAATTGCGATAAAATCACTCCTGGAATGCTCATGGCGGCGCTTCGCCTCAATATACCGACTATCTTCGTCTCAGGCGGTCCCATGGAGTCGGGCAATGCTGTTGACGGCGTCATCGAGCATCGCACCGACTTGATTGACGCCATCGCCCTATCAGCTAACGATGACGTCTCCGACGATCAATTGGGGCTCGTAGAATCGAACGCTTGCCCGACATGCGGATCTTGCTCGGGGATGTTCACCGCCAATTCGATGAATTGCTTAACCGAGGCGCTCGGCCTTTCGCTTCCCGGCAATGGATCGACGCTAGCAACAGCCACACGTCGCAGGGACCTCTTCGTCGAAGCCGGACACCGCATCGTCGATCTTGCCCGCCGTTACTACTCGGCCGATGATGAATCGGTTCTTCCCCGCTCAATAGCGACTAGAGATGCCTTCCTGAACGCAATGTCCATGGATATTGCCATGGGAGGCTCGACTAATACGATTTTGCACACTTTGGCTGCCGCACAGGAGGGGCAAATCGACTTCACCATGCGAGATATCGACGAGTTGTCTCGACACGTGCCCTGCCTGGCGAAACTCGCTCCGAACTCAGATCGATTCCATATCGAGGACTTTCACAGAGCCGGTGGGATTCCAGCGCTTCTCGGCGAGCTGTACCGCGCGAAACTGCTGCAGGACACCGTTCATTCCGTGCATTCTTCGGACTTGAAATCGTGGCTTGAGGAGTGGGATATCCGGAACCCCAGTGCCAGTGAGGCTGCAAGGGATCGTTTTCTCGCGGCTCCCGGCCGGGTCCGGACGACGCGTCCCTTTTCGCAGGATTCACGCTGGGATGGCCCTGACAAAGATTCGATCGATGGATGCATCCGCGACGTCGGACACGCATACACTGCAGACGGCGGTCTTGCGATCCTTTTTGGAAATCTGGCTGAAGACGGCGCAGTGGTCAAAACCGCGGGTGTAGATGAGTCGTTGTTTCATTTCGAAGGCCCTGCCCGCGTCGTCGAATCTCAAGAGGCTGCTATCGAACTGATCCTCTCCAAACAGGTCGTCCCCGGTGATATCGTCGTCATCCAATACGAAGGGCCGCGGGGAGGCCCGGGAATGCAGGAGATGCTCTATCCGACGACCTTTCTCAAAGGTCTAGGGCTGGGCAAAGCGTGCGGGCTCATCACCGACGGACGTTTTTCAGGTGGCACATCGGGCCTGTCGATCGGGCACATATCGCCGGAGGCTGCCTCCGGCGGAGCCATAGGCCTTGTACGGGAGAGGGACAGGATCGTCATCGACATTCCATCCCGCACCATCAGCCTGGCCATAGACGATGCGGAGCTCGACCGCCGTCGGAAGGAGAGAGGTCCGCTCCCCTGGAGACCGGTGTCACGGGTCCGTGAAGTCTCTAAGGCGTTACAGGCCTATGCATCCATGGCCGCCTCAGCGGACAAGGGTGCCGTGCGTATCGTCAGGGAGTGACCCAAAGGGAGAGCATGGGACTCCAGCCCCAGACTCATACATGTCACCTGCGTCATACTTACAGTGGCAGTTTCTCTTTGGTCGATTATGTATCGGTGGCCGTACACGAAGGAGGATTCTAATGACCACCGTCATGGAATATTTGGATGAATATCCAGTAATGTTCATGTTTCTCCTTATGGGTTTGGGAATGCTTTTGGGGCGTTTAAAAATAGGAGGAATAGGATTGGAGGCCGCTGCTGTTCTTTTCCTTGCTATTGGAGTATCCGCATTGGGTGCGTATCTTGGAATACGCGTTACTATTGATGAAGAACTTGGAACTGTTGGTCTGGCGATTTTCGCTTTCGCTATTGGTAATAGTGCGGGAAAAAGCTTTTTTCGTTCACTTAAACAAGCTAATGGACCTATTGCCATGATGATATCGGTCTTCATTGTTGCGGCGGGTGTTGCTTATGTCTTAGGGCGATATGTATTTCACATGGATGGAGCCCTTATTGCGGGGACCTTTTCGGGAGGCATAACGAACACACCCGCTTTGGCGGCTGCGGGTGAGGCCTCTGGCAATGAGCCACTGGCAACGGTTGGGTACGCGGTGGCATATCTTTTCGGTGTGGTCGGAATGATAGGAGCGGCCCATTTCGCTCTGCGGAAAGCTGATGACGATCCAGATGAGCCTACCCCCGTCACTCATTTCAATGTGCGAGTCGAAAGAGACGACTGCCCGACGATAGCTCAAGTTTCCGCCGAACTCGGCGGCCCCATCGAGATTTCGCGTTTGCGGCGAGGCGAAACCGGGCCGATTTGGATACCTCACGAGGACGACGTACTGGAGAAGGACGACCTCGCTACGGTTGTAGGCACGTTGGAGAATGTCAATGACGCTCTTCACCATCTCGGCCACCGGTCGAGTCATTCGCTTCGCTCAGACCGCCGTTTTTTGGATTTTCGGCGCATCACTCTGTCGACTCCGGCTCTCGTGGGTAAGACGATCGCCGAACTGGACGAGATTCTAGATGAGCGGTGGAACGCGAAAATTTCGCGTGTCAGGCGCGCCGACGCCGACATGCTCGCGATCCCCGACCTCGTGGTGGAGATGGGAGACCGTCTCCGCGTCGTCGGACCGACGATGAAACTACGGGAAATCTCAAAATGGCTCGGCGACTCCGCCAAGGGAATGACCGATATCAACCCCGTGTCTCTCGGCATAGGCCTTGCCCTCGGATACTTCCTCGGTGAGATCGACATCCCACTTCCCGGCGGCGCCCACTTCGCTTTGGGGTACGCCGCAGGGATCCTGATCGTTGGCCTCATCATGGGCAAGATCGGACGAATCGGTCCGCTGGTGACGGTGCTTCCGAACACCGCCGATTCGGTTCTTGCAGAATTGGGCTTGCTCATGTTCCTCGCTCGAGCTGGCACGAAGGCCGGCGCCCAGATTCTCAACGCTTTCTCCTCTGGCGACTGGTGGAAGATTCTCATACTGGGCGCATTGGTCACGCTCGTTGTCGCCATCGGGCTGTATGCGACTATGCGTAAGATCTTCAAAATGGGCGGGACAAAGCTGTCCGGCCTTCTGGGCGGCGCTCAGACGCAGCCTGCGGTCCTCGCTTTCGCAAACGGCCGCACAAATGCCGACCCACGTGTCGCGCTCGGGTACGCACTTGTATACCCCGTTGCAATGATCGTTAAGATCCTCCTTGCCCACGTTTTGAGCTCCTTCTAAGGATCCCGCTGGCCAAGCGGCCTCCGTCCTAACTCATGAGCCAATTGCGGTCGGTGACCATACGTGACAGCGCCAACCCGACGCCGATGGCGGTGATAGCCAGGCACAGCGTCACGATTTCCGGGATCGCGGCGTTGACTTGGAGCCCGTCATTGAGCGCTGACAGTGCGCGGTAGAGCGGGACGCCGGGGATCATCACGACAACGGCCGGAACGGAAAGCGTCACCCTCGAATACTTCGTCCACTTGGCGCCCAGAGCGGCGAGAAGCCCCGCTAGGAACGCCGCCAGTCCGATGGCCGACATCCGTCCGAGCCCGGCGTCCTGGGCGGTGAGTCGGAGAACGTTGATGACCGTGCCGATGACGGCTGCGATGAAGCTTGCGCGCTGGGGAGCGTTGAAGAGCATGGCGAAGCCGTAGGCTGCGACGAAGCTCGCGAGAATGCGCCCGAGTAGTAGGAGCCAGGTGTTCAGGTGGTACCCGTCAGCGGACGGGTTGACGTTCCAGTTGAGAAGTCCCGTCACCGCCCATACGGAGGCCGCTGTCGAGATCAGAAGCATGACGACGTACACGCCCCGCGCGATTCCAGCGATATAGTCCTGTCGGATGAGATCGAGTATCGAGGTGACGAGAGGGAAGCCGGGGACGAGGAAAAGCACCGAGGAGACGACTCCGGACTGGTGGGAGGCGTCGACGATATCGGCTATTTGGAAGACCGACACGATTCCCATGTAGAGGCTTGTGGCGACGAATCCGCACGCCATCCACACGGCGAAGTGATTCATGTGGCGGCGCAACAGCGTCTTGCGGGTCGCCTGGCCTGCCAGAGCAGCGAAAAAGACGACCAGGCACTCGACCCAGCCACCCTGGTTGAGGAATGCGAAGCCTGCGCATGCTACGCCCGAAGCGAGGGCGGATACGGGCATGGAGTACAGAGGGTCTTTGTTCGCGAAAGCGTCAAGCATGTCGTCGGCGTCTTCGACCAACATCTTCCCGGGAAGGTTGTGGACGAAGTCATTGAGGTCGTCTATGCGTTCGGCGTTGATTCCCATGACCCGCTGCTCAACGAGTTCCGTCCGGAACGTCCCGCCGGCGAAGGCGGTGGCGGTGATTTCAGTGTAGGTGACTTGGATGGAGATCTTGTCGATGCCCACTGCATGTGCAATCCGGTCCATGCCGTCTTTGACTCGGAAAGCCGAAGCGCCGGCGGACAACAGCATCTCGCCGAGTCTCATCACGACGCGCAACTGGTCGGCAAGGCGATCGAGGGCGGCAACGTGGTGGTCGTCAGTTTGCTTCACCGTTCCACCTTAGGGTGTGCGGGACTGGGACGGCCGGGAGGCTCGGGCGGCAGCGACTCAAACCACAGTGATAAGCAATTCACTGATTTGTCGAGGGGGCCGAAAGTCCGAGGTGTACAGGTGTCCTCGAATCGCGACCGGGTCGATCGACCTCTCGGTGGGGCGATATGCGCCGCCGGCCTTCTCCGGTGCGTGTCCGAGGACTGGCGGAAGGCGGGAGCGGGAGGGAAAGCGCCGGGAAAGCCCGTTTCGACAATCAAGTGGCTCGCATTGCGAGATCGTGATTCAAATAGTGAGACAAACTCCGACTGGCTTGGCATCTGGCCGGTTCTGCGGCTATGGTCAACCTGTGAGAACTCTTCTGGTACGTAACTGACGCGCTGCACAAGCCGTTGGCGACGTGCCGCGCGCCCCTCGTTCGAGGGGTTTTTTCATGCCTGCCGAAGCACGGCCCCTGGCCTGCGATGCCCGGTGTGCCGCCACAACGAAGGAGGAAGAGATGGCAAAACGGCAAACGCCGACCGACTCGTCGACAGGCGCAGATGAACAGGCCGCCACCCCGCGAGTGATTCGCGAGAAGTCAACGGGGGCGCGGTCGATCATACGCGCGCTCGAGGAGCTCGGCGTCGAGGTCGTCTTCGGCATGCCGGGAGGTGCGATCCTCCCGACGTATGATCCGATCTTCCACGCTAAGCTCCGGCATATCCTGGTGCGCCACGAGCAGGGGGCGGGACATGCCGCCGAAGGATACGCGCTGGCCACCGGCCGGGTCGGCGTTTGCATCGTGACGTCGGGTCCGGGTGCGACGAACCTCGTCACCTCGCTCCTGGACGCGCACATGGATTCAGTCCCGATAGTAGCGATCACCGGCCAGGTCGGCGCTGCCGCCATCGGCACGGACGCCTTTCAGGAAGCGGACATCGTGGGCATAACGATGCCGGTGACGAAACACTCCTTCCTCGTCACGAGTGCAGAGGAGATTCCTTCTCGCATCGCCGAGGCGTTTTACTTGGCTTCGACGGGTCGTCCCGGGCCGGTTTTGGTCGACGTCACGAAATCCGCCCAGGTCGAGGAGGCGGACTTCGTGTGGCCGCCCGTACTCGATCTGCCCGGGTACCGTCCTGTGACTAAACCGAACGCACGGCAAATCCGGGAAGCCGCACGACTCATCGCGACGTCGTCGCGTCCGGTGCTGTATGCGGGAGGCGGGGCGATGCGCGCGGGAGTGTCCCGTGACCTCGTCGAACTCGTCGATTTGTCCAACGCGCCGATTGTCACGACTCTGACCGCGCGTGGCGTGGTGCCCGACTCACATCCGAACAACCTCGGGATGCCCGGTATGCACGGAACGGTTCCCGCTGTGGCCGCCCTCCAGAAGTCCGACCTCATCGTGGCTTTGGGGGCGCGTTTCGACGATCGCGTGACGGGAAAGGTCTCCGATTTCGCTCCCAATGCCAAAGTCATTCACATTGACATCGACCCGGCGGAGATCTCGAAAAACCGCCTGGTGGACGTCCCGATCGTCGGGGATCTCAAAGACGCCACGTCGGATCTCGTCGCCGAATTGCGCGAAGCCCACCGTCAATACGGTGTGCCCGATCTGGAGGAGTGGTGGAAGACGCTGGCCGGTTTGCGAGAGAGGTACCCAGCTGGGTGGGAGGAGGTCGACGACGGCCTGCTCGAGCCGCAGCATGTCATTTCCCGTCTCGCGAAAACCGTCGGGTCTGACAACACCATCTACGTTACCGGCGTCGGCCAGCATCAGATGTGGGCGAATCAGTTCCTGAACTTCGAACACCCACGACAGTGGCTGAGCTCGGGAGGTGCGGGGACCATGGGATTCGGAGTCCCGGCTGCCATGGGAGCCAAAGTCGGACAACCCGACAAAACAGTCTGGGTGATCGACGGGGACGGCTCCTTCCAAATGACTAACCAGGAACTGGCCACTTGCTGCCTCGAGGGGATCGATATCAAGATCTGCATCATCAACAATTCCTCGCTGGGCATGGTCCGCCAATGGCAGTCGCTTTTCTACGGCGAACGCTATTCGCATACGGATCTCAATACAGGTCATGGAACGCGCCGCATACCTGACTTCGTCAAGCTAGCCCAGGCTTACGGCTGCGAAGCATGGCGCGTCGAAGAGGGCGACGACATCGACGCCGCCTTTGAAAAAGCAATGGAGATCAACGACCGTCCGGTGCTGTTGGAGTTCGTCACCTCTCCGGACTCCGAAGTATGGCCTATGGTTCCCGCCGGGGTGTCAAATGACGACATCGTTTACGCTCGTTCCGTTCGTCCCACGACCGATCCGTTCGCGGCCTGAAAGGAAGGAAAAAGATGAACACACGTCACACGCTCTCCGTTCTGGTCGAAAATAAGCCGGGCGTTCTTACGCGTGTTGCCGCTCTATTCGCTCGACGCGCCTTCAACATACACTCGCTCGCCGTTGGGGAGACCGAAGACCCCCAGCTTTCGCGCATCACCGTCGTGGTCGATGCCGCCGAACGCCCGCTCGAACAGGTTACCAAGCAATTGAACAAGCTCGTCAATGTGCTCAAAATCGTCGAGCTCGAACCTGAGTCGACGGTTGAACGGCAGTTGCTCCTAGTCAAGGTGTCGGCCAGTGATTCCACTCGCGCCAATGTCCTCCAGGTCGTCGATCTCTTCAGGGCGCATGTCGTGGACGTCGTTCCCGACACTGTGACGATCGAGGCAACCGGTTCGGAATCCAAGGTCCGGGCATTCCTGTCGGCCCTCGAACCGTATGGAATTCGTGAAATCGTCCAATCCGGAGCGGTGGCGATCGGACGCGGTTCGCGTTCGCTCTCCGAACGTGTCTCTGCCGAATTGTCGCTTCTGCGCGCATAATTGATTAGCGAAAGCGCTGGGCGGCTGACTGGTCCGGCACGCGCGGCACCGTCCGGAAACGGCTGGTGCGCCTAAACTCCATAACCGAAAAATTAAGGAGAAAAACGTGGCAAAAATCTTCTATGATGACGATGCAGACCTTTCCGTCATTCAATCTAAGAGAGTAGCCATAGTTGGGTATGGTTCACAAGGTCATGCCCATGCAATGAATTTACGCGATTCAGGAGTAAATGTAATTATTGGATTGCGTGAAGGCTCAAAATCTATTGACAAGGCTAAAGAACAAGGTTTCGAGGTGGCGAAAGTAGGCGATGCGGTTCGCGAAGCGGATGTCGTCATGGTCCTCGCCCCTGATCAGTCTCAGCGATCGATCTGGGCCAATGACATCGAGCCGAATCTCAAGTCCGATGCCGCTGTGTTCTTCGCCCACGGATTCAATGTCCATTTTGGTTATATCGCACCGGATTCCGGTCATGACGTCTGCATGGTGGCCCCCAAGGGCCCCGGGCACACGGTTCGACGTCAGTACGAAGAAGGACGAGGCGTTCCCGTCCTCGTGTGCGTCGAGCAGGATGCCTCAGGGCATGCATGGGAGTTGGCTTTGTCTTACGCCAAGGCAATCGGCGGCACCCGAGCGGGCGCAATCAAGACAACGTTCCGGGAGGAAACGGAAACGGACCTGTTCGGCGAACAGACTGTTCTGTGCGGAGGGATTTCGCAGCTCATACAGTACGGTTTCGAAACGCTCGTCGAAGCCGGATACCAGCCTGAAATGGCTTACTTCGAGGTCTGCCATGAGCTCAAGCTCATAGTCGATCTTATCAATGAGGGCGGCCTGACCAAGCAGCGATGGTCATGTTCTGACACAGCTGAATACGGCGATTACGTTTCCGGCCCCCGAGTGATCACTCCAGATGTCAAAGACCATATGAAGGAAGTGCTGGGCGATATACAGAACGGTTCCTTCGCTAAACGCTTCATCGACGATCAGGATGCCGGTGCTCCTGAATTTCTGGCCCTTCGGGCCAAGGGTCAAGACCACCCCGTCGAGAAGACAGGGCAGGAGATCCGCAGGATGTTCGCCTGGAACGCGTCGGTGGACTCCGACTACGTTGACGGCGAAGCGGCTCGCTGACCAGCTCTCGATCGACACCCGAAGGAAGTACAGGTAAACTTCTGGCCTACTAGGCGGTTTCGGGTGCCCAGGTGTCCCGGGCACCCGAAACCGTCGGCGTGCGAACTTCCAAAATTTTGCGACAGTTTCGTCATTAAATCCGCTATGCGCCTTCAAATATCAGTGTTCACAACAGTTTTCCGATTTCGACATTGCGACATGTCGGTGGAACGGACGCCGGCGCCCGCCTACAGTTGGACTGTTGGAACAAAGGCATGCGGAGGGAGAGCGCAATGGCCGATGTCGTGGTCGTCTACAATACCGTCACCGGGTTCGCGCAGACATACGGAGAGTGGATTGCCGAAGATCTGGGAGCGCGTCTGTATCCGTGGTCGCAAGCCAAGGGAATCGACCTGTCAGGAGCCGATCTGGTTGTCTACGGCGCTGGCGTGCGCATGAGCAGGATTCGAGGATTCCATGAATTCCGCAGAAAAATCAAGCGGGAGAACCTCATGGGGAAAGTCGTCGTCTGGGCCAATGGCGGTACGCCGGTCCACCCTCAACGTGACTGGAGAGTCCCCGCTGGAACTTTTACGAAGAAAGAACTCGCCAGTGGATGCTATCCCTTCTTCTATTTCCAAGGCGGTGTTCGCTATGAAGGACTCAGCTTTCCGGAAAAAACCTTGCTCAAAATCTTTTCCAAGCGGATTCAGAGATACCGACATCGCGGAGAGTGGGTAGTCCAAGTGGCGGACAACATTGCGCACGGATATGACCACACCTCACGTGCTGCGATCATTCCACTTGTGAACAAGGCCCGAGAGATGCTAGGCGAGTAGTGCCTGTCTCTTTCTTTCGTGGAGAGGATATGATTCTCCTATGAAGTTTCTATTACGTGAGCATAGAAAATGGGGTTGGAAGAAGCGAATCGTGATTACCTTGGGAGCTATCGTCACTTCGGGCTTATTCGCTGTGGGAGGGATTAACATATATGTCACTGTGACGACCAATGATCGTGTCGTTTCGGATGTCGGCGGCATTCGTGCTGAGAAACTTGACTGCATACTTGTTCTTGGAGCGTTGGTACGCTCGGATGGAACGCCTTCGCATATGCTCCGAAAGCGGCTGGAAAAGAGTCTGGAATTGTACAAGCAGAAAGTTGCGCCGAAAATCCTTGTATCCGGAGACAATTCTAGTGTTCACTATAACGAGACACATGTCATGCGGAAATGGTTGGAAAAGCATGAAGTTCCTAAAGAGGATATTTTCGAAGATCACGCGGGATTTTCAACTTATGAATCAATGTATCGTGCAAATACCATCTTTAAAGCACATTCAATAGTCGTTGTGACGCAAAGATACCATTTAGCGCGTTCTATTTATATAGGTCGTGAGCTTGGTCTGGATGTCTGGGGCATTGCTTCGGGAGGGAATAACTACTCACAGCAATTCAAGCGTGATGTTCGCGAGTGGATTGCGAGAACTAAGGATTTCGTTCAAGTCGTTATTAAGCCGAAACCAAAGTACTTGGGTCCAGTCATTCCGATAGATGGCAACGGAACCATCGAAAATCGTTAATTATTTGTCATTAATTGCCATTAACTTTTTTGTATTTCATTACAAATCCCGGAATTCTAATACAATATATTTATATTATTTAAGTATAAATGAAATCCATAATTTTAGGAAGATCTCGTTTAGCTTGTTGAAGGCCCTCCTCGTATGCTGCTTGAACGCTAACGGCTTTTCGTTCTCCGTTCGAGATGGGCATCTCGTCAGGATAGTAGAGATAAGCCCGTCCTTCGGCTTCGAGGCTCTCCAAACGATCAAGAGAGTCATTGTACTTTTTCGGTCGATTGAGAAGAGCCTCGGCTACGGCAGGATGCTTTCGAAAGATTCCCTTATAAATCGCCGGTGGGATTTTCGACGGGGATTTCCTATATCCACGTTTACGCGTCATAACGACAACGAAACGTTCATATCCGTCGGCTTCCGCGGCGTCAATCGCAAAACCCCCTGTGTCTCCGATGGCTCCGTCCAGGTAGGCCACGCCGTTCAGCCCCACTGGCGGCATGATGATCGGCATCGAGGAGGAAGCTTGACAGTACGTGACGAGTTCTTCCTGCGTGGAGATGTCCTCTCGGCCCCAATAGACGGTTTGTCCCGTTTCGCAGTTGAATGAGCCGATTTTGAACTGCGTGGCGCTCGCGTTGAAAGTGTCCCAGTCGAAGGGAAGGAGTTCGCCGGGACCAGAGGTGTGCTGGTAAATGTACTCGGAGTTGAAGTAGCCCCTGCCGCGAACAAAGCTGATCGGGCCACCTAGATTCGGATCCTTGGCGAGTTCGACGAAAGCTGCACGTGCCCTCCACGCGTCGCGGGAAACGAAGTTGCATGTGTGGGTCGCCCCGGCGGAGATCCCGCCGACCCATGGGAAGTCGATACCAGCGTCAATCATTTCGGCGACCAGTGCGGCCGTATATGTGCCACGCATTCCGCCACCCTCGAATATCAATGCGGTTCGTGTGCTCATAAATTCCAAGGATATCTCGAATGTTATGACAGCGGGGCGACCCTTTCCCCGAGCGAAATCGGCCCAGGCGGATAGCGTCGGCCGACCGATCCGTCACAGACCACGGCATATAAATTAGGTGCAATCTCGATATTCTTACACAGCGAAATTTTCGAAAGTCGCATTGACTCGTTAAATTATGAATAATAACATAAATTATGTAATGTTACATTATAATAAGTGACTAATCATTTTCTATTTTTCTGTTAAAATTCAATAATGGAATTTTCTATTAAAGACATACTCGTTACCTCAGGAAGAACTGGGCGGCGTGTCCGCTGTTGAGTGAGAAACGTTAAGGCGAGTTCCTCTCCTGTCACCGGGAGCAAATCAGAGCTGAGCACAGCGAGTAGGGTGTGCGTTATCTGATAATTGAGTAAATTTGTCAATCTTGTCATCCGACTCATGTGCTGCCGCACCCATTTTCGTCAGTCAAGATGACGACAACAAATTTACCGTCCCTACCTGTCATCGAGTAGCAGACTAGCTGAAATTCGAGAGTCTGTTTCCACGGAATGTTGTCGACCGACATGTTTAACGACATGTCTAACACGTTATTGCAAATTTTTAGTCATAAATTGTCGGAATTAATCAAAAAGTTATACGTAGAAGAATAATGATAAAATAATTGAATGTAATGATTATTATTACGCATAGTTAAGTAAATAAAATATTACAAAATAGCCGATTGAAGCATTAACATTGTTACAAATTAATAATCTGGATAAAAATATATGAGAAGGTTACAAAAATTGATTTGATAGTTGTATTTTTGTCGAAAGTAAAAATATTAATAATAAAATATTATAATTGAATTATTACATTTTATTTACTTTTTGTCATTAGTTGACATGATTAACATTACCATGTCGCTAGACATAAGTTATATATTTATAATAATTATTACTTCACTATGTTAGAATAATATATGTAAAACGTTAATTATGACGATGAAATTGATTTGGACTCGTCATGCTCGGTACGGTCGGGGTTGGGTTGGGGTGGGGTGGGGTGGGGGTGGTCATGGGTTACATCCGTGAGGCGAGGAAGTGGAAGCCTTTGAGTAGGAGGTTGGCGACTGCTCCGATGATGGTGCCCAGTAATGGGCAGGGATACGGTGTACATGACCGCGCAGGCGCCGAGCAGGACGAGGATCATTCCGGTTTTGCGGTTGCCTTTGCCCAGCCAGCGCCACAGGCCGATCAGGATGGCGATGGCGCCGAGGACGCGGATGATCCCGCCGGCGTTGACGGCGGCGATGACTGAGGGCAGGTCTTGGAAGACGTTGTGCATGGGGCTCTCCCTTCTCGCGGGTGGGGGCGGGCGCGGCTGCGACTCGCTCGGATAGTGTGCGGACAGCCCCGGGCCGGCGTCGTGGCCCGCCCGGCGGGCGCTTACCGGGAGGTTGTCAAGGACTGGCTGGAGCGGCTGTGGTCGGGCAGGTCGGGGCTCGGCGGGTGGTGGCGATCATGACTGCTGAGCGCCATAGTTGCTCGGCTAGGGCGGGGTGGGCGCGTAGTAGGTCGACGATCTCGGTTTTCTCCCGGTCGGATAGGTCCCGGCCGTGGAAGGGGGCGAACAGGGCGTCGGTGGCCGCGTCGTCCTGGCCGGTTTCCCATCGGCGGGCGGCGGCCAGGACCCCGCCGGGGGAGGTGTCCATGGTTCGGCGCAGCCCGGTGGCGGCCCGGCGGGGGATGGTCTGAGGGGCGATCGCGCCGGGGGAATAGAAAAGCAGTGTAAAAGGATTACACTGTTCTTTATAAATACTGATTTTTTCTTAAACTGAGGTCTCAGAATTGATTAAAACTGGACTCATTTCCCTATC
>ERZ772957.919-NODE-919-length-20907-cov-3.185833_pt1 | contig 20907 bp, 13 predicted proteins | sample MGYA00580682_ERZ772957 | MGnify/ENA primary metagenome ERZ772957 (study PRJEB29015, sample SAMEA2737921) | human oral metagenome | biome: human oral; feature: human-associated habitat; material: dental | place: China | collected 2025 ...
CAATGCTGGACCGTGGGCGGTACCTTATCCGGGCTGACGGTACTCGCCTGTCTCGTCGTCCTGAACTTCCTCTCCGGAGTCCTTCCAGGGCTCTAGGGAAGCGCTGAGTGTAATAAAAACGCACGTTTTAGCAAGATTAATTATGCGAAATACCTATAAACAACAATCTCCAGCGCTTCCCTAAAAATTAACATGGGGGCTTTGCCCCCATGCCCCCACGCCGCTATCCTGATAGCGGCGGCCCCGGCAAGCTTTTCCCTCGAAACAGGCAAGCTGGGGTACCACAGGGAGGCTTCATGGATTAAATCAGTGTTTCCCTAGGCTTAGGCGTTTTTTGCTCTATCCTTCGGTCTCTCGAAGGTAAGAGAGAACCCTATCGATCAAGCGGCCCGGGAGGCCGGGCTTCCATTTCCGGGCCGCGTTTCCCTAAAGGGAAAAGGCGTGAAGGAGGCAAAAATGCGATACGTCATAGCTCTGGATGTCGGTACCTCGGGCATGATCGCAACCGTATATTCCGAGACCGGCGAGTTGTGCCACTCCAGCTCGGAGGAGTACCACAACATATTTCCTGCCCCCCTCCTCGTGGAGCAGGAGCCCTTGACCTGGACGAATTCAGCCTTATCACTTTTGAAAAAAACGGCTGACTTCTTCAAATCGATTGGGGCCGCGCCTCTGGGCATCGCATTGACGTCTCAACGGTCCTCCTTGATCCCGGTCGACAGGGCTGGCAGTCCTCTATGCAACGCCATCATGTGGCAGGATAAGCGTACTATCCAGGAATGCCGTTTCCTGGAGGAGGAATTGGGGCTTTCCTGGTTCTATCGGAAAACGGGGCTGCGCATCAACCCTTTTTTTGTCCTCCCCAAAATACTCTGGCTTAAAAAGCACCATGCTGCCACCTACAGGGCCGCCCATAAATTTTTAGGCGTGCAGGATCTTCTGGTACACCACCTCACGGGGTGTTTTATCACCGACTGGACCCAGGCCAGCAGAACCATGTTGATGAACCTGTCCGCCTTCGACTGGGACCCGGAATTGCTCGACCTGGCAGGGATCGGTACCGATCGCCTTTGCGAACTTCGTCCTCCCGGCTCTTTGGCAGGGGGATTGCTCCCCGGGGTCGCCGATATCGTCGGGCTCCCCTCCGGGCTGCCTGTCGCGATATCGGGCGGCGATCAGCAGAACGCCGCGGCAGCGCTTGGCGTTATCAAGGAAGGGATTGCGGAAGCGAACACCGGGACCGGTTCTTTCGTCCTCTCCTATGCCAACGCCCCTGTCTTCGACCCAAATTGCAGGATCGTCTGCCAGGCAGCCGCAATTCCAGGAAAGTGGGTTGCCGAGGCTGCCATATTCAACACCGGCTCGATATACCGATGGTTCAAGGAACGCTTCTGTCCCGACTTTGCGGGTGCGGCGTCCGCATACGCCCTCATGAATGGCGAGGCAACGACATCGCCGGTCGGAGCCAATGGGGTGATGCTCCTCCCCCATTTCGAGGGCAGTGCCGCTCCTTATTGGAACCCCCTGTCGAAGGGCATGTTCTTCAACTTGTCTTTGGGCTCCCGTCGTGCGGACATGATCCGTGCCATTATGGAGGGGATCTCCATGGAGATAGCCGACAACCTTTCGCTCATTCAGGACCTGGCAGGACCTCTGGAGGAGGTCCGGGTGGCCGGCGGTATGACCCGCAGCGACCTCTTCTGCGAGATACAAGCCAACACCTTCAATAAAAAAGTCTTCCGGTGCGGCAACAGCGAACAATCCTCCCTGGGAGCCAGCATCGTTTCCGCACCGGCATTGGGACTCCACCCTGACATCCATCAGGCATTCGAGCGGATGTCCCCCAAGTCCTATGACCTTTTCGAGCCCGAAGCGGAAGCCGCATCGAGATATTCCGAGCTGATGAGGCGAAAAAAAAGTTTGTATTACGCCCTTGGGGACTCCGATGTCTTCTCGGATTTTGCAATGCAGGTCTGACAAGAAAATGAAACAAGCGATCGTCCGATAGTAAAAAAGCCGCTAAACAAGAGGATTTTTCCCTTTCTCCCTGACAGCCTTTTAAGCGTATTGCGTATTATTGTTCGACCTGGAAACCAAGAAACCAACTTGATGATAGGAGGGACCTCCATGAGAAGGCAAGCAAGTTTCTTATCGATCTCCATCGTCGTGATCGTTGCCTGCTTTGCATGCAGCGGAGATTGCTCGGATACGGCAACGCCAGATACTTTCAAATCGATTGGAACGCAACAGCTCGCAGGGACGGAGAGCACATCCTCAACTTCGGCTGCCCTAAACGCTCCGCGTTTTCCGACTTTTACGGTGAAGCCGACTTACTCTGATGTCGTTGTCGCCACCGTAGCAACCGATCTCATGGGTGAGGGTACCTCGAGAGATCTTTGTATGAATATCTATAAACCAGAGGGCAGAATGGATCCGACCCCGGCAGTGATATATGTTCACGGTGGTAAATGGAGCACCGGAGACTATACCTGCACAGCCCTCATGGATGGCGGGAAAGAGAACGGTACCTTCCTTGCCTGCATGGACTTGCTCAATTCCGGTTGCACCGTTGTTACCGCCGATTATCGTCTCAGCCAGGAAGCGTTCTATCCGGCTATGGTTTGGGATCTGAAGGGACAAATTCGGTTTCTGCGGGCCCATGCGGAAAAATATAACATTGACCCTGAACGAATCATCGTCTGGGGCGAGTCGGCTGGCGGCCAGCTTGTCAATATACTTGGCACGACGGGTGGCGTGGAGGAGCTGGAGGGAGATGTGGGCGGAAACTTGGACTACTCTTCGAGACCGCTCGCCGTCGTCAATTATTTCGGTATGACAGATATTCTCCAACTTGCGCCCGATCAGTATAAAAGGCCGTATGTCATGGATTTTCCATCCGTTTATGACACCAATGATGCAGATGGTTCCACAAGGGGGCAGCTTCTGGGATTCGGCGGCAAAGTTCAAGGAAAAGGGAATGCCGTCTTGAGGGGGGAGCTGGGCAATCCAGGTAATCCTTATGAAAATCCCGAACTTCCGGAACTCGATCGGAAAGCGCTTCATAGGGCCTATCTCGCGTCCTGCCTAAACTTCATCAGTAAGGATGACTGCCCATTTTTTATCTGTCAGGGAGGCATGGACCACCGAGTTGCCATGGTGCAGAGCGAGAGGCTTTTTGAAGCTCTGACCCGAAAAGGAATCGAGGCCTATCTGTTTACGAGCTCGCTTCGGTCTCACGGCGATCAGGGAGACTTCGCCAACGACGCTGCAAAACGTTTTGTACGCGATCAGTTCGGGCTGGTAACACCCAGCTTGTATTGACTGGAAAACTCTCGGGGAGGGATTCGCCATGAAGAAAAGCATTGCCTTGTTTCTCATCTGCATACTTTCATTCGTGATTGGAGAATCTTCTTATGCGGAATATAAAGCCCTTCCGGAAACCCATTTCGCAAAAAAGCCAACCTTTGCGGATGTCGTAGTGGATACCGTGAGGACGGACCTGACCCAAATAGGCTCCGTAAGAGATCTCAAGATGAACATCTATCGTCCGGAAGGAATGCACGACACGATCCCGGTAATTATCTATGTGCATGGCGGGGCCTGGAACTCGGGAGACTACACCTGTGCATCCCTGATGGAAAAGGATACCGGCACGAACGACCCTTTTTTCGCCTGTATGCGGGCACTCAATATGGGGTGCGCAGTGGTTACCGCGGACTACCGCCTCAGCACTGAAGCGCTTTTTCCTGCTATGCTCTGGGACCTGAAAGGGCAAATACGCTTTCTGCGGGCCAACGCTTCAAAATACAAAATCGATCCGGACAGGATCATCGTATGGGGGCAATCCGCAGGTGCACACTTGTGTAATCTTCTTGGAACAACACATGGTGTCGATGAATTGGAAGGGACCGTAGGGGGGAATCTGGAGCATTCATCCAGGCCAACTGCCGTTGTTGACTACTATGGCATGACGGACCTGCTCGATCTTGCGCCGGATCAATATGAACGTCCACATATAATCGATCCTCGAGCTATGTATGAGCAAGCGGACGCCCCCTCCTCGTCAAGGGCCCAGGTCCTTGGTTTTAACGGTAAAGGAGAGGGGCTGGACGTACTACGGGCCCACCTCGGCAATCCAGGCAGTCCATATGAAAACCCAGCTTCTCCTTATCAAGAGGCGCTTTATAGGGCGTATCTTTCCTGTCCTCTAAATTTTATGGATAAGAACGATTGTCCTTTCATGATTATTTATGGCGGCCGAGATCACCGAGTGGCACCACAACAGAGCTACGAGCTCTTTGAAGCCCTCACCAAGTATGGCGTCGAGGCCTATATGTTCGGGACGACAACCACGACGCATGGCAATCAGGGAGAGTTTGCCGCAAACTGTGCGCTTCGTTTCGTAAAGGACCAATTTGGCCTGGAATAAATCCTTTTTCCACCTATTGCCGGCAGAGAAGCGCACTGGATGCGGACGCATCGGACAACGTGAGCGAAGGGCTCGTAACGGCAGATGCGAGGAACGATTTCGCCGACGGCTGCATTTTGCTGGTGTTCAGGAACACATCAGTCATTCTCGGAGGAGGGCAGAGGTATGGAAGACTTTACGTTGTACCTGGGGGAATTTGTTGGGACGGCCTTGTTTATGGTGTTGGGGTTGAGCGTGTGCGCCAACGTCTCGTTGAAAAAGTCAGGGATGTTCGGAAGCGGTGGGATTGTAGCGGCGTGTGGCTGGGGTCTTTCAATGGTTACCATCGCCGTCATTTTCGGCCCCCTGACCGGAGCGCACGTGAATCCTGCGGTAACGGTCGGCTTTTGGGTGGGAAGTACCTTTCCGGGATATTTGGTGCCGGGATACTTTCTTGCACAATTTTCGGGCGCGTTTGTCGGTGGGCTGATCGTCTGGATCCTGTGGAAGGACCACCTGGACGAAGAACCCGACGAGGGAAGCAAACTGGGCGTATTCGCTACAGGGCCGTCCATTGCCAATCCCCTCAGAAACTTTTTATCCGAGGCGGTTGCGACATTCAGCCTGATGCTCATCCTGCTGTCGCTGTCGCATCAGCAACCCGCGAGAGGCGTTCCGATGTTTTTCGTCTTTGCCGGTGTCGCCGGCGGCGTTATGGCGTATGGCGGCCTTACCGGCTATGCGATCAATCCCGCCAGGGACCTTATGCCTCGATTGGTCCACGCCCTCTGTCCCATCGAGGGGAAAGGGACATCCAACTGGAGATATGCCTGGGTTCCGATTCTGGGGCCGATAGTGGGCGGTGCGTTTGCCGGAATACTCTATAAGATCATGTTTCCCAAGTAGATGAACGTGGATCTTTCAATACTACGACAAAAGGGGGAAGTCTTATGTTTCTGTTTTTGTCTCATCCATTGGATCCGAGGGATCTTGCATGGCCTGGAGAGCCAACGGTCAAAGTAAGACAGTGCACGGACATAACCGACGACTGCCCGTTCTGCAGCTTTATCTCCGAGGTACCCAACCACTGCGGAACCCACATGGATGCCCCACGTCATTTCGTAAAGGACGGACTGGGCATCAATGAGTTGCCGATCGAATATTTTTGTCACCGAGATGTGGTGTTGCTCGAGATCCCCAAGGGAAAAGCGGAGGGAATTACGCGCGAGGACCTCGAGCCCCACGGCAACGTTTTATCAAAGGTCACCTTTGCCCTCATCCGCACCGGTTTTGAGAGATACCGCAGGGAAAATCCCAAGGTGTATCAAAATGAAGGGCCCTATATCGCTCCGAGTGCCGGCGACTATTTAACGGATAATTTTCCGAACCTGAAGGGAATCGGCATGGACTTCCTGGCAATAGGCTCTCCGTCGCCGGCCGTTCCGAGGGCAGAACTGCCGCCAGATTGCCACAGGCATATACTTGGCTACTTTACCGGGAGGTTCTGCACGGGCATCGAGGACATGCACCTGTCCGAATTGCCGAGAGAGAAAAAGATTTTCAGATTTATCAATGCCCCGCTGCGTATAGTGGGATTGGACTCCAGCCAGGTCGTCTGTATTGCCGAGTTGGAGGACTGAGCCCGGACGGCTTTCAATACCAATTCGCGTTAAAAGAGATGCTCAGTGCTCTTGGCCCCCCTTATAGGGAGCCGAAAGATCCGGTGCTTTCCGTTTGTCTTGAGACGACTTGACAATCTAGCCTCTTTAAAGGCGGATTAGTATTATCTCTGCCCTATTCTCCCCCTCCTCGGCGCTCTTTTTGTTCCGGCCCCTCGTAGTGTGTCAGAACGATGCGTGCGTCCGAGCCCTTGTAAAGCGTTTTCTTTCCATCGGGAAGGTTGGAGCTCGCAGGGGCCGGAAGCAGCGCGAAGGCGTCGACAACGACGGCCGTGTCCCCGGGGCTGCCCGCTCCCACCGCACGGGCGGCCAGCCGTGCGGAGTCGAGCATGAAATCCTCCAGGACCTCGACGGAGCAGGTCAGGGCCAGCCGCTCTCCGGGGGCGAGCTGGGGCAGCGGGAAATTTTTCTCGGAGATCATGGGGGCGGCTCCGTTCAGCTTGTAGACCTGCCAGTCGAGCACCATACCGCGCGCGTTTGTCTCCGGTGCGGAGACGCGAAGCTCCAGCGTGTACTTCTCTCCCTTATGGAACTGAATGTACTGTCCGCCGGAGAGCCATGCCTTCGAGTCCACGGTAAGTATGTCCTCGGAGGGGACGTACTCCGCGGCGTCGAAGGAGGAGCCGTCGGAGAGAAAACGCCAGCTCCTGGATGCCTGACGGCCCGGCCCCTCGGAAACGGTGCGGGCCGCCCACGAGAGCAGGGCCGATCCCTGCCCCAGAGGTTCTCGCTTCGCATTGTTGGTGAGGGAAAAAGGGGACCCGGAATGGGGGAGCTTCACAAAGCCGCCGGGGCCGAAGTCCTTGAGGAAAACGGCGTCCGACGATATGACGAAGAAGCGGTCGCCCCAGGAGCCTGGGAGGGGGCGTTTGGCGGAATTTCCATAGTCCCGGAAGATGCTGCGGCCCGCTATGGCGTCGGACGAGGCCGCGAGCCCGACGTAGTCGAGGATCGACAGCGGCAGGTCTGCGAGCCCGAACAGCTCGGGATTGATTTTGGGGTCCTGCGTCTTTCCGTCCTTTCCCCCCGCCTTCGGCATCAGGGCGAAGCAGAGCCCCCAGTTACCCGCCAGCAGGATGTTGGCATCCATCCCGTGAGATTCGTCCGCGGTGACGATGACCAGGGTGTTCTCGAGCACCCCCTTCTCCTTCAGCCTGGACAGAAAGAGGTCAAGGGCATCGTCGAGGAATGCGGAGCTCCGCAGCTTCGGATGGAGCCCCTTGCCCCCGGCGTAATCGTCGGGCAGGGTGTAGGGATGGTGCGTCCCCACGGTAAGGAGCGTCAAAAACCACGGGGCGGCCTCACCTCGGGGGCCGCGCTCTCTGCGTTTTTCGTTCAGGGCCTCGATCTTTTTCAGGCTTTGGAGGAAGAAATCCCGATCGTTGATGCCCCAATAGGTAAAGAAGGTGGGCGGAGTGTGGTCGAACCATTCCTCGCCCCCGATTTCCTCGAAGCCGATCAGCTTCATGAAGCGGTCTTTATCCATGAAGCGCAGTCCTGCGGCCTGAAGGTAGGTCGTGCTGTAGCCGTTCCGGGCCAGGATGTTCGGCAGGGTGTCCCGGGACGCGGCCGAGGGATCCGAGAGCAGCTCCTGGGTTACCAGCGTTCCGTCGGTCAATCGCGGGTAGTCGGCGCAGAGCATCGAATAAAGCCCGTTGATGGTCTGATTCCGATGTGCCAGAAAGTTGGGGACCCGGAGTCCGTGCTCGGCCCAGCGGCTTGTCTTCGTCATGGCGAAATCCGCTGAGCCGTTGACGAACTCCACGTTTTGAGGCAGGTAACCGCCGGGTATGCCCTCCAGGACGACGAGGAGGACGTTGGGCTTTTCGGCGGGCCCGGCCGTCATCGGGACGCCGGATAGGTCGTGTGTCAGCCGCGGGACGATGCCGGAAAGCTCCTTGTCCCTCGAATGGAAGGCTGCGATTTGCTGGACCAGGGGATTGCCGAGTTCCCCGCCTTTGAAGAAAAGGATCTGGCCGGCGAAGAGCAGAAGAAGCAGAGCGAAAATGCACGGGCGTACGGGGACGAGCTCAAGGTTCATACGTGCGAGCAGCAGGCAGAGGGCAAACAGAAAGACCATCGCCAAGATCGCCGGGGCGTCCAGGGACGCCAGAAGAAAATGAGGGTCCAGGAGATACCGTGCCTGTTCCGGAGAGGGCAGAACACACATGGCCGAGAAGTAGGCGGCCGTGAGGGCGTTGTAGAGCCACCACAGGAGGGTGGGGGCGATACTGGGGACCCGGGTGCGGGTCCGTGCCTGGACGGAGGCGGCAATCAGGATGCAGATGGCTGTGAGAACGATGTCGGAGCCTCCGCCCAGGATGAAGCTCCAAGGGGCTCCGTGCCGTGCCTGGACCAGGATGAGACGAAAGTAGAGAGGAGGGACGATATTGATCAGAAAAAGACGCGTACTCCACCACATCGAAAACAGGCCTCCAGGTTTCCGTTTGGCCGCGCAGTTCGCAGCGGGGCCAATGATATGCTGTCCTGCCGCGGAGCGTCAACCGGCAACCTACCCCTCTTCGGCTTACGCCCATCCGGAACGGGCCCCCTGCATGGCGGCCTTGGGCTTGACTATCGGATGGCGCCCAGAAGGTGGAGCCACAAGGGGAGTGTGAGCATGGAGAGGAGGACCGAGGCCGTCGTCCCCAGGGCGCAGTAGTCTCCGTCCATGCCCATCTCCTGTGCGATGATGGTCGTGTTCACGGCCTCCGGCATGGCGGCGAGGAGCGTCCCGGCCTGGACGAGTATGGGGGAGAGCCCGAAAAGGGACAGGACCGCGTAGGTCACGGTGGGGTGGACTATCAGTTTGACCAGCTGGAGCTTCCACGTCGTGAGAAACGCACGGCCTGCCTCCTGCAGCTCGATCCTGGCCCCGAGCATGAGCAGGGCCAGTCCCGTTCCGATGTCGGCGAGCATCTTGAGCGTCATGTCCAGCCATGGGGGCAGCTGGTCCAGCTTCGCGAAGATGAGAAACACCGCCAGAAGGCAGGAGAGAAAGAGGGGGTTCCTGAGCAGCCGGTTCCCCGTCCTCCTGAGGGTCTCGGCGGAGATCGAGCCGAAGAGGGCGAGCTGACCGCTTCCTATGGACAGGAACTGCATGAACGCCAGGGAGAAAGCCAGGACCAGCGTCCCCGCTGCGATGCCGGCCTCTCCTAGAGAGAGCCCCAAAATTGGCAGTCCCGCAAAGAAGTGGTTGCCCCGCGTCGCCGCCAGGGAGAGCGTCGCGAACCGCTTGACGGGTTCGCCCCGGCGGGCCAGAAGCCAGACGGCGAAAACGGTGATGACGTAGGGGCTGCAGACCGCCAGGGTGAAGAGCCCCGCGTTCGGAATCCGGCTCTCGGCCCCCAGGATGCCCCGAAGCAGCAGGGCCGGCATTGCGAAGCAGTAGAGCAGGGAGTTGTTTTCCTTCATGGTCTGAGGGGTGAAGAAGCCCCTCAGCCGCAGCAGCCAGCCGAAGGCGATGAGCAAAAAGATGGGGAGAACGATCAGGACGGCTTGCATTCCGAAATCACTCCAGTGAAAAGGGGTTGGGCCGAGGGAAGATGGCTGCACTCCCGCACTCGGTCCCCGTGGTAGGCGTAGAGAAAGGGCCGCCCGCCACGAAAAGAAAAACGATTGGCCGCCGGCCAATCGTTTTTTGCGGTCGCCCGGAGCGGCGATTTCACTCCGGCTCGAACATATCCTTGGTCACGGCACAAAGCGGGCATACCCAATCGTCTGGAATGTCCTCAAACGCGGTCCCCGGCGCGATGCCGGAATCCGGATCCCCCGCTTCCGGATCGTAGACATACCCGCACACGGTACAGACGTACTTCTTCACCACGAGCTCTCCCTTCCCTCGTCATTTATGGTGAGATAAGCGTATCTCCCCCTCGCTTCCATTATATCGCAATATCGCATGTCGCGGCGTCACCCCACGGTAAGTCGGATCGGAGCGCACGGTGCGAAGGGGGTGATGGTAAAGCTGATGGCAAAAAGGGGGTTGATGGTAAAATTGAAAAGTTCTGCGGGCACGTTGCCCCGGCATCGCATGACGTGCCACTTTTTCGAGACATTGCGCTGAGGCATTGCGGCGACGGGCAAAGATCCGTGAGCGGACGGCGAGCGAGATGAACTTCGCCGGTCGCTTACCGGTAAGGGACGCGCCGTATCCTTGCTTCGCTGTGCGGCTGTATGCCCTGCGCCGAGGACGATCGACACGCCTCACGGTGGGCGGTCGCCTGCTTATAGGGGGGCTTGGTTTTGGGGGTTTCGTTATATCGTCGATATCGTCCTCAGAGGTTTTCGGAGGTATCCGGTCAGACGGCGGCAATCGAAATCCTGACCCGATCCCTGGCGGGCTCGAGGGTTGGGCACGCCTACCTGTTCTCGGGACCGCGGGGCTGCGGCAAGACCACCGTGGCCCGCATCCTGGCCAAGGCGCTGAACTGCCTTTCGCCGGAGTCCGGGGAGCCGTGCTGCGGCTGCCACAGCTGCCAGGCCATTGCGGGGGGGGAGAGCCTGGACGTGGTCGAGATCGACGGCGCCTCCAACAACAGCGTCGACGAGGTCCGGGAGCTCAAGACCCACGTGGCCCTGGCCCCGTTCTCCTCGAAGTATAAGGTCTACATCATCGACGAGGTGCACATGCTGTCCATGGCGGCCTTCAACGCCCTTCTCAAGACGCTGGAGGAGCCGCCCTCCTACGTGGTGTTCGTCCTGGCCACCACGGAGCCCCACAAGGTCCCGGTGACGATCCGTTCGCGGTGCCAGCACATCCCGTTCCACAGCATCGGCACGCGTCGGATCTTCGACCGCCTCCGCCAGGTCGTCGAATGGGAGGGTGCGGACGCCCAGCCCGAGGCCCTGTGGGAGGTGGCGCGCCAGGCGGATGGGGCCCTCCGCGATGCGCTCTCCATGCTGGAGCAGGTCGTCAACAGGGGCGATGGGCACGTCCGCCTGGAGGACGTCGAGGCGACCCTGGGCGGGGGAAGCCGGCCGGCCCTGGAGCGATGGTTTTCGGCGCTGCGCGCTCAGGGAAGCGCCTCCTTTTCGGACATGCAGCGGATGATGGCGGAGGGGGCCTCGCCGGAGCGGATACTGGAGGAGCTCTTCTCCCTGGTGCGGAACCTCTGGCTCGTCGTACGCTGGCCGGATGTCCTCGACAGCCTGGACGTATCCGAGCAGGAACGGAGCTTCCTGGAGTCGGAGTCCCCCCACTGGCCGGAGGCCGTCCTGAGGGGGTGGATGTCCCGGCTCGTGAGCCTGATCGGCCAGTCGCGGATGGGACTCCGCTCCGATGTCCTGATCGGGCTTCTGATGCTGGAGGCGTCCCGGGCAACGGCCCCCGAGGCGGAGCCCGAACGTCCTGCCGTTCCTGCGCCCCCGTCCCCGATGTCCCGGAAGGGGATGGAGATGCCTGCCGTCATGCCCGAGTCCAGGCCGGCGCCTCCGGTCCCTGTCGAGTCCGCCGTTCCGAAGGAGCCTACCGTTCCGAAGGACCCTGCTTTGCCCGTTTCGGCGTCGTCTGCCGTACCGGATGTTCCGGAGGACTCGGGACCGCCGGAGCAGGGGGGGGCGGGAAGGGCGGAGGTCCTGCCTCAGGCGGATTGGGCGCCCCTGCCGCAGGAGACCTGCGAGGAGCTGCTGGCCCTCGCGCACCACAGGGACTTCGTCCTTTTCTGCGCGCTTCTGGACGGGGAGTTCCTGGGGGCGGAGGGGTGTTTGCTGCTGGAGCTTCCCCACCGATACGTCTACGAGGTGCTCTCCCTGAGCCGACACCGTTCCACCCTCGCGGAGCTGTTTTCCCGTTACGACGGTGGGGTGTTCCTGCGCTGCGGGGCGGACGTGGCCGCCTGTTCCCCGTCCGCAGGAGAGGTGGCGGGAGGCGGCGTTCCCGAGGAGGCCGAGAGCGTCGAATCGGTCGACCCCCCCTCAGAGGACCGGGCCAAGGACCGGGAGTCCCCACAAGATGGGGTAGCCCTGCCCTTCGACGGGCTGGTGCGGGAGGTATCCCGGTGGATGAACGGCGAGGTCGTCCTGGTGAGGCGAGGACTCGACGAATTGGACGATGGGACGGTCCCCGACGAGGACAAGGACGACGAATGAGGATATGATCGAGGATCATGACTGAGGGGACGATGGGAAGGATGATGAGGGCATGACGCGGCCTTTCGTTCATTTGCACGTACATACGGAGTACAGCCTTCTGGACGGTGCCATCCGCACCAAGGACCTCGCCCGCAGGGTCTCGGAGTGGGGGGCCCCCGCCGTCGCCATGACGGATCATGGGGCTATGTACGGGGCGGTGGAGTTCTACGAGAACTGCCGGGCCAACGGGGTGAAGCCCATCCTGGGCTGCGAGACCTACGTCGATCCCGACGGCCACCGCTCCCGGGAGAAGAAGGGGAAGAACAATCACCTGATCCTCCTCGCCGAGAACGACGAGGGCTATCGCAACCTCATCAAGCTGGTCTCGATCGCCAATACCGACGGGTTCTACTACAAGCCGAGGATCGACCACGACCTGCTGGCGCGTCATGCCAAGGGGCTGATCGCCTCGTCGGCCTGCCTCGCCGGGGAGATCCCCCAGCTGATCCTCGCCGGCAAGGAGCCGGAGGCGGCCGAACGGGCCCTTTTGTACCGCGACATCATGGGCGAGGGCAACTTCTTCCTGGAGATCATGTCGAACACGCTTCCCGAGCAGGCCCTTGTCAACAAGGCCCTGGTGCGCATCTCCCGGGATACGGGCATCCCCCTCATCGCGACGAGCGACGCACACTATCTGGGCGCGGAGGACTTCGACTGGCATAAGATTTTGTTGCGCATCAACACCCATGCCGACGACACCGACGATGCCTTCGGGTTCAGCGTCAACGACTTCTACCTGAGATCGCCGGAGGAGATGGACGCCTTTTTCGGTACGGAGCTGCCCCAGGCGCTGGACAACACGGTGGCGATCGCCGAGCGCTGCTGCGTCGGCCTCGACCTGAAGACGGGCTCGTATCAGCTGCCCAGCCTGGACCTGGCCGACGGCGTGACCTTGGAGTCCCACCTCGAGGACGAGGCGCGCGCAGGGCTGCGCGGCCGCCTGGGCACGGATGTCCCCCCTCCGGAGTACGCGGAGCGCCTGGAGTATGAGCTGGGCGTCATCAACTCGATGGGCTTCGCGGCGTACTTCCTGATCGTGGCGGGCATCATTCGGGCGGCGAAGGACCGCTCCATACCCATCGGCCCGGGCCGCGGGTCGGCTGCGGGCTCCCTGGTCGCCTGGAGTCTCCGAATCACGGACCTGGACCCGCTGAAGTACAACCTGCTGTTCGAGCGCTTCCTGAACCCGGAGCGGATCAGCATGCCCGATATCGATACCGACGTATCGGACAAGGGGCGGGACGAGCTGTTGAAGTACATCGTGGAGCGCTACGGCAGCGACCGGGTCTCCCAGATCATCACCTTCGGGCGCATGAAGAGCCGGCAGGCGGTCAAGGACGTCGGGCGGGCCACGGGCGTGGAGTACGCCCTGATGGACAGGGTGGCGAAGCTGATCCCCCTCGACGCCAAGAGCATCCGGGAGGCCGTCGAGCGGACTCCCGAGCTGCGCCAGACGATGCAGGAGGACCCCCGGGTCCGGGAGGTGCTGGACGTCGCCGCACACATCGAGGGGTTGGCCCGCCATGCCTCGCAGCATGCCGCGGGCGTCGTGATCACCCCGGTGCCCATGACGGACCTCGTGCCCATCCGCCGCATCAAGCCCTCGGCCTCGCCGTCGGTATCGGAGGGGGGGCTCGACATCAGCCAGACCGTCACGCAGTTCACGATGGAGCCCATCGAGAAGCTGGGGCTGGTCAAGATGGACTTCCTGGGGCTCAGCACCCTCTCGATCATCGAGGAGGCCCTGGAGAACATCCGGCATAACGGCAAGCCCGTGCCGGACCTGAACCTCATTCCCATGGACGACCCGGCGGCCTATCGCCTGCTGCAGGAGGCCGATACGATGGGGATCTTCCAGCTGGAGTCCTCGGGGATGCGGGCGATGCTCCGCAAGCTGCGCATCGACTGCTTCGAGGACCTGATCGCGGCGCTCGCGATGTACCGCCCCGGCCCGCTGGAGAGTGGGATGGTGGATCAGTACATCGACTGCAAACACGGCAGGTCCCTCCCGCATTACCCCCACCCCCTTCTGGAGGGAGTGCTCAAGGAGACCTACGGGGTCATCCTGTATCAGGAGCAGGTGATGCAGTGTGCCTCGGTCCTGGCGGGCTACACGCTCGGGGAGGCGGACCTCCTTCGCCGCGCCATGGGCAAGAAGAAGGTGGAGGTCATGCAGGAGCAGCGGGCCAAGTTTCTGGATGGGGCCGCCCGGAATGGGATCGAGGCGAAGACGGCCGAGGGGATCTTCGACCTCATCGAGAAGTTCGCGGGCTACGGCTTCAACAAGTCTCACAGTGCGGCCTATGCCGTGATCGCGTATCATACGGCCTACCTGAAGGCGAACTACAAGGCGGAGTTCATGGCCGCCTACCTCTCCAGCCAGATGAAGGCCAAGAAGGACGTGCTGGCCCACTACGTGCGCGAGGTTCGCCGCAGCGGCCTGTCGGTGCTTCCCCCGGACATCAACTCCTCGATGGAGAGCTTCACGGCGGTGGGCGACCTTATTCGGTTCGGCCTAGGCGCGGTGACGCGGGTGGGACATGGCGCGGTCGACACGATCGTCGCGGCTCGTAAAGAGGGGAAGTTCAAGTCCCTGTGGGATTTTGTCCGGCGCGTCGACCTGCACGTCCTCAACCGGGCGACGATAGAGAACCTGGTGAAGGCGGGGGCCTTCGACGAGATTCTGCCGAACCGGAGGCGTCTCGTCCAGGTCCTTCCCGAGTTCGTGCAGGGTGCCCAGAGGCTGGAGGGGGGCGGCGGGCAGCTCTCGCTCTTTGACTCCGCGGCGGACGACCCCGCCGACGAGGCGGGGCCCGACATCCCGGAGGTCGACGACTACGTCCTTCACGAAAAGCTGGAGTACGAAAAGGAGGTCACGGGGCTCTACATCTCGGGGCATCCCTTCGACGGCTGCGAGGAGGCCATCGGGAGGTTCACCAACTGTTCCATCGCGGACCTGCCGCATTGGCAGGGGCGGACGGCGCCCAAGGTGGGGGGGATCCTCCTCTCGGCGTCGGAGAAGACGACCAAGAAGGGGGCGGTCATGGGCCAGCTGCTCCTGGAGGACTCGAACAGCAGCATCGAGATGGTCGCGTTCCCCAGGGTCTGGGAGAGCGTCAAGGCCCAGGTCCAGGTGGGGGTGCCCTTCGTGGTGGAGGGCCGAATGGGGGACAGGGAGCCCAAGAACTTCATCGTCGAGAGGCTGACGCCGCTCTCAGAGGCCGAGGATGCGGGCATCGTCCGCATCTGCCTGAAGATGAACCTCGTCCCGCAGGCTCTGAACGTCCGCGACTTCGCTCGGGCCCTTCGGGACTGTCGGGGTGCGTCCCCCGTCCTGCTGGAGTTTCAGGACGACCGGGACGCCTGTGTCGTCTACCTGAACGATTTCAGGGTGGATCCCTCCGTGCCGGGGCGGCTGCAGAGCCGGCTCGCCGAGGTCGTTCCCTTGGAGGCCCTGGAGGTCGTCTGCTGACCTTTGGGGGCGGTAGGGATGAAAGCGCGGGCGGAGGTGCTGCGGTGCGGCGTTTGTTCCGATCGTCGATCTTTTGGTGCCCGTTTGTGTCTTGTAAGGGTTACAATAATCCTGAGGTGAGGGGAAAATGTTTGTAAAAATTGTCTGTACGATAGGCCCGTCCAGCGAGAACTACGGGACGCTAATGTCGATGGCCAAGGCGGGAATGAACGTTGCGCGCCTGAACTTCAGCCACGGCGATTATGAGGGGCACGAGAGGAAACTGAACCTGGTCCGGCGCGTGGAGCGGGATGTGGGGGCTCCCATCGCTGCCCTCCTGGACACGAAGGGCCCCGAGATCCGCACAGGGCGGATGGAGAACGGGGAGGTCACGCTGATAGGCGGGAACTCCATCGTCCTCACGGGGGCCGGGGAGACGTTCGTCGGGACCGCCGAGCGCATCCACATCAATTACCCCCTCCTGGCGCGGGAGGTCACCCCCGGGCAGAACATCTACATCGACGACGGCACCCTGAACCTGGAGGTCGAGGGGGTGGAGGGCGAGGACGTCCGCTGCCGCATCGTCGTCGGAGGGCCCCTGAGGAACACGAAGGGGGTCAACATCCCCGGGGCGGCCCTGTCGCTTCCGGCGCTCTCCGAGAAGGACAAGGAGGACATAGCCTGGGGCATCCAGCACGGGATGGAGTACCTGGCCGTCTCCTTCATCAAGACCCGGTCCGACGTCCTCGAGGTCCGCAAGCTGATCAAGAGCTGCGGGGGGACGATGAAGATCATCGCCAAGGTCGAGACCCACCAGGCCGTTCAGAACCTAGTGGAGATCGTTGACGTCGTGGACGGCATGATGATCGCGCGCGGCGATCTGGGGGTTGAGATCCCGACGGAGGACGTGCCCCTGGTGCAGAAGCACATCATCGAGATGTGCCGCTCCCGGGGCAAGGTCGTTATTGTGGCGACGCAGATGCTGGACTCGATGATCCGCAATCCTCGTCCCACCCGCGCCGAGGCCAGCGATGTCGCCAATGCCGTCCTAGACGGTACGGATGCCGTGATGCTCTCCGGGGAGACGGCCTCGGGGGCCTATCCGGTCGAGGCGGTGGCCACGATGCGGCGCATCGTCGACCGGGCGGAGGAGGAGTTGGGGATCTGGTGCCTTCCCTGCCGCGAACGCAGTTCGGTCGTCGGCGTCCCGGACGCGGTGAGCGACGCGGCAGTGCTGATCGCCAAGCAGGTGGAGGCCTCGGCCATCATCTCCCTGACCAAGAGCGGCTCCACGGCCAGGATGATCAGCAAACATCGCCCCTCCTGTCCGATCCTCGGCGTGACCCCCTCTCAGCAGACGTGGCGGGAGCTCGCCCTGTGGTGGGGGGTCCGTCCCGTGCGGCTGAGCGAGCTTTCGGACGTGAACGTGGCCGCACGGGAGGCGATCAACGCCTGCGTCTCGGGGGGCTACATCCCGGAGGGTGAGCTGGCCGTCATCACGGCGGGCATTCCCTTGGGGCAGCCGGGCTCCACGAACATGGTCGAGGTCCTCACTACGGGGAGGATTCTGCTGACGGGGACGCCCCTGGTGCGCAAAAACGTCACGGGGAGGGTCTGCCTCGCCCGCACACCCCAGGAGGCGGCGGAAAAGGCGGCGGAGGGGTGCATCCTGGTCGTCCGGCAAATCGAGGAGGAGCATCGTGCCGTCATGGAGAAGGTAGGGGCCGTGCTCGTGGAGAGCGGGGCGCTCCTGGCGGAGGGCAATTCCCTGGCCTTGGATTACAATCTGCCCTGCGTCATCGGGGTGGCGGACCTCTTTGCGACCCTGGAGGACGGCGATGTCGTGACCGTGGACGGGATGCGGGGGCTGATCTACGGCGGTGCCGTCAAACTCGTCGTCTAGGCGGAGGGATGGCCAGCGCTATTTCCGAGTCAATGCTATATTCATCGTTGGGGACATGGGAAGAACGGGCGGACCGGGCCCGATATCGAGGACGAAATGAGCGTGTACGATGTGGGATAACATAAGGACCTTTTTCGATATCTTTATCGTTTCCCTGATCCTTTACCGCATCCTCGTCCTGATGGTGGGGACGAGGGCGATTCAGCTGCTGAAGGGAGTGTTGGTGCTCCTCCTCTTCTCGCTGTTGGCCTCGGTCCTCCAGCTCCGGCTGCTCACCTGGCTGTTGGGAAGGGGCCTCTGGGCGCTGAGTTTTGCCGTCCCCATCGTGTTCCAGCCGGAGTTGCGAAAGATGCTGGAGGAGATGGGGCGTGGGCACCTGTGGCGCCACAGGATCCCACTGGACGAGGCGGAGAACCTCAGCCGGCAGGTTGCGGGCGCGCTCAACTACATGAAGGTGCACCGAATCGGGGCGCTTGTGGTGCTGCAGCAGGAGACCGGCTTGGGGGACTACTGGCGAACGGCCGTCCACCTGAGTGCCGAGATATCGCAGGAGCTCATCATCTCGATATTCTGGAAGGACAACCCGCTGCACGACGGAGCCCTCATCCTGGACAGGGAGAGGATGACCGCAGCGGGCTGCTATCTTCCCCTGGCCGATGCACCGGAGATCTCCCGATGGTACGGAACCCGCCATCGGGCCGCACTGGGACTCTCCGAGGTCTCCGACGCACTGATCCTGGTCGTGTCCGAGGAGCGGGGGGAGGTCTCTCTCGCCTACAAGGGACATCTCTCGAAGAACCTCAAGGACGCCCAGATGGAAAAGCTGCTGTTTCATTATTTCTCCGGGCGGGAGACCGTGCGCCGGACCTGGCGCGTCAGGCTTCATCGCCTGATGCAGTTGTTCTGGGAGTCGCCGGCCCAGCCATGAGAAACGTGGGGAAGACCGGCAGGGGGAATCTCCGTCCCCGTCCCGGACCCTTTGCCCGTGTCCTGGAAGAAGGATGCTCTGAGCCATGATCTCATCGAAGAACATTGACGAAATCCTCACCTCTCCGTGGTGTCTGTGGGCCATCTCCGTGGCAGCGGCCCTGTTGATGTGGTTTTACGTCACAGAGTCGGACGGCGGGGGGTACGTGACGCGGCAGTTCTCGTGCCCGATCGAGTACCGCTCGCTCGACCCTCAGGCGACGCTTCGCAACAAGGTGTCCGAGGTCAATATCGAGGTCCGGGGCCTGGAGGAAGTCATGGCTCGTTTGGACTACGACTCCATCTCCTGTGTTGTAGACCTCAGGGATTTGTCGCCGGGGAAGAAGTACACGCAGGAGGTCAAGGTCAATCTCCCCCCTCGCGTATCCCTGGTCTCCTTCACCCCCTCGCAGGTCGTCGTGGACCTGCTGCGCCAGATCGTGCGCCTTGTGACCGTCGAGGTTGCCCTGCCTAAGGACATCCCGGACGGCCAATATCTGGAAGGGGTCGAGATCGTCCCGAAGGAGGTGGCCGTCCGCGGCGGCGAGAAGGACGTCTCCAAGATAGGCGCGGTCCAGGTGCAGCCGACCGTCCAGGAGCTTCAGTCGGGCAAGGAGCTGTTTTTGCCCGTCAAGCTCTCCCAGTCGGAGCCCTTCGAGGACGAGGTGAACCTGGAGCCCTCGCAGGTCAGGATGAAGGGGGCGCTGGTCCGGGGGCTGCCAAAGAAAAAGGTCCCCGTCAACGTCCGGCTGACCGGTAAGCCTTCCTCGGACTTCGAGGTCAAGGCCGTGGTGACGGAGCCCTCGGAGGTTCAGGTCGAGGGGACCGCCGCCCGGCTGGCCCGGATCTCGGCGGTGGACACCGAGACGGTGGACATATCCTGGATATCGGCCGATCAGCTCCTGGTCGTGCCCTTGAAGACTCCCGACGTGAGGGGGGTCTCGATCGTCGACCTGAAATCGGTGCGCCTGTCGGTGCAACTGGAGCCGGTCAGGGCCACTACGCAGTTTCCCAACGTCCCCGTAGGCCTCCGACAGGGGGAGGATGCGGCGGGCTGGTCGATCACGCCCCCGGCCGTCGTCGTGACGGTCGAAGGTACGCCCTCCAGGATGGCGGATATTCATCCCGGCGACGTGGGACTTCAGGCTTATGTCGACGTATCCAAGATCTTTGTGGACTCCGCGGCTCTGCCCGTCAGGACGGGGATCGCCTCGAAGGATCTGAAGGTCGTAAAAATCGAACCTCCCACCGTGACCGTGACGGCGGTTGAGGGTTCGGCGGGACGGTGAGTTGATGAAAAACAAGAGGGTTCTGTTCGGGACGGATGGGGTTCGGGACGTTGCGAACCGCGGAGGAATGACGCCGGAGATGGCCTTGCGCCTGGGGAGGGCGTTCATCCTGTTCCTCGCGGAACGGGGAGTGCCGCGTCCGCGCATCGTCCTGGGACGGGACACGCGGCGCTCCGGCATGATGCTGGAGGGGGCGCTCTCGGCAGGGATGACCTCCGCCGGGGCCGAGGTCCTCTCCGCAGGGGTCATCCCGACCCCAGGGGTCAGTTACGCCGTGCAGCATCTGGCGGCGGACGGGGGCGCGGTGATCAGCGCCTCGCACAACCCGGCCGAGTACAACGGAATCAAGTTTCTGGACCGTAACGGGTGCAAGCTCTCCGACGAGTCGGAGCTGGCCATCGAGGAGTATCTCGGGGACAATCTCACGGACGACTGGCGGCCGACCGGGGCCTCGATCGGCGAGATTCGCCAGATGCCGCACCTGGTGCATAGCTACGTGGAGCACCTGGCGTCCCTGCTTCCGCATGCGGAGGCCATCCCCATGAAGATCGCCTTCGACTGCGCGCATGGCGCCGCGGGAGCGGTGATGCCCGCGCTGCTCGAGCGGATCGGGAGCAAGTGGCCCCTCATCGGGGCCGACCCCGACGGGCTCAATATCAACGAGGGCGTCGGGGTCATCCACATGCGCCATCTGGGCAATTACGTCACGGAGTGCTCCTGCGATATGGGATTCGCCTTCGACGGCGATGCGGACAGGGCCCTGATGGCGGACTCCGGAGGGCGCCTGATCGACGGGGATATCGCCATCTGGGTGCTGGCCCGCTGGCTCTCCAGAAAGGAGATGCTGGGAAGCGGGGTCGTCGTCACGGTGATGAGCAACATGGCCTTAGAGGAGCATCTGGGGCGGGAGGGGATCAAGGTCTTTCGCTGCCCCGTGGGGGACCGCTATGTGCTGGAGGCCATGAGATGCAGCCGGGCCCGGCTGGGTGGAGAGCAGTCCGGCCATATCATCGCGGACGCATTTACACGGACGGGGGATGGTCTCTGTACCGCGCTCATCCTCCTGAACGCCTTGAAGG
>ERZ772957.920-NODE-920-length-20866-cov-7.095959_pt1 | contig 20866 bp, 20 predicted proteins | sample MGYA00580682_ERZ772957 | MGnify/ENA primary metagenome ERZ772957 (study PRJEB29015, sample SAMEA2737921) | human oral metagenome | biome: human oral; feature: human-associated habitat; material: dental | place: China | collected 2025 ...
TGGCCGCAAAGTTAAATGTTTTTAGCGAAATGGCGAAATATTTTCGAAAAGAATTGTGTCAGGACGGGATAATATTGATGTGGCACAAGGTGAATCGGCGGGGGTGACGTTGCTTTTTGTTTTGAAAAACGCCCGGAAGTAGGGTGGGTGTGCCTTGCTTTCCGGGCGCTGTTTCATTGGCAAAGGAGCGGTTAGAGCCGCTCGAGAATGTCGTTGCAAAGGGCAAACGACTTCATCATCATGCGCGGAACGTGGAACGGACCTTTGTAGAGGTTGCCTTTGGCGGGTTGCGCCACGGTGCCGTCGCGATGCAGATAGCCATACCATTCGGGATAATCCTTGTCGGGCAGGTGGGCATAGGTCCACTCGCTGATTTGCTGGTGGCGCTGCAAATATTTGTCATCGCCCGTGGCCAAATAGGCGTAGAGCGAAGCAATGATGGTTTCGCATTGCGGCCACCAGAACTTCATGTCTTGTGCATAGTCTTGCGACGGCAGGTTTTTGCAGTCGCGGAAGTTGATGATGCCGCCAAATTCCTGGTCCCATCCCCAGTCCCACGACCAATCAAAGATGGTGAGGGCGGTGTTTAAAAGTGGTTTGTCCCACTGGCGATGGCGCGCTTCTTCCATGAGGAACCAGCTGGTTTCGATGCAGTGTCCGGGGTTGATGGTGCGTGTCATGTTGGTGTTGATGAATTCGCCGTTGGGACCAACACATTCTAAAAGCGCCTTAAACTCGGGGTGCATGAAATAGCGTTGCAACTTGTCAATGGACTCGTTGATTTGCTTTTCCAATCGCTCGTCGTTGGATACCTGACGCAAAATGCTGCACACGTTGATGAGAATCATCACGATGGAGTGGCCTTGCAACTGCACGCTGGGTTCGAATTTGGGCTGCAGAAAACCGGGTGTGTTGAGGAAACGCAGCGTGTCGGCAAACACTTCGATTGCTCGTTGGGCATAATGTTGGTCGCCCGAAGCGATTGAATATTCGGCCATGGCGATGGCAGCGAAGGTCTCACTGAACACGTAACGACGCTTGCGCAGGGGAGTTCCGTCGGCCGTTACCGAGAAAAACATGTGGCGATCGGTGTCGAAACAATGTTTTTCGATGAACTCAAGGGTCGACTTCGCAGCCTCGAGCCACTCGGGTTTGCGTTCGATGTGGTTATAGGCATAGGCGCAGACGTAGGCAAAACGCCCCTGAAACCACACCGATTTGGTGGTGTCCATGAGCGATCCGTCGCGATTTACGCAGGTGTAGACGCCTCCGTTGACGCGGTCGATCCCATGCTCCATCCAAAAGGGCATGATATTTTCGGTGAGGTCGTGCTTGTAGCGGTCGGCCCACTGTTGCAAATAAGTTTTGGGATTGATATTCATTATCGTTGTATTTTAAAATTGATTACACTTGTTGAAAAAATCAATGGCATCGAGTTCGGCCTTCATACGCGCCTCTTCTTCGTCGGTCATGTTTTGGAATGGCACGCGGTTGGGACCTAAATCAAAGCCCATGAGTTTCATGATGCGCTTGCCGCCGACGATGTTTCCGCGGTAGTGGCAGATGACGTTGATCACCTCTTGCGCAAAGTTCTGGTGTCTGCGTGCGGCTTCTACATCGCCATTTTTCCATGCATCGATGATGGCCACGAGCTCGCGACCGTTGTAATTGGTGGTGCCACCGATGCCTCCTTGTGCACCACCCTGTGCCAACGAGGGCAGAATGGTTTCGTCTTGGCCGTGGAGCATGTCGAACTTCCCATTGGCATAGAGCCGACATTGGTTGTATTCGTAGAGGCTCTCGTAGGTGTATTTGATGCCAGCGAAATTGGGAATGCGCCCGTCAACGGTTTTCAGCAGGTCGAGCATAGGCAGAAAGGCACCGTTGAAGGCTGGGATATGATAATAGTAGAACGGCAGGTTGGGTGCCGCAGCGGCAATCTGTTCACAATATTTCACGAGCTCTTCAATGCGGCCAATGCGTGGGAAAGGAGGCGCCATGGCACCAATTCCCCATGCACCTATCTCGGCTGCATGACGAGCCAGCGCAACGCTTTCGCGCAAACAACAACTGCCCACGTGCACAATCACTTTGAAACCTTTGGGCGCTTGCTTCACCCATTCTTCGGCCAAGGCCTTGCGTTCGTCGGTGGTGAGCATATAACCCTCACCCGATGATCCATTGATAAACACTCCTTGCAGACCGTTTTTCTTTAACATTGCCCCGTAAGCCGCAATGGGTTCGAGGTTCACATCGCCATTCGTGCGAAACGGTGTGAACGGAGCATCAATCAGTCCAATAATCTTTTCCATTTTATTTTGATTTTAAAATTCTGTTCGTTTGTTATTCCATGTTGTCGGTTTTTGGCTTTAAGAACCATAATTGCGCTACGAGCGCCAAGGCCACAATGCCGCCTAAGAGGGCAAAGCCTGCGCCAAGCTGGTTGCCATCGGTCCATTTGCCAAACACTTGCGTCACGGCCGCACCTGCAAAAACGCCTGTCATGTTCATAATGCCATAGGCCGTGGCGCGCTGTTTTGCCGAGATAAACTGGCAGAGGATGGGCATGTTATTGGCATCGAACATACCATAGCCCACGCCAAAGAGCAAGCCGGCACCCACAATGGCCGACAGATGATGGCCGTAGCCCAAAAGAACCAATGCGGGAATGGTCATACCCAAACCGATGGCACTGGTGTAAACGCGCCCCTTGAGATGGCGTTTCACCCACCAGTCTGATAGCGATCCGCCTAAGATAACGCCCAAAAACGATGAGGCGGCGATGGTGATGGTGGAGATGGGACCGGCCTCTTCCATGGGAATGCCTAAGTTTTGTGCAAACAAAGTGGGTAGCCAGTTCTTCGTGGCCCATCCCGGAAGACTCGGAACGGCAAAGAAAAAGAGGATAACCCAGAACACCCAGTTGGACAATATCACGCCGAAACCACTCAACAGACTGGCTTTGGGTGCGGTCTTTTGTGCAGCAACGTTGAGCGTTTGCGCATGCGAGGGCTTTTCATGTAGCAGCATACCCAGTACCAGCGCATAGACAATGCCGATGATGCCAAACCAATGGAATGCTGTTTTCCACGACAAGAGCGCAGCCACAACGGCGCCAAAGCCTCCTATGGCCTGCCCCATATAGATGCCGGTCATGTGGATTCCGATGGCTAGCGAGCGGCTTTTGCCTTCGTGCCAATCGGCTAAGAGCGACAAAGCCGAGGGAATATACAGGGCTTCACTGATGCCCATGATGCCGCGCAGATAATATAACTGGTTGAAACTCGTGGCATAACCCATGGCCAATGTCACGGCTGACCATACAAACAGGCTGCCCACAACGAGCCATTTGCGGTTCACTTTGTCGGCCACCATGCCTGCAAAAGGCGACACAAGACCATAAACCCACAGGAAAACGGCCATCAAAGCTCCAAAGGCCTCGGCTTGATTGAGTTCGTGAATGTCGGCCTTCATCGACGTTTGCATTGTCGAAAGCATCTGCCGATCCATGTAATTTAGCAACGCCACCACCCACAGCAGCGCCACAACAACCCAAGGATAGTATTTTTTTTCGATGATTTTCATCATGATGTTAGTAGCTGAAAGTGAGACGATAAATATCGGGTGTGCGCACACCGGGTTTCAATTCGCCGCCGATGAGGTAGACATCATGGCCATGTTTCGCCAAAGAAGCCCCCGCACGTGCTGTAATTTGCTCCTTCCCTGCAATGTGCCATTTGCCTTTTTGATACACGCAAATATAGGGGTTGAAACGATACCATGCCACGGGATGCGTCATATAGCCCGGTTGGGGATGGTTTACAGCCTCCAAAAAAACATCTTTATTCACACCACCTATCGCTACAAAAGCATCGTCGGCGAGGCTGATAGCTGCGGCACCGCCTAAATAAATTTCCTCTCCCGCATCGTTTTTTGGGGGGAATAGCTCTTTTAAAGGGTGTGTTAAGCTTTGGCCGGCAATGTTGAGTGCTGTCAGTTCGGTGTCGGTTTTGGGCGTGCATCCTCCCCATTGACAAAACATTCCTTCGACGAAAGCGCTCACGGGCTGTCCCAATTTCTTTGTCGTGAGTGGGGGTAACACCTGCCATCCTGCCTCAAGATGTGCCAAATCGAGCGCAAAAACCTGTGCGCCGTTGCTTACAACGACGCGCCCCCCTGAGCGAGCGCCTGTGAAATTGTCCATCTTAGCCGGCAAATCGGGATAGCTTTTCAGCTGTGCTTGCCCGCCATTCAACGTAATTTCAACGACTGTAGCAAAACTTTCAGTTGCATTGTTGCCACCGATGCAGAGCAAACCCTCCTCTAAAGGAATGCTCACGCCATAGGCACAAGGGGCTGGAAGCTGACCAACACATTGCCAATGAAGTTCGTTCTTGTCGGTGATTTGTGCGGCATAGATGCCTTGATAAAAGCGTTTCTCTCCACCTTCTGCAGCGGGTTTGTCGGGAAAGTTACAGCCCCCAGCCATCAAAAGTATGTTGTCCACAGTGCCGGCAAAGCAAGCCGACACCCCTTTCTCTATGCCTGGTTCGGCAGAAGGGAACCCCATGATGTGCTCAATGTGCGATAGTTGGATGGATTGTGCATGCACATCCTTCCCTGATAGGAAATCAATCATGATGATATAAATAATTAGAATAACACGAATCGTTCTCATTGTTGAATTTTCTTTTCAAACGTACTGCACGGAAGTTGTGCTTCATTCACAAGATTGGCACGCGAAAAAGGTTGCCAGCCGTAGCGAACCATCGTGGGATGGGGCACTTCGGCACTATGCACCACCACACTTTCGCCATCGATTTTGGCTGTGGCAACATGGTAAACGCCATCTTCTCCTGCCACTTCGAAGCCGGTGAGAGGACCGTTTTTGGCTTGTAAGCTCCGTGCATGTTCAAAGTAAAGATAAACTTGTCCATCTACTGCGCGAGCTTTGATACACGAAGGTCCTTCCGAAACGACGGCATGCCCATAGACATTGTGCAGTGCCTGAAGTGCCAATCGCTCGCCAACGGGCTGCTTATTGCGATAGTGCACATCTAACGAGTCGCCCACATCGCTCGTCACAACCATCCACGTTTGGGGCAGTTGTTTGGTTAGAAGGCGTTGCGAATTTCGAAATTCGGGCCATGAAGGGCGGTTTAAGCTCGATAATTGCACCATCAGAAAAGGCAATTTGGGTCGGTGGAAGAAGCGCCGCCAGCTCTTTTCCAACAGTCGGAAGAGGCGTGCATGCAGTTCGATGTTGTGGGCGTTCGACTCGCCTTGATACCATGCCACGCCCTTAATGGCATAGCCTTTCAGTGGCAACATGCCTGCTTCAAACATGTAGCAAGGTTCATAGGGGTGGCGTTGAGTAGCGGTTTTCTCGGCAAGAGCAATGTTTTCGAGTGCGCGTTTGCGTGCCCATGGCTGTCCGAAATCGCCATGATACCAGTCGTAAAGGATGGAAGGAAACTGCCATTCCAAGGTGTGGCGGTCAATCCACGACTCGGTTGTAGTGCCACCAACGGCATTACAAATGATGCCCACAGGCACTTTGAGGCTGTCGGCCAAGGCTTTTCCGAAATGATAGGCCACGGCAGAGAAGGAAGCTGTAGCCGCTTTACTGGCTACTTGCCAACCTTTTGTGTCTAATAAAGCCAATCGATTTACACTGTCGAGCACGGCTTTTGGCCATTTTTCGGCGTTTGTGGGGAAACGAGTCGGCATGTTGTAAAGGTGGAGTAGGGGGTGTTGGTCGGCATGAGCTAAGTCTTCTGTCGCCGTTGTTGTTGCCTTTACCGGAAATTCCATATTGGATTGTCCCGAGCAGAGCCACACCTCCCCTATATATATAAGGTGTAAATCGCGGCGTTCTCCTTTTGTTCTGATTTGAGCTTCATAGGGTCCGCCTGCTTCCATGGCAGGAAAGATCGCTTTCCAGTGCCCGTTAGCTGCTGCGGTGCACGTCTGTTGCTGTCCATTGAATGCTACTTTCACTTGTGTTCCTGCATTGACCATCCCCCGAAACACGATGGGTTGCCGGCGTTGCATCACCATCCCGTCACTATAGAGTGGTGCAAGTTTCAGTCCACCATTGTTTCCTGTGAGTGCAGCGTAGATGGTTTTTGCCATGATGGCAGCACCTTCGGCATTTGGGTGAAGTGCATCGGCAAATAAATCAGAACGTGAGTAGAGCGGTGTGTGCAAATCAATGAGCCCCGTTTGATTGGCTTCGGCAATGCGGCGAATGTGTTTTTGAATGGCCGCATGCCAGTCGCGTGTGCCACTTTCGAAGCGTGGGTGGGGATGAAAGATGGGCGTCAGGAGACAAATCCATATCTTCACTTTGGGGTTTGCTTGGCGAAAGCTGTTAATAAGTTGCTGATAATCGCGGTCGAAATGGCTGTTGTAGTTGGGCCAGTTGCGTGGGTCGGTGTCGTTGAGTCCTAAATGAATGACGACAAGGTCGGCCTTAAACGCCAACGCTGCTTGGTATTCGGGCTGCTGAATGTAGGGGCGATGGCCTTCACTGAGCAGCGTTGTGCCCGAGTGTCCGAAGTTTTTCACCTCGTAGTGTGCGCCCAAAAGCTGTTGCAACACGTAGGGATAGCAGGTTGTTTCGCGGTTGGTGAGGCCATAGCCAAAGGTTACACTGTTGCCCACGCAAGCCACTTTAATCGGTTTTTTGGCAGTGCCAAAGAGAGCGATGAGCAGTAAGCCGCACACCATTAAATATCTTCTTATCTTTTGTTTCATTTGTCTTAGCTGCCTTTGTTTAATAGATTTAGCGCTGAGTTTCATTGCACAAATATACAACAAATATGAAACATGCCCAAATATCGGCGCTACTTTTCCCGTTTTTTAACCCGGAAATAGTTTGTTATTCTTGAAAGTAATCGTGTTAGTAGTAACGAATAAGCTTTATCAGCTATAGTCACAGCAACTATTTTTCTATGAAAATATTCCGAGATTTATTGTTTTAACAGTGATAAATGCGTATATTTGCATCTGACAAAAATGCGGATAACCGCAAAAATATTAAATAGAATGGAGATAAAACGAGATTTATTGTTGCAAAGATTGATGAGTTTGAGACATAACGGAATGATTAAAGTCATTACGGGGATGCGGAGATGTGGCAAATCATATCTCCTCTTTAAACTGTTTTATGATGCGATAAAAGCTGAAGGTGTGGATGATGAACACATTATTAAAATAAATTTGGAGGATCGTAGAAATAAGACCTTAAGAGATCCCGATAAATTATTGGAATATATTGACGGCAAGTTGAAAGACAATCAGATGCACTATGTGTTACTTGATGAGGTTCAACTTGTAGAAGAGTTTGAGGATGTGCTCAATTCTTATTTACAGATGGACAATGTGGATGTGTATGTTACAGGGTCGAATGCACGTTTTCTTTCAAAAGATATTATTACAGCGTTCCGCGGAAGGGGATTGGAAGTTCGGGTGCATCCACTTTCATTCCGAGAGATACGGGGCGCAAGGCCCGATGAATCCATGGAGCAACTTTGGATAGAATATATGACTTATGGTGGATTACCGCAAGTACAGACCATGACTTCTGCTCAAGAACGGGTAGATTATCTCAAAGGCTTATTCACACATACTTATCTCAAAGATATCAAGGAACGGCATCATATTAAATGGGATGACAATCTTGAGGAATTAATCCGTATTTTAGCATCAACTATAGGCGGATTGACCAATCCGAGAAAGCTGGCAGATACTTTTCGAACGGTGAAGAAAAGTGATCTCAGCCAAAGCACAATTAAAGAGTATATTGATTTTTTGCAAGATGCTTTTATTATTGAACGGGCATTGCGTTATGACATAAAAGGGAAACGATATATCGATACACCATCTAAATACTATTTTGAAGATTTAGGATTGAGAAACGCATTACTTAATTTTCGACAGGTAGAAAGGACGCATTTGATGGAGAATGCCATTTATAATGAATTGCGCGCTCGAGGAATGTCTGTGGATGTGGGAGAGGTTATTTGGCATACAAAGGACGAACAAGGGAAGAATATAAGGAAAATGCTTGAGGTAGATTTTGTTTGTAACTATGGTTATAAGAAATACTACATACAATCGGCCTTCAGCATTCCTAATGATGTAAAGCGCGATCAAGAATTACAGTCACTGAGAAGGATTGGTGATTCTTTTCAAAAGATAGTGATTGTTGGGGATCGTAGCTCTCGCTATCAGAATGAGGATGGTATTCTGTTTATGGATATTTTTGACTTCCTGATGGACGGGAAGAGCTTAGAATGAAAAGCTTTTAATCTTGATAGATTTCCTTTGAATTATATTGACGGTTAAAATGTGTGTTCTAAAATACATCGTCTGATAGTTGTAAATATGGTGATGTAATTGGATGATACCGAAAAGCGATCGTGTGACTTGTGGTGTATTGTATGGTAAACAAAGCTATAGGGCATCGTAAGGACAAATAATTTTATGGATAATGCGATAAAAATCATCCTAAATCTGTGCAAGGTGCAAGGCATTGCACCAATATTTTTTATTAACTTTGTAGGCAAAATCAATGGGAATAATGAAAATCGGGATTATTGTTGCGATGGACAAAGAGTTTGCGCAACTGCAAAAGGTGTTTGGAAACGACCCCAATGTTGTACTGCAAAAATGTGGCATCGGTAAGGTGAATGCCGCCATAGGAGCCACTATGATGATAGAGAAGCATCATCCCGATGTGATTATCTCTTCGGGATGTGCGGGTGGTGCCGACCCTTCGCTCAACGTGGGTGACGTGGTTGTGGCCGCTGAAACGACCTATCACGATGCCTATTGCGGCGATAATTGCGCCTATGGGCAGATTATGGGCATGCCAAAACGGTATATATTGTCGGATAAACTCAATGTGATTGTGCAACAATTTGGTGCAGATTGCTCCACAATATCAATGGGTTTAACGGTGAGTGGCGACTGGTTTGTGGATACACGTGAAAAGATGTGTGAGATTATGCAGCATTTTCCCGAGGCCAAAGCCGTGGATATGGAGAGTTGCAGCATTGCGCAAGTGTGCCACACGTTTGATGTACCGTTTGTGAGTTTTCGCATCATCAGCGATGTTCCATTAAAAGACCATAAGGCAGAGATGTATTTTGATTTCTGGGATCGGTTGGCCGATGGTAGTTTTGAGGTGACAAACCGCTTTGTAGAGTTGCTGCAACAACAAAACGAAGCATTGCAATAAATTAAAAAAGGAAGTAGAGAATGGAGAAAATACCGAGTTTCACAGTGAACCACGAGCAGTTGCAACGTGGTGTTTATGTGAGCCGAAAAGATCGTGTGGGCGATGAGATTGTGACGACATTTGACGTGCGCATGAAATTACCCAATCGTGAACCTGCACTGCATAATGGTGCTATTCACACCATAGAACATCTTGCAGCGACTTTTCTGCGCAATGATGCTGAGTGGAAAACGCGTATTGTTTATTGGGGACCGATGGGCTGTCTGACGGGCAATTACCTCATCGTGCAGGGCGATTTAGAAAGCCGTGATGTGTTGGATTTGTTGCGTCGCACATTCGATTTCATTGCCCATTATGAAGGAGAGATACCGGGTGCATCGCCCATGGATTGCGGAAACTATCTACTGCAAGACTTGCCTATGGCGCGTTATGAAGCCCAAAAATATCTTGACGAGGTGCTTAATGGCATCACGGATGCCCAGTTGCATTATCCACCCAAGGCTGAATAGCCAGTTTTTACCCATCATCTCATCGCGAAAACAACCCACAACGTGCACATTGCAATTGCCGGAAACATTGGCAGCGGAAAGACAACGCTCACCGCACTCCTTGCCAAGCATTATGGATGGACACCGAAATACGAAGCGGTGGACTATAATCCCTATTTGGAAGACTATTATAAGGACATTCCACGGTGGTCGTTCAACATGGAAGTGTTCTTTCTTAAAGAACGCTTTAAAGATTTGCTTGCGTTGGCAAAGAGTGACAGAAAAGAAACCTTTGTGCAGGATCGCAGCATCTATGAAGGCGTCTATGTGTTTACCGAGAACAACTATCGGATGGGCAATCTCAGTGCGCGCGACTTCCAAACCTACATGGAACTTTTCGCCTCGATGACCACTATCTTGCGCTATCCCGATTTGATGATTTATCTACGGTCGAGTGTTCCGAATTTAGTGAAGAACATTCAGAAGCGTGGACGCGACTATGAACAGCAGATTCCTTTAGAATATTTGGAGCGCTTGAACCAGCTTTACGAGGAGTTTGTGTTTCAGCGATACAAAGGAAAAGTGCTCGTTGTGGAGGTCGACCCGCTTGATTATCTGCACAATAAAAAAGATTTTGCGGGCATTGTCGATAAAATCGATGCCCATTTATTTGGATTATTCTAACCCTATTTTCATTGAATTATGCATATTGCAATCGCCGGAAACATTGGAAGTGGCAAAACAACGCTCACACGTATGCTGGCCAAGCGTTTTCATTGGACGCCCCGTTTTGAACCCGTTGACAACAATCCCTATCTCGACGACTTCTATGCCGACATGCCGCGGTGGTCGTTTAATCTGCAAGTTTATTTCTTGAACAAGCGTTTTAAAGAGGTGGTGGAGATTGCAAAGAGCAAAGATACGATTATTCAAGACCGCACGATTTTTGAGGATGCACGCATCTTTGCGCCCAACTTGCACGCGATGGGGATGATGAGCGATCGCGATTTTGCTAATTATTCCGACCTCTTCGACCTGATGATTTCATTGGTTGAGCTGCCCGACTTGATGATTTACATCCGCTCAAGCATCCCTACTTTGGTCAATCATATTGGGAAGCGCGGCCGCGAATTCGAGAAAAGCATTCGCATTGACTATCTCACTGGGCTCAACAATCGTTATGAAGCCTGGATAAAGGGTTATAAAGGACATCTTATAATCGTCGATGGTGACAACATAGACTTTGAAAACAGTGCGCAGGATTTTCAAAAAATCACCGACCAAATTGATGCCGAACTCTATGGATTGTTCCCGCTGAAGGACGACAAACGATAGGCAGCGGCTGTTGTTGCAGCATAAAAAGCATCGGTTTATGGGGTCCCCTCATTGCAGATGAAATGTGGTGGCTGCCACAAACCGACATTTTTTTTACTTTCGTTGGCAGTTTACGGAAAATATTTGTAACTTTGCAGCCCGTATGGAGCGTACCGAATCGTTTCAAATAGACCTCAAAGCGTTGGCACAAGGCGAGACAAAGCGTGTGTTCAACTTGGATGATTCATTTTTTCAGTCGTTAGAAGCTGCGGAAGTGAAGCGTGGCCATTTGCAAACAATATTGGTGATTAATCGCACCGATGACTATTTCGATTTGACGTTTCATACAGCCGGCCACGTGGTGATTTCCTGTGATGTGTGTCTCGAAGATATGGAGCAACCCATTGAAACAGAGAACCATTTGGCTGTGAAAATGGGCGAAAGCTATGCCGAAGATGATGACCTTGTGACGGTGGCCGAGGATGAAGGAATACTCGATGTTGCATGGTTTATTTATGAATTTATTGAACTCTGCATTCCTATCAAGCATGTGCATGCACCTGGAAAATGTAACCCTGCAATGATAGAGAAGCTGAAAGCACTCTCGACTACCCGAAGTAGTGATGCGAATGGAGAGGAAGCAATGGATCCACGGTGGGCAGCTTTGTCGCAATTGAAACTCGAAGAATAAACAAAAAATTAATTTAAAAGATTATGGCACATCCTAAAAGAAGACAGTCAAAGACGCGTACACTTAAAAGAAGAACGCATGATAAGGCAGTAGCTCCTACGTTGGCAGTATGCCCTAACTGCGGTGGCTATTACGTTTATCACACAGTTTGCCCTACTTGTGGTTATTATAGAGGTAAGGTTGCTGTTGTTAAGGAAGTAGCAGAATAATGAAGAATATCAACGCCATCATCACTGGTGTGGCAGGTTATGTGCCCGATTATGTTCTCAATAATGATGAACTCTCGCGCATGGTCGACACCAATGATGAATGGATTGTCACGCGAACGGGTATTAAGGAGCGTCGCCTGCTGGTAGAAGAAGGCTTAGGCACGTCCTACATGGCACGAAAAGCGGCCAAACTTCTGCTGAAAAAGACAGGAGTTGACCCTGATTCGATTGATGCGGTCATCGTTGCTACCACGACACCTGATTACCCTCATCCCTCAACGGCTTCTATTGTGTTGGGGAAATTAGAGCTAAAGAACGCCTTTGCATTCGATTTCGCAGCAGCATGTTGCGGCTTTATGTATGCGCTTGACGTGGCTTCTAACATGATTCAGAGCGGTCGGCACAAACGAATTATCGTGATTGGCGCTGATAAAATGTCGGCCATCACCGATTATCAGGACCGCACTACTTGTCCTTTGTTTGGCGATGGTGCAGGAGCTGTGCTGGTGGAAGGGACTGAAGAGGAAAACATTGGCTTGATAGACTCCTATCATCGCACAGATGGAAAGGGGCTTCCTTTCTTGCATGTGAAAGCGGGTGGATCGGTATTCCCTGCATCCCATTACTCTGTTGATCATCGCATGCACTACACTTATCAGGAGGGGCGCTTCGTGTTCCGCTATGCAGTGAACGCCATGGGCAATGACTGCGAGGAGTTGTTGAAGCGCAATCATCTCACGATGGACGATGTAGATTATGTCGTTCCGCATCAGGCAAACCTCCGAATCATCGAAGCTGTGGCCAAACGTATTGGCGCACCGATGGAGAAAGTGTTGGTCAACATTCAGCGTTATGGCAACACGAGTGCCGCTTGTATGCCGCTTGTGTTGTGGGACTTTGAGAAAACGCTCAAGAAAGGCGATAACATCATTCTCACAGCTTTCGGTGCCGGATTCGTAAACGGTGCAGCTTATTTGCGCTGGGCATACGACGGTGCAGACGTAGGTGCAGCAAAATAGGTTGTAAAACGAAATAAGAATAAGAAACGCATCTGTCTTATCCGTCAGGAGGGCGATGCGTTTTTTTATGGATATTCACCTAAAAGAAGATGATACACAAAGCAGGTTTTGTAAACATCGTGGGCAATCCCAACGTGGGAAAAAGCACCTTGATGAATCAGTTGGTGGGCGAACGCATCAGCATTGCTACGTTTAAGGCGCAAACCACACGCCATCGCATCATGGGAATCGTGAATGAAGACGATTGCCAGATTGTGTTTTCCGACACACCGGGCGTGTTGAAGCCCAATTATAAGATGCAAGAGATGATGCTGGCTTTCTCGGAATCGGCACTCACCGATGCCGACATTCTGCTTTATGTGACCGACGTGGTGGAAAATCCAGAGAAGAATCTCGACTTCTTAGACAAGGTGAAACGCATGCAAATTCCTGTGCTTTTGCTGGTAAACAAGATTGACGAGACCAATCAACGGCAGCTTGGCGACATCGTTTCGCGCTGGCACACGCTGCTACCCAACGCCGAGATATTGCCCCTTTCGGCCAAGAATAAGTTTGGCATCGACATTTTGCTGAAGCGCATCAAGGAGCTTTTGCCCGAGTCGCCCGCCTATTTCGACAAGGAACAGCTCACCGATAAGCCCGCCAAATTCTTCGTGAGCGAAATCATTCGCGAGAAAATTCTGCTCTATTACGACAAGGAAATTCCTTACAGCGTAGAGGTGCGTGTGGAGCAATTCAAGGAGACAGAGACCGCAATCCGCATCAACGCCGTCATCTATGTGGAGCGCGACAGCCAAAAGGGCATCATCATTGGGCACCAAGGGGTGGCGTTGAAAAAGGTGAATACCGAGGCGCGCAAGGCACTCGAGAAGTTTTTTGCGAAGAAAATCTTCCTTGAAACCTTTGTGAAGGTCGATAAAGATTGGCGTTCTTCGCAGCGCGAGCTCAACAGCTTTGGTTACAATCCCGAGTAAGGGGCGCACCAAGGCAAATTCCATCAATCATCCATTGGGACGCAAGTTCCATCATTTATCTTAAGGCCCTGAATAGACCGAGGGCACACTCTCCGCAAAAAGGAGGGCCGAAGAATGTATAACTTCAGAAATTAAACAACAATTATGGCAAATTTAGTAGCTATCGTAGGGCGTCCCAATGTGGGAAAATCTACACTTTTTAATCGCCTCACACAGTCGCGTAGGGCGATTGTCAGCGACACAGCCGGCACTACCCGCGACCGACAGTATGGCAAATGCAGCTGGAATGGAAAGGAGTTCTCCGTTGTGGATACGGGCGGATGGGTGGTCAACTCCGACGATGTGTTTGAGGATGCCATTCGCCGTCAGGTGTTGGTAGCCACCGAAGAGGCCGATTTGGTGCTCTTCTTGGTGGACGTAACTACCGGCGTTACCGATTGGGACGAAGACGTTGCGACCATTCTTCGTCGCACAAAGTTGCCCGTTATCCTGGTGGCCAACAAGGTAGACAACAGCGCCGATTACTATCAGGCGGCCGAATTCTATCGTCTTGGCTTGGGCGATCCGCAGTGTGTGAGCGCTGCTACGGGTGGCGGAACGGGCGATTTGCTTGACCTTATCATCGGCAAGCTGCCCCAGGAAAACCCGGAAACCATAGAGGATGACATTCCACGTTTCGCCGTTGTGGGACGGCCCAATGCAGGAAAGAGCAGCATCATCAATGCATTCATCGGCGAGGACCGCAACATTGTGACCGAGATTGCCGGCACCACGCGCGACAGCATCTACACGCGGTTCGACAAGTTTGGTTTTGATTTCTACTTAGTCGACACCGCAGGCATCCGCCGCAAGAATAAAGTGAGCGAGGATCTTGAGTTTTATAGCGTGATGCGGTCGATACGCGCCATAGAAAACAGCGATGTTTGCATACTCATGCTCGATGCGACACGCGGCGTGGAAGCGCAGGACATGAACATCTTTCAGTTGATACAAAAGAACAACAAAAGTCTCGTCGTGGTGGTGAACAAATGGGACTTGGTGCAGGAAAAGTCGCAAAAGGTAATCGACACGTTCGAAGCGGCCATCCGAAACCGCATGGCACCCTTCGTCGATTTCCCCATCATCTTTGCTTCGGCCCTCACCAAACAGCGCATCTTCCGCGTTTTGGAAACGGCAAAACAGGTTTATCTCAACCGCAAGACACACGTCGGAACGTCGAAGCTCAACGAAGTGATGTTGCCCATCATCGAGGCTTTCCCGCCACAAAGCGTCAAGGGAAAATACATCAAAATCAAATATTGCACGCAGCTCCCCAACACGCAAATCCCCTCCTTCGTGTTCTATGCCAATCTCCCGCAGTACGTGAAGGAGAATTACCGCCGCTTTCTTGAAAACAAAATCCGCGAGAACTGGAGCATGCACGGCTGCCCCATCAACATCTTCATACGGCAGAAGTGATGCCAGTTCCGGATGGTGGAAAATGACAGACGACATATATAATAAAGTGAACGCACGCCTCGTGCGTCTTTGAATGATGAAGAAAATCATAGTATTCGGGTGTATTCTGTTGTCGCTTTTTGGTTGTAAACACATCTTTAACGACCCTGCGAAACCCGTAGGAAAGGCAGCTTTGCACTATTATCAGCAGCTTTTAAATGGCGACTATGCCGCGTTTGTCGACGCCACCTATCGGCCCGACAGTTTGCCTTCGACCTATCGTTCACAGCTCATTCTGAACGCAAAAATGTTTATCGAACAGCAACAAAACGAGCACGACGGACTGAAAAGCGTTGCCGTGGCGCATGCAACCATCGACGAAGCGCAGCACACGGGCAATGCCTTCCTCACTTTTAGGTATGGTGACGGCTCGTCTGAGCAAGTTGTTGTGCCGATGGTGGAGCACGATGGCGCGTGGTATTTGCGCTGATTGCGACGAACATCTTTTCATTTTGCGCATCATTTGCGGAAGTTCCGCAAATGATGCGCATTTTTGTATGTTGCTTGCGGAAGCTCCGCAAGCAACATACAGTTTTGTGTTATATTTGCGGGAGTTCCGCAAGTAACAAGCAATTTTGTAATATATTTGCGGGCGAACCGCAAGCATCATGCAATTTTGTAACATATTTGCGGAAGTTCCGCAAGCAAAATGCAATTTTGTAACATATTTGCAGTTGAACTGCAAGCAACATGCAATTTTGGAACATGTTTGCAGTTGAACCGCAAATGTGGTGCAAAGAAAGAAGAGATTAAAATCGGAGCGGGCGAATCTTGTGGAGTGTGCGTGGGATGCTTGGCGCGTCGTTGCGGGCTTGTTGCGCGGCAATGACGATGAAAATAAATGTGTGGCGCGTGATTTGTGGGTCGGTATTGAGCCATAAACCACGCGCTACACTTTGCGTTATGCTTGGGGGAATGGTGGCGTTGTGTGCGCCGACGATGGTGGGAGATTACTTTTCGTTTTCGGCAATCTCCACCTCTTTCACCTTCTTGAACAGCTCGCTGGCGAAGACCAGTTCGTTGAGCTTTTTGTTGGTTGAGGTCACCACTTCGTCTTTGTTGCCCTGCCATTCCTTTCGGCCTTTATAGATGAAGACGATGTTTTCGCCAATGCCCATCACCGAGTTCATGTCGTGGGTGTTGATGATGGTGGTCATGTTGTATTCTTTGGTGATGCTCGAGAGCAGTTGGTCGATAACCAATGAGGTTTTAGGGTCGAGTCCCGAGTTGGGCTCATCGCAGAAAAGGTATTTGGGATTCATCACGATTGCGCGGGCAATGGCGACGCGTTTCTGCATGCCGCCCGAGATTTCGCCGGGGAATTTCTGCTGCGCGTCAATCAGGTTCACGCGGGCTAAGCATTCCTGGGCACGTTTCACGCGGTCGTGATAGGTCATGGTTGAGAACATGTCGAGCGGGAACATCACATTTTCGAGCACGGAAAGCGAGTCGAAAAGTGCGGCGTTTTGGAAAATCATTCCCATCTCGCGGCGCAGCATTGCTTTTTCTTTTTTGTTCATCTGCATGAGGTTGCGCCCGTCGTAGAAGATGTTTCCCTGCGTGGGTGTGAGCAATCCCACGAGATTTTTGATTAAAACGGTCTTGCCGCTTCCGCTTTGGCCGATGATGAGATTGGTTTTTCCGTCCTCAAAGGTGGTGCTGATGTCTTTCAACACTTCTTTGTCGGCAAACGATTTGTAGAGATGCTTTACTTCGATCATGAGAGTAATTGTGTGAGAAATACGTCGGAGAATAGAATTAAAACACTGCTCGACACCACGGCATCGGTGCTGGCTTTTCCCACTTCCACCGAACCTCCTTCGACGGTGTAGCCGAAGAACGATGACACGCTGGCGATGATGAAGGCGAAGAACATGCTCTTGATGATGCTCATCCAGATGAACCAGGCGTTGAATGCGTGCTGCAAGCCGAGCGTGAGGTCGTCGGGGGTGAGGATGTGGCCGATGTATGCGGTGCTGTATGCGCCCACAATGCCGATGGCCGAGCTGAAGATAACCAGGAAGGGCATCATTGTGATGAGCCCCAAAATCTTGGGCAGAATGAGATAGTTGGCCGAGTTCACGCCCATGATGTCCAAGGCATCGATCTGCTGGGTGACGCGCATTGTGCCGAGTTCTGAGGCGATGTTCGACCCCACTTTTCCTGCAAGAATCAAACACATGATGCTGCTCGAAAACTCTAAGAGCATAATTTCGCGTGTGGTGTAGCCCGAAACCCAGCGCGGCATCCATGGACTTTGAATGTTCATTTTCATTTGAATGCAGATTACTGCGCCAATGAAAAACGAGATGAGTATCACGATGCCTATAGAGTCGACGCCTAATTGCGCCATCTCTTTGCTGTAGCGTTTGAGGAACATGCGCATACGATCGGGAACCGCTATCGAACGTCCCATGAGTATCAGATAGCGCCCAAAGGTCGTGAGATATTTGTGTAAGAGTTTGAGAACCAACATAAGTGTTACCTGTCTTCTTTTGGGTGCAAAAGTAACCAAAATCCTTTGAAAAAGTGATTTCGTGCACATAGTTTTTATTTTTTTATTTTGTCAGTCAGCCGAATAGCTATAACTTTGCAGCCAACGCATGTTTTGATATGGAAGAACAGAGACTGACGACGCTGCGCACCGAGGGATTGGTGAAACGCTATGGCAAACGGACGGTGGCCAATGGCGTGAGCATTAACGTGAAACAGGGTGAGATTGTGGGGTTGCTTGGGCCTAATGGTGCGGGCAAGACCACCTCTTTTTATATGACAACGGGTTTGGTGGTGCCCAACGAAGGGCATGTTTTCTTAGACGAAAAGGAAATCACCGACTATCCCGTTTATAAGCGGGCGCGCGCCGGCATCGGCTATTTGCCGCAGGAGGCGAGCGTGTTTCGCAAGATGAGTGTCGAGGATAATATCATGTCGGTGCTCGAGATGACCCGCCTGTCGCACGCCGATCAGGTGGAGAAATTGGAGAGCCTGATTCGCGAGTTTCGCTTAACAAAAGTGCGAAAGAACAAGGGCGACCAGCTCTCGGGCGGCGAAAGACGTCGCACTGAGATTGCCCGTTGCTTGGCCATCGACCCCAAATTCATCATGCTCGACGAGCCTTTTGCCGGCGTCGACCCCATAGCCGTGGAGGATATTCAGCACATTGTGTGGCGCTTGAAATATCGCAACATTGGTATTCTCATCACCGACCACAACGTGCAGGAAACTCTTTCCATCTGCGACCGCGCCTATCTGTTGTTCGAAGGCCGCATCCTCTTCGATGGTCCTTCTGAGGAACTGGCCGCCAATCCCGTTGTGCGCAAGAACTATCTGAGCGAAAATTTCGTCTACCGCAAGTTCAAACCCAACGCCGAAGACGAAGCCCTCGAAGCCCAACTGAAAGCATAACGTTTCTTCATGTCTTGACTTTGCCCCAGAAAAGTGGGCTATATTGTGGGGCAAAGTGCAGTATATCATATTGAAACATAGCCTATATTATGTGATAAAATGGATGGTAATGGTGTACATTTCAAATCGAAGTGCAATAAACAACCACGTTTTTCATAGTTTATAATCTATTATTGCTGTCCCTCTGAATTAGAAAAGGCTGTTGCCCAATGGGTGAAATACTATAATGAGAGGAGGTTTCATGAATCGTTGGATAATCTTACACCAAGAGATGTATATTTAGGGCAAGGGGAGAAAATCAAAAAGATAAGAGAAATAATAAAGCAAAATTCAACCAACAAAAGAATTTCTGAGTATAAAAGAATGAAATCACAGCATAAATAACTACATTTGCAGTTGTACAATTTCGTTTGACAACGTACAAGAGAAAAAAACTTGCAAAAGAACAAATTATCCGCAATATGGATGATAAAAAATTCAACCACTTTATCCTATAAGTTTTTTCCAAAATAGAGGGAATGGGAAACTGATTTATGATAATCAAGAGCACGCTATACATATAGAAATAAACCAATAGAGTATGAAGAAGAAAGTACTTATTTTTTTTCTTTTTATATCCCTTGCAGATTGTGGTATTAAAGGGAAAGAGAAAAATCCATATAAAAATGCTATTGAAGCAATAAAGAAGGGCGATAATAGAAGTTTTATTTCTAATAGTGAGTTAATAGACAGCATTGATTCATTAATCGCAATAGATTCCATTCACTCCTATTCGTTATTGGGGCTTGCCTGCCTATATAACAATAAAGGAGCTATAGACAAGTTACTTGAACTTGGGGCTAATCCTAAGAAAGTATGTGCCGATGATATTTATTTCTACGATGCGTTGTATGTAGCGGTCAGTACGCAGAACCTTGACTTAACCCAATTTTTCGTACGAAAAGGAGCAAATGTAAATGCTACTTACAATGAAAACGGTCTTTGCCCATTAACATTAAGTTGCAGATATAATCATATTGATGTAACGCGTTTCCTATTAAAAAATAAGGCAAATGTAAATGGTGTTGGAGATTCTGGAGGCGACTATATTGAATATCCTCTCATGATTGCAATAGAAAAGAAAAATGAGAAACTTGTTAAACTCTTACTGGAATATGGGGCAAAAATAGATATAAAAAATGAATTGGGACAAACGCCAATCGAATTTTCCAAAAGTCGCAATTATAAAAATATCGTAGAATTATTAAATAATAATATAGACCGTGAGCTTTCACTATGGACAGGAATGTATACCTATGAGAGCGAGGAAGATATGAGTTATTCTTTAACAATAAGTCCTTCCAATTCTATCTTTGAGGTTATTGGCATGCAAATGGCTTATCGTTTGTCTTGTTATATTTCAGCTATAGAAAAAAATAAAATAATATTTAATATAGAAAAAGTGTTAGATGGGAATATACCTAGTGAACACTTAGAACGAAGATTTATAGAATTAACTAAACAAGAAAATCAATACTTTATAAAAATAAATTATAGTGCTATGCTTTCTGACAAATTTGAAGTTACAAGACATCCTTAACTTCTTACAATTTATGTCGCTCTTTCTATATGGTAATATTTGTTAATACGATAGAGTCGTCGTTAATCCCTACAAGTGAAAACGCTATGTGGTTTGTAACTCATAAATGGAGACCTCTGCAAAACCTTATATAGATAGTGAAATCATAAATATAACTCATTGATTAATAGTAGTTTTGAGTGTAAAAAGACTTTTGCAGAGGTCTCATAGCACGAATAGGTGCCCAGTCAATGACTGTATTTATTTGTGAAAAGAATGTCTGCTTGACCTTTCTTTGCCCAAGGAATAGGTCAGCAAAACTTGGAGAGGATAACTTCTGTTTCATACGATAAAGGTACGAAAAATATTTGAGAAAGGCAAATTGTATGAAGAGTTTTGCAGAGGTCTCGAATCGTTGGATAATCTTACACCAAGAGATGTATATTTAGGCCAAGGGGAGAAAA
>ERZ772957.921-NODE-921-length-20858-cov-5.492621_pt1 | contig 20858 bp, 13 predicted proteins | sample MGYA00580682_ERZ772957 | MGnify/ENA primary metagenome ERZ772957 (study PRJEB29015, sample SAMEA2737921) | human oral metagenome | biome: human oral; feature: human-associated habitat; material: dental | place: China | collected 2025 ...
GACAGACAGACAGACAGACAGACAGACAGACAGACAGACAGACAGACAGACAGAACGGCGCGCAGCATAGCACCGAATTGTCATCAGACACAAGATGTAACGGCATTATGGGAGTCCCCATCAGCTTCCTCGACAAATATTGCCCCGAACAGTTCGAACTCATCGGAATTACAAATCACGGAAACTTATCAGGCATTCCATACAAAAACGGTAACTGTTTTGCAGAAGTCAATGGTGAAAGAAAATACGTCAGACTCTTCATCCGGCACTTATTCTAACGGTGTAATGGGTGTTCCGATCAGCTTCCTTGACAAATACTGCCCCGAACAGTTCGAAATTATCGGACTTGACCGATACGTACCCGATAACCCGAACTACGGACACCGTTTCACCATATCGGGACGCGAAACCTATGCACGAATTCTCATCAAACATAAAATGCAGGACCCGACAACTTAAAAAAAAGATAAAACTATGCTATCCTTACAATCAAAAAACGCGGAGGCACACTATGCTTACTTCATTAAGGACAGACATAACGATAAAAGATATTTGCGAAGGTTTTGTGTACAATGAATACGAAGGCAAGGGGCTTTTCGGGCTTTCGGGAAAATTGACGATACAGCCGGAATACCAGCGTAACTATATTTATACGGACGGAAAAAAAGACGTTGCCGTTATCGATTCCATAGTCAAAGGTTATCCGCTCGGCTTAATTTATTTTAACAAAACCCCGGACGGAAGGTTTGAGGTTTTGGACGGACAGCAGCGCATTACGAGCTTCGGGCGTTTCGTTACCGGAAAATTCGCCATAAAAGACGGTCACGGTATGGAACAATACTTTAGCGGCTTAGCTTCCGATCTAAAAAATAAAATCCTGCAAACAAAATTGTTAATTTATGAATGTGAAGGCACAGAAAGTGAAATAAAAGAATGGTTTAAAACAATAAACATTGCAGGAATCCCCTTAAACGAACAGGAACTGTTGAACGCCATTCATTCAGGTGAATTTATAACAAAGGCAAAACAGGAATTCAGTAACAGTCAAAATGCCAATATTCAAAAATGGAGTGCATATATTGCCGGCAGTGTAAACAGACAGGATTTTTTACACTGTGCGCTGGATTGGGTTTCCCGCGGAAACATAAGCGAATATATGAGCCGGCACAGATATGATACCGACATAACCGAACTGAAAACGTATTTTAATTCCGTTATCGATTGGATTTCTACCGTGTTTATCGATGTGGAAAAAGAAATGAAGGGGCTTGAATGGGGTGCCCTGTATGAACAGTATCACAAAAATTCCTACAATCCTAACGAAGTTTCCGACCGCCTAAAGGAACTCTATGCGGACTTCTTTGTAAAAAACAAAAAAGGAATTTACGAATACATTTTAGGCGGAGAACAGGATAAAAAACTCCTTGATGTACGAGTTTTCGATGAACCGACAAAACAAACCGTATACAAAAAACAATCAACCGAAGCAATAGCAAAAGGCTGTTCAAACTGTCCGCTCTGCGCTTTAGAAAACACCGGCAACAAAACAAAAATCTGGAAATTGAGTGAAATGGATGCTGACCACGTTTCCGCATGGAGCAAAGGCGGCTCAAGCGATATTTCGAACTGCCAAATGCTTTGCAAAACACATAATCGGGCAAAAGGGAATCGGTAATATTCGAAAATTGAAAAGCGCCGCCGTATTATTGGGAAGCGCTCTCGCCCGTACTTTATGGGTGTATACACCCGCAAACTATGGGTGCATAGCCCCGCGAACTATGGGCGCATAGCCCCATGAAGTACGGGCGTATGCACCCACGAATCGACTTATATCCGGCATCTATAAAGTAACAAAAAATGCACCGCCACCGGAAACCCGCTTTCCCATTCTAATCACTTAAGCACATTTTTAAGCCACAGCAGCATTTCTTCGTTCCAATGGAATTCCCGCATAAATTTCGTATTGCACATTCCAAACCCGTGTCCGCCCCAATCATAGGCTTTTAATTCCGAATTCACGCCGTTGGATTGAAGCGCGTCGTAAAGAAGGCAACTGTTCTGCCAATTTACAACCTTATCATCCCGGCAAACCACGATATAAAAAGGCAGCATTCCCGGCGAAACTTGCAGTTCCATTGAAAAATTGTCGATTTTTGCGGAATCATAGTTTTTGCCGAGCAGGCTTTTCCTTGACCACTTATGCCCGAACTCTTCGCGCATTGTTACCACCGGATAAACGGGAATTACAAAGTCCGGTTTAAGCGATTCCTTATGCTCGATATTAAGTTTTGCCAATTCATCATGCGAATCACAAAATGCAGCCGCCATCGTAACCAGGTGTCCGCCGGCGGAATATCCGATGAGCCCGATTTTATTTTTATCTATATCGTAAAATTCCGCATTTTCACGCACAAGCTGAATTGCTCGCTGAATATCCTGCAGCATCGCAGGCTCATGATATCCGCTTCCGGACGTTCGATAACGCAAAACGAACGCGGCAACACCTTTTTCCGAAAACCATTTCGCAGATGTATAACCTTCATTGTACATCCCAAGATGATGATAGCTTCCCCCGGGACAAATTATTACAGCGGCATTTTTTATTTCAGCCTCCGCATTTTTCGGGGAATGATAATACATAACCGCCTTATGTTTGCTCATCGAAGGAACATCTTTCCATAAAGAAATTTTCACGCTCTTTGCCCACAATGCAGAAAAAGAGCACAACAAGACCCACGATACTATCAAAATTTTAATTCTGTTCATAAAGCGAATATATAGTACAGGTATGTTAAAATCAATACGCAAAAAATTTATGGTGCGGATTTATAAATTAGCGGAACACGGAATCTCTGACGGTATAAACAAATAAAATGAATGGCAAGTCTCAACACGGCGGAATCCCCGGATGAAATTAGGCACTTCAACAAATTTGTCATACTGATTATCCGTATTAGACTATTATAAATTGCGGGAAGAGAGCCTGCTGTTTATGCATATTTTATTTCTTACAAAAAATTAAAAAACTTATTTCAAATGATAATTGGAATAAAACGATACCTAAGCTTCTTGATAATGCAATCATTGGCAGAGACTTAAAGGAAAAAGCTTCTCACAAATGATTTTTTGCAGAAAGATAATGCCTAAGGAAAGCGGAATACTGATATAGCTTTACGAGTTCGCTACCAAACTGCAAACTTGCCGTTTTATGTTTACGCTTTATTACAGCCCAAATTTTATCTACGAGCCATAAAACTTATTCATAGCGCAGATTGTCCTTGCTAAAGACGCAGCCGCAATAATCCTGGCGGTAAAGTCCGTATTCTTTCGAGATTTCAAGGCTTCGCTTAAAGCCGCCCTTTTTTTTGAAGTCGGACGGAAGCCATTTTGTTCCCTGCGGTTTTTCGCTTGATTCTAAAGATTTATCAGCGGACGCGGAAAGTTCTTCGCGTTTTTTTGCGGCAATTTCCGCATGAGAAAATTTTCTTTCATTCGTTTTAAAAAATTCTTTTTCGTCGGACGCAAAATTTGATTCCGCGGGAAATTCTGTCGAAATATCCGCAAGGCCGCCGGATAAAAGCGTATTTTCTTCTATATATAAATCCTTTGCCGGCATTTTTGATTTTTCGTTGGCAGAAATTACACAATTTTCCGCCTGCTTTTCCTTTGAAAAAATGCGTTCATCAGGATTTTTGTGCGGACGGACTTTTTCGATTTTTGAAAGTTCCGGCAAACAAGCGGAATATGCATTTTTTTCACGAACGTCATTCGCAGATTCTTTGTTTGCATTTTCGGAAAGTTCCTTTCCAATCCGATTAATTTTTTCCGCATCTTTAAAAGGGCTTATGCTGAGCGTCGTGCAAAAATAGTCAAATCCGTTTTCCTGCGCATACCGATATGCTTTTTCCATTCTGAGTTTGTAACATCGTCGGCAACGCTCGCCCTTCTCGCCCTCTTTTGCAAGTTCGGGAGAATCTTTCAGTCCAATTCCGTCAAAAAAATCCCTGGAATCGTAAGGCGCCTCTATCAATTTTACGTTGTTTTTCACGGCCTCCGGAAAACGGGGAAGCAGATTTTTCAGTTCGCCAAGCCGCCGTCTGTATTCTTCTTCCGGATGAATGTTCGGATTGTAATAAAAAATGCTTATGTCAAAAAAGCCTGCAAGATATTCGATGACGTATGAAGAACACGGACCGCAACAGGCATGAAGCAGAAGGCTCGGCTTTTTGCCGGACAACTTGAGTTTTTCGAGTATTTTATCCAAATCTTTTTGATAATTGACTTTTTTATTCGGAAAAGCGGAATTCGGTTTCGGCTTGGAATCCTGCAATTTTTCTTCCTTGCGAAAAATATTTTCTTCCATAAGTCCGATTTTCTTCCTACGCCGAACAAAAAATCAGCAGACTTCGCAATCGTTTGATTTTTCTGTAGTCAACGCTTTTCCGTCTGCCGTAAGTTTTTTTCCTGCAATCTGAACAGAAAAATCTTTTATCCGCATTTCAACCTTGCAGAATTTGTCAAAATCGATTTTTCCGGGCTTCGAAAAAGATGGATCAGCACCTTCAAGGACAACAGGAGTTCCTGCCGCCGCCCAAGGAGCTGTCAAAAGTTCCACCTTCTCTTTTCCATCTTCCGTGTAATCTGCGGCAAGGAGCATTCCCCGGCTTTCAACGCCCTTCATTTTTCGGGGAGCAAGATTCGAGGCGATTATTACGTGCTTCCCCAAAAGTTCCTCTTCAGAAAGATACGGTCGAAGTCCCGACTGGATAATCCGTTCTTCCCCGGAACCGTCGTCCAAATGTTCGATGTAAAGTTTGTCACCCTGCGGATTGGTTTCAACAGATTTTATAACGGCGACTTTCAGTTCGATATGCTCGTTGAAATAAGTTTCCTGATTTTCAGCAAATTTTGGACTTTCCTGCTTTTTCTCAGCAGAACAAGATTCGTTCCGCTTTTCGGATTTTTCGCCTTTTTTTTCGATTCCCGAATTTTTATCAAGTTGATTTTTTCCCGTCGCAGAAAGAAGTTCTTCCAAATCGATTTCGCCGCCATAGCACGGAACTGTAACCGCCCAGTTTTCAAGAACCTGCGGATGAATCTCGCCGAAAATTCCGACCGATTTTCCGTTCACCATAACGTGCGCCTGCCGTCCCAAAATGAATCTTTTGTCGGCGGACTCACGCACGTCGTACTTGTGGTCAAGAAAATAAAGGAGCGCACTGACTTCACTTGCCGCGTCATTGAAATTTACTCCCGCTCCCGAAGCCATAAAGCCCAAAACCTGCCTTGTCCGAGTTCCGGTATTTTCTTCGTCGCAAAGATAGGCGACTTTCCCGATTTCAAAAATTTTGTGCGGATAAATCGCATTTGCGGATTTTGATTCGGCACGAAGCAATGACGAAAGAATATCCGAACGAACAAACTGATAGTTTTCGCTCATAGGATTTGCGATTTCAATCACTTTTTCCGGTTCTATAAGCATATTTTCGATGAAATCTTTGCGTGAACCCACATAGTTGAAAATCATTTCCTGATAGCCAAGCCCGACCATCAAAGTTTTCGCCTTTCTTGAATAACTCGTAATCGGAAGAAGACGCCCAATCGTAAAATCGTTCGGCTTTTCAGGCGCAAACGTTTCTAGGTCCGAACCAATCATCACATCCTCGATGATGTCGACTTCGTGCAAAAAATCGTTCCTGTAAGGCGCAGGCGAAAGAATCAAAGTGTCGCCATTAATTTCAACGGAACTTCCCATTCGTTCAAGGGAATGAACAATCTGTTCCGCCGAAAAATCCGTCCCCAAAAGTTTATTTATGTTCCGAACATTCGCTTTTGTCGGCTTCTGGAAATAATACGGAGCAAGAATGTCTTTTCCGATTCCGGTGTCGTACGGATGGCGAACAAGAACCGGCTTAATTGTGTAACCTTGGTCTGCAAAATCGCAGGCAACGATATTTGCAGAAAGCATAAGATTTTCGATGTTGTCGCCGGTAAGCTCGACCATCAAGTCTTTGTCGCCAACCTGAACAGCACCAAGACTTGCGGAATTTATTATCGGCGGCATAGAAAGAACCTCGCCTGCCGAATCCAGAAGAAGCGGAAATTTCGGAAGGTCCTGAATAATCCAGCCAAAATCCTTTCCCTTGGGATGTTCCGAAAGGATTTCGCGGCAAGTCATAGAATTTTCGCATTGCAAGGGAATAAAAGAGGTCTTGTCAGGGTCAACCGCCTTGTATTCAACCGGAAATTTTACATTATCGATTCTGTAAACGCCCATCGAAACGGATTTGCGTTTTCGTCCGAAATTCCAGCAAAGTTTTTCCTGAGTCTGAATTATATCCTTGAGCATAGGCTCGTCGATTTCTTTACCGGCAATCATGAACGCCACCAAATACGGGCGAATATCCTTCAATTCGGAAGAAACATTTATAATTCTTCCCTCGTAGTCGGAATTCCCGTTGTTGCTCATAAGTTTTGCATAATCCACGGTTTTTCCGCCGCCCCAAAGCCTAAGCTGACGGGCAACTCCGTTCGTAGACCAAAGGTCGGGTCTATTCGTGTCGTTCAGTTCAATTTTGATTGTGCGCTCGTTCTCGCTCTGGCTCATGTCGGGCTTTTCGTCCAACTCCGCCTTGGCGCAGGTAAGTTTTTTTTCAAGAGTTTCGTAGTCGTATTTTTTATCAAGAAGGCTGAAAAATAGTTTTTCGTTTACTTCGATTTTGGGCATTTTGCACTTACCTCGTTGGAATTCATAAATTTAATGGAACAAATTATAGTTGAATGCGTGCATTGTTTCAATTGATTTGAAAATCCGTAAAAAACAAGTTCAACCGGATTTTCAAAAGCCGAACAAAAGCGAATATTTTGCTGAAAAACCGCCGGCAGTCTTGAATAAAAAACTATAAAAGTCTAGCCTTATATTAAAGTTTGCATCCCTTTTTACTTATTTACACTAAATTTGGACTTTTTACATTTTATGAAATATAATTGTATTGTTATATTTTGGAGCAAGATATGAAAAAAAATTTGTTGCTTTTGACATTTTTATTTTTCTCATCGACAGTTTTTTCGCAATCGGCGGATTTTATTACCCGTGTGCTTGAATCCGAAAAAATTACTTACGGTCAGGTTTGCTATTTCAGTGCAATTTGCCAAGAACTTGTTCCTGAGGACGCAAGCGAAATCGACGCAATAAACGCCATTTCCGAGCGGGGGATAATTTTTCAGAATATTCAGCCTGATGATTTTATAAATTACAAGCAAACCGCAAAAATCTTTGCTCAAATATGGAACATAAAAGGCGGACTTTTTTACAGACTGACAAAAGGAAACGCCCGATATGCGTTCAAACAATTCAAAAACGACGGCGTGATGTCTCAGTCCGCAGACCCTTCGATGATTCCGTCCGGGGTTGACTTGTTGAATATGTTTACAATTGGAGAAAAATTATACGCTTCCAAAGGAGAAAATAAATAATGAGAAAACTTATTTTGGCGTTTTCCGTTTTTGCTGTTTTCTCAAGTTTTGCAGCCGCATTGGAATGGGGCGGAAGGTTTTACAACAACACAACGGTGTCGGGCGAAACATTACTCCGGTTCAAAATAAAGCAGACGGACAACCTGAATCTTTGGCTGAAAGTTCCGATTTCAAAAGACGGAATGAATTATTTTGCAGGCGAAATGTTCTATCAGTTCAAGTTTGATAACACGGACATAGCAAATGAATCAATCGTGAACACCGTAGATTTTAATCTTTTGAAATTTGTTACAAGATTTCGGCTTGGAAACAGGGGTTTGCTTTCAATAAACACCGGACGATTTGCGCTGGCGGATTCTACTTCCATGATTTTTTCGCAAGTTTGCGACGGAGTTTTGGTAAAATATTCAAACAAAAGACTTTCCGCAATGGCATACGGCGGATACACGGGACTTATTAACGCAAATTCCGTTTCCGTTATCAACAAAGAAGATTCAAATTATCGTCCTGCTAAAAACAAGGTTTACTCACTTTCCGCAAAGTACATTCCGTTCGGAATCAGCGTTACGTTCCCTTCGTTATTTGCGAACCAAACGCTTTCTGTGCAAGGCTGGAGTTTTTTTGATTTGAACAATGACAATTACAATCGATTTTACGGAATTGTCAGCCTTGAAGGGTACCTTACAAAAAATCTTTTCTATAAATTGAACTCTGCGGTAGGAACTGTTAATTTTGCGGACATTTCAAATCTGTCAAATTTGAATATTACCGCCTACTTCACAAAATCGTTCAGCATGAATTTCGGAGGAATGTATGCGTCCGGAAATCAGGGAAAAATATCGCAATTCAAAGGTTTTACTTTGCTGACATCTACGCTTGCATTTGACGAACCGCAATATTCTTCCATGCTAAAAATGGATTTGGAAGCCGCAAAAACTTTCAAAAAAATTGCGGTCATAAGCGGAGGAAGCGCCGTTGTTTTTGACATGAACGAAAACGGTTTTGCATACAACGGATTCCAAGTTCAGCTGAATGCGGCTTACAACATCTTCAACGATTTGCAGATTGCGGCTTCAATAAGCCAATATGTCGGAAATGAAAATAAAAACGATAAGACCCAAATCGCTCTAAAAGCGGTGGTCGTATTTTAAGTATTACGGAGGCTCGATATGAAATTCGGCTTACTAAAAAATCAATACTCGCTGCGCTGCTTGCTTCCTCTGCTTATACATTCGCCGATTCGGCACGAGTAATTTCAATTTCGGGAAAAGCGGAAGTGGACAGAAATAATTCCTGGATTCCGCTTCAAAAAGATGAGCTTATAAACGACGGCGAAGTAATTTCGACCAGTTTTAAGTCGGAATTGCTAATAAGATACAAGAGCGCCGTGATGAAACTCGGTCCTCTTACCAGAATCACGCTTGAAAAACTTGCAAGCGCCGCCTCAAAGGACGATGTTTCGGTATATCTTAATACGGGCACAATCCGCTCAACCGTAAACCATTCCGACAACAGAAGAATCAGTTATACGGTCAGAAATCCAATCGCTGTGGCTTCCGTGCGGGGAACGGACTTTGCGATGGATGGTCAGGCGAACGTCGATTGCTACAGCGGAGGAGTAATTGTTGTTCCTGCGGATATCGAAAATTCAAAAAAGAATGCGGAAATAGATGATTCCGAAACCGGCAGCCGAAACCGCAGAGCAAAAAAAAGATTCTGCGCCGAAGGAAGGAACCACAAACGCATTTACGCCGGGCTCCGATATAAACCCCAACCTTTCAGGCGGGGTGCTTATAACGGCAGGGCAATCCACGAACTTTACAAATCCCGACTCGGAGTTTCCGTCACAGGCAAAAACTCCTGCGAAAACAAATATTGCCGCCATCGATTCCCACATAAAAACGGCAAGCGACACTGAATCCGTATCAACAACAAGTTCGGGAAGTGCCGGAGTATCGGCGGCAGCCACAACAGACCGCACAAAAGGAAGAATGATAATCAGCTTGACGTTTAGCGATTAAAACTGAAACAAGCACGTTGTAAAAAGACCGGGAAAACCGGTCTTTTTTTGTTCAAAAACACTTTTAAAATCCGCAAATTCGATTGCGTTCAGTTTTGAACATTTTACCCAGCCTAAATCTCTAAATATTCGCCTAAAAAATCCCGATAATAAGATAGCTTGAATGCCGGATTTGTCTGCGGAAGGATTTTCAGGGTGCCAACCGATTCAAACAAAATATTTGGAAAAATTTTCTGCAAGTTTTTCTAAACATAATCGGAAAAGCCGGGCAATACTGATATACAAAAACAATATTGCGCTCGGCAAATCCTTAAAATCCTTTTTGCAATTTTATTGCGGAATCGCCGGCATAACTGTAAAAATCGGGATTCGGGTTAAGAACAGTAAAAATTATCCGCGAGGAAACACAATGAGAAAATCCTTTGAAATGGTGCTGCATTTTATTTTAATACTTACGGCGGCGTTGATTGTCGGAGTACTGGTCTACATTCAGTATGTGGCGGCAGAAAATCTGGTTGCCGGCTGTTCTGTTGATTTTCCCAAAAAGCTGTTTCTTTATGGATTTTTCAAAAATGCACCGACCGTTTTGCTTTTGATGATTCCCTTAATGCTCATCTATAAGGTCAGGCATCTTGCAAATCCGGGTTTAACAACGCTGACGTACATTTTTTTGTGCCTTACGGTATGGTTCGTCCTTCTGCCTTTGACTCAAATCGGAGAACAGGCGATTTTCGGCAGAGAAAAAATTTCCCTTTCAAAAGAAAACGCATTGACCGGAGGATATTTTAGAAAAATAAACGATAAATATTTTTATTTTATTCAGGACGAGAATTCGGAAACTGCAACTGCTCAGGTTCTTGAGCTTTTTGACGAGTGGAATCCCGACCGTTTTGGCGACAAGGCGAATATTTCTGTTGGAAAAACTTCTGCGTTCGCAACCGCCGCAAGACCGTTCAGGGACACGCTGATAAAACAGAATCTGCAGAGCGTTTCACACCGAATCATGAAAATGATTTCGCTTTACAATCGTTCTGTCGTTCGTTCTTGGGAAAACGGGTACATCAGCTGGCTTTGTTTTTGTTCGCTCGGATTTTTGCTGGCTTCGACATACTCAATGATTGCGGTAAGCACATGGCGGATGATTAATATTACTTACATTGTAATTGTTCAAACGGGAGCAATTATTGTAAACACTTTCTATTTTTTTGATTCGTTTTTTGCAACTCGGCTTTTTCTTAACAAGCTTTTTTATGGAGAAGACTTTTCCCGTTTTCAGTATTTTCAGAACAGACTGATTCAGCTGCCGCTTGTGGCAATGAATTTGGCTTTTGGAATGCTCGTGATTATCGCGGGAAGCATTTTGACTGCCGCAAGGCGAAGGAAATGGGCATAAAAACACCGTAACGGAGATTCAAAAATGAAAATAAAACACCTGATAATAATTTCTACGATTTTTATACTTCTTTCCTTGGCATTAAGCATTACAGCCGGATTTACATGGGTTCAGCTTCCGGAACTGGCAGAAAAAACCGTAAAATCATATAAATTTGCCAGAGGAATTAAAATATTCTGCGATTTTATTCCGCCGATAGTCGGAACGGCGTTCATGCTCGGTTTTGCGTTTGATTTCGGCAAAAACTATCAGAGAAGTCTCTCGCGTTTTTCGCCCGCAATGTTCGTTCGGTTCAAGGCGGTTCTTATAACCGGACTTTTATTTTCGCTTATGCTCACGCTTTTTAGCGAAGTCGTTTTTCCTTTGGTAAATCGAAAAATCAAAAAATATGAAGAAATGCCGAAACTTCAAAAAGAATACAAAAATTTTGCCGCAAATCTTTATTCAAACGGAAGATTCGAACTTTCGCGGGAATTTGCAAAAATGGCTTTGGAAATCGACCCGAAGGACGGCGAAGCCCTAAAACTTATGGACGACGCGGAAATTGCCGCAAAACAAATGGAGCTTACCCACGAGAATCCGGTAAATCTTGACATGGAAAAAGTTCTTTCTTCAAAGCCGAAGAAACAACCCAAAATGCAGAACGATTTTTCGCAAAATACAATTTCGGAGCCGTACAAATCTTTTTTGACCGCAAAAGAATGTTTCAAAAATGAAGACTGGTTCGGCGCTCATTTTTATTCGCAGGAAGCGTTGTCAATCAGCAACGAAAAAGACATAAATTACAATAATTTCAAGCAATTGGCAGCGGAAGCGTGGAATAAAATGTCAGACGCAAGATTTTCCGGAACAACGGAGGAGCAAAAAATCTTTGCAAAAAAATATGAAGGTTACGCCGCGCTTTCGGAGCATGACAATCTGCACGCATATTACGTTTTCAAAACGCTTTCGGAGACAAGCAAAAAACTTTCTCTGGATCCTGATGTTGTAAGATACCTTGCCGTTGCCGAAGACAGGCTTGAAAAGCAATATTTTTTCACGGACGAAACGCTCAATCTTCAGAATTTTGAGGATTCGAACAACGTGTACTTCAAAATACAGCATTCCGACAAAACCTCAGACATTTATTTTATAAAAGGAATCACATCAACGGGAAACAAAACAAATCTTATTCAATATCTTAGAGGGCTTTGCGTTTTTTCACTGGACAAAGATGGAAATTATGTTGCAGGCTCATACACCGCTTATGCAAAAATGAAAGAAATTTCCACGGACTATTTTGATGCCGCCGCAAAAAAAGCTCTCGAAATTGATGAAAAAATCTATACCGTTCCATATATCATTCTTAATTCCGTTGATAAATTCAAAGAAGGAACTGTCAATTCGGTTCAGCTTAAAAAAGGTTCCTCACAGAGCACGCAGCTCGGCTACATAATAATGCCGATAAAATACAACGATTTTAATATTCTAAAAGAAGCATCCGCCGGAATAGGCGCGATGAGTTTGAGTTCTCTTTTTCAATTCACAAAAATTGCCGAACAATACGGATATTCCACGGAAGTATGCATTCAGTCCGTGCTGAACCGCCTGTTTTATCCGTATTTTCTGCTGCTTTGCGCAATTGCGTTGGGAATCGGAGCGTGGCACGGAAGGCTTCCGCCGAACTCAATATTCAAATTCAAGTGGATTACGGTTTTTCCGATTTTTTTAGTTATTGACTACGGGCTTTACAGATTCCTTTTGGTGTTCTTCAAGCTGATGAATTACAGCATTTTGGGAATCGCCGGAGTTTCATATGCACTGCTTGCGTGCGGAATTTTTTACACGGTGATTTTTACTATAATTTCGATAACTTTTGTGAGTTGCAGAAATTCAATGACAATGGAAGGTAAATAAAGTTCCGGTTCTAAAAATACAAAAATCCGAACAGAATAATTTTTGCATTACAGAACCGGATTTTCCGAGCAAAAATATATATTCCGCTTCAAATTAAAATCCACTGCAAAATCGGCAATGTGCAATGCGCAAGTTTGATACTGTTCTTCTTATATGCTATACTGAATTCTATGAAATTCACCAGTTCAAGAAACAAGTCCTCCGCCGTAACTTTTGCGCAGGCGGTTATGAACTGTATGCCGGAGGACGGCGGATTATACGTTCCATGCGAAACCGAAGATTTGCGGCGCTGGATTTTGTACACGGACGAAACGACAAAATTTTCCTCAATCGCGGGTTCGTTGACATCGGCATTTATAAAAGACGAATTCAGCCCGATAATTTGCGAAACAATTGCAACCAAAGCGTTCAAATTTTCTCCGGAAGTAAAACAGCTTGACGAAAAACTTTTCATGATGGAACTTTTTCACACTCCCACGGGAAAGCATAGGGATTTCGGAGTTTCGTATCTTGCCTCATGCTTGGAAACCATTTTGAGCCTGAACGGAGGTTCCGCAGTTTTCCTTGATGTTTCAACAGGCGAATTGGGAGCAAGTCTTGCCCTTTCGTTGCGCGGAAAGAAAAACATAAAGGCGGTTCTGGTTTATCCCAAGGGAACAGTCCGCGGCATGGACGAAAGCGATTTTGCATGGAACGGCGGAAACGTTTATCCGCTGGAAATAGACGGAACCGAAGAAGACTGCCATAGATTTGTAAGGACTGTTTTTGCGGACAAGGGCTTTATAAAGGAACGGCACGTAACCGTAGCTAACACTGCAAATATCGGTCGGCTTTTGCCCCAGGCGTTTTTTTATCCGTTCGCATTTTCCAGAATAAAGAACAAAGTAAACGGAAACATTTATTATGCGCTCGCTCCGGGAAACTACAGCAACGTTGTGGCGGGGCTTTACGCGTGGCGGTTCGCGCTTCCTTTGAACGGTTTTATAATTCCCGCAACGGACTCTCTTACGGTTGACGCAATGGGCGAACCTGTTCTTTTGGACGCTCTGGTTCCCGCAGACAAACGAAATCCTTCAGACCCGTCGGAACCCTCAAATTTGGAACGCCTTGAAGATGTTTTTTGCGCAAACAAAGCAATGATGAAACATTTCATTTTTCCAAAGCCGATAGACGAGGCTGACGTAAACGCAGCCGGCAAGGAACTTTACACAAAATACAAGATTTATGCGGACAGGCATACGGCAAGAGCGTACGCCGCATCAAAAATCCACACCTCTTCCGCGGACATGGAAGAAGCTATAACAGTCCTTGTTGCACGAGATTCGCCTTCGCTTTCGGAAGATTTTGTCCGGCACACAATAGGAGAAATCCCTGAGATGGCGGATTCCATAAAAGAATCTTTAAAGCCTACAAAAACTTCCCGCCAGCCGATAAAAACACCGGAAGAACTGAAAAACCTTATCGAAAATATTTAATGCTGAACAAAATTGCCTGAAAGAACTCCGATTTTATCGATTCGATTCAGTACGGCGAAAAAATAGCCCCGAAATCTTTTGAATTCGGGGCTTTTTTTATTTCATTTAATTTTTATTTTTTGCAGACTTTTTTGCTTTCGGCTTTTCAGCGGAATCGGATTTTTTAGAAGCGGCTTTCTTTTTAGCAGGAGCAAACGCTTCTACAAATTCATTACATTTGTAACCTGCGCCGTCTTTTGCAGAAAGAACAGAAGCGTACTGCTTCAAAATCACCTCTTCATCCGTTGAGTCAAGTAGAGCCAAAGCAAAAGCGTTCACTATGCTAGAATCGATGACCTCTTTGTTGAACCAAACGACACCATTAAAGGCATTCGCTCCCGAAAGCAGCGGAGCGGTTTCATCCTCGCCCAGTGCCATCACCAATTTGGAAGCCCCGTTTTTGGCATCTTTTTCCATCAATGCAATATCCATAACCTTGGAAAGCGCAAAGATTTTTGAAAGTTCGTAGCGGACATCGCATGTTGCCGCTCCCGCATTCTGGAAGAATTCATTGAACTTTCTTGCAAATGCCCAAGCATCGTCAAGTCCGACTTTCACGTATTCCTTGACCATTTCATGCGCCACAAGGAGCAGCGGAAGAGAACCGCTGTTCGTGAACGCCGTCTCAAGATATTCCGCACCGGTTTTTGCCTTTTTAAGAGCCGCCGGAACATCGGCAGAAAGTTTTGCGCTCTTGTTGGCGAATGCGACAAGAATCTTTTCAAGAGAAGCCGCAAAATTCTTGTACTGCTTTTCAGGTGCCGGAAGAGCAACGTCTTTTCCCGCAAATTCATTTGCCTTGGTGTAGAAAGTGTGCGCCGCAGAAGTGTAGAGACCAATCAAATCTTTAGCCGCTTTCTTCAGTTTTGCCTCGGTGATTTTTTCTTCCGAAGGTCCGATGAGTTTTGCCACAGCAGTAATGAACGCTGTCGCAAAATCCGCAAACGGTCTATAAAGTTCTCTGAACTGAATCTCCTGCCATTCGGTCTCGATGTCGTGGCAACCGCGCCCCTGCAATGTGTCACACAAAATCTGATATTTATGATCAGGTCCGTCGGCAACCTCGTGAATATCCATATAAACCTGATATTCAAATCCGTTCAAGCCGATGAACATACCATTCTCACAGATTTCGCGGCTTCGTCGTATAAACCACTGTCCCGAACGATGTTCACGGAAAACACAGAATCGGTCTTCGCCGGCTGTAAGTCCCAGCCCTTCGGAAATTGATTTTGACCTCATTTCCACGTGCTGGTCTTCGCCCTGACCGATTTTTATGGCGTACTCGCAAGATTGTTTTATCCACCCCTGCGCCCTGTCGTATTTGTTGTTGTAGAAGACTACAGAACACTCGTTTCCGGCACTGTTTGAATAGGCAAAAATATTTTCGTTCACTCCGCCGTTATCCCACACATCGTAGAAAAGGAAATTTTCCACATTAGCGAAGATATAACGTTTCTTCATAAGAGGGAAAATATCGTGCCAATGCCGATTCACAAGATTCTGGTCAGGAGTTTCGTTTCGGTATGCCTTGGTAAATTCCATTCCGTACTTTTCGGTGAATCCTTCAATCTGTCCGTGACCGAACATCGGAAGTCCAGGCATTGTAATCATCAGCGTACAAACACCAAAATATTTGTCATCCTTTCCGAACTGAGCAACCGCCGTATCTTCGTCAGGATTGTTCATGAAGTTCACGTAACGCTTGAGGATTTGCGGATCGAATTTTATCGTGTTCTTAACGGAATCACGATATTTTTGGTTCTCTTCCTTCTTGAGCATGTTCATGAAAGCCGAATTGTAAACTCGATGCATTCCCAACGTGCGGACAAAGTAGCCTTCCATCATCCAAAATGCTTCGGCAAGCAAAAGCGTATCGGGAACTTCGCGCGCAACCCTGTCTACAACCTCGCGCCAAAATTCTGCCGGAATCTTTGCCTCGAACTCCTGGTCAGAGAGCGCAGATTCGGCACGGGAATAGATGTCTCCGCCGCTTCCCGGACGCGGATACCAAAGACGGCGAATAGATTTTTTTGCAAGAACCATCGCAGCGTCAAATCGAATTATCGGGAAATTTCGAGCAACATGCAGAATGTCCTGCATAACAGCTTCACGCGCCTCCGGATTCAAAAAGTCAATCTGCGCCGTGTCGTTCCACGGCATTCCCGTGCCGTCGTTTCCGTGATAGATGTAGCGCGTGTCGCCGTTTCTAAAGTCAACCCGCTTGAACACAACGGAACAATCGGAATGACTGTAATAGTGGTCTTCAAGCCAAACGCCAACATTCGGGTCCCAAGAAAGATTTTCGCCGTTAAAACTATAGGAAGAAGACGGAGCGTCGCGCCTCTGCACAAAAAGGTCCGGGCGGTTCACAACCCAAGCGGAATCCATTCCGGTGTGGTTTGGAACCATATCCGAAGCAAGACGAACTCCACGCTGCCACAATCTGGTTCTAAGATTCGCAAGCGCATCCCAGCCGCCGATATTTTCGGCAATGTTGTAGTCGTAAAGCGAATACGCAGAAGCGGCGGCTTCAGGATTTCCACAAAGCTGCTTGATTCTTTTTGAAGCGTTTGAGCGGGTCCAAAGTCCGATGAGCCAAAGACCCGTAAAACCTTCGTCTCGCAAAGCATCAAGTTCTTCGTCCGGAATCAAATCAAGCCGGTTTATAGGTCTTCCATATTTTTTTGTAAGCTGGTCAAGCCATACCAAAACAGTTTTTGCCATCAGGATTACACAAGGCATCCATTCGCGGTCGGGACTGAATCGCTCGTATTCTTTCATCAAACCGTCGTAATTATACGGCTCCATGTTAACATCTCCGCCGTTTATTGCACCTGCCCGCCAGAACATTTTTTCTTCTTCGGTGAGCGTGTCGATTCCGGTAAGAAGAGTCTTGAGCCATTCCCCAAGAAGGTCTGCCCAATACTGACGTATATAATCCAACTGACCTTTAAGACTTTCAGGACTGAAAACCATCGGCTCTCGCAGCATATTCACAAGGTCATGATTAAAAGGTCCGAATTTTGGCAAAGTCTGAAATGTTTTCTGCACGGAAGCCCATGCGGCATCGTAAGTTTTGTTTTCGGAAAGATTTTTGTCGCTGAACATCACAAGGAACGGCTTGAACGCAGGATTTTCATTTGCAAGGCGAAGCATCATCCATTCTTCAAGCACCTGCTCTCTGTTCGACCTGGAAGCTCCAGTTCCTTTGTCGATGCAATCTTTTTCAAGATATTCTTCTGCGCTGAGTTTTCCCTGATAAACTTCCACCGGCGGAAATTCAGCCATAAAATCCAAAAGAAGCTCATCCACCTTAGCCTTTGTAAATTGCTTTTCCAATTCCAGAAGCACTGTTTTAAAAGCAGAACTTTCTTTGTTTCGCCTGTAAAGCATACAGACATAGTGAAGGATTTCGTCTATCAACCCCATGGCGTTCACAGAACCGACAGAAACTCGCTTTTCGTTCTGACCTCTAGAATCAAAAACTTTGTTCAACTTTTCCGTGAAAGTGCGGACAGCCTTCAAGTCGGCGAAAACCACGTTTCCCGATGAAGCGTAAAGCCTTTCGTCGAATTTGCACAAGTCTCTGACTTCTTTGCTTATGTGGAATTCATTGTATGAAATTTCCATAAAATATCTCCTTGTTACTGTTTTATTTTTTATTGCCCAAAATGAGCATCTGCAATTCCCTTGATTTTCGCCACAAGATTTTCATCTTTTGCAATGTCATCAAGCAAAGCAGGAATTCTATATGTCCAGTTGAAGCCGCTGACCGTACCCGGAATGTTTATGCGTTCATCATCGGGATTTTCAAGCCAGTATTTTTTCTCTACCGAAAGGAAATCCTGGAACGGATGAATGCAGAAATCGCTGTTCGCCGTAGCAAGAGCCTTCAGGAACGCCTCGCCTTTTTCCGGCGTGTAAGATTCGTTTGCGATTCGGGATTTTGCGTCGTTGTCCCAAGCCTCAATTCCAAAAAACCACGGATATGTATTCACAAACTGATAGACTCCGCCTTTGTCTTCGTCCCACCACTGGCGGAGCGTAGAAGAGTCATGCACGGACGAAGTGCATACGGAAAGTTTAGGAAGCTCGCCGAATGGAATATACGGCTGCTCCGGCTGAATGTCCCATTTTCTGCACCAACGGTAAACCCTAAGCGAAAGAATCTTGTTTTTATCCATTACACCCGGAAGACACGGAAGATTTGCCCCCAAATCTTCACCGCAAGGAATCATGCTAACAGAATTCGTCAACGCCGAAAGAATTTCATCCGACTGAGTTTCCCAAAGCCTATTCTGATTCCTTTCAGCCTCTTCGATAAGATAGCGAAGTCTTCCCTGCTCGTCGTAACCAAGAGATTTCCATGGCGTAGTCTCGTAATACGTCCATATAGGAACGAACATATCCTGAGAAACTTCCACGAATGCCCTGTCTTTCCAGAATCTGCTAAGAACGTCCTTTACCCGATTTTCCGCATCTCCCTGACAGAACGAACTGAGGTCTGACTCGTAAATATCCTTGTCGCCTTCAACCGACTTCTTGAAAAGCCAAAGTTCCTCGTTTCCTATGCGCTCACAGAATTTTTCCAAAATCTTTGTAGCGGATTCGTGATTCCATGTTATATCTTCAATCACGCCGGTAGGAACATGCGGCTGGCTGAGCCAACGGATTCTATCATCGCCAAAACCTGTATTGCGAAAATCCATGCGGCTGATTGCAACATACGGGTCTGTATGACCCAAAATCGCGGTAGTATCCCGTGTAGGAATCGCCCAAATCCTGAAGAATCCAAGAATATGGTCAAGGCGATAGACCGAATAATACTGTTCCGCAGATTTCAGCCTTTCCTTCCACCAAGAATAATCATGTTCCTTGAGATACGCCCAGTTGTAAGTCGGGAAGCCCCAGTTCTGACCCGTAGGATTTTCGTTGTCAACCGGAGAGCCAGCACGCAAATTCTGATTGAAAATCCCCGGAAGCGCCCAAGCGTCGCAAGAATCCTCGTTCATAAGAATCGGCATATCGCCCTTGAGCAAAAGCCCTTCTTTTCTTACCGAATCGGCTGCCTTTTTGAACTGCTCGGCGGCACGCATCTGCGTCCATGCGTAGAAAAGATTCTCTTTGCGATTGGAAGCCTTTTCCCAACGGGCGGTTATATCCTTTTCGCTAAGATTCTGATCCTTTGCATCCCAAGATTTCCAGGTTGCCTGCATATATTTATATTTAAGAGACTTGTATACGGCGTAGTTTACAATCCAAGGATTTTTCTTTATCCATTTTTCAAGAGCAGCGTCCGCTTTTCCATCCTTTGCGATTGAAGTTGTCGCATAAAGAGAACGCAAAAGCTCGTCCTTTTTGTTCAATATAGAATCATAATCGTAGCGTCCGCCTGCGTTATATGGATTTTCCTTTACAAAAGCGTCGTAATTTTTGGCAAATTTCTTATCCGAAGAATACAAACCATCGAATTCGGGAAGCCGTTTTATGTCAATGTAAATCGGGTGAAGCGCAAAAGCGGAAAGTCCGCTATAAGGCGACGATTGAGTTCCAGTGTCGTTCACAGGCAGAAGCTGAATAAGACCGATTCCCGCCTTTTTGCAGAATTTTGCGAAATCAGGAAGAACGGTGAATTCTCCGATTACAGTATTATTTTTTGTGGAAATTGCACCCAACGGAATCGAAATGCCCGTTGTCCTCGTAGAATCAAGTCTACAGTTTTCTTTTGTGTTGCTCATAATAGATAGATTATACCATGGGAATTTTCAGATTGAAACATTAATCGGCAAAACCATACACAAATGAATGAACGATTGTGTAAAGAATTTTCTCGTCGCTTTTCATAAGTCCAGAAGCAACCCTCATGGCTATAGAACAGATATTCGCCCAAAATAGCGAACTGTACAATTCCTCCTTTCCTTTCATGTTTCCAAACTCTTTTGCAGAAAGATTGAAAAAATCAAGCATAAGATTTTCTATTTTTTTTGCATGAGGATAAAAAACCTCGTAGCATTCCGAATGCTCAGGCGAATTCAAAAGATTTGTGCGAAGCCTAAAATAATCGGGAGCGGAAACGGCAAAATCAATTTCGGCACGGAGCATTTTAGTAAGCGATTCAAAAAAACGCTGCTCATAATCAGCAGCCTTTTGCATAAGACCAAAATGCTTTTCCTCGTTTTCAAGAACGATGCTTTGCAAAAGACCTTTTTTGCTCCCGAAATAATAGTAGAGAGTAGGCTTTGTGATTCCCGCAGTGTCCACGATTTCCTGAATGCCCACAGCATCGTAGCCCTTCTGCGCAAAAAGATTGGTGGAAATCTCCTGAATCTGCTTTTTGGTTGACTCATTCGCCATGGGGGAATTATATACCGAGTGGTAATATCGAGCAAGTGAATTTATAAAAAGAAAGAATATTTTCGCCATCGCCAGCCAACGCACTAAGATTTTCAGCATTTTTAAAAATTTCCTTTGTTTTTTCACATTTCGAATATATAATTTTAGCATTACTTTTGAAAACATTTTCGACAAAAAGGAGTTGAAGAAAATGCCAAACTAC
>ERZ772957.922-NODE-922-length-20853-cov-47.188047_pt1 | contig 20853 bp, 18 predicted proteins | sample MGYA00580682_ERZ772957 | MGnify/ENA primary metagenome ERZ772957 (study PRJEB29015, sample SAMEA2737921) | human oral metagenome | biome: human oral; feature: human-associated habitat; material: dental | place: China | collected 2025 ...
CAGCTACGGCAAAAGCTTTTGCACGTCGTGGAGAAAATTTAATCGTTATTGCACGTAGAGCAGAATTATTAGAAAATTTGAAAGGCGAGATTGCTAACATTTCGCCTGATTCAGACGTTATTGTAAAATCTTGTGATCTCTCGCGTAGCGAAAACGTTTTAGCCCTTTGGGATGACCTTAAAAGCTATGAGTTAAAGGCACTTATTAATAATGCAGGCTTTGGTGATTTTGGATTCATGGGCAATCATGATATTCAAAAAATGGTAAAAATGATAGATTTAAATGTAACTGCACTTGCGATACTTTCCAGTTTATTCGTGCGAGATTATAAATGTAAACAAACACAGTTGATAAATGTTTCCTCCGTGGGTGGATATTTTTTAGCGCCCGGAGTAGTATCATATTGTGGCACAAAATTTTTTGTAAGTGCTTTCACAGAGGGCTTATATCATGAGCTTGCACAGGATGTAGATGCTAAAATGCAGGCTAAAATCTTAGCGCCTGCTGCTACTAAAAGCGAGTTCTGCGATGTAGCTTCAGGTAAAAGCGGATTTGATTACGATGCTTCATTTGAAAAGTATCATAGCAGTGAACAGACCGCAGATTTTTTGCTCACCCTTTATAATAGCGATGCATGTGTTGGCGAGGTGGATTTAACTAGCTTTGAGTTTAAGCTCAGCGGGCCAAAATTTAATTACCTAGCTGCTGCCAAATAGTAGATAGGGATCGATTATATATAAACATAGATACTCCTGATGAGCGTTTTAGCATCTATTTTGAATATATGTTTGTATAGTAGCTAATATAGAACTCAGGATTTTATATCAAAAATAACTACTTGAAATTCTCTATCATTTAGGGTATAATTATAAAATAAGTTTTGTTAAAGAATATTTTGTAAAATGTATTTATGTTTTATAATATTCTTAATACATGTGTTGTGTTTTACAGAGGTATTTATAAGAGAGCGGAGATTATAATCATGTTGAAGAAATTCGTATTGATGGCTGTTGCTTGTGCGTGTGTAGGTTCTTATACTGTTGCGGGTGCTCAAGGTACTCTTGATGTAAAACCGAATCAACCTAAATCTGTGGTAGCTGAACAAGAAGCGCCAATGGTTGGCATGCCAAGTCCGTTTCATGAGTTTTCTACTGTAGATGAAGCGGCTAAATATATGAACATTACACCTCAAATGCCTAAGGTATTGCCTGTAGGTTATAACATTGAATCTGTAAGCACTATTGATAAGGATGTATTGCAAGTGGTTTATGTTTACCAAGCTGGTGAAGATGCTACTCGTAATCAAGCTGCAGGCAAACGCATCGTGTATCGCGTATCTAATGAAATAAAAGAAGATATTAGCGGCGATTATAGCGATTTTCGTGTAACAGCTAATGAAAAAGTAAACGGCACAAAGGTTATTTTCAAAGGTGGCAATAAAATGGTATATCTCATAGGTTGGACCAAAGACGGCCAAACTCATGGGATGTATTTCGAACGCCCTATAACTCGCGACATGGCGAAAGCAATCGTTGCTAATACAGTAGCTCCAAAACAACATACAAAATAATATACAAATTAATATACAAGTCCAGGCCTAATGGGATAGGCATGCGAGTTGTGGTGAAGCGCTCGCATGGACACTGTAAGGGTTTTATATAGAACGGCTCCTCATATGAGGGGCCGTTTTTGTTGGTATGCAAAACTTTCATAATGAGAACCACTCTAATATACCGCTGCGGGTATACATATATATAAAGACTATTGATAAAATAGAAATATAGCTAATTTATGATAAAAGAAGGCAGGTGATGTATTGTATCGATTATTATTACAGCGTTTGGCGAGTATTATTGGTATTTTACTGGTCGTAACCATCGGTACATTTGTATTGATTAAACTATCTCCCATTGATCCCGTGGCGATGAAGTTTAATCTAGTAGGGGCTACACCTGATCCTGTATTAGTAGAGCAGATGCGAGAGCAACTAGGCCTCAACGACCCGTGGTGGCAGCAATATGTACGCTGGCTAGGGCAACTCGTGCGAGGCGACTTCGGTGAATCTATATTATATTCCCTGCCTGTTGCTACGCTTCTTGGTGGAGCGCTACCGAATACATTGGGACTCGTATCATTGGCACTTTTGATGGGCGTAGTCGTAACGATACCGCTTGGTATGTTGTCGGCACGGTATCAGGATTCCTGGGGCGATCATGTGATTCGGCTATTTACGTTCTTCGCCTTGGCGATTCCGGGGTTCTGGGTAGGGCTCTTACTATTGTATTTATTTGGCGTGAAGCTGCAGCTTGTATCGGTGACGAATACAAAGGGCTTCACCGTGTATATACTGCCGGCCTTGACGATTGCTCTTTGGATTTGCGGCTTATATATTCGCCGTCTGCGTAATGCTATTCTGGAGGTTGAGAAACAGCCCTTTATACAGGGGGCCAGAGCTCTCGGTCTGCCGGAGTGGATGGTATATTGTCGCTATATCTTCCCTCATGTAGGTCTTATGTTATTACCTATGATGGGCGTTACGATGGGGGCCATGTTAGGCGGCTCCGCAGTTATTGAAACGGTGTTCTCCATCAAAGGCATTGGCTATATGATGGTACAGGGCATAACTGCTCGCGATTATGTATTGATGCAGGGGTATATCATCTGGATTACATTGGTGTTCATCGTAATCAACATCATCATCGATGTATTGAGTGTCTGGCTTAATCCGAAACGAAGAGCCGCTATACAAGGAGGCTCTTATGAATAGACGAAAGCCTTACGGCCTATATATCATGCTTGTACTGGCGGTGTTGTGGATCGTATTTTTCCTCTGCGCTCCGTACATAGCGCCTTATAATCCGGAGGCGACGAATGTAGCCGATAGGTTGCAGGATATCAGCAGCACTCATTGGCTCGGAACTGATCAGTTGGGCCGCGATGTGTGGTCTCGCATTCTTTATGGCGGGAAGGCGTCGTTGTGGATTGCTTTCACCATCATCGGCATCAGCGGAGCGATAGGCATCGTTATCGGTGGACTGGCGGGATTCTCTACGCCACGCGTCGACCGTTGGCTGTCTCGATTGATCGATTTGGTACTGGGATTTCCGAATATGGTTATCGCCATTGCTTTCATCGGCATCATGGGGCCAAGCATAACGAATGTGATCATTTCGCTGTGCATTACTAAATGGGCGGAATATGCGCGCATCACGAGGGGCCTCGTTCATATCGAACGCCATGCCGAGTATATTACCTTTGCTCGCATGTCCGGCGCTTCGAGGATTCGTATTTTATGGCGTTACATTCTGCCGAATGTGCTGCCGCCGCTATTAATTGTCATTATTCAACATTTAGGGGATGCCATCATTCTGGTGGCCAGTTTCTCGCTTATCGGTATCGGCGTGCAACCGCCTGATCCCGAATGGGGCTCAATCCTATTGAGCTCCCGCGATTTTCTGCAAACCGCGCCTTGGCTATTAATCTATCCGGGGCTTGCGATTTTTATTACCGTTGTTCTCTTTAACTATATTGGCGATGCGTTGCGTGATGCCCTCGATGTATCACGATGACCGCATACAATATGAATGTTTTTAGTGAAAGCCTCATCACAATGAGGTGTGAAAAGGAGTATTTATGAAACGTTGGTTATTAGCATGTGTATCCATGCTGTGTATGGTGGCTCTCTTGGTGGGCTGCGGCAATGATACGGCTAAACAAGGCAAGCATCTGAATGTCGGCCTATATTGGTTCGGTGAAACATTAGATCCGACGCATGAATGGGATGCGTGGACCTTGACACGTATCGGAGCAGGTGAAACCTTGGCTACGGTGACACCGGATATGAAATTTACCGGACAGTTAGCCGATTCTTGGGAAAACATCGATCCCACCACATGGAAATTCCATATCAGAGAAAATGTAAAATTCCATAACGGTACCGCGATGACACCCCAAAAGGTAAAAGAGTCCATCGAGTATACCATGAAACAAAGTCCTCGCTCTGCGAAGGCCGTTAAAATCGAATCTATTACCGTCGATGGTCAAAACTTGATCATTAAAACTACGGAACCTAACGGCTCCTTATTGTCCAGTTTAACTGAACCTGCCTTCGTTATCATGGATACAGCGGATCTCAAAGATGTGGTGTCTAAACCGGTTCTTACAGGACCGTACAAAATCACTTCTTTTACAAAGGGTGAAAGCATCGAGTTAACGGCGTTCGCCGACTATTGGGGCGGCAAACCGGGCCTAGATTCTGTGACTGTAAAAGATATTGAAGACAATAATAAACGCGCCATGGCGTTGCAATCTAAAGATGTGGATGTCATTCAAAAGGTGGACTCCGCTAATCGCAGCTTGTTTAAAGACGGATTCAACATGCAAGACGTGTCCGGTGTTCGTGTAATGATGCTAAAAATTAATCATACGGAAGCATCTCCGCTACATGATAAAAATGTACGTTCCGCTGTGGCCCATATCATCAACTACGATACGATGGCAAAAGTTATCGGCGGCGGTGCATTGGCGGGTGGTGCTCCATTCCCTCCTTCCGCAAATTTGGGCTATGATGGGCTTTCAAATAAGGCAGTTACTGACCTTGCAAAAGCAAATGAATTATTGACCCAAGCGGGCTATGCGAAGAATGGCAACGGTATCTATGCAAAAGATGGTAAGGAATTGAAATTGACCCTCGCTATTTGGGGCAAAGATACTAGCATGTATGAAGAAATTCAACAAGAATTGAAACAGGCGGGCATCGCGGTAGAACTCAGAAAATTGCAAAGCCCTAATGAAGTGGATACCCTTGGTGTAGACGCATTTGATTTGGTGGAACGCAATGTGGTAACCATGTCCACAAACGATCCGTACTGGTTCCTCAGCTTGTTCTATAAATCCGGTTCTAAAGCCAATGTGGGCGGCTATAACAATCCTCAAGTGGATGCATTAATAGACAAGTTGGCAGTTACATTTGATCAAAATGAACGGACGAACGTGGCTAAACAAGTACAGTCCATTTTGCTCGATGATGTGGCTGACATCTATTTGTTGTACCCTGCTGCGAATGTGGTTTCCACATCCAAGGTTAAAAATGTGCCGGTGCATCCAATCGATTACTACTTATTAACAAAGGATTCTACTATTGAATAAATCTGATTGCATAGTATTTGACAATGTATCAATTACATACGGTGCGGAACAGGCCGTGCGCGATGTATCCTTTTCCGTGTGCACCGGTGAGGTATTTGCCATCGTTGGTGAAAGCGGTTCAGGAAAATCGACGTTGATTCGCGCCGCCTTCGGTATGCTGAAGAATGCTACCATAAGTGGTCAAATTTTGCTGAACGGTGCGGATATTACGACGTTGAGCGATAAGGACTGGCGACAAATGCGTGGCATGAGTATGTCGATGATCTTTCAGAATCCCGGTACCTATTTGAGTCCGGCTCGTACCGTGGAGAACCATTTCAAAGACTTGTTGCGCGCCCATGATGAACCGTATGATGTGAATCGCGTACTGCATATGTTACAGCTCGTCCACTTGACGGAAGGGGAACGTATTCTACAATCCTATCCGTTCCAACTGAGCGGCGGTATGCAACAACGCTTGGCAATTGCATTGAGTCTGATTCTGAAACCGGACATTGTATTTGCTGATGAGCCGACCAGTGCTTTAGATATGCTGGTGCAATCGTCGGTATTGGACTTGCTGAAAGAAGTAACACAGGCCCTCGGAGCAACCGTGATTCTGGTGACCCATAACATCAAGGCGGCTGCGCGCATTGCGGACCGCATCGGTGTGATGAATAAAGGGCACCTTGTTGAAATGGGCGCTACCGAAGAGGTAATGGCGTATCCTAAAGATGACTATACACGTATACTGTTGGATTCCGTGATGAAAGTGGTGTAATATGATTCAAGCTGAGCATATATGTAAATATTATACGAACCACAATCACACGGTGCATGCCGTTGAGGATGTATCCTTTACCGTTGCTAAACATGAGCGGGTAGGCATCGCCGGTGGTAGTGGTTCCGGTAAAAGTACACTCCTTAGACTCATGGCGATGCTGGAAAAACCTACATCGGGTACATTGCGACTCTTCGGCGAAGATATATCACAGATTCAAAACCATACGGAAATATATCGCTCGCTGCAGATGATGTTTCAAAATCCGCTGGCGGTCATTCCGCCGCGGATGAACTTGGAAGTCTTTCTTATTGAGCCGTACATTAACTATGGCCTTATGGATATGGCTGGAGCGAAGGAAGATATCCGCAATTGGATCCGACATGTGGACTTACCGGAAACAATTATCCGGAAATACCCTCATGAAGTCAGCGGAGGTCAGCTGCAACGTGTTGTACTGGCACGAATCATGCTGATGAAGCCGAAACTGGTACTCTTTGATGAACCTACATCGGCCCTTGATGCGGTGAACCAGAAACTCGTACTCGACCTATTACAAAAACTACATAAAGAACAACCCTTCGGCTATGTGTTTGTGAGCCATGACATCGGACTGCTACAAGCCGTAACAGATCGAATCCTGGTGATGCAAGACGGCCAAATCGTGGAAAACATCGAATCAACTCGACTGAAAGAAGCGGTACACCCATATACACAAGCACTAGTGGCAGCGAGTGTGTAGAAAGGAAAGAGCCCCTGTTTTGGACAGGGGCTTTTGTTCTCTATATTTATTATTTAAGAGTATACAACGTGTGGAGTGGCTAGCTATAACTATGTTTATCATACGTATAAATATTATAAAATAAATTAATATTACTAATATATGCAGGAGATTTTGTTAATTTGTAGAAATATATAAGTAGTGAGTTGTTTGGAGGAAAATTAATATGGATGTTAATTCGATACTAGATTTCATTAAGGAGAATTCTTGGATTATGGGAAGTGGAGGTTTAGTTGGATTAATTGTACTATTAAAATCTATTTTTAATAAACCTTTAAATGGATCACAAAAGATAAGAGCAGGAAAAAATTCAATCAATATTCAGGTAAATAATGATATGATTTTGGGGGATATTAATAATGTTAGAGAAACAAAGGATAGAAACAGGGGATAATTCAAATACAGTTATGGTTGGAAGAGATGTTAATCACTTTAACAATGGAATAACATACGTGGAGGCAAAAGAAATATGTAATGATTTGTTTCAATTAAATTTTTATAAATTGAAAGAAGTGGCTGAAACTATTGCAATTAAAAGAGCTGAAGAACTTATAAATGGATTTTTTCAAAAGTTAGAGGAGAGGGGGCTTATAAAGCCTGAAGTCTTTCAAGACCCTGATATGCAATATACATTGGTAAATGCGCAAATTGCGTATGCAAAGTCGGGTGATAAAGATGTTGAAGATTTGCTAATAACCCTTTTAATAGAACGAGTCAATCAGCATGAAGATGACCTAAGTAAAATTATATTAAATGAATCCTTAAATGTAATTAATTTATTAACTAAAGAACATTTAAATATATTGGCTGCTATTTTCTTTATGCGATATGTTAAAAATCATGCAGTTAATAGATTTGAAATCATAGATTATTTTAACATTGTGTTAGAGTTTATAAAAAAATGTACTAATACTAATACTGAAATCGTATTTGATCATTTAGCTTATAGTAGATGTATTACTCCAACTAATGCGTTTATGCATCCAGCTTTTGCTACATTTGAACCTTATATGGAGAGATGTTTTGGTGTTGAAATTTCTAACAATCCAAATGATATGAATGAATTACTAAATACAGAGCCCTGTTTTAGAGAAATAATTAAATTATGGGATAACTCATATCTATCTAAAGCAGTACTTACGAGTGTTGGTAAAGCAATTGCAATAACTTATATAAGAAGTCAGAATATTTTGTTACCATATGAGATTTGGCTTAGTTGTAGTTCTTCTAATAGTGAGTCCAGTATAGATTAGTTACATATACTTATTTAATATGATAAAAAAGTGGTTACCAGCAATACGTCGGTAACCACTTAATAGTTAATTTGAAACATATAGGTTTATTCAATTTCCGCCTTTAACTCAATAATATGTTTAGCCGCCGTGCATCCTGGGCAGTCGCAGAATTCAGCGCCTTTTGCCTTAATGTCTTTAGCATGTTGTAATAGATTAGCGGCGCCTTCTTTGCCTAAGATTTGTGTAGCTAGCTCAGAGTCCGCAAAGCCGATTGTTTCATCGATGAAGGCGATGTTTTGTTCCGCTACGGATACGAGTTGTTTTGTAAGTTCCGCTTGCTTAGGCGTGCCTTCTGCATTGAGCCAGGATTGAGCGAACTCTTTTACCGTTTCATTGCTTGTTGGTGCATCTAATAAAGCTTGTACGAGTTGTGTTAATTGTGTGTGTGTCATGAGAACCTCCTATATATTTACTGACTATATCTGTTCATGATAGTGCGGTAACTAGCATTATATGAGCACATATTCCTTTTGTTGAGTTCATTATAGCACTTGCGATTATTTTGAATAGTAGAATGATTTGTGATAGATACTATCAAATGTGATAGATTTTGCGTAACTTCTTCATAGAATTTTATTTATTATATTATGAAGGAATATTCATAATATATAGCGAATAATAAAGTGTAAGTGTTTTGGTCTTGTATTATATTTAGAATAGGTGTGGAGGTTAATTATGTGTATTTCTGTAAATAGAATTATTTCATGTCAAGATTTGTTAGACCTAAAACCAGATGAGTTTAATACTTGTAGTGTAATTGTTTCTGATGGTTTACCTGTTGATATAGTTTTAGATTCAGAAATATATATACATGAAGCCTACGACTATATAGTTGTAGGAGATAAAGATAGATTTATTAATCATATTTATGAAAATAAATTAAAAGCATATTGTTCAGATGGCTTGATACGTGAACGACAAATAAAACCAATAATAAAACAGTTAGAAAAGATTATAAGAACACTGTCTTATGAAGATATCCAAGGCAATGAAGAAGATCTTGAACTTTGTAATTATGATGATGAATATATGCTTCTATTCGAATTAAAAATAAGCATGGATGATTTTTATAAATTTAAGCTTGAACTAGCTTGTGAAGAGGCAGAGTTTCAGCCAGGTTGGGCTTCTACAACTATCTATTCTCGTGCGGGATATACTGTTCGTAAAGGTGTACCTGCATCCAAACGCTTAGCAGTTCTATTTAAATTAAGTGATTTATTTGATAGAAATATTAGTAGGAATTTTGAAACATATTGTTGGTATATTAAAAGATTTAAGAGTCATAGTAAATGTTCTTATGCTATTGCACGACGGAAAAGAGATTTAGAGGCTTTACGGTATTATGAGTCTCATGATGGGCTTATAAAATATACAGAAGACTTTGGTAATAATATAGATTGAGTTAAAAAGTTAGTGTGGTAGATTGTAGAGCTGGATTCGGTGAGTATATCCAATCCTAATCTATTTTATATATTAGTTATAATGTAAGAATTGTAATTTTGAATTTGGTTGGAAATAACCATTGACAATAAAATTATTTAATGATATAATATGGGCAAGATAAAAAAGTTGATACTATCTTATTTTTTTAAAACTGATAAAAATGGTTTTGAAAAACCGTAGAGCACTGTGTTTGCTGAAGTCAGGTGGGTGAATAGTAGAAAATATAGAAATTAATTATTTAAATTATATTTGCTTGTTATGATGGTTTGAAAAAACTAACTGATATTTAGTTATGGATACAAATAGAATACTATTTGTGTAATTTTTTTAAAATAATAAAGATTGGTTATCTGCAACCAGGAGGTACTTATGCGATCTAAAATTATGTTAGCGAAAGAAGTTTATGATAAAAGTGAAAAACAAATTTTCCAACTAGAACGAGAATGGTATGCTGGGCGTTATTTAAGTAATGTTAGTGATTATTACGACCTAAATGTTATGGCTGCATTAATCTATCTATTAAAAAAATATAATGGTTCGTTTATTGACTTGGAGAAATATATTAGTTCCAATAAGATAAACAATCATAACTTTCAAAACACAATGAAAAAATATATTTTTAAACCTCATGTTCAAGACTTTTTACAAAAGAACCTGAATATTGATGACTTATTATTAATTGGAATTGCTTTGTTTTATAATGAATATAAAATGAGTAGATCTAATAATAGTATTGAAGGTAACGAGACTTTAAATCAAACATTGGAATATTTGTTAAAAATAGAAGATCTTAATAGTTTTTCATTAATGCAAGTGGGATTGAGTGATGGAACCATATTATTGGATATGGTTAAGAATTATCAGCTTAAAAGTTATTGCGCCTATAACCGTGATTGTCAATTAATGGTTACATTACAACTACGAGTACTATTACTTGAAATGTTAGATTCTCAATTGATGGAAGCTGATATATTAAATGGTGCGTTTTCAGTAAGAAATCAATTATTTGATCGTATTTTATGTGTACCTATTTGGAATCATAGGCTCGATAAGACGTTAAAACTCAATCCTATAGTTAAGAACCGGATGGATGTGATAGGAAAGATTCCTACAAATACTGACTGGTTAGAGGTGCTAGCTGCTTTTGAACAACTAGCTGATGATGGGGTTATGGTTGCATTGATGACAAACTCATCTTTAACAAATTTCCAGAATCAAGTAATTCGTGGCTATTTCGTGGATCGAGGATATATTCAATGTGTAGTTGAATTACCAGATTCTTTATCAGAGTTTACTAGAATTCCTTTATATGCAGTGGTTTTATCTCATAATAATAATGATATAAAGTTTGTTGATGCCAGTGAGTCTTATATCCAAGAGAGACGATATAAAAATATCGATTTAAATGGATTGAAATCTTTAATCATTAATAATACTGAAAATAGTTGCGTTGTGAGTAAATCAAGAGTATATGAGGAAGAATACAATCTTTTGCCAAAACGATATACTGCTGAACCAATTACCTATGATGGGACTCCCTTAGGTGAGATTTGTAATATCAGTCGAGGCCCTGTAATTCCTTCAAAAGAGTTAGATGAAATTACTACTTTAGAAGACACAGGTATTAGATACGTATATTCACAAGCACTAGATACTCAACAAGTAGATATGTCTCAATTACCGTTTGTAGATAAATTTAAATTAGAGAAATCATCTCAGGTGATAGAAGAAGATAGTTTAGTTTTAACTAGAACATCTCCATTTAAAAGTAATATGTTGCATCTTCAACCAGGGGCGGGTGTCATTATTAATGGGAACTTATTTTCTATTACAATTGCACCTAAATACAGAAATCTGTATTTATTAGATTATATTGCTGCATTTTTTAATAGCACATTGGGCCGAGAACAGATCGAACGATTAGCATCAGGGTCAGTTATAAAATCAATATCTATAAAAGACTTGAAATCATTAGCTATTCCTAATGCAGCAATTGAACAGCAACGTAGCTTTTTAAATCAAACAGATAAAATTATAGAAACGCGTATGGAACTTTTAAAGAAACTTGATGAGGTTAATCAAGAGCTTAATAAATTAGTGGAGGAGGAATTCAATTGGTAGCGTTTACACCTAACTTACAAGATGTCACATTATTAAGTGATGCAATCAAATATATTACAGATGAATTAACGAATGCATTTAAATGCAATCAGTTGGAGTCTGTACTCAAAAAATATCACTATCCTGCAATTGAAAAAACGGCAGAGCCTTATTTTGATGCTAGCTTACCTAATGGAAAAATTCTAGTATTAGGTAGTTCCTCCTGTACAGTTCGTCATTTGGAGGCGACATTTAAGGCATTAGGCCTCGCTGATCGTTTAGAATATTGCCTAGATTATAATACGTTGAAACGATATGAGTTTGAGCGTTTACGTAATAATCGTCACTATAGACTTATTATTGTTGGTCCGATGCCACATTCTACTCAAGGAACAGATGATTATAGTAGTGTTATTACTAGAATGGAATCATCTGATGAATTTCCTAAGGTTGTTAGGGCCATGAATAATGGTGAGTTAAAAATTACTAAAAGTAACGTGAAAGCAATTTTGACTAAAGAGAAAAGTAGTGGCTTTATTGCTGCTTGATAAGTAGATACGGAGGTACCATGAGTTTAAGTAGTCGTGTAAATGAAAAGGCGTCCCTTATTTGGGCAATCGCAGATAAATTAACAGGCGTGTATAAACCACACGAATATGGCGAGGTAATTTTACCCCTTACTGTGTTAAGACGTTTTGACTGTATTTTAGCCGATACAAAACCTGCCGTACTTGATACATACAATAAATTAAAAGATCAGGACTTGGATTTATTAGATGGTTTATTGTATGAAGTAGCTGGTCATAAATTCTATAATATCAGTAAGTATACATTTAAGACTTTGCTAGATGATCCTGATAATATTGAAAGTAATTTCAGAGATTATATCAATGGTTTTTCTGATAATGTGCAAGATATCATTAGAAAGTTCAAATTCGATAATCATATAACAACGATGGCAGATAAGCATATTTTATATATGGTCATAAAAGAATTTACTACTGATAAAGCTAATTTGCATCCAGATCACATTAGCAATCTTGAAATGGGTTACGTATTTGAAGAGATTATCCGTCGATTCTCAGAGGCTCATAACGAAGATGCTGGGCAGCATTATACTCCTCGTGAGGTAATCCGTTTAATGGTTAATATTTTATTCCATGACGATAATGCTGTGCTAAGTGGGCAAAATGTGGCTCGTACTATCTATGATTGTGCTTGCGGCACTGGTGGGATGCTTTCAGTAGCAGAAGAATATCTTGCGAATTTGAATAGTACATCTAAACTGATTTCATTCGGTCAAGAATTGAATGATCAGACCTTTGCAATTTGTAAAGCAGATATGCTCATTAAAGGCAATGATGCGGAACGAATTAAAAGTGGTAATACACTATCTGATGATCAATTCTCAGGTGAAACTTTTGACTATATTATTTCTAACCCTCCATTTGGGCGAGAATGGAAAAATGAAGAAGCTATCGTTAAAAACGAGGCTAAACTAGGCTTTGATGGCCGATTTGGCCCCGGGTTGCCATCAACAGCAGACGGACAAATGCTGTTTTTAGAAAATGCTATTAAAAAGATGAACCCTCAAGGCTCTCGCATTGCTATTATTCATAATGGGTCACCATTATTTACTGGTGATGCAGGGAGTGGTCCGTCTGAAATTAGACGATATATTTTAGAGAATGATTTATTGGAAGCTATCATTGCTTTACCAAATGATATTTTCTACAATACGGGGATTGCAACCTATATCTGGGTGCTTTCAAATAAGAAAGCTGGTACACCTCGAGAAGGGAAAGTGCAACTTATTAATGCTAATGATTTATATGAAAAACGACGTAAGTCATTAGGGAATAAACGAAATGATATTCCTGAAAGTGCTATTCAAGAAATTACGAAGATTTATGGTGAGTTTAGGGAAACTGAAATCAGTAAAATCTTTGATAATGAAGATTTCGGCTATACCAAAATTACGGTAGAGCGTCCAGTACTTGATGAAGATGGAAAACCTGTGTTAGTAAAAGGTAAGCCAAAAGCAGATACAAAACGTCGCGATACTGAAATTGTACCGCTTAAAGAGAATATAGAAACATACTTCAAACGTGAGGTATTACCCTTTGCTCCCGATGCATGGATTGATACCAAGAAGAATAAGATTGGCTATGAAATTCCGTTTACACGTCATTTTTACAAATATGTAGCTCCACGTCCATCTGATGAAATTATGGCTGAGATTAAGGTCTTGGAACTTGATTTGGATGGATCTTTAGAAGAGGTGTTTAAGTAATGCGAGCAATGAAAGATAGCGGAGTTCGTTGGCTTGGAGTGATTCCTAAGTCATGGGACTTAGACAAAATTGTATCTTTATATAGTGAGAGAAGCACTAAGGTTAGTGATAAAGACTACCCTGCTTTATCCGTTACTAAACAAGGTATTGTACCTCAATTAGAATCAGCAGCAAAAACTGATAATGGCGATAATAGAAAACTAATCAAAAAGAATGATTTTGTTATTAATAGTCGTTCTGATAGACGAGGATCTTGTGGGATATCAGAATATGAAGGCTCCTGCTCTTTGATAAATATAGTGTTGTCTCCTAAAAATAATATGGTTAACCGATATTATAATTATTTATTTAAGACAGAGTTGTTTGCAGATGAATTCTATAAATGGGGAAATGGAATTGTTGATGACTTGTGGTCTACCAAGTGGAGCAATATGAAAAATATTATGGTTCCATTTCCTTCTTTAGAAGAGCAACAGGCGATTGCAGAACATCTTGATACTAAATGTGCTCAAATTGATACTATCATTGCCAAAGAGCAATCTGTTATTGAAAAGCTGCAGGAATATAGACAGTCTATCATAACGGAGACCGTCACAAGCGGATTAGATTCAACTGTAAGTATGGTATCCAGTGGTGTCGAATGGATTGCTAGAATCCCTTCCAATTGGAGAATCATAAGGTTTACTAAGTCATTTGAATTTTTTAAAGGGCTAAACATTAAAAAGACTGATTTAGTAGATAGTGGGGCAGGTGTTGTTAGTTATGGACAAGTTCATGCTAAAGATAATAACGGTTATTCGCTTCGAGATGACTTAATTCGCTATGTAGCTGAAAATCTAATTGATGAAAAATCACTATTACAAGAAGGGGATTTTGTATTTGCTGATACATCTGAAGACCTGGAAGGTGTAGGTAACTGTATTTATATAGATTTTTTAAACGAAGTATATGCGGGTTATCATACTTTAGTTGCGCGTTGTTTAGATAAAAGTATGTGTACAAAGTATTTTGCATTTTTGTTTTTGACAGATATTTGGCGTAGTCAATTGCGGAAAAATGCGAATGGAACAAAAGTATATAGTGTTACACAAAAGATGTTCAAGGCTGTATCTTGTTTAGTACCACCTATTAAAGAACAGTTAAAAATAGTTGCATATCTAGAGCAAAAATGTGACTCTATTGATAGAGTAATTTCTTATAAGCTGACTATTATTGATAATCTTACTGAATATAAAAAATCCCTAATCTATGAAGTGGTAACTGGTAAAAAGGAGGTGCCTCATGTCTGATTTCGATGTAAAGGAAAAGCGATTCGAAGATGATATCGAATCATTCTTATGTACTACAGGCGGATATTTGAAAGGTAATCCGAAGGTATTTAACCGTGAGATGGCTCTTGATATTGAAACTTTATTGGCTTTTATAAAAAATAGCCAACCAAAGAAATGGGAACGGTATACAAAGTTATATGGGGACTCTTGTGAACAGCAATTTTTAAAGCGGTTCAATGACTCTGTAGAGCATGATGGTTTGCTATCTGTTTTACGTCATGGATTTAAGGATAGAGGCATTACATTCCGAGTTGTGTATTGGAAACCAGAAACTTCCATGAATGAAACAGCTAGGGCACAATATGAGTCCAATATATTCCATTGCACTCGGCAGTTACATTATTCTGTATCAAATAATAACAGTGTAGATATTGTCATATTCCTAAATGGTATTCCTGTTGTTAGTATGGAATTGAAATGTCAGTTTACAGGACAAAATGCAACTAACGCAATCTCTCAATATAAATTTGATAGATCTAATAAAGATCCAATCTTTAAGTTTAATCGTCGTGTATTAGTTCATTTTGCAGTAGATTTAACACAAGTACATATGACAACAAGATTAAATGGTAGTAGTACCTACTTCCTTCCATTTAATCAAGGTTCTAATGGAGCAGGCAATGTCGGTAGCGCTGGCAATCCTACTAACTTGGATACGTATGATACATCTTACTTATGGGAGTCTGTTCTTCAACGAGATAGACTGTTAGAAATTTTGCAAAAATATATGCATTTATCTGTTGTGAAAGATAGTGCTGGTAATATAACTGATGAAATATTGATTTTCCCGCGCTTTCATCAATTAGATGTAGTAACAAAATTGTTAGACCATGTAAAAGAGAATGGAGCAGGGCATAATTACTTGATTCAACACTCTGCTGGTTCTGGTAAATCCAATTCTATTGCTTGGTTAGCTCATCGCTTATCTGGTTTGCATGATAATGATGATAAGAAGATTTTTCGGTCTACAATTATTGTAACTGATCGAAAGGTGTTGGATAGTCAGCTACAGAATACAGTTTCTCAATTTGACCATACCCCAGGGGTTATACAACGTGTGGATAAGACCTCTAAACAGTTAAAAGAGGCTATTGAAAGTGGTACACCTATTATCATTACTACATTACAAAAATTCCCTGTTATTTATGAAGAGGTGAAAGCACAAAGTTGTAATTTTGCTGTAATTGTAGATGAAGCACATTCTTCTCAAACAGGATCTGCAGCACGTAAATTAAAACAAGCTCTTGCAAATACAGAGAAGGCCTTACAAGAATATGCTGAATGGGCATATGAAGATGAGGAAAATGCTTTAGATGAAGAGGATAAACTCGTTAAGGAGTTAGTCGCACAAGGTCAGCATGATAATCTGTCATTTTTTGCGTTTACTGCCACACCTAAAGCAAAGACCTTGCAGTTGTTTGGTACTCGTGATGAAATGGGTGAATATCATCCGTTCCATATCTACTCTATGCAACAAGCCATAGATGAAGGTTTCATTCTTGATGTCTTAAAGAATTACATGACCTACAATACATACTATAAAATAGCGAGTCTTGTTGATGTTGATATTGAAATGGATTCAGCGGCTGGAATGAAAGCTATTCGTAAATTCCAAACCTTACATCCACATAATATTACGCAAAAAACAGCGGTTATGTTACGCCATTTTATGGATGTTACTAGACATAAGATTGGTGGTCGTGCCAAGGCCATGGTTGTTACACCATCAAGGTTACATGCAGTTCGCTATGTTCAAGAGTTTCGTCGTCAGATAGAACAAATGGAACGCCCAGATTTGGAAGTGTTAGTGGCCTTTTCTGGTGAAATTGATGAAAATGGGAGAACATATACGGAAGAGTCTTTGAATATAGATAAAGATGGCAATCACATTAAGGAAAAAGCTTTACCCGGCACATTCCATAGTGATGAATATGGTATGCTTATCGTTGCAGAGAAATATCAGACAGGCTTTGATGAGCCTTTATTACATACTATGTTTGTAGATAAGAAACTCTCTGGGGTAAAGGCTGTTCAAACATTATCTCGTCTTAATAGAACTATGAAGGGGAAGCAAGATACATTTGTATTAGACTTTGTTAATAGTGAAGATGATATCTTGAACTCCTTCGCACCATTTTATCAAGAAACTAAGCTAGATAAAGAAACAGATCCCAACACGCTGTATGATGTTAAGTCAACTTTAGATAAGTTCAATGTGTATGATGTACATGACATAGAACAATTTGGAGAATTATTCTATCAAAGCCAAAATCAAATGATGGAAGATTTAGGGAAACTTCAATCGTATATTATGCCAGCTATTAAACGCTTTGAATTATTAGAGGAAGCTGATCGAGATATTTTTAAAGGGACTCTACAACATTTCAATCGCTTATACTCCTTTATCACACAGGTTTGCAGACTATTTGACAAAGAACTTCATACCTTCAGTGTCTATGCTAAGTTCTTAGCTATTCAATTGCCAAAAGAACATCAAGACCATGTTGATTTAGATGATAAAATAATGCTCGAGTACTATCGTTTGGAAAAAGGCTCACATGGGTCTATTGATTTGGCTCCAAAAGAAACTGGGGTGCAACCTATTACAGGCAAAGTAGGTCGTAAAAATAGCTTGATTACAACGATTAACGAGATTATTGAGGACTTTAATAAACGTTATGGCACTGAATTTACTGAAATGGATAAAGTGATATTGCAAATAGAACAAGATATTGCAAAAGATCCTAAATGGCGTGACTATATCAATAACAACGGATTTAAAACCTTTAAAATATTATTTGACCAAGAGTTTATGGGAATTGCTGTTAAGCGATTTAAAGCTAATGAAGAATTCTTTAAGATGTTGTTAAAAGACAAAAAACTATTTGAGGACATTCGTGATGCTCTAGGAAGTGCTATTTATAGTCGTGTAGAAAATAATGTCATGAATTATGGCTTACCGGATAAGATGATGCATGGAATGTTTGATTTGGTTCAACCAGAAACTGCACAGCTGGTAGCGGATAAAAATGATAAAAAATAGTGTTGTATGGGGAGACGTGGTATATATATGAGAAGAACTTTTTTTGACTTGTTAAAAGACTCAGAAGTAGATATTAATAAAGAGTTGCAAAAATTAAAAGATTTATTTGTACAAGATTGTTGCTATCGTTGGGGAAACCCATATTCTTTGTACGATTTAGTTTCTGAAAATTTTGCTAAGAATTATAAGCGGAGAGAACACTTTTTATCTCTTCAAGAATTACTCGATGCTATTTACATAAAATGCTTTGATATTTCTGAGTTTGATAAATACTTTTTATATGCGGAAATGTATGTAGATTTAATCTCTTTATTAGATAATTTTGGTAGTAAAGATGTAGAGAGCCAAAAGCAAGTTCTTAAATGTCAGATTGAAAAGGTTATTTCCACTTTAGGATATAAGTTTATTGTTGTTGATGATAGACAGATTATTGTAGAAAATAATGTATTTGCTAATGAGGCCGCACAGGCTGTGACAGAATTTGCAGATATAAAAGAAGCTTTGAGTATTCTTGAGTATAATCATTTCTCTAATAAGGGGAATATAGAACGAAAGAAAGAAATTCTCATAAAAATTGCAGCGTTATTAGAGCCCTGGAGAAAGGAGTTAAATCATAATAGAGAATTACAAGGAGTATTAAAGGTAGAGAGTAATAAAGTTTTAGCTTTAGATAAGTTATTTCAAATGTATAATAAACTAAATATTCGTCATAATAATGGAGAGCAACATCTTTCCGGGATGGCTGATGATATAATTGAAGCGTGGTATGATAAGGTTTATACATTATCTTTGTTCATAATATTAGGTAAAGATGTAGCTCAAATTTTAGCTGATTTCAGTGCATTGACCGTATAAAGACTTTGTCTCGGCGTATACAGAAGTCTTTAAAATATAAAGGTGGAATAGATGAAAAAAGTTGTATGTGTATTGGTTGCAATAGCTTTCATAAGTTCTATCAATATCGCCTCCGCAGAGGCCTTGATGCGGCTTCGTCTCAATGGTAATTCTATTTATGATCAGCCTTATGGTGATCGAAATGAGTTTCCTTGTCCAGATGGACTTGGTAGTTGCACTATGACTGATAGCGATTATAGAAGTATTCGGAAGGGTCAAGCTTTAGAGGTATTTGATACTGTATATGAGGCTAAGCAACATTTGAACTTTAAGCCGCAGTTGCCAGTTGGGGTAGAGGGGCTCCGCCCTGTACATGTATCTATTGTGGATCATGATGTACTAGAAGTCGTGTATGCCTATCATGAGCTTTTAAAAGGAAAATACTTTGACCGTGTAGATGATATGCCAAAGTATATTAAGTATCGAGTATCGACTTTATCTGGTAATATCGCAGGTGACTATAAGGATTACGTGCCTCAGAAAATAGAGGTTGTAAATGGCATGACCGTAACCTATCGAATGGTGGATAACTCTGTTTACTTAGCATCATGGGAACAAGAGGGGCAGAACCATGTATTCTTGTTTAATGAGCCAGTTTCTGTTAAACGGGCTAGAGAAATGATTAAGAGTGTGAATGTTGAAAAAATACTTTGAGTGTAGTATATTCTAGATAGCCAATTGATAGTTGTGCAATTAACTACAAAATCCCTCGGAGCGGCAACTCCGAGGGATTTTTTACATTATATATGAAAATGAAGTTATTCATAGTGACAGTATTTTACTTTTTATGGTAAGATACCGATAGAGCAAAGTGTTGATTAAATGCACTAAAGACGCCCTTGCAAAGGATGCCGGTCCTAGCAAGGGCGTTTTTGTCAGATCGTGGTGATAAACCAAGGTTATACAGTCCTCTTGGTTGTGATTGATATTAAAATTATGGAGCTCTTATGAACGCAGAAAAGTATAAAGTTTCAAAGTTGCCATATATAGAAAAATGCTAGCAACAAGATAATGGAAAAGTACCAAATAAAAGCACAATATGAAACGGAACCGCCTCATGGTGATGCTATATATTCTATTTCTATAAAAGACAAAGTATTGCCATTTTGGATATATGGTAGGGATGTTACTTTTATAGGTAGTAGTATAGTTATGGTGGAATCTGTAAAATATAAGACCTGGGACCCCATAGAAACCGTGATTATTGATTTAGAGCATGAAGCGTATGCTAGTTTAAAGGATTGGTATACAGACATTTCATTTGTTAATAACGGAATAGAGCTATCTAATCAAGTGGTAAAAATGGAAAAATTAATCTTGAATAGTTTTGATGATTTATTATGGCTTGAATTATAAACTATATATCATCTTCATTGACTCACATATAATGAATTGCTATTCTATATATGACAAGGGATGTCAATATGTGACATAGTCTCATATGAACGAAAAAATAGCAGGGCGGCCACCCTGCTATTTTTATTCTGTGAATTACTAACGAGAATGTCTTATTAAACATATTCATTTTATTTTAATTGACATAAGTCTATAGAATACAGTACAATACCCTTATATCTTAAATCAAGCAATGAACGGGTATAAAGGTTTACAAATCCTGCTTTCAGAGAGTTGCCGGCCGGTGTGAGGCAATAGAGGTTGTACGCTGACACTCTCCCGCGAGCTTCGGTGGCGAATACAGCAGTAGTCATCGACGGTGGTTCCGTTATACCCGAAACGAGTCCCAATTAGGGTGGTACCGTGTTAT
>ERZ772957.923-NODE-923-length-20833-cov-9.202714_pt1 | contig 20833 bp, 14 predicted proteins | sample MGYA00580682_ERZ772957 | MGnify/ENA primary metagenome ERZ772957 (study PRJEB29015, sample SAMEA2737921) | human oral metagenome | biome: human oral; feature: human-associated habitat; material: dental | place: China | collected 2025 ...
GCTTCGGCACTCTCGACGCCGAAACCCTCGACCTCGCCATAAAAACTCTCATGGACCTCCAAAAAGGCGGCCGCCTCGTCGGCATCATCTCCCACGTGGAGGAACTGAAAAACCGCATCGACGTGCGGCTTGAAGTGGAAAAGGGAGAAGAAGGGAGCACGGCGAGATTTGTCGTGGGGTAGGGGATGACGTACTTCCGTTGCCGTTTTGATTTCTGTATCGCAGATGTAGAACCAATAAGAGTAGGGAGATACCATGAGTCAATATCAATATATAGATAAGGTATATAATGAAGAGCGTCGATTGATTCAACAAGCGGAACGCGATAAACGACTGGTCTTCTTTGTTGGGGCAGGTGCGTCGATTCCGTCAGGTATGCCATCATGGAAGGAAGCCATAGAGATTATCAAGGAACGGATGGATGTTGCGCCGCAAGACGATTTCTTGAAAATTCCTCAATACTATTATGTACAGTACGGAAAACGTGATTACACACGTTTGATGAGGGAAGTTTTTAAGCATAAAAAGATGTTGTCTCCGAATGATATACATCATGAAATTTTCAAGTTTCAAGTCAGTACGATTGTGACAACCAATTACGACTATTTATTAGAGGAAGCCGCTAAAGCTACTTATCGCGTTGTAGATGTAATTAGCCGTGATAGTGATTTGGTCTATGGGTTTGCAGAAAGTAAAATCATAAAGATGCATGGCGACTTTGAACACGATAATTTTGTTCTCAAGGAAGAAGATTATTTGAAATATGCACAGAACTTTCGCTTGTTGACAGCATATATCAAGGCGTTGATTGCGGGCAATACGCTTGTATTTATTGGATATTCTTTTAATGATCCAGATTTGAAGCAAATATTTTCATGGGTCAAGGAGATATTGGGACGCGATATGCCGCGCTCTTATATGATCGTAGCAGATCGATCGTATTCTGAGATGGAGGTCAATTATTTTAAGGAGTTTGGGATAGAATTGCTCTATGCTGCACGCAAAATCACTGATTATAAGAAGTTAAAAATCGAAAAACGAACATTGGGTATGTTGGAGTTTTTAAGAAAGGAAGAAGATATTAGCGAACTCGACAAGATATATCAATTCCTTATACCATTTCAAGATATGAATTACGTTCACTTGAAGTACATAGAAAGAGCATTTCGTTTAATCGGAGTTCATTTGCATGATAATAAGATCATGATGGATGATGGCCGTGACAAGGGGCGAGAGATTTTAGATGGCATCCGTGCTATTGTTGCCGAACAGGTTGCCTTGTTTAGAGAACGATATGAAGTGCCTGAGAAAGATATCGAGAAGTATCAAGCGATTTATGAAGTACTCGTGAAAAGCAGCGCGTCTTTCCTAGCTGCCTCAGCAGATCGCGAGCATGTCATGAAAATACCTGATGAGACAAAGATTCTTCTACAAAGGGCGATTTCTGCCGATAGAATTATGCGTGCTGTCATGAGCTATAATATGGCTGAACTAAAGAAATTCAAGTATAGAGATAAAGACCTTTTATCGGAGCGAAATCCATTGTTGTATATGGAGCAAGCCGCGTTGTCTTATCATTTGCTTGAATATGCTGAAGCTTATGAGTACTTAAAGAAAGCGGCGCTGGGGTTTTATCAACAGGAGCAATTTGGTTGGTATTTTATTGCTCAGATGAATCAAAAGTATTTGGCTAATATGATTAGTCAAGAATTTCCTCCAAGATGTACAAGAGAAGAAGGTGAAAGGATACAAAAAGAAGCGGCAAATATCAATTTAGATAAAATCTTTTATAGCTTGCCGCAGATAGGATACGCTCAGAATGAATTTTTGAGAGAACTATATACCATGCAATTATTTTATATAGACTTCATCTCAGCTCATGATAAATCGGAAGAAGCCGAGAGAGAAGCGCAAACTTCCTATGTCATGTATGTTAAAACACCGAGCATTTCACAGCTGAGGCAACAGGTGGTGGATAGCTGGTCTTATGTTATAAAAAATTATGTTTTTGTTGACCGCTATCGTGAGTTTTCACGCAGTCTGCAATTGTATGCGCAGACGGTGCTGACTACGATCGCAACGCCAGACATACCTTTAGAAAATGGCGCGTTACTTATTGGCGAGTGTGGGAATATTAAAGTATCGAAACTTACGGGGGATGATGTGTTTTTTATTCTTCGCTATTGTTCTGCAAAAAATATAGAACGGATATTGTCCTCAGCTGATATTGAGATAATTTCCGTTACTCCGGATGGGCAAGAGAGACTGGAATGCATTCTAAACAATATTCAAGAATTGGACGGTATGCAAAGGAATGAAATCTTTGAAAAGATTTTGATCTTGTTGTATTACATACCGCTGACAACTGAGCTGATTGCAATGATTTTGCATGAGTTAACACAGCGTGTTTCTGGCATTGATTTTCGTTCAAGAGCAAACAAAGTAGCTAATCTTTTTTCACGAATTGCTCGTCAGAAGTACATTAGTAAAGAGCACGAAGAGTGCATATCTCTGCTGCATGAATATCTTGATTCGATATTGCGAGCGATTATTGGTGGGAGGATTGATAAAAATGGAGCGTGTCTGGTTCTTTCACATGGACTATCCCTGTATAAGGGCATACGAAATGAAAAATTCGCGAGCGAACATATATCCTCGTTGATGCAGGAAAAATATCTTTATGTGTTGGATGTCCTTTATCCTTACGTTGATGGAGCGGCAAGAAGAGGCATTCGCTCTTTGGCAGGGAGAAAGAAATGGGAGTGGGATATTGCTGACATGGAATTGTTCTGCCGATTGCTCCGATCTGGAATATTGAAATCTACCGTTAAATTAGAAGAGGCATTTTTTGATTTTGCAAAAACGATTGAGGATGATCGTGGTAAAGGATATCCTAGCCAGTATGAGAATGCCTTAGTGTATATTACGAATGCCAATTTGAGTGGATGTTTTAAGCAGAAAGATAAAGCACGCAAGTTCGTTCAAAAGAGTGGCATATCTTTTTATGATTGGATATTCGATTGGGAGAACTTTGATTATGCAAATTTTAATGTTGATTGGCTTGCACGGTGCGCGGAAAATTTATTAAAAACGATTGGAGAAAATGTACGAGTACGAAAAAAGATTCAAGAGGCAGTACGAAAGCAATATCTGGATGGATATATAAACGCCAGTGCTATGAGGCGATACTTTAAGATCTTTGCCGTTTAGCTATATAGAGGACAGTCCGTCTGTGCTTTTAATGCAGGGCAATGTACGATATAATGAATCCGTAGAATAAACCGACTCCAAGAAGGCGGGCGATATGATCAGCAATATAGAGATAGATAACAGCTGTGGCAGTATGCGCTGCGATGGCAATAAAAGATAGGAGATGGACTGCATGAGAACAAACGATACTCCGATTTTGGATTTGATGAAGGACATCGACAAGGGAAACATTCAATTGCCTGATTTCCAGCGCGGCTGGGTATGGGATGACAGTCGTATTCGTGGGCTTATTGCCAGCATTACGCAGAATTTTCCAGTAGGTGCCGCCATGTTCCTCGAATATGGCAATGCGAATGTACGCTTCAAATATCGCATGATTGAGGGCGCACCGTCCTGCAAAACACAGCCCGAGCAGCTTATTCTGGATGGTCAGCAGCGACTCACTTCCATCTATGCATCTATGTGCAGTCCGAATGCTGTCAAAACCAGAACCGACAAAGGCAATGAAATCAAGCGCTTTTACTACATCGATATTGCCAAGGCGATTGATCCTGCTATTGATCGAGTGGAGGCTATTTTATCCGTCCCGGAGTCGAGGCAAATCACATCCGACTTCGGCAGAAAAATTGATCTCGATGTTTCGACTGCCGAAAAGGAATACGAGAATAAGCTGTTTCCGCTCAATATCATTTTGGACAGCGTGAAGGCGACTCGGTGGCAGCTTGGCTATATGCAGTACCACCAAGGTCAGCAAAATGTCTGCCAAGAGTACCTTGCCTTTATGGAGAAAATCATAGATTGCGTATCTCATTATCGAATGCCTGTTATCAGCTTGGACAAAGACACGTCGAAGGAAGCGGTATGCCAAGTTTTTGAGAATGTGAACCAAGGGGGCGTATCACTTACGGTTTTTGAACTCGTTACAGCTGTATTTGCTATGGACGACTTTGAACTCAGGCAAGATTGGGAAAAGCGCCAAGGCAACCATCTCAACGGAGATATCTTGAACATTGTCACGGCTACGGATTTTTTGACCGCCTGCACGCTCCTCGCAGCCTATGAGAAGAAGGGAACGGTGAGTTGCAAGAAGAAGGACGTGCTGAATCTGAAACTTGCCGATTATCAAAAATACGCCGATGTTCTGACACAGGGATTCGAGGAAGCGGAAATGCTGCTCTTCGAGGAGCGCATTTTCGTCAGCCGCGATCTTCCTTATACGACGCAGCTCATTCCGTTGGCTGTTTTGTGCGCCTTGCTCTTGCCCGGTCGTCGAATCAAAAATTCCAATGTGAAGAATAATATCAAGCGATGGTATTGGTGCGGTGTATTCGGTGAGCTTTATGGAAGTGCCAATGAGACGCGTTATGTAAACGATGTGGTTGGCGTGATGAATTGGTTGAACGGTGGTGAGCTGCCCAAGACCATCGTCGATTCCTATTTCAATCCCATGCGCCTGTTGATGCTTCAGTCAAGACGGAGTGCTGCCTATAAGGGAATCATGGCGCTTATCATGAAGAATCACAGTCGTGACTTCATCAGCGGGCAGGAGATGGATCTTGTTCTCTATAAAGCCGCCGGCATTGACATTCACCATATCTTTCCGAAAAACTATTGCAAGAGTAGGGGATATGATTATATCAAGTGGGATTCCATCATTAACAAGACGCCCCTATCGTACAGTACCAATCGGGAGATAGGCGGTGTTGCTCCGAGTGAATACCTGGCGCGTATCGAGAAGAAAAAGGTAGAGCAGACAGACTTGCGCGATTATCTCGCCAGTCATTGGATTGATATGGCCGATTGCACGACTGATGATTTCGAGAGATTTATCGTTCATCGCGCGAGAAAAATTCTCGATGCCATTGCAAATGTCACTGGCAAGCCGATTTCTGGCAGGGATAGCGATGAAGTGAGAGAAAAATTTGGCGAAATCTTGTAAGCTGTCTGCTCCGTGGATGCCTGGTTGTTTTGCGGGGAACGCTTTCACTAGAAGGACAAAGGCGGCTTCAACACGAATTAGAAGAGCATACTGACTACGGAGGCGATACGATGGACAACAAGAAGGAAATGGAGCGGGCGGAGCTGCATCGGGCGATCTGGCAGATTGCGAACGATCTGCGCGGTTCGGTGGATGGCTGGGATTTCAAGCAGTATGTCTTGGGCACGCTCTTTTATCGCTACATCTCGGAGAAGCTGACGAATTACCTCAACCGTGAGGCGCATGAAGCGGGAGATACGGCGTTTGACTATGCCGCACTGTCCGATGAAGAGGCGGAGACGGAGCGCGAGAATCTTGTGGAGGAGCAGGGATACTTCATCCTGCCGAGCGAGCTTTTTGCCAATGTGCGAAAAAGTGCGCCGATGAATGAAAACCTCAATGAAACGCTGGAAAAGGTATTTCACAACATCGAAGCCTCGGCGACCGGCACGGCGAGCGAAAACGATCTTGCGGGGCTTTTTGAAGATCTCGACGTCAACAGCAACAAGCTCGGCGCTACGGTGAAGGAGCGCAATGCAAAGCTCGTGAAACTCCTCGACGGCATCGGCGAAATGCAGCTTGGGCACTATCGAGACAACACGATCGACGCTTTCGGCGACGCCTATGAATATCTCATGGGCATGTACGCTTCGAATGCCGGCAAGAGCGGCGGCGAATACTATACGCCGCAGGAAGTCTCCGAACTTCTGACACGCCTCACGGTCATCGGCAAGGCGCGGGTGAACAAAGTGTACGACCCCGCCTGCGGCAGTGGATCTCTATTGCTGAAGTTTGCCAAAATCCTCGGCAAGGAGAATGTGCGAAACGGCTTTTACGGGCAGGAGATCAACATCACGACGTACAATCTTTGCCGCATCAATATGTTCCTGCATGACATCAATTTCGATGACTTCGACATTGCGCGCGGCGATACGTTGATTGACCCGCAGCATGATGCATTCGAGCCGTTTGAGGCGATTGTTTCCAATCCGCCGTATTCGATTCGATGGGTGGGCAAGGAAAATCCTCTGCTCATCAATGATCCGCGTTTTGCGCCTGCGGGCGTGCTTGCGCCGCCGTCGAAAGCTGACTTCGCCTTCATTCTGCACGCGCTCGCTTGGCTGGCGGCGAACGGTACGGCGGCGATCGTCTGCTTCCCCGGCATCATGTATCGCGGCGGCGCGGAGAAGAAGATTCGCCAGTACCTCATCGACAGCAATTTCGTCGATGCCGTGATCCAATTGCCGGACAATCTCTTTTTCGGCACGAGTATTGCGACCTGTATCATGGTGCTGAAGAAGTCGAAAGCGGATACGACTACGCTCTTCATCGACGCTTCGAAGGAATGCATCAAGGTCACGAACAACAACAAGCTCACGCAGGAAAATATCGAGCGTATCCTGCAGATGTATACTGACCGCGCAGATGTTGCCTACACGGTGCGCCTCGTTCAAGGCAAGGAAATCGCCGCCGAGGACTACAACCTCTCCGTCAGCACTTACGTCGATCCGGAGGACACGCGCGAGGTCATCGACATCGTGAAGCTCAACGAGGAGATTCGCGAGATCGTCGCAAGGGAGGCCGTGCTGCGCGATGAGATCGAGAAAATCATCGCCGAGATTGAAGGAGAGGAGGGAGCTGCGCTGTGAGCAGGCTGAGGAAGCTGATGGAGGGGCTTTGCCCGGATGGGGTGGAATATAAGAAGTTGGGTGAGATTGGTAATTTTTATAATGGCTTGACTGGAAAAAAGAAAGAGGATTTTACTGGCGGCAATGCTATTTTTATCAGCTATATGAATGTGTACTCTAATAGTGCGATTAACATTGATATCAATGACCGAGTTCGTATTAGGGAAAACGAAAAACAAAACACGATACAATATGGAGATATAATTTTTACAGGCTCGTCAGAAACTCCTGATGAGTGTGGCGTGTCTTCTGTATTAGTCAAACATACTGAGCAAAAACTTTATCTAAATAGTTTTTGTTTTGGATATCGTTTTAATGATGCCGCAATGTTTCTGCCGGACTTTACTAAGCACTTGTTCAGAAGTGCTGAACTTCGACATCAAATTATTAAAACAGCTAATGGGGTAACTCGCTTTAATGTATCAAAAAAGAAAATGGAAACGGTAAGGATTCCTGTCCCGCCTCTTGAGATTCAACGCGAAATTGCCCATATGTTGGATAATTTCGCGGAGCTTACAGCGGAGCTTACAGCGGAGCTTGCATTGCGGAAGAAGCAGTATAATTTTTACCGCGACAGTCTTTTGAATTTTGTCCGTATGGACGATACAATCGTTCGAACAGACAGACAAACTCAAAGAATAAGTAAATTTGGGCGAAGAATTCAAAAGGATATTGTATGGCGAACCTTGGGCGATATTGGTACGGTTTGCATGTGCAAGCGAATTTTGAAGCAGCAGACAAATACAGAATCAGGCATCCCCTTTTATAAGATCGGTACATTCGGAAAGGCAGCGGATTCCTATATTTCAGAAGAGTTGTTTGAAGAATACAAGGCGAAATATTCTTACCCGCGAAAAGGTGAAATCCTTATATCGGCGGCGGGGACAATCGGACGGACTGTCATCTATGATGGAGCTCCCGCGTATTTTCAAGATTCCAATATTGTTTGGATTGCAAATGATGAATCGGTCGTGTTGAATCGCTACTTGTATTATTTCTATTCCTTGTTTCCGTGGAGCGTTGCAGAAGGCGGAACGGTTGCACGGTTGTATAATGATCAGATTCGACGGACAGAAATCCCCATTCCGCCGCTCGAAGTTCAGCAAAAAATCGTCTCCATCCTCGACCGCTTCGACGCCTTATGCAACGATCTCACCAACGGGCTCCCCGCCGAGATCGCCGCTCGCAAGAAGCAATACGAACACTACCGCGACCGACTGCTGACCTTTCCAAGAAGCAAGCTCGAAGAGCGCAGCTGATTGGCGAAAAGGTCGTATGTGAAAACGCCCCAAGAGCGCAAGCCAAAGGCGCAGCGCGATTGGCAGGCGTTGAAAGATAGCAACGATATAGGAACACGGCAAGCGATATGATAGATTTGATTATATTCCTCAAAAGGAATATAATCAAGCTGAGGAGTTGTTTTGGTGTTTGAAATAATTTTTTTCGCAACTGATTCTGGGAATCAGCCAGTGAAAGAATTTCTGGATGAATTGGATGTCAAGATAAGAAACAAGATTCTTGATAATATCAAACATTTGCAGATTCATGGGATATTTTTGCGTGAACCCTATTCCAAGCCGTTGGGGGATGGGATTTTTGAACTCCGAACAAGATGGGGAAAAGATATTACGCGCGTGTTGTATTTTTTCTTTGCGGGGAAACGGATAGTTCTAACGCATGGATTCATTAAGAAAACACAGAAGACCCCAGTACGAGAAATCGAACGTGCGAAAAAATATCGTGTGATTTATTGCGAGAGAGAGGAGAAATGACATGGATGATTTGGATCGCTATATTGCAGAGCAGATGAAAGACCCCGCTTTTCGCGAAGAACACGAACGGACACGTTTGGAATTTGCCCTTACAGAACTTCTTATTACGGCACGCATGGAGCAGGATTTGACGCAAAAAGAATTGGCGGAGAAATCGGGGGTTCGCCAATCGAACATCAGTCGCATTGAAAAAGGACAGGCGATGCCGTCTTTGGTGACGCTTGATAAGATTGCAAAGGCATTGGGAAAGGAAGTCCAAGTCAGTTTTGTTTGATGGGGCGAGGAGGTCGGTACATTGTACTATAACCTGATTGCAAGCGCGGAAGAGAGCACGGTGCTCGCGCAGTATGTTTGCGAGGAGCGGGCGCCGTATGCGGCGTATCAGTCGGAGGCGGCGCTTGAGCGGGCATTGATCGGGCTGCTGGAAGAGGAAGGCTATACGTATCTTCGGATTCATGACGAGGCGGAGCTGGTCGCGAATCTTCGAGAGCAGCTTTCGGCGCTCAATGATTATGCGTTCAGCGATGCGGAGTGGGAGCGGTTCTTCAAGGCGTCGATCGCGCCTGCGGGCGACGGCATTGCAGAGAAGACGCGGCGCATTCAGACGGATTACATTCAGAATCTTCGGCGCGATGACGGAACGACGAAGAACATCAAGCTGATCGACAAGGAGAACATTTATAACAATCGTTTGCAGGTCATCAACCAATATGCGGTGGAAGGCGGCGCGGGCGCGCAAGCAGAGACGGCGGCGGCTCATGCGAACCGCTACGATGTGACGATTCTCGTCAACGGCTTGCCGCTCGTGCATTTGGAGCTGAAGCGGCGCGGCGTGGAGATTCGGCAGGCGTTCAATCAGATCAACCGCTACCAGCGCGACAGCTTCTGGGCGGGTGCGGGGCTGTATGAGTATGTGCAGGTGTTCATCATTTCGAACGGGACGAATACGAAGTATTATTCGAATACGACGCGTGCGAGCCATATCCGCGAGATGGATGCGGCGGGGCGCAGGGCGAGCAAGAAGACGAGCAACAGTTTTGAGTTCACATCGTTTTGGGCGGATGCGAGCAATCGCCTCATCACCGACCTCATGGATTTCGGCCGCACGTTCCTCGCGAAGCATACCCTGCTCGCCGTCTTGACGCGCTATTCGATCTTTACGACGGAAGAGGTGCTGATGCTCATGCGTCCGTACCAGATTGCGGCGACGGAGCGCATTTTGTCGCGCATCAAGATCGCGTCGAATTACAAGACTTGGGGCAAGATCGAGGGCGGCGGCTATATCTGGCACACGACGGGCTCGGGCAAGACGTTGACTTCGTTCAAGACGGCGCAGCTTGCGGCAGGGCTGCCGGATATTGATAAGGTACTCTTTGTGGTCGACCGCAAGGATCTTGACTATCAGACGATGAAGGAGTACGACCGCTTTGAAAAGGGCGCGGCGAACGGCAATACGTCGACGCGCGTGCTCGCGGGGCAGCTCGCGAATGATGCGGCGCGGATCGTCGTCACGACGATTCAGAAGCTCGCCATGTTCATCAAGCAGAACAAGACGCACGCAATCTACGGCAAGCATGTCGTGCTGATTTTCGATGAGTGCCATCGCTCGCAGTTCGGCGATATGCACACGACGATTGCGAAGGCGTTCAAGAAGTATCATATCTTCGGCTTTACGGGAACGCCGATCTTCGCGCCGAATGCGTCGGGCGCGGGCAAGCCTTCGGCGCGGACGACGCCGCAGCTTTTCGGCGACAAGCTCCACACCTATACGATTGTGAACGCCATCAACGACGGCAATGTGCTGCCGTTTCGCATTGATTACATCAACACGATGAAGAGCAAGGCGGAGATCGAGGACAAGGAAGTGCGTGCCATTGACCGCGAGAAGGCGCTTGCCGCGCCCGAGCGCATCCGCGCCGTGACGGAATATATCCTCGCGCATTTCGATCAGAAGACGATGCGCGGCAAGGCGTATTCGCTCAAGGGACAGCGTGTCTTGGGGTTCAATTCGATGTTCGCGGTCGCGTCGATTCCTGTCTGCATGAAATATTACGAGGAGTTCAAGCGTCAGCTGGCAGCGGCGGGGCGCGACCTTGCGGTTGCGACGATTTTCAGCTATGCGGCGAACGAGGACGATCCCGAGGACGCTTTGCCCGATGAGGATTTTGATACGGCGGGGCTTGACCGCACGAGCCGCGACTTCCTTTCGGACGCGATTGCGGACTATAATGCGCGTTTTTCTACGAATTTTTCGACGGACGGGGATTCCTTCCAGAACTATTACAAGGATCTTTCTCAGCGCATGAAGAAGCGCGAGATCGATTTGCTCATCGTCGTCAATATGTTCCTCACGGGCTTTGACGCGACGACGCTCAACACGCTTTGGGTGGACAAGAACCTCAAGTACCATGGGCTGATTCAGGCGTTTTCACGCACGAACCGCATTTTGAATTCGGTCAAGACGTTTGGCAATATCGTCGCTTTTCGCAATCTGGCGAAAGCGACGGACGATGCGATCTCGCTTTTCGGTGATGAGAATGCCGAGAGCGTCGTGCTGCTGCGAGGTTTCCGCGACTACTACGACGGCTATGACGATGCGAGCGGCCGTCACCACAAGGGCTATGCGGAGCTTATCCTGGAGCTGCGCGAGAAATTCGCTGTCGGTGAGCCGATCTTGGGCGAGCAGGCGCAGAAGGATTTCGTGCGCGTCTTCGGCAGTATCTTGCGGCTCAGGAACATTCTCACGGCGTTTGATGATTTCGAGGAGAATGATCCTCTCCTGCCGCCGCGCGATTTGCAGGATTACCAGAGCATGTACTTGGACATTCATCGCGAGATGACGGGCGCGGGAAATGCGGAGAAGGAGAACATCAACGACGATGTCGTGTTCGAGCTGGAATTGATCCGGCAGGTGGACATCAATATCGACTACATTCTGCTGCTTGTGGAGAAGTATCATGCATCGAACGGCCTAGATAAGAGCATCATCGGCGCGATCGACCGCGCCGTCGGCGCAAGTCCCGAGCTTCGGAGCAAGAAGGAGCTGATCGACGGCTTCATCAAGACGGTCAACACGAGTACGAAGGTGATGGAGGACTGGCGCACCTATGTCGATGCGGAGAAGGAAAAGGCGCTTGAGAAAATCGTGCAGGAGGAGAAGCTGAAGCCCGAGGAGACGGAGAAGTTCGTCCGAAGTGCGCTGCGCGACGGCAGGTTCAAGACGACGGGCACGGCGATTGATACGATCCTGCCGCCCGTTCGCCGCTTCGGCGGCGCTCGCGCCGAGAAGAAGGCGGGCGTCATCGAAAAGCTCAAGACGTTCTTTGCGACTTTTATGGGGCTGGTGGAGGAGTGAGGGAATCGCTTGTTTTTTGCCATGAAGCCCCCAATTATCAAGACGGATGGCTTCCCATTGACGAGGGTGGCAAGGAGGCTCTTGAAAAAACGTGTGACATCTGGTAGAATGAGACGCGTCAAAAGAATATGGATCCACTAGGGGAGCATTTGCTGAGAGGCTTGCGCGTGACGAAGCCGACCCTTGGAACCTGTCGGGGTAATACCTGCGTAGGGAAGTGGGCGTTTCTGAGAATCTTGAGGGAGCTGCCCGGCTTTGCGGGCAGTTCCTTTTTGCTGTTGCACTGCTGTGGATTCGTTGATGTGAAATGGTTTCATGCTATTTGCAAGGAGGAATATCATGGCAACGCAGATGCAGTATGCAAGAGAGGGGAAGATTACCGACGCTATGCGGCAGGTGGCGGAGGCGGAGCAGCTGACGGCAGAAAATATCCGCGAGCGTGTAGCGAGGGGGACGGTAGCAATCTGTGCCAACGTCAATCATGTTGGTCTGAATCCTGCGGGCGTCGGTGCGGGACTGCGCACGAAGGTCAATGCAAACATCGGCACGTCGAGCACGTTTCCCGACATCGGGCCGGAACTCAAGAAGCTCGATGCGGCCGTGCGTGCAGGTGCGGATTCCGTCATGGATCTCTCGACGGGAAATAACATTGACGAGTCGAGGCGGCGCATCATTGCTCATTCGCCTGTCATGGTCGGCACAGTGCCTCTTTATGAGGCGACGGTCACGGCGATCAAGCGGCACGGTGCCGTGGTAGAGATGACGGCGGATGACATTCTGCAGACGATTGAGCGGCAGGCAAAAGATGGTGCAGACTTCATGACGCTGCACTGCGGGCTGACGCTCGAAGCTGTGCGCAACCTGCGCGAAGAGGGGCGCGTCATGGACATCGTGAGCCGCGGCGGATCTTTTATCGCGGGCTGGATGCTCTACAACGAGAAGGAAAATCCGCTCTATACGCATTTCGATGATATCCTCGACATCTGTGAGAAGTACGATTCGACAATCAGTCTGGGTGACGGCCTGCGCCCCGGCTGTCTTGCTGACGCGACGGATCGTGCGCAGATCACGGAGCTCGTGAATCTCGGCGCGCTCGTTGATCGCGCGTGGAAGCGCGGCGTGCAGGTCATGGTCGAAGGTCCGGGTCACATGCCGTTCGACCAGATTGCGGCGAACATGAAGCTCGAAAAGAGGCTGTGCCACGATGCGCCGTTCTACGTACTCGGTCCTTTGGTGACAGATGTCGCGCCGGGCTATGACCATATCACGGCGGCAATCGGCGGCACGCTCGCCGCCGTGAGCGGCGCTGATTTCCTCTGCTATGTGACGCCCGCTGAGCATCTCTGCCTGCCGACGTTGGAAGACGTGCACGACGGCGTGATTGCAAGCCGCATCGCTGCACATGCGGCGGACATCGTCAAGGGCGTGCCGGGCGCGGCGGCATGGGACAGGAAAATGGCAGAGGCTAGGAAGAAGCTTGATTGGGAAGCGCAGCTCGCGCTTGCCATCGATCCCGCACGTGCACGATCGCGCCGTGAGGCGAGGAACGATGCCGGCGAAGGTGCGTGTTCCATGTGCGGCGACTACTGTGCAGTGGAAATCATCCAGAAGTATTTTGACAAGCCATCTGCAGGCCGGTGTGATTAGAATAAGGAAGAAGGTGCTGCCGCATGGTGCAGATTTGACTCATGCGGCGGCACCTTTTTGCTTTACCGGGCAGGCTGGACTCCAAGTCCCAAAAAAAGCATAAAATGTCTTGCGGGGGGGGTCATCTGTGTTATCATGAAAGATATACAGCATACATATCGAAGAATGTTGCTGACTTGCCGTAGGACGTTTGCGCCGAGCGATATTCCAGTTGGAAATGCGGCCTGCAGACGGGTGAGCGGGAGATTTTTGCGAGGATTTATCTTGCGGGGTGAGGTCACTTGTGCTATTATTAGTTGCGGATAATGCTTTTTGCTTTTAGGAGAAGCAGCTTTGGCGAAAGAAGCATGCTGTGGTTGGAGAAAACTTTTTTTCTCCATTCGTGGTCTTTGTCAACTATTATTGACGAAAATCGTGTGCTGACCTTTTCGGTAGGCAGCGACGAACAGCGCATTGTTTGCTTCGATTGGCAAAACTGCGCACATGGAAGGGATGAAGAGGATGAATGGGTTGACGGTGGCAAAGAAGATTGTCTTGAGCTTCGCAATCTTGATCGTGATGTTCTTGGGGTTTGGCATCTATGCGACGTATTCCGGCAGTACGCTGAACAAGTCGACGTCGGATCTCATGGACTGGACGCGGGCGTTGAACATATCGTCGCGGCTGTCCGACGCCGTGAACGATACGCGCGTATTCGCCCTGTTGAAAGGCTCGGCGACGGATCCTCAGACGCGTGCGCAGCTTGAACAGCAGCATGCGGCAAGCATAAAGAAGGTTGAAGACGTCTTCGCTGACTACAAGAAGATGCTCGACGATACGACGTATTACACGGAAGAGGAGCGCAAATCGGATCAAGACCTGTTCAACAATGAATACAATGCTTGGCAGGAATATCTAAAGGTTAGCGAGGAGGGCGACCGCCTTTTCGCGGAAGGGAAGCGAGAGGAAGCGCTCGCCTTCATCGACCAAAAATGGAGCAAAAGTTACCAGAAGCTGTCGGATCTCGTCCTCGCCGACGAGGAGCGTGCCATGAATGGCGCCGATGCGATCGATAAGGCGGCCGATGTTGTCTACGGCCGTGTCATCATGACGACGCTCGTCGTCACAATCCTTGTTCTCGTCGTCGCGATTGTCTGTGGCTACTTCCTGCTGCATACGATTCGAGGCTCCGTTTCGAGGATGCTCGATTCGCTGCAGAAGATTGCAGCGGGCGACCTGAGCTTGAAGTTCGCTGCGGACTCGGCGGATGAGTTCGGGCAGATGGCAGAGGCATGCAACAAGATGCTGCACAATGTGCGCTCGATGACGAAGAAGATTCAGGAGACGGCGGATTCGGTTTCCAACTCGTCCGGCGCCTTGACGAGTACGTCGGAGCAGTCGGCGCAGGCGACGCAGAATGTCGCCGAGTCCATCACGGAAGTTGCGGGCGCGGCGCAGGCGCAGCTCGATTCCGTCGCGGAGGCGAAGCACCAGGTTCATGCGTTCACGCGAGGGCTTGCGGATGCAGCGCAGACGATCGAGCAGGTCGCCGCCGACATCGAGCATACGTCGCAGCGTGCAGAGGAAGGCAACAAGCTCGTATTGTCGACGGTCGATCAGATGAACGCGATTGCTGACACGGTCATCTCCTCGTCGAACGTCGTCGCGAAGCTCGGCGAGCGTTCGAAGGAGATCGGCGACATCGTCGAGGTCATCTCGAATATTTCCGGACAGACGAACCTCCTCGCCCTGAATGCGGCTATCGAAGCGGCGCGTGCGGGCGAGCACGGGCGCGGCTTTGCCGTTGTCGCCGAAGAGGTGCGCAAGCTCGCCGAGGAGTCGCAGAACGCCTCGCAGCGCATTGAAGACCTCATTCGCGCCATACAACAGGAGACGGAGCAGGCGGTGCAGGCGATGGAAACGGGCCGCGAGGAAGCCGAGAAGGGACGCGAAAACGTCACGGCAACGGGCAAGAGCTTCTCGGAGATTCGCGCGATGATTCAGCGCGTGCAGGAAAATTCCGCCGCCATCGAGAAAAATATGGAGAATCTGAGCCAGAGGGCGGAAAAGATCGACGATGCCACGGGCAGGATTCACGACTCCGCTTCCAAGGTCGCAGCCGAGGCCGAGAATGTCTCCGCCGCGACGGAAGAACAGGCGGCGGGTATGGAAGAGATCGCTGCAAGTACGCGCGGCCTCTCCGATATGGCACACGACCTCAATGCGGCGGCCGCCAAGTTCAAGACCTGAAGAGCGGCACGAAATGAAAAATGGGCGATGCATATCCGTGCATCGCCCATTTTTCATTTCGTGCCGCGGGTTCTCTTACTTCATGCGCGCCTGACGAAGCATCCACAGCGATTTGGCGTATTTCTTGATGAGGTCGTCCATGAGCATGGAAGTGACGTAGCGGTTCGCCTCGTCGGCAGCTTTCTTGAGGCTGCGCACCTGCTCGTAGATATAGGAGAAGTCCTTCTCGACTTCAGCGAGGATCTCGTCCGAGGTCACGAAGCCGGGCTTCGCTTCTTCAATCTTCGCGGTTGCGAGGAAGTCTTTGAGGGACGACAGCGGCTCGTGGTTGATCTGCAGCAGGCTCTCGGCGATGGCGTCGATGTCTTCGCGCACGCCGTCGTAGTAGCTTTCCAACTGCGCGTGAACGGGGAAGAAGTCGGGACCCTTGACGTACCAGTGGTAGTGCTGAAGTTTGTGATATTCGACGACGAGGTCGGAAAGAAGCTGGTTCAACATCTTGTGCATGAAAAATCCTCCTTTGCGATATAGGGGCGGGAACTCTGCCCGCAAATTCATCGCTCCCATTATAGCACAAATGGTACGGATTCACAAATAATATTTATTATCTTTTATAATTTAAGGATTCATGGGCGGACAGTGATTCCAGAAGTTTGCGAATGGAAAGTGCAATCCTTTTTGTTCCAACGACGCGGCAACTGTGGTATAATGTTCCCGTTCAATATCTCATAAGGAGAATTAGGGGGATTCTGTGTGGATTTAAGTATTATGGAGCTTTTGAAAACGGTTGTCCTGGGCATTGTCGAAGGGCTGACGGAGTGGCTGCCGATCAGCAGCACGGGGCATATGATCCTTGTCGATGAGTTCATCAAGCTCGACGTGTCGAAGTCCTTTATGGACATGTTCCTCGTCGTCATACAGCTCGGCGCCATCCTTGCCGTCGTCGTGCTGAACTTTGAGAAGCTCAATCCGTTTTCAAGCTGGAAGTCAAGCTGGGAGAAGCGCGCTACGTGGCAGCTCTGGTACAAGGTCATCCTTGCCTGCGTGCCGGCGGCGGTCATCGGACTCTTGTTCAACAAGTTCATGGAAGAGCACTTCATGACGGCGCCTGTCGTCGCGGCGACCTTGATCTTCTACGGCGTCATGTTCCTCGTCGTTGAAAGCTACAACAAGCGCCGCACGCCGCGCGTGCGCGAGATCGAGCGGCTCGACTACAAGACGGCGTTCATCATCGGCCTGTTCCAGGTGCTGTCTCTCGTGCCGGGCACGTCGCGCTCGGGCGCGACGATCTTGGGCGGCATCCTCTTCGGCACGTCGCGCTATGTGGCGGCGGAATTCACGTTCTTCCTTGCCATTCCCGTCATGTTCGGCGCGAGTCTCTTGAAGATGGTCAAGTTTGGCTGGCACTACACGGGCAGCGAGATCTTGATTCTCGTCGTGGGCATGGCGACGGCATTCGTCGTGTCGATCCTTTCGATCAAGTTCCTGCTGCGCTACATCAAGAACAATGATTTCAAGGCGTTCGGCTGGTATCGCATCGTGCTCGGCATCATCGTCGTCCTCTATCTCTACTTCGTCGGCGATCCCGTGCAGGGCTGAGGGGGAAATATCATGCGTTTTGTATCATGGAATGTCAATGGTCTGCGCGCTTGCCTCGGCAAGGGCTTCATGCAGTCGTTCAAGGCGCTCGACGCCGACGTCTTCGGCGTGCAGGAGACGAAGATGCAGCCGGAGCAGGCAATCTTGGAGCTTACGGGCTACAAGCAGTATTGGAACAGTGCGGAGAAGAAGGGCTACTCGGGCACGGCGGTCTTCAGCCGCATCGAGCCGCTTTCCGTCAGCTACGGCCTCGGCATCGAAGAGCACGATCACGAGGGACGTGTCATCGCGTTGGAGTTTGACGATCTCTACTTCGTGACAGTTTATACGCCAAATTCGCAGCGCGGCCTTGAGCGCCTCGCCTATCGCATGACTTGGGAGGAGGCGTTCCGTGACTATCTTTTGGCGCTTGACGCGAAGAAGCCCGTCGTCGTCTGCGGCGACCTCAACGTGGCGCATACGGAAATCGACCTCAAGAATCCCAAGACGAACCGCAAGAATGCAGGCTTCACCGACGAGGAACGCGAGAAGATGACGGAGCTTCTCGCAGCGGGCTTCACCGACACGTTCCGTGCGCTCTACCCCGACAAGACGGGCATCTATACATGGTGGTCGTATCTTCGCAAGGCGCGTGAGACGAATGCAGGCTGGCGCATCGACTACTTCCTCGTTTCCGACCGCCTTGCGCCGAAGATCAAGGAGGCGACGATCCACAACGAGGTCTTCGGCAGCGATCATTGCCCCGTGGGCTTGGTGCTGGGGTGAGGAATCACGCCAGGAATAGACGATGCATCATACTGTTGAAGATTTTTGCGTAATGCCGCAGAAATCTTCAATAGGAGGCATGGAGTATGGAAATAAAACGAGATCGCTACCTTGATGCGCTGATCAGCAAAAAGCATAATGGTTTGATCAAAGTAGTGACGGGTTTGCGGCGGTGCGGGAAATCGTATCTTCTTTTTAGTCTTTTCAAGGAACATCTGCTTTTTGAGGGAATTGATGAGGCGCATATCATCGAGATCGCATTTGATGCTTTTGAAAACAAGCGGTTTCGTGATCCTGATGTGCTGTACCCGCATTTGCAGGAACGGATCACGGGCGATGACATGTATTATGTGCTTCTCGACGAAGTGCAGCTTCTGGACGAATTTGAGGCCGTCTTGAACAGCCTCATTCGCATGAAGAATGTGGACGTCTATGTGACGGGCAGCAATGCGCGTTTTCTGTCGAAGGATGTGATCACGGAGTTCCGTGGGCGCGGCGACGAGATTCACATGTATCCGTTGAACTTTGCAGAGTTCATGTCAGTCTATAACGGTACGAAGCAGGATGGCTGGAATGAATATATGCTCTACGGCGGTTTGCCGCTCGTGCTGAGTTTTACGACGGCGGAGCAGAAAATCGCTTTTTTGAAATCGCTCTTTGAAGAAACGTATATTTCCGATATTATCGGCAGGCACAACATTCGCAACAAGGCGGAACTGGAAGATATTTTGAACATCCTTTCCTCTGCCATCGGCTCGCTGACGAATCCGGAAAAGTTGTCGGCGACTTTCAAATCTGTCAAGAAAAAGAGCATCAGCAACAGCACGATCAAGCGATATATTGATTATCTCTGTGATTCTTTCCTGATCGACAGCGCCATGCGCTATGATGTGAAGGGAAAGAAATATATGGACACTCCTTTGAAATATTACTTTACGGACATGGGACTGAGAAATGCCCGGCTGAATTTCCGACAGTTGGAAGAGACGCACAGCATGGAGAATATCATCTTCAATGAACTGAAGGTTCGCGGCTTCAATGTGGATGTCGGCGTCATCGTGCAGAACGACAGGAATGAAAAGGGCGGCAGCATTCGCAGACAGCTTGAGATTGATTTCGTCTGCAACAAGGGATCGAAGCGGTACTATATCCAATCCGCCTACGCGTTGCCCGATGCCGCAAAGATGGAGCAGGAGCAGCGCTCGCTGATGCTGACGGGCGATTTTTTCAAGCGTATGATCATCACGAAGAATACGCCTGCGCCGCACTATAATGAAAAGGGCGTGCTGCTGATGAGCGTCTATGATTTCCTGCTCAATGAGAACAGTTTGGAAGCCTGACGGCATTTTGATGATGGGAAGCATAGGCCGTTCTTTTTGGTACAAAGCACACGCACAAATCGCCATTTCGTGGACATTGCGTGCCGAGATTAAGAAAAATTTGCCAATCGATCTGCGCTCATGGGCGTGATTTCTTGAACGGTTTCAGTAGATTTCTCCCTAAAAGGTCAAAAAATCAAAAAAGTCCTTGACTATTTGTCGAAAAATGAGTAATATAAGAACTGTGATTAGCACTCAAGCAATGCGAGTGCTAACAAAAAGAATTTAGGAAGAGCTGATTCGTCAGCGATTCCGTTGATTTGGGAGGAAGATAAACATGATCAGGCCATTGGGCGACAGAGTTGTCATCAAGGTTTCGGAAGGCGATATGAAGACGGCGAGCGGCATCGTGCTGCCGGACACGGCGAAGGAGAAGCCGCAGGAAGGCGAAGTCGTTGCAGTCGGCACGGGCAAGATGCTCGACAACGGCACGCGTGCGCAGATGGAAGTCAAGACGGGCGACAAGGTTATCTTCTCGAAGTACTCGGGTTCTGAAGTCAAGGTCGACGAGCAGAACTACTTGATCGTTCGCGAGAGCGACATCCTCGCGGTTCTCTGAGATTCGTCTGAGAGAGCGCAGATTCGATAGATTCGATAGATATTGGGAGGTTTTACCATGGCAAAGCAGGTTTTGTTCAATGAAGAAGCGCGCCGTGCGCTCGGCAAGGGCGTCGACGCTTTGGCAAATGCCGTAAAGGTCACGCTTGGGCCTAAGGGTCGCAACGTCGTTCTCGACAAGAAGTTCGGCGCACCGACGATCACGAACGACGGCGTGACGATTGCGAAGGACATCGAACTCGAAGATCCGTTTGAGAACATGGGCGCACAGCTCGTCAAGGAAGTCGCGACGAAGACGAACGACATCGCGGGCGACGGCACGACGACGGCTACGCTTCTCGCGCAGGCGATGATCCACGAGGGCATGAGGAACGTCGCTGCGGGCGCGAACCCGATGATCCTCAAGAAGGGCATCGACCAGGCGGTCAAGAAGCTCGTCGATGAGATCAAGAGCAACTCGAAGAAGGTCGAGGGCAAGGCGGCGATCGCGCAGGTCGCGGCGATTTCCTCGGGTGACGAGGAAGTCGGTGAGCTGATCGCAGAGGCGATGGAGAAGGTCGGCAAGGACGGCGTCATCACGGTCGAGGAGTCCAAGTCGATGGACACGAACCTCTCGGTCGTCGAGGGCATGCAGTTCGACCGCGGCTACATCT
>ERZ772957.924-NODE-924-length-20818-cov-8.827241_pt1 | contig 20818 bp, 9 predicted proteins | sample MGYA00580682_ERZ772957 | MGnify/ENA primary metagenome ERZ772957 (study PRJEB29015, sample SAMEA2737921) | human oral metagenome | biome: human oral; feature: human-associated habitat; material: dental | place: China | collected 2025 ...
TGCGTTTTGGTGCTAAATGCAATGCGTTTTGGTGCTAAATGCAAGGTAAAATGGTGCTAAATGCAGTACAAAATGCATCTAAATGCGAAACGAAAAGCATAAATATACGCTGAAATTGTATAAACAAAACCTTTACGAACCACATTTTTAATGGCTCGAAGAGGTAAAATAACCATTAAAAAGGGGGTTTTTAGGGGTAAAAAGCGAGTTGTTGGGCATTAAAAATTATGAGTTGGCAACCAAACTAGAAAGGCAAAAAGGTGCAAAATGCAGGTTTTGTTCTTAAAAGTAGACATCTTGAAAGGCGTGGAAGGCTGAAGATAGTGCCTGAATACCTACTTTTTACCCCAAATTTTCGCTAGAATGGCACGAAAAATAGAGCGTTGTTGTAAAATAAAAAATAATAATTTAAGTTTTTGAGTTTTTGAGTTTGTGGGTTGATGAGCTTGTGATTTTTTTTGGTTGATGATTTTTTTAGTTTTTGAGTTGATGATTTTTTGAGTTTTTGGGTTGATGGGTTGATAAGTTTGTGGGTTGATGAGCTTCTGATTTTTGGGGTTAATGATTTTTTTAGTTTTTGAGTTGATGAGTTTTTTAGTTTTTGAGTTGATGAGTTTTTGAGTTTGTGAGTTGATGAGTTTTGAGTTTGTGAGTTGATGTTTTTGAGTTTGTGGGTTGATGAGTTTTGAGTTTGTGGGTTGATGTTTTTGAGTTGATGGGTTGATGATATTTTGAGTTGATGGGTTGGCGCATTCGTGAGTTGTTGTGTCTTTGTGTGTTTATAATCCATTGAGCTGGTTAGTTCTGAACGTTGTATATGAAAGGAAAGTTTATCTAGAGTCGGTATAGCAAAGGCAACAAACCCTTCTGTTATAGGCGCATTAAACCCAAATGGGGGCATTAGGCCGCTTGGCAGATATTTTAAGTTGTTTGCATTGCTGCTTGTTTGTCTTTCGTACGCTTGTGGGGCATCTTGCCAATTTTGTTCTCTCGACGTTGCCCGCTACGCCTTCAAGAATAAGACAGGCAAGATGCCGACAAACAAACAAAATCTGCACAGGCTCCAATGGCTGGCTTGGGCTTAAATAGGCGGCCTGTTGGCCTATGTCACAGCACTATCTGCACACGTACCCGCTACCACAACATCTGCCACATCGTAAATTCTTATAAATTAGCGTTTTTTCTGTTCTGTAACACAAATAGTACTCCTTATCTGTAATATTTCTGCAAAAAAATGTATTTTCCACTTCGTTTTTCTTGCACTATATAAATATGTTTCATACTTTTGCGACTGATATGATACGTATTCATTAATGCTTAACTTAACATGAGGACCAAGTATGAAAAAAAAGCGACTTAGCGTTTTTTGGGCCTTCCTATTTTTGTTTATAGGAACAGTAGTGGCCCAAAGTAAACTCACGGGAACAATTATCTCGGCAGAAAACGATGAACCCATCATCGGTGCCACCGTCAGCGTGCAAGGCAGTAACGTGCGAACCGTTACCAATGTCGACGGGGCATTCACCCTCAACGTCAACGAGGGAACCACAATCGTCGTGAGCTATGTGGGTATGGCCACACAAACGCTCAAAGCCAAAAACGGCATGACCGTGCGGATGAACCCCAACCAAACCCTGCAAGAGGTGGTTGTGACGGGTATGACCACCACAGACAAACGCCTGTTTACGGGCTCTACCACCAAAATCGATGCGGCCGATGCCAAGATTAACGGTATGGCCGACGTGAGCCGTTCGTTGGAAGGGCGCGCAGCGGGCGTCAGTGTGCAAAACGTAAGCGGAACATTCGGTACGGCGCCGAAGATACGCGTACGCGGAGCAACCTCCATCTACGGCGACAGCAAGCCCCTATGGGTGGTAGACGGGGTGATAATGGAAGACGTGGTGGATGTCAGTGCCGACCAACTCTCTTCTGGCGATGCCGAAACGCTCATCTCATCGGCCATCGCCGGACTTAACTCGGACGACATTGAGAGTTTCCAAATACTGAAAGACGGTTCGGCCACCTCCATCTACGGTGCGCGCGCCATGGCCGGCGTCATCGTCATTACTACAAAAAGAGGAAAGGCCGGACAGGCACACATCAACTACATGGGCGAATATACCATGCGCCTGATACCATCGTACAGACAACTTAACCTGATGAACTCGCAAGAGCAGATGGACGTGTACCAAGACATGGAGCAAAAGGGCTGGCTGAAATATGCCGAGACGGCCAACGCTTCCAACTCGGGCGTATATGGCAAGATGTACCAGATGCTGAGCGAATACAACCCCGTTACGGGGCAGTTTGCATTGGCCAACACACCCGATGCCAAAGCAGCCTACCTGCGCAATGCCGAGTTCCGCAACACAGACTGGTTCAACGAGCTGTTCTCCAACACCGTGATGCACAACCACTCGGTAAGCATCTCGGCCGGAAGCGACAAGGCCCAATACTATGCCTCGCTAAGCGCCATGTTCGACCCGGGATGGACACGCCGAAGCAACGTTCAACGCTATACGGCCAATCTCAACGCCACCTTCAAGCTTAGCAAAAAATTACAACTGAACCTTATCAGCACGGGCAACTACCGCAAGCAGGAGGCACCCGGAACATTAGCTGCCAGCACCAACGTGGTTACGGGCGAGGTGAGCCGCGACTTCGACATCAACCCCTACTCGTATGCCGTAAACACGTCGCGAACACTAGACCGCAACACCTTCTACACCAGCAACTACGCGCCCTTCAACATTCTCCATGAGTTGCAGAACAACTTTATGGACCTAAACGTAAACGACTTCCGCGCACAGGCCAAGCTTAGTTACAAGCCCATCACCAAGGTAGACATCAGCGTGCTGGGCGCAGTGAAATACGCAGGTACATCGCGCGAACACCACGTAACCGAATATTCCAACCAAGCCGAGGCTTACAGGGCGATGCAGACAACGGTTATAAGGCAAGCCAACTCTTACCTTTACCACGACCCCGACAACATCTTTGCGCTACCCTTTAGCGTGATGCCCTATGGCGGTATCATCACGCGCGCAGACAACCGCATGTTCGGCTGGGACTTCCGTGCATCGGTAAGCTACAACGACGTGTTCAACAAAGACCACATCCTGAACACCTACGCCGGCATGGAAACGAACTCGTACACTAGGCACAACACCTGGTTCAAGGGCTATGGCCTGCAATACGACTTGGGTGAAGAGGCCAACTGGGCTTACCAAAACTTCAAGAAAATGCAAGAAGGCGGCAACGACTATTATGGTCTGGGCAACACCAACACACGCAGTGCGGCTTTCTTCGGAAACGTAACCTACTCTTGGAAAGGCCGCTACACCATCAATGGCACCCTGCGCTATGAGGGCACAAACGGCTTGGGCCTGTCGCGCCAGTCGCGTTGGCTGCCCACATGGAACGTGTCGGGAGCGTGGAACGCCCACGAAGAAAGCTGGTTCGACCAAAAGTTGGGCAAGGTGTTGTCGCACCTCACGCTCAAAGCGTCGTACTCGCTCACAGCCGACCGTCCGCCCGTTACCAACGCCCTCGCCATCATCAAGGCCAATACGCCTTGGCGATATAGAACCGGCAACACCGAAACAGGACTTGAAAGGACGAGCCCGGCCAACCCCGACCTCACCTATGAGAAGAAACATGAGCTTAACCTGGGGTTGGATGCAGGATTTCTGAACAACCGCATCAACATGTCGGTAGACTGGTATAAGCGCAACAACTACGATTTGGTTGGCCCCATCCCGACCGACGGCACCGACGGCTTTCTCGTAAAATACGGTAATGTGGCCGCAATGAAGAGTAACGGTGTGGAGCTGAGCCTCTCTACGACGAACCTGAAGACGAAAGACTTCAGCTGGAAAACCAACTTCATCTATTCGTATGTGCACAACGAAATTACCGACTTGAAAGCCCGTAGCCGTATGATAAACTTTATCAGCGGTGTGGGTTACGCTCGCAAGGGCTACCCTTCGCGTGCTTTGTTTTCCGTTCCGTTCATGGGATTGACGGGCGATGGCCTGCCAACGTTCCGTGATCAGGAGGGAAACATCAGCATTACCAACGTGAACTTCCAGGAGTCGGACCCGGAGAAACTGAAATTCTTGAAGTACGAAGGCCCCACGGACCCCACCAACACGGGTAGTCTTGGCAACGTGTTCACCTACAAGGGGTTCACCCTTAACGTCTTCGTCACCTATTCGTTTGGTAACGTTGTGCGCCTTTACCCCGCATTCAAGTCTAGGTATACAGATCTCTCGGCCATGCCCAAAGAGTTCCGCAACCGCTGGCGCACGCCAGGAGACGAGGCGTACACCGACATACCCACCATCGCCACCTTGCGTCAGGTTTACGACAATCCCAATCTGTACAGGGCATATAATGCCTACAACTATTCGGACGCACGCATCGCCAAGGGCGACTTTATCCGCATGAAAGAACTTTCGCTGAACTACGATTTCCCTCAGAAACTGGTGGGGTACCTCGGTTTGCGAACGGCATCGGTTAAGGTACAAGGCACGAACCTCTTCCTAATTTATGCCGACAAGAAACTCAACGGACAAGATCCGGAGTTCTTCAATACAGGAGGTGTGGCCGTACCTATGGCCAAACAATTTACGCTTACGCTTAAGGTAGGACTCTAAACACTCGAAAGGAACACAACAATGAAAAAACAACATATCATCTGTTTGGCGCTGGCCACAGGTACAATACTGTTGGGCTCTTGCAACGACTTTTTGAACGAGAACCCCGACAACCGCACGCAGATAGACACGCCCGAGAAGGTGAGGCAGGTTCTTGTTTCGGCATACCCTGAGAACTCGTATTTCGTGATGGCCGAGTACATGTCGGACAACGTGGACGAATATCAGAACCCCAGGACAGACGTCTCGCTAGACGAATACTACCGTTGGAAAGACGCCACCCAAACCACCAACGACTCGCCCGACAGGCTGTGGCGCACATATTACGCGTCTATCGCCAATGCCAACGAGGCACTGAAAGCCATCGACAAACTGGGCGGCCCGAAAACAGAGTTGCTCGCACTGTGCAAGGGAGAGGCCTTGCTCTGTCGCGCCTATGCCCACTTCATGCTCGCCAATATCTTTTGCATGAACTATGGAATGCCCAACAGCAACACGGACATGGGCATATACTATATGTACGACACCGACACGCGCATCGGACAAGTGAACCCGCGCGGAACGGTGGCCGAGGTTTACCAAAAGATAGCTAAGGATTTGGAAGAAGGCCTGCCCTTAGTGGGCGACGCGCACCTTAAAGTGCCCAAGTTCCACTTTAACAAGAAGGCGGCCTACGCTTTCGCCACACGCTTTTACCTCTTCCACGAAGAATGGGAGAAGGCAGTGAAATACGCCAACGAATGCCTGGGCAGCTCGCCCCAAACGTTGTTGAGAGACTGGCGAAGCTACCAAAGCATGACACGCAACATCGAGGCCTACACCCTAAAGTACGTCAACACGGAGAACAAGTGCAACCTGCTTATGCAAAAAGCATATACGGAAGCGGGCCTGTTGTTCAACAACTACTCCAGAGGTAAGAAATACGCCCACGGCCCTTACCTAGACAACAACGAGACGATGTTGGCCAAAAACATTTGGGGAGAGGCCAATTACTGGGACAACGGGCCGTTCTTCTTCCGGGTCGGCGCCACAGAAACCTACGACATCACTTGGCGCATACCCTATCTTTTCCAATACACCGACCCCGTGGCGGGCACTGGTTACCAATCTTCGATTATGCCCATACTCACCACCGACGAGACGTTGCTCAACCGTGCAGAGGCCTACATCATGCTTAAGAAATACGACTTGGCGGCGGCCGACCTCACGACGTGGATGCAGAACATCGTCAACACGAACGTGGTGCTTACCCCCACAAGCATTGAGGCATTCTATAAACCCATAGACTACTCGTACAGTGACGACAAGAAGTTGCAGTCCACCATCAAGAAACACCTACATCCCAAGTTCGCCATCGACACCGAGGGTAGCCTGCAAGAGTGTATGTTACAATGCGTGCTGGGCTTCAAACGCATCGAACAGCTCCAAACGGGCGCACGGTGGTTCGACATCAAACGCTACAACATCACCGTGATGCGGCGCCTCATCAACGAAAACGGCACGCCCCAGGAGCTTACCGACAGCTTGGCGCCCGATGATCCAAGGCGAGCCATACAGCTGCCGCAAGACGTGAGGGATGCCGGTGTGCCGATGAACCCACGCAATAAATGAGTGAGACAACACCAAACCAACGCTTAACAAAACAGCAATGAAGAAGAATACATTATTATATATCCTCGCATCTGTTATCTGCATAGGGACGATGGCGGGGTGCGCTGACGAGAAACTCTCACCCAACAGCGTAATAACTGCCGACAAGCGTACGCCCACACCACTAGACCTTTGGCTCGACCGATATTATGTGTCTACGTACAACATCAATTTCAAGTATCGATACGAAGACATAGAAAGCGACATGAACTATTATACCGTGCCCGCAAGCTACCAAATGGCCATAAAGATGGCCAACCTCGTGAAGTATTCTTGCCTCGAAGCATTCGACGAAGTGGCCGGACCCGACTTCACGAAGGCCAATTTCCCCAAACTGATTTACCTCACCGGCAACTGGGAATACAAGAACAACGGCACATTTATTCTGGGTACGGCCGAGGGAGGAAAGAAAATATTGCTTGCTGGCACCAACTTCATAGACCAGTTCATCCAAAGTGCCGAGGATATCAATACCTATTACCTCAAGACCGTCTATCACGAGTTCACCCACATCCTGAACCAAACGAAGCCCTATTCGGCCGACTTCAAACTGGTTACAGGCTCAGGGTACGTGGCCGACAAATGGAGCGAGAGCCCATACGCCAAGACCAACTATTGCTACGAGCATGGTTTCATCTCGGCCTATGCCCAACATTCAGACGTGGAAGACTTCGCCGAGATGTTCTCCATCTACGTTACCAGCTCTCCGAAAAAGTGGAACGCCTGGCTGGATATTGCCAATGCAAAAGGACAAAAGGACAATATCTTAACCAAGCTAGACTATGTTCGGAACTACATGCGTGAATCCTGGAACATCGACATCGACAAACTTCGCGACGTGTACCTAAGGAGAGAAGACGATATCGTAAAGGGAAAGGTAGACCTCACCAACATTTCACTATAACAAAACCTAACGCATACAACAATGAAGAAAATTCATCATATACTTTCGGCACTGCTGACGATCGCCGTAACGCTGGGTTTGCAATCGTGCCTAAAAGACCAGGCCGACGTGTTCGACAACGCATCGTCGCTGCGCCTGCAAGAGTATCTAGACAAAACGCAGAAAACCCTAGTGGATGCACCCTATGGGTGGGCCTTCGACATCTATCCCGAACGGACACAGGCCTATGGGGGATACGCCTTCACCTTAAAGTTCGACAGAGAGAAATGCAAGGTGCGGAGCGTGCTGGACGCAAGTCGTGAAGACGAGTCTTACTATAAAATGACCTCCGAAGTGGGGCCTGCCATCACTTTCGACACCTACAACCCCTTGATGCATTATTTCTCCAACCCGTCGTCGGCCAGATTCCAAGCCTTGAAAGGCGACTTCGAGTTCGTGGTAGACAGTGTGTCGGAGAACCTCATAAAAGTGCACGGCTACCGCACAAAGAACGTGATGTATCTGAGAAAGCTAGACATGCCCGCAGCCAAGTATATTAATAAGGTGGACAGTTTCAGCGCAGACTTCACCCCCACCGGGCTTTGGTCTTTTAAAGGCAAGGTGAATGGTACTGATGTTCAGGGCGAACTGGATGCTTCAGAACTGAAACTGACCTACAACTCTGGCCAAAAGGAGGAAACCACTGCCATCGCCTTTACCGACAGGGGCGTTAGAACCTACCGCCCATTGCAAATAGGTGGCACAACCTTCGGCGAGCTTACCTTCAACGCATCCGACTCAACCTATCGGGCCAAGGGCGCCAACAATGAGGAGATAATCCTGAAAGCCGAACAGCCGAAGTGGTTTCCGGCATACGCCAATGCCGCAGGAAAATATACATTGGAGGCCGTCTATTCCCTCAACAATACGGACTACAACGTGGAACTCGATGTCGACTTGAAACTCACAGCCGACTACAAGGGCTACGAGATGGAGGGAGCGTTGCTGGGATATAATATCAGGCTGACGTTCGACCGTAAAGAGGAGGCGATGATTGTTGCTCCGCAACAAATAGGAAGATTTCCAGATGGCAACGTATTGATGTTAACAACTTTCTCAACTTCTGCCGGGCGCCTTACCACTTCGCCCAGCGCCTGTTTCTCATTGAAGTGGGACAACGCGGCTAATGCTTACGTTTTCCGCCCCAAAGGGGAATGGGGATACCCCTCATCCGGCTGGTTCTTAGGCGTATACGATAGTCAATGGTCTTTCTTGGGCAATGCCAAGGCACTCAAAGTGCCGAATGCTTACCTCTTCGGTCGCGCATACGAGAGACTGGACCAGTTGCTCAAACTTAAAAGAAGGCAATAATACAAACGTAAAGAGAATATCAATATGAAAAATATTTTCAGAGCATTCCTTGCCGCCGTTGCCCTGTTTGCAACAGTGGCTTGCAGCCAAGACGACAACGTGGGACGAACGTTTGGCGACAAGGCAATCACCATAGACAGCTCGAGCGTCACCTTCACGGATGCACCCTCCACAGGAAGGGTTACCGTAAAGGCCGCAGGTCCCATTACAAAAACGGCCGTTTCCAACGATTGGTGCAAAAGCACGTTCAGCGGAAACGTCGTTACCGTTGAGGCAACGCAAAACACGTCGTTCACTTCTAGGGTAGCTAACCTCACCATTTGGGTTGGCACCGACAGCATTAACGTGCCTGTTCACCAACAAGGGCTGCCCGGATTTACCATAGGAGAAAGAACCCAATACCTGGTCAGCAACAAAGATACCAGCATTGTCGTCAGTTTCCGACACATCGATGGGATCTCTGTCACTACCCACAAGCAGGGAGAATGGCTTTCGCCCACAGTAGAGAACGGCAAGGTAATCATCAAGGTGGCCGCCAACAACGGCAACAAGCAAAGAGACGGATATGTTGACATCAGCTCGGGCAGAAGGCTTCCCATACGTATCAACATCCAGCAAAATTGGGATGTAGAAACGCAGATGAACGGCAGTTGGACTTTGACTTACTTTTCAAAATTGGATACCACTGGCCTTACACGCCAGCAAATAGACTGCACTTTCGACAAGGATTCCATTCGGATAAACAGTGCAAACCACGGCAAGGTGTCCATCCCATTCCGTTTAAAGAAGTCTATTCCCGCCACGTTCATGCTCGACGGTAGCGTCAGATGCGGGGGCAAACTCGACAATTACACGCCGTTGCTCTATCTCGTGGCCGACTACCAAAGGCTTTGGTCGTATCTTACAACGAGCACAACCATAGCCGGTCGTATATTGCCTAACGCCGAAGGGAAACTTAGCATAAGGCCAACTGGTTTCCTTGAAGGGAGGGAAGAACGGCCCATTACGCGCTTTTGTTTCGTGTTGCACGACAATGTGCCGCCAACAGGCATGCCTAAGAACAACAACGGATTTAAATACGTCTTGGCCAACTTCTTTTTCCCCGTCTTCGTGAAGAAATAGTAATAGTCCATAACGTTTAACCCCAAATCGGTTCATTAAAGCCTGTGCAGATTTCATTTGATTGTTGAAACTATTGTCTGTCTTGTTCTTGAAGGCGTAGCAGGCTACATTTAAAGGATAAGACGGGCAAGATGTCGACAAGCGAACGGAAGATAACAGGAAACGATGGACATAACTTAAAATGTTTGATAAACGGTCTAATGAACCGATTGGGGTTTATTTTATTTATGCCCATGCCGCTTTCGGAGCAAACCGGAAGGCGCGCATGGGCATTTTATGTACCTTAGGTGGCGTTAGCCGTTTTTTCACCTTTTCACTTTTAGGAGTTAAGGAGTTAGAAAGTTAAGGAGTTAAGCCAAATGCCTAGGTGGCGTTAGCCGTCTTTTCACCTTTTCACTTTTAGGAGTTAAGGAGTTAGGGAGTTAAGGAGTTAAGCCAAATGCCTAGGTGGCGTTAGCCATTTTTTCACCTTTTCACCTTTTCCCCCTTTCACTTTTAGACGTTAAGCCAAATGCCTAGGTGGCGTTAGCCATTTTTTCACCTTTTCACCTTTTCACTTTTTATCTTTCCCCCTTTCCCTTCCCATCATTATGCCGTCAACACGCCACTTTTTCGCGCAAAAAGTTGTACTTTTGTAGGCATAGGGCGTCAGTGCGGCAGCATAAGGGCTCACATTCGCCCATCATCAGCACAACAATATAGATAAAAAAACATATCGACAATGGCAAACTTGAGATTTGAAGTTGTGGCAGAAGCCTACAAGAAGAAACCGCTGGAAGTGATTACACCCGCCGAAAGACCATCTGAGTTTTTCGCGAAGTACGTCTTCAACCGAGCAAAGATGTACAAATACCTACCCGCCGACGTTTACGAAAAGCTTACTGATGTTATCGACAACGGCACGCGCCTAGACCGCTCTATCGCCGACGCCGTGGCAAAAGGCATGAAACAATGGGCCAACGAAAACGGGGTGACACACTACACACACTGGTTTCAGCCCCTAACAGAGGGCACGGCAGAAAAGCACGACGCCTTTGTAGAGCCCGACGGAAAGGGTGGAATGATTGAAGAGTTTTCGGGAAAGCTGCTCGTTCAGCAAGAACCCGACGCGTCTTCGTTCCCCAACGGCGGCATACGCAACACCTTCGAGGCTCGCGGCTATTCGGCTTGGGACCCCACTTCGCCCGTCTTCATCATCGACGACACGCTTTGCATCCCCACCATCTTCATTTCTTACACGGGCGAATCGCTCGACTATAAGGCACCGCTGCTGCGTTCGTTGCAGGCCGTCAACACCGCTGCCGCTGCTGTGGCCCAATATTTCGACCCAAAAGTGAAGAAGGTTAGCTGCAACCTAGGCTGGGAACAAGAATATTTTTTGGTTGACGAGAGCCTTTACTTTGCCCGTCCCGACCTAATGCTCACAGGCCGAACGCTCATGGGGCACGACTCGGCCAAGAACCAACAGATGGACGACCACTACTTCGGAACAATCCCCGAACGTGTGCAAGCCTTCATGAAAGACTTGGAAATACAGGCTCTCGAATTGGGCATACCCTGCAAAACGCGCCACAACGAAGTGGCGCCCAACCAATTTGAACTGGCGCCCATCTTCGAAGAGGCCAACCTGGCCGTAGACCACAACATGCTATTGATGTCGCTCATGAAGAAAGTGGCACGCAAGCACAGTTTCCGTGTGCTGCTCCACGAAAAGCCTTTCGCCGGCGTTAACGGCAGCGGAAAGCACAACAATTGGAGCTTGTCTACCGATACGGGCGTGCTGTTGCATGCGCCAGGCAAGGGCTACGACGACAACCTGCGCTTTGTGGTGTTCATCGTAGAAACGCTCATGGGCGTGTATCGCCACAACGGATTGCTGAAAGCATCGATAATGAGTGCAACCAACGCCCACCGACTGGGCGGGCACGAGGCTCCGCCAGCCATCATTTCCTCGTTTCTAGGCACGCAACTCAGCACGCTGCTGGCACAAATCGAGCGTGCCGACGACGACGAGTGCTTTTCCGTGGCTGGCAAAAAGGGTGTGGAACTAGACATCGACCAAATTCCCCAACTGCTTATCGACAACACCGACCGCAACCGCACTTCGCCCTTTGCCTTTACGGGAAACCGCTTTGAGTTTCGTGCCCTTGGCTCGGAGGCCAACTGCTCCTCGGCACTCATCGTGCTAAACTCTGCCGTTGCCGAGGCACTCAACAGCTTTAAACAACGCGTAGACACACTTGTGCAGCAGGGCGTTGACCTTAAACGCGCCATCGTGAGCGTGTTGCGCGACGACATTCGCACCTGCCGCCCCATCGTGTTCGACGGCAATGGCTATTCGGAAGAGTGGGTGCAAGAGGCCAAACGTCGCGGGTTGGACACAGAAACAAGCTGTCCGCTGGTATTCGATAGGTATCTCGACGAGGATAGCGTGCAGATGTTCGAGGGGCTGAACGTAATGCACCGCAACGAGTTGCACGCCCGCAACGAAGTGAAATGGGAAACCTACACGAAGAAAATACAGATTGAGGCGCGCGTGCTGGGCGACCTCTGTATGAACCACATCATACCCGTGGCCACGCATTATCAAAGCCGATTGGCCAAGAACGTGCAGAGTATGTTCGGCATCTTCGCCAGCGAAAAGGCGCGCATACTTACTTCGCGCAACGTGAAAATCATCGAAGAGATTGCTCAACGCACGCAAACCATCGAAACGAAGGTGGAAGAACTGGTTGCGGCACGTAAGGTGGCTAACAATATTCAATGCGAAAGAGAGAAGGCCATTGCCTACCACGACAACATCGCACCAAGGATGGAGGCCATTCGCTACGAAGTGGATAAGCTGGAACTGCTCGTGGCCGACGAATTGTGGACGTTGCCTAAGTATCGAGAATTGCTCTTTATAAGGTAGAGGTTACTAGTTGGGGAGTTAACAAGTTAACCAGGTTGAAAAGTTGACGGGTTAACTGGTTATCTTGTTAACTTGTCAACTCGTCAACTTAAATCATTTCTTTTATTTTACAGAAGCGGTCTATTTCCCACCTCGTTCTAGCGGGAAAATAGGTCATAAAGTAGGCAAATCACTACCATTTCTCCTCTTTCACGTCTTTCCTTTTGTCTGTTTTTAGGCAAAATAGCTGCATTTTGCACCATTTTGCCTTTCTAGTTTGGTTGTCATCTCGCGATTTTTTAGGCTCAATCACCCACTTTTTACCCCCAAAAAACCACTTTTTAATGGCTATTTCGTCCCTTTGAGGCACGTTTTTACTGGTTCGAGAGGGTTTTGTTTATACCATTTTCAGCGGATATTTATGCTTTTTGCCTTGCGGTTAGCACCGTTTTGTATGGTATTTTGCACCGTTTTACCTTGCGTTTAGCACCAAAACGCACTGCATTTGGCACCAAAACGCACTTCATTTAGTATCAAAACGCATTGCATTTAGCACCAAAACGCAATGCGTTTTGCACCATATTGCATTATATTTGGCAACAAACAGCCCCAAAAGGGGTGCAATTGTCGACCTTTTGAAATAAATATTCATTGCTCGGCATTCACATACTGCCCCATTTTAGCATCAAAACAAACCTTCGCGAGAATCGATTTTTTGCGGCAAGGTGAACGATTGGTGAACAGAAAGGGCACTCATAATGTTAAATTTGTTACCGAAAAGCTTACAAAAGTTGACGGGTTGACAAGTGGACAAGTGAACGAGTTAATCGTTCGTCTTATCGTGTTTTGGCATAAATACGTCCATTTTGACATAAGGACATAAGAAACATAAAGAAGTAGTCTTGACTTTTTCCTCATTGCTGTGCCACAGGAAAGACGTTTTCAACTTGTAGAGCGTGCGCTGAAAGGCATCCAACAGGTTACTTTTCGAGGTATACCCACGTTTTGCCAAACACAAATAAGGCTGAACTTTGGCTTTTATCGCATCCTTGGCCAGTACCTCGCATACGGAAGGAGCGTTTATCTCGGTTTTACATCACAAAGACAACAAACGCCGCTCAAATGATGGGAATATTAAAAGTAAAGGTCGTTTAAACCTTAAAATCTATTAACAATACAAAAACAACCCTTAAAAATGGCATGAAATGAACCAACCTATTGATATTTAGCTTATATTTGTAAAACCTTTCTAAGAAGTATCAATCAACTAAATATCCTATTACATGACCCATATAACCCAAACAGCAACACCCCCAACGGCAACAAATAGCCAACGGCACGTAGGTTATTAACGCCAACCCCATGTTATACAAGTAGTTGCAGGCAATGGCAGCTAGATTAAAAAGAACAAAAAACAGCACGCCAAAACGCCTTAACAGCAACGAACGAACCACCATATACAAAGCGATGAGCCTAACATTAGGCCGCTTTCACCCGCTATCAGACCATTTAACAAGCGCGGCGCAATGCCCTTGGTCTGCCCCAAATGCCCAAACATTCTTAAACTGTCGCCTTCGCCCGCCTAACTCGCAAACACAGCTACGTGGCATGCCGAACGTATTGTTCGCCTACAACGGCCAACTGATACGACCCCAACTAGCTGGCAAACAAACAGCAAATGACGAGAAAAAGGAGACAGCAATGGCAGCGATGCCACGCTCAACAAAGAACTAAAAACGTTGAATCTTAATAGATGTAAATGAGATGAACGAGAAATCTACCCAATCGGACAACCTTCACAAAGGACTCCAAAGAAAAAGACTTGCGCTTAGTTCCGCACCCATGCGGGCTACGCTCATGTTGTCCCTCGCGCTCTCGCTTGGGGCCATGCCGTCTGCGGCGCTTGCCAACGGCACGCCCGCCAACGGCCTTTTGCCTAACCCGATAGCCCTGCAACAGCAAAGCAAGGTGGCCAAGGGCGTGGTGACAGACAGCAACGGCGAACCACTTATCGGCGTAAGCGTTACCGAAAAGGGCACAAACAACGCCTATGTAACCAACGTCAACGGCGAGTTCGAATTGCGCCTATCCTCTGCCAACGCCCAAGTCGTGGTGTCGTATGTGGGTTTCCTGCCCCAAACGCTTAGGGCTACAACCAACATGCACATCGTGCTGAAAGAAGACAGCAAGGCACTTAACGAAGTGGTGGTTGTGGGGTATGGCGCACAAAAGAAAGCTAACCTTACGGGGGCGGTAACGAGCGTCGACGTTAACAAAAACCTTTCGAGCCGACCCATTTCCGACATCGGCCGCGGCCTGCAAGGCGTTGTGCCCGGCATGAACATCCGCGTACCCACTGGCGAGGTGGGTTCGGACCCACTTATCAAGATACGCGGACAGATTGGCTCCATCGAAGGCAGCAATGCGCCGCTCATCTTGCTCGACAATGTGGAGATACCCAGCATACAAGTGGTTAACCCCAACGATGTAGAAAGCATATCGGTGCTTAAAGATGCGGCCTCGGCCTCTATCTATGGAGCAAAGGCTGCCTTTGGTGTTGTGCTCATCACCACGAAGAACGGCGCCAAGAGCAACCGCTTAGAGGTGAACTACTCTAACAACTTCTCGTTCCAAAGCACCGCAAGGAAATTGGAGATGGGCGGCATCGACGGCTTGCAATATACGCTCGACGCACAAATAAACCGCGGCGCGCCCCTGCCTGCCGGCGGTATGTGGCGCGTAAGTCCTGAAAGCATCAAGCGCATGCGCGAATGGCAAGAGAAATACGGAGGTAGTGTTAAGTGGAACGACCCCGTGCTTTATGGGCGCGACTGGGAAGTGATTGGCGGAGAGAAATACGGCTACCGCCTTTACGATGGCGTAAAAGCGATGGTGCGCGACTGGGCACCAACGATGACGCACAACCTGTCGGTGAACGGCAAGTCGGGCAACACCTCTTATAACATTGGGCTGGGTTACTTCACCCAGGATGGTATGTCGCGCACGGCAAAGAAAGACGACTTCCGCCGCTACAATGCAACGCTGTCGCTGCAATCGGAGATTAACCAGTGGGTTACGGTGCGCATGAGCTCGCTTTATTCCGACCGTAACAAGCGTTATCCCGGCGTTGGAACCACATCTGCCGACCCCTGGCTCTACCTTTACCGTTGGAGCCCGCAGTTCCCCATCGGCGTAACCAGCAATGGCAGTCCGCTACACGAACCCTCTTACGAACTGGGTGCGGCCAACACCGACAACATACAGAACAAGTATTTCAACATCAACCTCGGCGTAACCGTAAACATCACCAAGAATTGGGACTTTAAGCTGGACTACACTTACGACCACAACGCACAGGAAACGAACGAGTCGGCCATTCAATACCGCGCAGGGCAAGTGTGGTACAACCCCGTTCAGTGGCTTGAAAACGGTTATCCCGTGTACGTAGACGAAAACGGAAACCGCACAGACACGGGCGGAAAACCTGCATATCGTTTTCCCGTTGCAGACTATTACTCGAATGTAGCATCGAGCTATGTGCAACAGTCCAGCAGGGCAACAGACAACAACACCATCAACGCCTACACCACGTACAACCTAAGGCTGGGTGCAGAGAAAGAACACGCCTTTAAATTCATGGCCGGTATGAACCAAGTAACCAGCAAATGGACTTCACACGAAACCCTGCGCAACGGGCTTATCGACCAAACCAACCCGCAGTTCCACTTGGCAGGAGGCACCTATGACGGCGACGGAAACCGCAATTGGGAGGCACAACTGGGTTTCTTCGGCCGCCTGAACTATGCCTACGCCGACCGTTATCTGCTAGAAGCCAACGTAAGGCGCGACGGTTCGTCGAAGTTCCCCAAGCATCTGCGCTGGCAAACCTTCCCCTCGTTCTCGGCAGGATGGGTGTTTACCAACGAACCTTTGGCCCAACCCATCATCAAGGTGCTTAGCTTTGGTAAGTTCAGGGCATCGTGGGGTAGCATCGGCGACCAGTCTGTGGCCAACACGCTCTATCGGGCCGTGATGGAAAGTGGTTCTAGCACGTGGCTCGACGGCAACAACAAGCGCGTGCCGCTGTTCGGAACGCCCGCCTTAATAGACAGGAACATCACCTGGCAACGCATCGAAACGCTTGACCTTGGTGTAGACCTGCGTTTCCTCGACAATAAGATTGGCGTAACGTTCGATTGGTTTAAGCGCGACACCAAAAACATGATTGTACCCGGCGACGACCTGCCCGTAACCCTCGGAACATCTTCGCCAAAGGGAAACTTCGGACATTTGCAAACCAAAGGTTGGGAAGTTTCTGTAGACTTCAATCACCGTTTCGCCAACGGACTGGGCGTTAATGCCAACTTCACACTTGCAGATGCCATCACGACGGTTGTTCAAGGCGCCGACTATCAAAAGCCGTGGGAACTGCGAAGTGTTTACGACCAATACTCCACAGGCCGCCGCTATGGCGACATCTATGGCCTTGTAACCGACAGGCTCTTCCAAAAGGACGACTTTGAATACGATGCCGACGGCAAGAACATCGTCCGCACAAACGTTATATATAAAGGTACGTTGCGCTCTACCAACAAGCAGACGGCTCGCCACCCCGTTTACCAAGTGCAATATGAAGACGGCGACAAGCTGGTTTTTGCACCGGGCGACGTGAAATTCAAAGACCTTGACGGCGACGGATACATCTCTGGAGGTGCAGGAACCAACGGCGACCACGGCGATTTGGCCGTGATAGGCAACTCTACGCCGCGTTACGAGTATAGTTTCCGCATCGGCGTAGACTATAAGGGCTTTGATTTCTCCATCTTCTGCCAGGGAATTGGCAAGCGTAAGATATGGGGAGAAGGTCAGTTGGCCATCCCCGGATTTAATGCCAAGGAAGGAGCAATCCCCAAGACCTTCGCTACCGACTACTGGAGAGAGGACAGAACAGACGCCTTCTATCCGCGGGCATGGAATCTAGGCAACAATAGCACGGGGTTCAGCATGCAGCGTCAGAGCAAGTACTTGCTCAACATGGCCTACCTCCGCGTGAAGAACATCAACTTTGGATATTCGTTCCAACAGAATTGGATAAGCAAAGTGGGCCTAACAAGGGCAAGGCTCTATCTCTCGTTGGAGAACTTCTTCACCTTCGACAACCTGCGCGGACTGCCCATCGACCCCGAAGCCATCTCCGGTTACTCGATGTTCACCTCTAAACAAAACTATAACAACGGACGAACAGGTACGGGAACACCCGTGTTCAAGTCGCTTTCGTTTGGCGCACAGCTCACATTCTAAAAAGCAATCCCTATGAAACTAAAAATATTTTCATTTATCGCCGTTTGCACTTTGGTTTGCTCAGCGTGCAACGACGTCTTAGACCGACCCTCGCTTACCTCGGCCGAAGACCCCGAATATTGGGTTAGCGAGAACAACGTGAGGCTCTATGCCAACGCCTTTTATCCCAATTTCTTCCCCGGATATGGGGTGGGGTATGGGGTTACGGCATACACCCCGAACAACAACTACAACTTTAACGACGACGTGGTGCTGAAAGGAACACAGCCGCAGTTTTCGAAAGCGGTGCCCAGTTCGAAGGGCAGCACTACGCTGTCGCTCGGTTGGGAAAGTCAATTTACTGGGCCAACATGGAACTTTGCATGGGTGAGGAAAGCCAATGTGATGAAAGACCGCATCACGCAACTGATGGCCGACAAGCTCACCGACGAGCAATATCGCCACTGGTTGGGCATCGCACGATTCTTCCACGCATTGGAATATGCCCGCTTGGTGAACGTGTTCGGCGACGTGCCGTACTATAACCACGAGATACATCGCGACGAACTGAACGAAATTTACAAAGACCGCACCCCACGCAACGAGGTGATGGACTCGGTATTCTCCGATTTCAGGTACGCCATGCAGAACGTTCGCCTGAACGATGGCGCACAAAATGTAAACCGTTACGTGGTGGCCGCCTTCGTGTCTAGGTGGGCTTTGTTCGAAGGTAGCTGGCAAAAATACCACTATCAAGACAACGAACGCGCCAAAGCTTGTTTCAAACTGGCCACAGAGGCGGCACAGATGATTATAGACAGCGGCAAATATGGCATTGCTACCGACTTCCGTTCGCTCTTCGGCTCCACGAACCTGAGCGACTCGAAAGACTGCATCCTCTATCGCAAATACGATGCCGAACAAGGTGTTACGCACTGCGTGGCATCCTATTGCCTGCCCAGCAACCCCACCGACCTTGGCCCCAACCTCGACCTGATCAAGGCGTTTATCTGCAACGACGGTAAGGATTGGAACTCCACCACAATGGCGGCTGCTAAGGACTTCACGCTCGACAGCCTCATCAAGACCCGCGACCCGCGTTTCGAAGCCACCTTCTATTACAAGCCAACGGAGAATGCCAAAAGCTGCGGACTATATGTTACGAAGTTCATTCCACGTTCGGCCTTGTCTTACCTCAACATCGAAGGAGGTACGCCTGCACCCGAATTCCAGGGCGACAAGAACGTTACGGGCTATCCCGTTATGCGTTACGCCGAAGTGCTGCTTAACTGGATTGAGGCAAAAGCCGAGCTAGCCACGCTGGGCGAGGCGGCTGTTACACAGGCCGACATCGACATCTCCGTCAACGCCATTCGCAAAAGGCCGCTCGATGCAGAAGCGATGCAACGCCACGTAAAACAAACGGCAGCCATGAAACTCGACCAACTGAATAACGACCCCAAGCGAGATGCCGATGTGCCGCAGCTGCTTTGGGAGATAAGGCGCGAAAGGCGTATGGAGCTTGCTTTCGAGTTCTCGCGCATTATCGACTTGCGCCGATGGAAAAAGCTGAACTACATGGATACCGATGCCAACCCCGACTTGCTTCTTGGCGCATGGGTGAACTTCCCAACAGAACTGCCCGGCGTGCTAAACGAAAAGACTGTGGGGGCCTATCGTGTACAAAATGCGGCAGGCAAGCTTGTTACTTACAATGGCAAGAACGCCAATCAGATGAAGGGTTTCTTCTATCCCAAGGAGACAATTGGCAGACTTCCTTTCCTTAACCTGCCCAACGTGAACCCTTATCTCTCGCCCATCGGCTACAACGACATTCAGAAATACGCCGAACGAGGCTATCATCTCTCACAAACAAAGGGCTGGCCCGAAGGATATTAATTTAGTTGACGAGGGGAAGAGGGAATGAGGTTGACGAGTTGACAAGTTGACGAGATAACGAGAAAACAAGGTTGCAAGGCTACAAGTAGAAAAGGTTGCAAGTAAAAAAGGATTATAGTTACGCTGCTCACAAGCATTTAACTTAACTCCTTTACTACTTACTCCTTTACTACTAACCAAAAGCATTTGGCTTAACTCCTTAACTCCTTTAAAAATCCCCCTCAACAAACAACAAACTTTAAACAAAAGAAGGCATGTACAAGATAAAAAACATAGGTCTGGCAGCCATTGCCATGATGATGGCGACGGCATTTGTTTCGTGTGGCGACAACTATCCCGACAGCATGGACGCGCCCTACGACACCGACTTGCTCGGCATTAAAATAATGAACGCGGGCGAAAAGGGCGACCAAGTGGTGGAAGGAAGAATTGACGAAGATAAGAAAGAAGTGAACTTCCCCAAGCTAGACACACTAACCAACTTCGCCGCACTGCGACTGGAGGCAAAACTCTCTGACGGCGCACAACTCGACAAAACCGAGATAGACTGCAAGATGACACCCGACGACGAGCAAAAGAAACTCACCATACGCGTGCTTAACCACAACAGGTACAAAGACTACTTCATGTTTGTGCGCAAACGCATTCCGCCCATAGGTGCCGACTTTAAGGATGCTAAGGTGTATAGTTTCGCAGGCGACAATCGTTACGAAGACTTTAAAACATTAAGTACACGCTGTGCCGACTTTGATGGGCAACATGTATTGGTGGTAACACGTTCGGACAACAAGCCACACTTGCTGAAAGTAGACGACCTCAAAGCGGGTAACATCAACCGCATACCGCTTGACCTCACCGACGTATCGGGCGGAACGTTCCCCTACAACATGGGCGCATTGGCCAACGGACACATCTATATGGCAACACTTGCAGGCGGAAAGCCCTCGCCCTTGAAGATTTATTATTGGGAAACGCCCACATCGAAACCCGAAGTGATATTCAGTTCCACTGTGCAAGACATACCCGAATCGGGCAAACGTTATGGCGATAACATGTCGCTCAACA
>ERZ772957.927-NODE-927-length-20807-cov-4.680754_pt1 | contig 20807 bp, 20 predicted proteins | sample MGYA00580682_ERZ772957 | MGnify/ENA primary metagenome ERZ772957 (study PRJEB29015, sample SAMEA2737921) | human oral metagenome | biome: human oral; feature: human-associated habitat; material: dental | place: China | collected 2025 ...
CCCAAAGTTTTTAGGAAAAATGACCAAAAGAATATGTAAGGGATGGAGTATAATATAAAAATGAGGCTATGTTTATAATAGTCATCACTTATGTTGAGGTAAAAGCATGAAAAAGGAAAATATAGTAAAGAAACTTTTAGCAAATATTCAAAACGAGACTTCACAGAGTCTTTTTACTGATAAAGAAGTTGAGAGCTTACTGAAAGAAAAAGAAAAAAAGTATCCTAGATTCAAGCTTAGTCTTTCTGCTAAAGAGATTGAAGACATGAAAGATGAAGGAATCTTAAATGATGAATATAAAATATCCCCTGAAATATTTGATGATAAAACACGTAAGAAACCGTTGACACCGTTAGAAAAACTTTTGCTCAGTGTAATATGGAAAAACGGTGATTACGGAAAAGAAAAATGCATTATTGACGGTATTAATGCTCAAGAAAGTTCTGCGCCAAAAGACATTCCTACTCCTTTTGTATTTTGGAATTTCGGCAGATATATTGCTGATAAAACAATGCCCATCGTTGATCAGCATACAGCCAGAGCATATAGAAAAATCATATATGATAAAATCGAGGAAAACGACAAAAAAGACGCTTACGCTAACAATAATGAAACAGAGTATGAAAACTATCTTAAATGGTTTGAACAAATAATAAACGGCGGCGATTTTAAAGAACTTCCCAAAGAAGATGCTGCATATTATTTTGATTCGATTCTTTTTGAATACGGAAAAAAACTCAAAAAAGATATTAAAAAGAAGTCGAAAATGAGTTGCAAAAAATGCGGAAAGGATATTCCTAAATCTTCAAAATTCTGTCGAGAATGCGGTTCACCAATCGTCGCGGCTGATAGCATAGAAAAATCCTCTACTTAAGTATTTTTGCTTGTTCAGAGAGGCAACGAAACATAAGTCTTCCGGATTGCCGTGGAAATGTCTTTATTTAAAATCAGTAAAAAATCCGGAATATGGTAAAAATTCCTTTTAGGAATTACATTTTGCACGAAGGTTTCAGCGTTTACGTGCGGTTCAATACGCCTTTTGGCAAAGACTTTTAGCTCCGGAACGTAAATCGGGAATAGCGTAAACTTTTTTAAATATCAGTTACGGCTTTTATATTTTTTTAAGTATTTTTAGCCAGCACGGATCCAACTGAACCGTGTTTGTGTTTTCGACAAAGCCTCCGTTCAGAACGTCTTCCCATTTTCCGTCAAGATTTCTGTTCAGTTTCAAAGAGAACGGCTCTGTGTCTCCGTTCACGCATACCGCATATTTTTCGCCGAAAAACTCCCTTTGGAACGCAAACGCCTTGTTTTGGACGGCAAGTTCCGTGTAGTTTCCCTTTTTGAGGGCGGAACTGTTTTGCCTGATTTCAGAAAATTTTTTTATCGAATTGAAAAGGGCGTCTTTATCACACGATGGATTTGCGAAGTCGGGAATCCGATTGAACGGCGGAAGGGAAGGTCTTAATTCCCTGTCGCATGAACCGTTTCTTTTTCCTTTTATGCCGTATTCGCTTCCGTAATATATGGAAGGAATGCCCGGCATCGTAAAAAGAAGTCCGTACAGCGGAAAAAGGTATTCGTCCCTTGAGACGGCAGAAGCTATGCGGGTAACGTCGTGGTTGTCAAGAAAGTTGTAAAGCAGGTGTTCTTTGTAGATTCCGTAGTCGCCGTTCTGCCTGCTAAGAGCATACGCTATCTCGAACATATTTTGGCTGTTGAAACTTGACCATAGACCTTTGTATGCCTCGTAGTTCGTTACGGAATCAAGATTTCCGTTTTTAAGCCAGTTGTTGTAGTCGCCATGCACGACTTCCCCCATGAGCCAAAAATCATTTTTGATTTGTTTTGTCATTGAAGAAAGTTCCCTCAAAAATCCAAGGCTTATCACGTCGGCGGCGTCAAGTCTTAGTCCGTCCACATTAAATTCTTCTATCCAGAATTTTACCGCGCCAAAAAGATGTTCTTTCACTTCAGGATTTTCTACGTTCAGTTTTACAAGATCCTTGCAGCCTGCCCAGCCTTCGTAGTCGAACGGATCTCCAAGATTGCTTCTTCCGTCAAAGTTCATATTTGAATACCACGAACAGAACCTTGAATTCCGTGCGTTCTCTTTCAAATCCTTGAACGCAAAAAAATCCCGTCCCGTATGGTTGAATACAGCATCCAAAACCAGCTTGAATCCCATCTGGTGAGCCTTGATGGAAAAGTTTTTAAAGCTTTCGTTATCCCCGAGCCTTCTGTCAACGTGGTAATAATCCACCGTGTCGTAGCCGTGCGCCGTGCTTTCAAAAAGAGGGCCTATGTAAAGGGCGTTTACTCCAAGTTCCTTTAGACGCGGAAGTTCATTTTCAAATGTTTCAAAAAAAGAACCTTTCGGGGACGAAAAGTCGTTTCTTTCGGGAGCGCCTGAAAGTCCAAGCGGATAAACATGATAAAAAATGCAGTCAGAGAAAGACGAATCCATAATATCTCCTAAAAAGTTTTACGTGTGCTTAAGCGCATACGTAAAATAATAAAATTTGTAACGAGCCGTGCATATTAACGGCTCGCTTTTAAAAGAACAGCGAAAAACCGTTCCCTAAAATGCAGCAGAAAGAAAATTGCAATTTTCTACTGCTGCATTTGTGCACAAAAGCGCATATGTAAATCAGCGAGTTTTTTCTGTAAACTCGCAGTGTTTTTCAGATGCAAATATGTTGCGTCTGAAAATAAACCGTTCCTAAAAATTCAACAATTGCAGATTGTATTTACAGCTACAGATTGATGAATTAGCGCCGTTTATTGCAGCTTTATATACCGAACGGTAATGTGTATTTATCATATACCGGACGGTATTGTGTGTCAATAATGCGAGGTGATTTTTATAGGCATTGTACTATTTTTTTGCTTTGGGTAATATGAAAAATAAAATCTCCGCTTTTTAAAGGCGGTTTTGGAGGTCAAAATGAAAACTCGATTGTCGTGTATTTTTGTTTCCGTGCTGATTCTTTTTTTCGTATCTTCATGCTCTAAGCGTGCGGCTCTTGTCGGACAGAATTACGAAGATAAAGCGATGCTTAGAATGTATTCTGAATCGGCGGCTTCGGATGCGTCATTCGGTGAGATGATAAAAGCGGCGGTAAACTCTGCGGTTCAGATAACGGAAAAAAAACTTATAAAAACCGGAAACGTAAGCCTTGAGGTTACAAATCTTGTAGAGTCCATATCGAAGGTTGAGGCGTGGGCGGAAAGTTTTTCAGGCTATATTGCAAGTTCTTCCAGTTCAGAGAGGAATGCATGGTTTTCAGTAAGAGTTCCGTCAACGGATTTTGAGAAGGCTATGAATTCTACGGGCGAGCTTGGAAAGATTTTAAGCCACGGGATGAACAGTGAAGACGTAAGCGAACAATATTACGACCTTGAAAGCCGCATTCAGAACAAAAAGGTAATGAAACAAAAACTTGAGAACTATCTGAAAAGTGCAAGGGACATAAAAGACCTTCTGCAAATAGAAAAGGAACTCAATTCCGTGATAAGCGAGATTGACAGCATGGAAGGAAGACTTAAACGCCTTTCAAATCAGGTGGATTATTCTACAATATCCGTATCGATTGCGCTTCCGTCTAACCATACGGATACAGGTTTTATATTTCCGAATATAGGCGAAGGCTTTTCCGCTTTTATTTCGACATTCCTGAACTTTATAATGGGTTTTGTAAAGGTATTTTTCCTGATTGTGCTTTGCGGAATACCTGTTCTTGCCGCACTTTCGTTCTTCTATTGGATTTTGTTCGGCAATGTGGGGCTTGTTATTCGTCTCTTTGATTTGTTAAAGAAAAAGAAATAATTTTTGTGCGGGTCTAATCCTTAAAAAGGATAAGATCCTGCACTTTCATTGTGAGCGATTGGCTTATTGTAGTCTTTCGCTCCGATTCGCTCATAAGGACTATTTCAAAGCCTTGCCGAACCGCAGGGTATCCTTCCGCCTTTGCTTCAACAGTAAACGAGAACTTTTTTGTTTCGTTCAGATTTGCCGAAGTAATCTCCTTAGGCCAGAACGAAAAGGAACCTTTTGTCGACGAGAACGTGCCTGCAGGATTCTGCCACGAAAAATCGTGCATAGCAACAATTCCGTTTTGGTCAAGAAGCGAGATTTCAGCTCCAATTACAGGCTCGAATGTAGTTCCGTAGTATACGGCTCCGCTTATCACGGGAAAATTGAACACGGGAGAATCGTTCTTCCGTTCCGAATCGGAAGAGGCGGTCTTTACCGAAGTTTTGTGGTAAGGCCTTTGCACTGACGCTATTACACGGATTGCTTCCATCGAAAGGGCTGTAACGTCCGCATTAAGCTGTGAGCTTTCAAGAAACTGGGCGGCATATACCGCACCTCTTCCTGACACTACGTAACGGGGAGTAAGTCTATTCAGAACATAACTTATGGCATCAAGGCGGCAGTTTTCGCAGTCGCACGGAACCCAAGGTGTCTTTGCTTCCATAAGGTGCTGATAAAGACCATTGACGTTTTTTTCAACGTACTCTTCCATTACATTGTGTACATTCATAAGCAAAACCGCAATAATGCGGCCTCCGTCATAAGTGAATAGTGATTGCTCTAATTATAACACACTTTGGACATTTGCAGAAAGGATTTTTTATTATTTGATAAGTATTGCAGAATCCCGAATGCCGATAAGACGGTTTTTGACATATTACGATGTCTTTGTTGACAACATAAATGCAATGTGGTAAATGAGTTTTATGAACGAATCTAATCAGGAAAAAAGACTTTCATTTCTTTTGGAAGCGTTTAAGGCGGAACGCGATGAATACAAAGACATTTGCATATCCGGCGATATTGAAGAAAAGCGCAGAATCTTACGTTCGTTTATGAACGTCAGGCTTCCGCTTCCTATGTCTAAAAAGATTTTGAAAATCCAGGACGAATACCTTTTATGCCGCGCAAATGAAAAAGGCATTGTAAGCCTTTCCGACATTCCTGTTACAAACGGCATTATTTCAATCTGGCAGGGGGATATAACTCGGCTTTGTGTAGATGCGATTGTAAATGCGGCAAACTCACAAATGCTCGGATGCTTTGTTCCGATGCACGGTTGCATAGACAACGTAATTCACAGTTTTTCGGGGGTTCAGTTAAGGGCGGAATGCAATTGTAAGATGAACGAAATGCGCGCTCTGTATGGAAACGATTATGAACAGCCTACGGGAGTTCCAATGCTTACGGACGCATACAATCTTCCTTCCAAAAAAGTGATTCATGTGGTAGGCCCTATTGTTCGTTCAGCTCTTACGCCTAAAATCGAAAAGGAACTTTCAGACTGCTATATTAATACTCTTAACTTGTGCGCAAAAAACAATCTGAAAAGCATAGCATTCTGCTGCATTTCAACGGGTGTTTTTTGTTTTCCGCCAAGGCGGGCGGCAGAAATTGCCGTAAAATCTGTTACGGAATGGATAAAAGAACACGAGGGCGCTATGGAAAGAGTTATATTCAATGTCTTTAAGGACGAGGACAAAAAACATTATGAAGACATTATTCGGTAAAAAATCTGACGGCTATATTGAAAGCATAGAAAGGGGACTTGAAGCTGTAAGGGCTTTAAGCGGAGAAATCTCTTTTGGAAGCGGAAGCATGGACGAACGAATTGCGCGTCTTAAGCACGAAATTGAAACTTCGGATGCAATTCTTATAGGAGCGGGGGCGGGGCTTTCAACTTCCGCAGGGCTTACATACAGCGGAGAACGCTTTATGCGCTGCTTTTTTGATTTTGCAGAGGAATATGGAATAAACGATATGTATTCGGGAGGGTTTTATCCGTTCCCCGACGAAAATACACGCTGGGCATGGTGGGCAAGGCATATCTATTTTAACCGCTATATCGAGCCGCCCAAACCTGTGTACAAGTCTCTTCTTAGGCTTTTTAGCGGAAAGGACTATTTTGTGCTTACCACGAACGTAGACCATCAGTTTCAAAGAGCAGGATTTGATAAAAAGCGGCTTTTTTATACACAAGGGGACTACGGACTTTTTCAGAGCGTGAATGCGGATATAAAAAAGACATATGACAATTCCGAATGGGTAATGAAGGCTATGGAAGCCCAGGGATTTGTAAAAGATGAGAACGGCATTTTTACAGTTCCGGAGAGCGGAAGAATCAGCATGAAAATCCCTTCGGCTCTTATTCCCAAATGCCCCGACGACGGCTCGAGCTTTACGATGAACCTTCGTTCGGACGATACCTTTGTTGAAGACGAAGGCTGGCACAACGCTTCGCGCGCATACCGCGATTTTACTGAACGAGTGAAAAATCTTCATGTGCTTTATCTTGAGCTTGGAGTGGGGGCGAACACGCCGATAATCATAAAGTACCCGTTCTGGAAAATGACGCTTGATAACGAGCGGGCGGTTTTTGCGTCGGTAAACAAGGGAGAGGCGTTTTGCCCGAAGGAAATAGAAGAGCGGAGTATCTGCATTGACGGAGACATACAGGGGGTACTGTAGGGGGAGGGAGGACGGACGGGCATATTAAGGCTTCGTTCTTCGGATTGTTGCTCCTATGGTCGTCTCAAGAATTGGGCGACGCCCAATTCTTGCAAGGTGGTGGACGGAGAATAAAAGGGTGAAAGACCCGTTTATCCGCCACCCGTCTGCCCCAAGTTTGCCGTCGGCAAACTTGAAGCACAAGAATGCACGTTCTTGTTTCCGGGTTCTTAAGGGCGGAGCTCCTAAGCGATTTTTTTGGAAGATGAGTAGGGTTATAGGGAAGGAGGAAACTTTTATCCTAAAAAGTTTCCTCCTTCCCCTAAAAAGCGGCTTTCCAAAGTAGTCTCCTCTTTGTTCAGCTGCGCCCTTTGACATATCGAGTTGTAAAATATGCTCCTTTGTTATAGATTCTTTTGTGCCATGGGAAAATACAATTCTATAGTCGTCTTGGGGCCTACAGCCGTCGGAAAAACCGCTATCGGCGTGGGGCTTTCGCGTAAGTTCGGCGGAGAAATAATTTCCGCCGATTCAAGGCAAACTTATCGGGGGCTTGACATAGGTTCTGGTAAGGACATGGCTGAATATTCTTCGCAGGGTGGCATTGTTCCCTGCCACATGATAGATATCGCGGATTTGAGCGAGGAATACAACGTCTTTCACTATCAGCAGGATTTTTACAAAGTCTTTGACGATGTTGTGGGGCGCAAAAAACTTCCTGTGATTGTGGGCGGAACAGGGCTTTATCTTGATGCCGTGATAAGGAATTATGACCTTGTAGACGTTCCGGAGGATGCGGAACTGCGAAAATCTTTTGAGAAAAAAAGTCTAAGCGAACTTGTGGCCCTCTATCTTGAGTTGAAGCCCGACCTTCACACAAAAAACGACCTTTTGGAACGGGAGAGGGTAGTCCGGGGCATAGAGATTTTCTACGGAACGCACGGAAAAAAGGCTTTAGAATTGAAAAAATCCATGTATCCGCGTCCTGATATTCGTCCGCTGATTATTGGAACTACGTTCAGCCGTGACAAAATATGGGAGAATATATACAAGCGTCTTCAAGAAAGATTGGACGAAGGGATGTTGGATGAGGTTCAGCGTTTGCACGATGACGGCGCAAGTTGGTCTCGTCTTGAAAAACTTGGTCTTGAATATCGCTATTGTTCTTTTTTTCTTCAAGGAAAATACGAAACGCTGGAAGCAATGAAAGAAGAACTTTTTATCGCAATAAGAAAGTTTGCTAAACGCCAAGAAACTTGGTTCCGATTCATGGAAAAAAACGGTGTCAAGATAAACTGGCTTCCCGCCGTGCAGGACAGGCAGCAGAGGCTTTCTGCCGCCATCGCACTTGCGGAAAAATATTTTTAAGCGTTTACCGCAATTTTTACAGGCTTTTCGATTTCTGTAAGATATCCTGTCCTTATGCAGCTTTCAAAAAGTTCTTTGCTTAAAAAATCTGTGGTCACATCTTCGTAACCGTCCATGTCACGTACAATCTTTATGACGTAGCCGTCATCGGTTTCCTTGAGTATTGTCATGTAGTCGTTTTTGTTACCTAAACTTCTAAGTGAATAGCTTTTCATGGTTTCCCCCTGGTTATTTGTTACAATAAAATTGAACTACATTTTTATATTCGGTAAAATCAAAAAGAATGTTAGAAGATTTTTCTGAAAATAATGTTTTATTTTTTTACAAGGAAAAATTTCCGTTCGGTTTTCCGATATGCGACAGTCATCTTCATTTGGTTCAGTGCTTGCAGTTTGAGGACATCACGGATTTTTCAAGCGGGGATTTTTCGTCGTCGGGATTCACTCAGGATAATTATTTTTGCGCAACCTGCGTTCATTCAAAGGAAGAATGGCAGGAACTTGAAAAACTTAATCTTCCGTACGGAAGTGCGGCAAGGGCGTTCGGTATTCATCCGCAAAATCCTGAAATCGAACTTTTGGATTTTATGGAAAAACTTGTCTCATCAAAAAAAATAGATGCCGTGGGCGAAATCGGGTTTGACTTATTTGAGAAAAAATATGCTGAAAATCTTGAACTTCAGGAAAAAGCGTTTGCCCTATCGCTTGAAATTGCGATTGGTTACGATATGCCTGTGGTGATTCATGAAAGGAAGGCTTTGCATCTTGTTTACAAATATGCCGAGCGTCTGAAAAAACTTCCGTCCGTGCTTTTCCACAGTTTTCCGCTCGGTCTGTACGAAGCAAAAAGCCTTCTTTCCAAGGGAATCAATGCGTACTTTTCTTTTGGAAAGCAGATTCTGAACGGGAACAAAAAGGCAATCGAATGTGTAAAATTTCTTCCGATTTCGAACCTTCTTCTTGAAACCGACGCTCCTTTCCAGAGTCTGCGAGGCGAAAATTTCACGGGTTTCAAGGAAATTCTTCGTGTCTACGAGGCAAGCCTTGCGTTGCGCAATGAAAAAGATTTCGAATCCTTTTTTCGGACGCTTAAAAATAATTTTATGGATATGTACAAAATGCGGAAATGAAAGTTTATTAAAAAGAAAAGATTCGCTATATTTAATCGTATGAGTAGAATTCGACTTCCAATGTTCATAGTTTTGGGCGCAAGCGTCCTGTTTTCACTGTTACAGTTCAGTTTCCATGCCGACATAAGTCTTCTTGCTTTTCCTTTGAGCCTTGCGATGACTTTTTTTTCGGTGTGGTTTCTTTTTATAAAACTCTACGGCAAAAAGGAATTCAAGGCTGTCCTTCCGACGCAGAAAATGCTTCAATATTTACCGTATGTGTTTCTTGCATCCTTTGTTCTGCGTAGGGCTGGGAAAAACGGAACTTCTTATTGGTACGATGTGGTGACGGTCGTTTTGTGGGCAGTGGTGCTTGCATGCAGGTATCTTATTCTCCATTTTCTGAACGAAAAGAGGGCGTATCTTCTTGAGCCAAGCTGGAAAAACGAAAAAAAAGGTAAATCTCTTTTGGTAAAGCCCGCCGGATTTAAACGTGTACTCTTTGAGCTTGCCGACTGGATTGATGCGGTGGTTCAGGCGGTTTTCATGGTGCTTATATTCCAGATATTCGTGCTTCAGCTTTATGTGATTCCGTCCGAATCGATGGTACCTTCATTTCTTATCGGAGACAGGGTTATAGTGTTCAAGACCCCAAGCGGACCTAAAATGCCGTTGAGTGATGTCGGGTTTCCGTGCCTGAAATCCTATAGACGGGGCGATGTTGTGGTTTTCAGAAATCCGCATTACAGCATGGACAGAAAGTCCGAGATTCGTACGGTTGTAAGCCAAATTGTGTATATGCTTACATTCAGCACCGTGAATCTGAACGTTGACGAAAACGGAGAGCCTAAGGCAGATCCGCTTGTAAAGCGAGTTACGGGGCTTCCCGGAGAACAGCTTGTAATGCAGGACGGAACGCTATATTCTCGCACGAAAAAAAGCGACAACTTTGAGCCTGTCGAATTGGACAAAAAATATGCCGCCTGGAATCTGAACGTTGTCCATCCTTCCATAAGAAAGGGAATTGAAACTATTCCTCTTTCAAAGGAGCAGTATGCGGCAATGCTTGACCTTGAAAAAGTGCGCCGAGAACTTGACATTGATTCCGTTGCGTTTGAATGCTCGTCCATTTCAAAGAGATTTTCCGAAATTGCCGCTCGCCAAAAAAAAGAAGGCGATTTTTCAGAACCTTCGCTTTTGATTTACGATGTTTTTTCGAACAGTTTTGAAAGGACGATGATGTTGCTTAAAACAAAGGGCGGCTCGGAATGGTTTTCGATGTTTATGACCGACTGGATTTCAGGAAAATCCGCCGCAGAGTCTGATTTTTCGAACGACATGTACAAAGAGGCGAATTTCCGCCTGAATCTTATGGCAAAACTTTCCGCCGGAAGAATCTATCTTAGGACGGCGGAACTTTTATTAAAATCCGGAAGTTCCTCAGGGCTTTCGGAAGACGCACTTCTTCTAAAATATTTTGAGGATGCGGAAAAGATACATTTTTATTCGCTGATTTCGGATCAGCGGAATATGCCCGTGTTCCCTGAAAATGCGGAGGACGGAACCCCACGATATATAAAGGACGGCTCGTATTTTATGATGGGAGACAACCGTTTCAATTCCCTTGATATGAGACATTCCTACGAAAAACGCCTCGTTCCGCTTTCGGATTATGACAGGTATTCCGTTCAGTACCGCTCAAACATGGCTCCGCAGGCTGTATCAAAAAGATATATTCTGGGGCTTGCCCTTTACAGATTTTGGCCTTTGACAAGACGAGGAGTTGTTCGCACTCGGTAAGGGGACGGACATATTAAAGGTGTCGTTCATCGGATTGTCGGTCGTATGTCCGTCTCAAGAATCGGACAAGTCCGATTCTTGCTGGATGAGGCTTGTACAAGTTTTACTGATAAGTAAAACTTGGGGCGGCGGCAGAAGAATAGAAGCTTGTAAAACTCGTTCTTACCGCCGCCCGACTTGAACGGGTGCATAAGCCCGACTTGAACGGGTGCATAAGCCCGACTTGAACGGGTGTACTAGCCCCGCTCGTACGGGTGTGATAGTCCCACTCGAGCGGGTGGGGGGAGTGCCAGTCGGGCGAGTAGAGATGTGTCACTCGTTCGAAGGGAGACGTTCCCTCCGAACAGTGGACGATGCCTTCACTGAGCATGGAGGACGGACATATTAAGGCATCGTTCATCCTAATTGTCTCTCGTATGTCCGTCTCAAGAATTGTGCAAAGCCCAATTCTTGCAAGAAGGTGTACGGTAATATTAAGGCTTCGTTCATCCGATTCTTGCTGGATGAGTTATACCACAGTCTCTTGTAAGGGGAGTCGGGGTGTCCTCTCTGACTTCTCCCTAACTTATATTCTTTACTACCGATGGAAATATCTATATATTTATGTGGTGCGGTTCCGCATTCCTAACTGCGGAATCTGCGTAAAAGTAAAAGCATTCTAAGGACAAGTTATGATTGTTGATAAGATTTTAACCGCCATTTTCGGTTCCCAGAACGACAGGGATGTAAAAAAGCTTAAACCTCTTCTTGATAAGGTAAACGGAAAGGAAGATTGGGCAAAATCTCTTCCTGCCGAGGATTTTCCGAAGGAAACTGCAAAACTCAAGGAACGTCTTTCTAAGGGCGAAACCTTGGACGACATATTGCCCGAGGCGTTCGCGCTTGCAAGGGAAGCGGCAGCCAGAGTACTTGGAGAGCGCGCCTATGACGTTCAGATAATGGGTTCGCTTGTTCTTCATTCAGGACGAATTACGGAGATGAAAACGGGTGAAGGAAAGACGCTTATGTGTGTTCCTGCCGTATATCTGAACTCTCTAAGCGGAAAGGGCGTTCATGTTGTAACCGTGAACGATTACCTTGCAGAACGCGATGCCGACTGGATGCGCCCGGTATATTCTTATCTTGGGCAGACTGTGGGCTCTATTCTTTCAAACATGGACAATGATGCGCGAAGAAGAGCCTATCTTTGCGACATAACTTACGGAACGAACAATGAGCTTGGATTTGACTATCTTAGGGACAATATGCAGGTGGACTTGGAGCGTAAGGTTCAGCGGGGATTCAGTTTTTGCGTTGTTGACGAAATCGACTCCATATTGATAGACGAAGCTCGTACTCCGCTTATAATTTCCGGTCAGGGTGAGGACGACACGTACAAGTATCACGAGGTTGATAAATACGTGGGGGAGCTTTCCGAGGTGGAAAAAGACCCCAAAACGGGCGACTATCCGGATGAGGTGGAACTTGACCCTGAGGCAAGAAAGAACATAAAGGGAGACTATAAACTTGATGAAAAGTCAAAGCGGGTCTCGTTTACGGATGCGGGTATAAATCATATCGATGAGATTTTACATAAGCACAATCTTATTGCAGCGGGAACTAAGGTTGTGGACGAGGAAAACTTTGAGTTCGTTCATTATTTTACGCAGGCTGTAAGGGCTCACACTCTTTATCATCAGGATGTTGATTATCTTGTTCGAGACGGGCTTGTTCAGATTGTAGATGAGTTTACCGGCCGTGTGCTTGAAGGAAGGCGTTACGGCGACGGACTTCATCAGGCTATAGAGGCAAAGGAACATCTTCGAATAGCTCAGCGGAACAGAACTCTTGCGACAATCACGTTTCAGAATTTCTTCAGAATGTACGAAAAACTTTCGGGCATGACGGGAACAGCCGCTACGGAAGCTGTTGAGTTTAATAAAATCTACAAACTGGACGTTGTGGCAATTCCTACGAACAAGCCTATCGCAAGAAAAGACGAGAACGATGAAGTCTATCTGAATGAGCAGGACAAGTGGGAGGCAATAAGCAAGGAGATTCAGGAAGCGCACGCAAAAGGGCAGCCTGTCCTTGTGGGAACTGTTTCGGTGGAAAAATCGGAACTTCTTTCTTCAATCCTTACACGAAAAGGAATACGCCATGAAGTGCTGAACGCAAAAAATCATGCCCGAGAGGCTATGATAATCGCAGAGGCAGGAAGCCGGGGTGCTGTCACGATTGCGACTAATATGGCTGGTCGAGGAACTGATATAAAACTCGGCGGAAATCCTGAATTCAGGGCAAGAAAAAGGGCTGGAACTAATGCGACTGCCGAACAGTATGCCGAAGCGTACAGAATCGAAAAGGAAAAGTGGCTGAAGGACAACGAGGATGTCAAGAACGCAGGCGGACTTTATGTGATAGGTTCTGAACGTCATGAATCCCGCCGAATCGACAACCAGCTTAGAGGTCGTTCCGGCCGTCAAGGAGACCCCGGAAGATCCAAGTTCTTTATTTCAATGGACGACGACCTTATGCGTCTTTTTGGTGGCGAGAGGATGAAAAACCTGATGACAAGGATAGGAATGCAGCCGGGCGAACCTATAGATCATCCTTGGCTGAACAGGGGCATCGAGAAAGCGCAGGCAAAAGTCGAAGACAGGAACTTTGAGATAAGAAAACACCTCCTTGACTATGACGACGTTCTGAACGAGCAAAGAGGCGTAATCTACGAGCAGAGGGATAAAATCCTTGCCGACGAGGAACTTTCGGAAAGGGTTATGGGAAACGCAAAGGATGCCGTGGATGTTATGTTCTATGATTTTGCGAGGGCATCAAAAAGGCAGCAGGACGAGGCTAGGTCCGCCCTGAACGAAGAGATAAAAAACAATTTTGGGCTTTCACTTCCTGTGGAACGACTTTCCGAGGAATCTTTGCTTGCGGCTTTGCAGAACGACATCACGGAAAAAGAGACGCTGGTCGGAAAAGAGAACCTTAATATGTTCATCAGATACCAGTACGTTCAGGTAATCGATAAAAAATGGCTTGACCAGCTTGAGGCTCTTGAAGGGCTTAGGGAGGCGGTAAGCCTTCGTTCCTACGGCTCAAAAAATCCTTTGACCGAATACAAGCTGGACGGTTTTAGAATGTTCGACGAAATGCTGGAATCCATCCGCACTTCGGTTATGGCGCGCGTTTTCAAGGTGCGTATTCAGCTAAGCCCGGAGGCTCTTGAAGCGAGGCGGCTTGCGGCTGTGCGTGCGCAGAAAAATATGAGCGCCCAACATTCCGAAGCGCAAGAGGCGTTCGGAGAAACGCAGGCGCATCGCATGGCTAATTCTGCGATGAACGCTGACATGGCTCGCAGGAATGCGTCAAAAGGTGCTATGCAAAGACGAACCCAAGGAGAAAACATAACCGTAAGAAGGTCTTCTCCAAAGGTCGGACGAAACGACCCTTGTCCGTGCGGAAGCGGAAAAAAATACAAGAACTGTTGCGGACGAAATGGCTGATTTCATGAAAAATAAATCTTCCGCCAGAGGATTTTTTCTTTTTGCGGCTTTGCTTTTTTCTTCGATTTTTTTGTCATGTTCCGGATATTCAAAGATTCAGTCCGTTGCGGAAGAGGAACTTTTTTCCATGAGCTACGGCAATTTCGAGGAGCAGCTGAATCTTTTTGGAATAAACACCGTCGGCAACATGAAGACGGAACTTGCCATGCGGGACGGATTTTTTTATATCGTGAACGGCGAGGCTGGAAAAATCCTTTCTCTGAATTCCTACGGGGACTTGCTTTCTTTGTATTACAGTGAGGAATTCTATTCCAAAAAAAACTCCGGACTTCCCGAAAAATCCACCGAAGGCATCTGGAAAGCGGTTGAATATCCTTTTGACTACACGGGAAAAATCTCCGTGGACTCAAGAAAATATATGTACGTGGTGGGTTCCGTTCCGAAAGAACGGCACGAGCAGGACGAGGACGAACGCCTTCTTTTCAGTCAGGTTGTGCTTTGTTTTTCAAGCGACGGAACTGTCATCGACTATATAGGTCAGCAGGGACCGGGCGGAACTCCGTTTCCCACGATAAAAGGTTTGTACGCCACGGAAAACGATGAACTTGTCGTAGTCTGCACAACAAACGACGGTCTGAAAGTGTTCTGGTTCAACACAAACGGTTTTTTACGCTACGAGATTCCAATTCTTACCGGAAAAGTTCCCATGATTCCGGGGGATTTTGTAAACCGCACTGATATGTCCGTTACGGTGGAAAACGTAGTTCCCGACAGCTATTCAGAGCGGCTTTACGTAAAAATAGATTATTATCTTCCCTATATCGACGAGGAATCGAAAGTTCAGTCGGGATTCGACTATGTTCAGTCGGTTATTTATCCGCTTGACATCGAGACAGGGCTTTACGGAGAGGCGATAAATGTTCCTCCGTTCGAGGTTTCGGTTACGGAAGATTTCAGCAAGATTTCATATAGTCTGCCGTACGATTTTCTTGGAGTAACACGGAACAACTGGTTTTTCTTCATCGTTACCACGGAAGACGGTTTTTCGATAGAAATGATTCAGCCGGGAACGCAGAACGTCATAAAGCGGCAGTTCGATGTGGATCATAGCCGTATTCTGTATTATTCTTTTTCACTTTCAAAAGAAGGCATAATCTCCGCCTTGCTTGCGGACAGAGAAAAATCCAGGGTGGTCTGGTGGCGTACGGATTCCTTGGTCGATTCGATTCTAAGGCAATAGGTGATTTATGGATTTTAGAGGAGTTGACGAAGGCCATCCTGATGACGAAAAAGAAAGGGGATTTACGTTCTTCTACAACAGGGAAGAACGATTGAAAAAAGCTCCGCAAGGTGTAAGGGACTTCTACGCCGGAAAAATGGCTCCCAAAAAAGGACTTTTTAAGGTGCTTGTTTCGACCAAGGGAAACAGGTTCATGCTTATGTCGATAGCGGTTTTTGTCGCCTTTATATGGATTTTCAGTTTTCTTTCGGCTCGGAACATAAGCCGTTTTATCGGAACTGAATGTGAACTTACTGCGTTCTCATATGAAGATTCCGTTTACGTAAGCCTTCAGTTCAAGGCGCTTTCCGATGAAAAACGCAAGACCCGTATGTCTATTCCGGTGCTTGTGACGTTCAACGCATATGACAATTCGGGCGCGCTCATAAACAAAAGCGAGGTTTCGGACTCTTTTACCGGTGAAGAACTCTTTATAAGGACAAAATTCACCGACTATGATATAATCAAAATCACGGCATCGTGCAATTCCGGTACTGAATCCAAGGATTTTTCGGTAAATATTCAGAATCGCTAGAAAATCCGATGTCCGTTTGGAGTAAGGATGCTTCAGTTTTATTTTCTTTCGGTTTTATTGAATATTTTGGTTGGGCTTGTTCTTTTTTTCGGAGACTCATCTTCGTCCGAAGATTCCGATTTACTTGAAGAGTCAAATACCGACGAGCGAAAGCAGACGTTTTTCTTGCGATTTTTCGGGAAAGGTTCGTTCACCGACGAGGCGATGTTTTACCTTGTGGTCGGAGGTCTTTCCGTTTTTGTGGGATTCATAAAACTTCTTTCGGCGGTTAACGGGCCTGCTTTTTTCGGAGACCTTTTTCCAAGCGTCGCAGGTTTTTTAGGCGGAATCGCTGTTCTAATCCTTTATTTTGAAAAAAAATCGTCGGTTTCCCTTGAATTGAATCACGTCTTCAATCTGATTCTTATAGAAAGCCGGAAATATCTTGGACTTGGATGCATTGCGGTTGCTCTTATGCATTTTGTGCTTCCCGGCGTTCTTTTTCTTTGAATAAAATCCGCTTTGCTAAAAGGAAATGAAAATGAGTTCTTCAATTGCGTGCATAATCTATGACGGAAAAAAAATCCTTGTCGCTCACAGAAATCCCACGGGAGACATGGGCGGACGCTGGGAATTCCCCGGCGGAAAACTTGATGAAGGCGAATCCTTTGAAGAGGCGATAGTCCGGGAAATGAAGGAAGAATTTGGGGTGAAAGCAAGCGTGCATCAAAAAATATGCTCATCGTCGTTTTTGCACAGGGGAACGGAATGCAGTTTGGACGCATTTATGGTTTCGCTTGAACACGACGGAATCAAAAAGCCGTACACCCTTACTGAACACACGGAATACAAGTGGGTGCTTCCTGAAGACATACGAAAAATGAATTTTGTGGATTCGGACTTGAAGATTTATCCTTATGTGCTGGATTTCATAAACGGAACGACAAAATGAAAAAAAAATTGTATGCGTTTTTCGTATCGGTTATGATTTTTTTTCTTGCAGGATTTTCTTGCGACAGGGAACGAAACATTGAATTCGACGAAACAGAGCCGCTTTCCCTTTCTCCCAGTGTGTCGTGGGCTCTTGTTACAGAACCGTATGTTGCGTTCAGAAACAGTGAGACTTGGGAAGGCGAGGCTGTAGCTCATTGCAGAAAAGGTGATATTCTTATGGTCGTCGGCCGTTCGATTGAGCCTGACGGCACATGGTACAGGTTCGATGAGGGCTGGATATTCGAAAGTTCGCTTGCGCTTTATTCAAACAGATACAAAGCGTTAAGCGCAAAAAGAGAGTTGAAGTGATGCTTCTTATAATCGCAGAGATAGGAACAAGCCACGGCGGAAGCGTAGAAAAGGCAAAAAAGCTGATAGATTGCGCCGTCAGTGCAGGCGCGGATGCTGTGAAATTCCAGTGGGTGTACGCCGACGAGATTTTGCATCCAAAGACCGGGCTTGTAATTCTTCCTACAGGTTCCGTTTCGCTTTTTGAGCGTTTCCGAGACCTTGAATGTGAGCCTTCGTTTTACAAGGAGATGCTTGAATACGCTCATTCAAAAAATGTGAAATTCATATGCTCTCCGTTCGGCGAAAAATCTCTTAGGGAACTTCTTGCGATAAATCCCGATTATGTAAAAATCGCAAGCCCGGAATTGAATCATTTTCCCATGCTGAAATCTCTTTCGTCGTTCAGAACTGCTCAGAAGGAAAAAGGGGAAGTTCCCGTTCCCGTGATATTGTCGTCCGGAGTTTCGCGCCTTTCGGACATAGAGGCTGCCCTTGACATTGTGGGAACGGAAGGCGTTTCGCTTCTGCATTGCATAACAAGCTATCCTGCGCCCGAAAGCGAATACAATCTTAGGCTTTTGGAAAACCTCAAAAATATTTTTGGAGTTCAGACGGGGGTCAGCGACCACAGCCTTGATCCTGTCCTTGTTCCAGTGCTTTCGGTTCTGTGCGGAGGGACTGTGATAGAAAAGCACATAACGCTAAGCAGAAGCACGGACGGGCTTGACGATCCTGTGGCGTTGGAAGGCGAGCAGTTTGCGCTTATGTGCCACGTTGCCCGTCAGGCGGAAGCGGTGATGAATCGCTACGGAAAAGGCATTGGAAAGCAAAGGATATTAAAGGAACTTGAGGAAAACTACGAAAAGGAAAAGATATTTTCTTCTCTTGGGGACGGAATAAAACGTCTTGCCGAATCGGAAAAACAGAATTACGGAAGGACAAACCGTTCTCTTCATTACACAAGGTCGCTTTCAAAAGGAGACGTGATTTCCGAGTCGGATATTGCGGTTCTGCGCACGGAAAAAATCCTTTCTCCGGGAATATCGCCTGCCCATCTTGAAAAAGTTTTGGGTTCGACACTTCAAAAGGATGTTACCGACGGAGACGGAGTGAAGTTTTCCGACATCATCGAGCGCACCAGTCAAAGATAGCAAGCATTCCCATAATCGTAAGATTTTTTTCAACGCAGTCGAACACGCTTGTAATCGGAGAAAGCATGCTGTTCAGTCCGCCTGTTGCGATGACCTTTATGTTTTCTTCTTTTTCGCCGTGTTCTTTTTGCATATCGCTTTTCATCTGTTTTATAAGCCCTTCCACAAGTCCTCTGTAGCCAAGCACTATCCCCGATTGGACAGCCTGCACTGTGTTTTTCCCAAGGCTTGAAGTCGGTATGTCAAGAGGAATCGCAGGAATTTGAGCCGTGTTCGAAAAAAGAGCGTTGAACGCCGTGCGGATTCCGGGAGCGATTGCGACCCCGGCTAAAGTTCCGTCGCCGTAAATTGCGGTAAGCGAAAGCGCCGTTCCAAAATCGGCTACAATGCAGGATGAGCCGAACATTTTCCATGCGGCAACGGCATCGCACAACAAGTCCGTGCCGATTTCGTTGGAAGCGGTTTCAGGAATTTTTATCGGAAGTTTTTTGTAAACTGCGCTCTCGATTATGAAAGGCTTTTTTTCGATAAGACGCTTGCTCAAGTTCACAAACGGTCCTACCAAAGCCGGAACTACCGAACTTAGCACGATGTCCGAAATATCTTTGGGCTCGATTCCCGATTCCTTTAAAAGCGGATTCAATATCGAAAAATATTCGTCTCCGGTACGCTTTGAGTCTTTGCTGAGCCGCCATTCGCTTATGATTTTTCCGTTTTGGCATACGGCGGTTTTTATGTTCGTGTTTCCTATGTCGATTGCAAGAATCATTTTATTTCCTCTTTTTTGCTTTGTTTTCCGGATATTATGCAGGGATTTTCGATTGTTTTCTATCCTTTTTTTCGATTGTGATAAACTTCCGATTTCGCTAATATATGGCATACCATTTTTTCAGGAAAAATAAATGAAATTGAACGCATTGAAGGGAATGAGGGATATTCTTCCCGAAGAACAGAAAATTCGGGACTTCATTCAGGGAAAGATTCTTGAGACATACACAGAATCCGGTTTTGAGCGGATTTCAACTCCAATCCTTGAGGATTCGGTAAATATCGCAAAATCCGAAGGCGGCGAGAACCTGAACCTTGTTTTCAATGTCCTGAAGAGAGGCGAAAAACTCGATTCCGCCCTAAAAGAAAATCCTTCGGTGGAAAATCTTTCAGACATGGCTTTAAGGTATGACCTTACTCTTCCGCTTGCAAGGTTTTTTGCGGCGAATAAAAATCGTCTTCAGTTTCCGTTCAAAGTCATACAGACGGACAGGGTTTACCGTGCCGAGCGACCGCAGAAAGGGCGGCTCAGGGAGTTCGTCCAGTGCGACATAGACATATTGGGAGACAAAAGCCCGAATGCGGAGGTTGAGCTTATCGACGTCACCTCAAGGGCTATGCTAAAAATCGGATTCAACGATTTTTCAATAAATGTGAACGACAGGCGGCTTTTGAGGGAAATGCTTGTTTCGATGGGTTTTTCACCGGATTCCATAGAGTCCGTTTCTGTAACGTTCGACAAACTTGACAAGATTGGAGTGGACGGAGTTCAAGCGGAACTTTTGGAAAAAAACTTCAATGAAAAATCCGTGAAAAATCTTTCGGATTTTCTTTCGGGCGGAAAAATGTCTCTGGATTCCGTTTCCGAGTTCGTGCAGGACAAAAATATCGTCGAAAATCTTAGATACGTCATGGACAACGTGAGGGAGTCAAGCGGCGGAAAGTACGATATAGTTTTCAGTCCGAGCCTTGTTAGAGGGCAGGGCTACTACACGGGAATGGTCTTTGAAATTTCTTCTCCGCATTTTAGCGGTGCTGTGGGCGGCGGCGGACGTTACGACAAAATGATAGGAAAATTCATCGGCGAGGAAGTTCCAGCCGTAGGTTTTTCAATCGGTTTTGAAAGGATATGCTCGATATTGCTTGAAAATAACTTTACAGTTCCGTCTACAAAAGAAAAATGCGCCCTGCTTTATGACGATTCCCTGCCGTTCGGCGAAGTTTTAAAAGAAGCCGAAAAACTTAGAGAAAGCTACATAGTCTCAGTAATAAGAAAAGCAAAAAAGATGGGAGCGCAGTTTTCTATGCTGGAAAGCCGCGGCTACAAAAAGTTCGCCCGGTTCCAAGAATCCGGGTGGATTGTGAAATAAGGGGACGGACATTTTAGTGCGTCGTTCATCGGATTGTCGGTTATATGTCCGTCTCAAGAATTGTGCAAAGCCCAATTCTTGTTAGCTGGGTTATACCGGTTCCCCCGCAAGAAAAAACCGGGTTTCCAAAGGGTGGCACCCTTTTGTCGTTGGAAAATGGTTTATACCGGTTTTCCGTTCAGGAAAACCG
>ERZ772957.931-NODE-931-length-20774-cov-8.142526_pt1 | contig 20774 bp, 14 predicted proteins | sample MGYA00580682_ERZ772957 | MGnify/ENA primary metagenome ERZ772957 (study PRJEB29015, sample SAMEA2737921) | human oral metagenome | biome: human oral; feature: human-associated habitat; material: dental | place: China | collected 2025 ...
ATACGTCGCGCCCTTCGCGGTCTTTGGCCATATATTGGTACTTGCGTTTTTTGAAATTCTCCAGTTCTTTGGGGTCGTCAGACTCTATCCAACAGGCTTTGTGCAGGTGAACGGGTTCCCAACGGCATTTGGCATTGTACTCATTTTGAAGTCGATACTGGATGACTTCGAATTGAAGTTGACCAACCGTGCCGATGATTTTGCGCCCATTGAATTGGTTGATGAAGAGTTGTGCCACGCCTTCGTCCATCAATTGTTCGATACCCTTGTTCAATTGCTTGGCCTTCATGGGGTCGTCGTTCTCGATATACTTGAACATCTCTGGCGAGAACGATGGCAAGCCGCGGAAGTGTAGCAACTCTCCTTCGGTTAATGTGTCGCCAATTTTAAATATTCCGTTATCGGGTAAGCCGATAATGTCGCCAGGATAGGCCTCGTCGATGGTGCTTTTGCGTTGCGCCATGAACTGTGTTGGACTGCTGAAACGCAGTGTTTTGTCGAGTCGAACGTGTCGATAGGGTTGGTTTCGCACAAACTTGCCGCTGCATATCTTGCAGAATGCGATGCACGAGCGATGGTTGGGGTCGATATTTGCCGTTATTTTGAAGATGAAGCCTGTAAATTTCGATTCAGTGGGCTGCACTTCGCGCTCTTCGGCCATAGTGGGCTTGGGGCTTGGAGCAATCTGCACAAAGCAATTGAGCAGTTCTTGAACACCAAAGTTGTTGAGTGCACTGCCAAAGAACACGGGCGCAACATGCCCTGCACGATAGGTTTCCACATCAAATTCTGGGTAAACGCCGTCTACCAGTTCCAAATCATCGCGAAGTTTCTGCGCATCTTGTTCGCCAATGTGTTCGTTTAGTTCGTCGCTATTTACGTCTACCTCCACCTTTTCGGTAACGCGTTGCTTGTCGGGCGTAAACAATTGCAGCTGGTTTTCGTAGATATTGAACACCCCTTTGAAACGTTCGCCTTGGTTGATGGGCCACGAAAGGGGCCTAACCTTTATTTGCAGTTCCTCTTCCAACTCGTCAAGCAGGTCGAAAGGGTCACGTCCTTCGCGGTCCATCTTATTGATAAAGATAATCACGGGAGTGTTGCGCATTCGGCAAACCTCCATTAGCTTGCGCGTTTGTGTTTCTACACCTTTGGCCGAATCCACAACAATGATGGCCGAATCTACCGCTGTAAGTGTGCGATAAGTGTCTTCGGCGAAGTCTTGGTGTCCGGGTGTATCTAGGATATTCACCTTATAGCCTTCGTAATCGAATTCCATCACCGAGGTAGAGACCGAGATACCACGTTGTTTCTCGATGTCCATCCAGTCGGATGTGGCCGTCTTTCTTATCTTATTGCTCTTTACAGCTCCTGCCACCTGTATCTGTCCGCCGAACAACAAGAACTTCTCAGTGAGTGTTGTCTTACCTGCGTCGGGGTGAGAGATGATGGCAAAGGTTCGTCTTCTTTCTATTTCAGTCATTATTTACAATGTTCTTATTCAAAGTTGACAAGTTAACGGGTTAACGAGTTGACAGAGCCGTTGTTCAGTTGACAGCCCTGTTATTTTGTTAACCGTGTTAATTTCGTGATTAAAGTTTGGCAATACACTTGGCCAACGACTCCTCCCAATGGGGTATTTCGATGCCGTAAGCGTCCTTAATCTTCGTTTTGTCGAGTACGCTATATGCGGGGCGACAGGCTGGGGTAGGGTATTCTGCGGTGTGCAAGGGAGATACTTGGCAAGTATTTATCCCTGCTAGGCGATGTATGCTCTTGGTAAAGTCGTACCAACTTGTTACGCCCTCGTTAGAAAAGTGGTAAACGCCAGGCTTAATGCCTTTGTCTATGGCCGTCATTATCGCCGTAGCAAGGTCGTGAGCGTAGGTTGGCGTACCCACTTGGTCGAAGATAACGCCTAGTTGTTCGCGTTCTCTTCCTAGGCGAATCATTGTTTTCACAAAGTTGTTTCCAAACTCGCTGTACAGCCAAGCCGTTCTTATAATCATGGCGTTTGGGCAGAGTTTACTTACGGCCTGTTCGCCTTCCAACTTCGTTTGTCCATAAATGCTATTAGGGCAAGGCTCGTCTGTTTCCACGTATGGCGTGTGTTTAGTGCCGTTGAAAACGTAGTCGGTAGACACCTGTACCATCCATCCGCCGCGTTTGGCTACGGCCTCTGCTAAGAAAGCAGGGGCGTCGGCGTTCAGTTTTCGCGCCAGCTGCGGGTCGCTTTCGGCCTTGTCTACGGCCGTATAGGCAGCGCAGTTCACGATGCCGTCAATCTCGTTCGCCTCAACAAAGCGTTCGATGGCGGCCTTGTCGGTGATGTCTAACTCGTTAACGTCGGTATTAAACCACGTGTGTTGTGCATATTGCGCTTGCAGTAGCTGTATTTCGTTTCCTAGTTGGCCGTTGCAACCTGTAATCAAAATGTTCATTTATACAGTGATTATGTTTATTCGTCTTCAAAAACCAGTCCTTCTCGCTTGTCTTTCTGATAATAATCAGCGAGCATCCCCACAAAGGTGGTAATTTCTTTGATGGCTGTCATGGTGTCGGGAGTAATCTCCTTTTGTTTCAACCTCAGCAACATAACGCCGTAAAGCGCATCAAGACATGTTTCAATCTCGTTCACTTGCTTGTCGCCCTTGTTGCGTAGTTCAACGATGAAGGGCAGCACCTTATAATATGCCGTATTGTAAAAGGGAAACTTGGTGCTTTGCATCAGTTGGTTATGTAGGTCCATCAGGTCCTTAACGATGATGGCGTTAATTTGCAGATGTCCCCGTTCGCGTTTCCCTTCTTGGTTCATCATGCGCACAAGATTGCCGTACCAGTCGAGCATTTCTTCTTTTTGTTCGGCGGTATAGTCAAACTTGTCTATGTATTCGTGCCTGATACGTTGCAACGAACAGCCGTATGCGCGTATCAGGTCTTCTATTTGCCACATATATAATATGTATTCGGCAATGCTTTTTTCTCTTAGTTGTTTGGCGATGTACATTTATTGATGTTTGCTAGGGATGAATAAGCCACTCCTTATTATATAAGTAGGGGCATAAACGGCTACGGGCGGGTGGTACGCGTCAGTATTCGAAAGTGTAGAGATTGAATATCGTGCCGATGAGAAATATCACCGAAAAGATGATAACCACGCTGCCGATAATCTTGTTGATGAGTACAATACCGCCTTTATCGAACTTTCCACGCACTTTGTCGATAAGCCAAGTAAGCCCGAACCACCATATCAGCGCGCCCAAAACAATGCCTGTATATCCGCCAACCATCAGCCACGACCTGTTGGGAACAACAAAGGCAAACTGCGCGAAGGTGGCCATGAAGAGGAAAATGATAAGTGGATTAGAGAAAGTAACGAGAAAAGCGGTTATGCCATTGTGTATCAATGTGCCCTTACCCTTACCGCTGTAATGCACTTTCTTGGTGGGATTAGACTTGAAACAGTAAATCCCAAACAACATCAGCAGCACACTTCCCGATATTTTAAGGGCGAAAAGCGTGCGCGGAGCGGTGATGAGATCCATGATGAAACTCATTCCATAGCCAGTAACCAAGGCGTAAATCATATCGCTTACCGCCGCACCAATGCCTGTGATAAAGCCATACCATCTGCCTTTGTTCAGGGTTCGCTGAACGCAAAGCACCCCCACAGGCCCCATCGGGGCAGAGGCAATAAGACCAATAAGTATTCCCTTGAATACAATGTCTACAATATCTATATGAAAAGGTAAGGGCATAACGGATGCAAAATTGCAAAAAATATGCGAATTGAGCAAATTTTCAACTTATAAGTTTGTGTTATTCCATATTTTTCATAACTTTGTCAACGCTTAATTTAAGGCTAAATACAAGGTACGGACCAAAAGATGGCGCAACATGGCCATCGTAAAGGACAAGCCTTTAAGCCTATCATCGACGAAAGCAAACAATTATTACTAAACTAAAAAATAAAGACACAACATGAGTGGACAAGAAGAACTGAAACCATACGTGATTGGTTTAGACCTGGGTGGAACGAACTCTGTATTCGGTATCGTTGATAGCCGAGGCGAAATTAAGGCCACTACGGCCATTAAGACACAAGCCTATGCAGACGTAGAGGACTATGTTAAGGCATCGCTCGACGCATTGCACGTTATCATTGAGCAAGTAGGTGGTATTCAAACCATTAAGGCAATGGGTATCGGGGCACCTAACGGCAACTACTACAAAGGCACGATAGAGTTTGCTCCTAACTTGGCTTGGGGACACAATGGCGTTGTTCCTCTTGCCGATATGTTCTCCAAAGGGCTCGGCGGCATCCCCGTTGCGCTTACCAACGATGCTAACGCTGCCGCCATTGGCGAAATGATTTATGGCGTTGCACGTGGTTTGAAAAACTTTATCGTTATCACGCTAGGCACGGGCGTTGGCTCTGGCATCGTTATTAACGGGCAAGTGGTGTATGGCTGCGACGGCTTTGCAGGCGAGTTGGGACACGTTATCGCCCAAAGAGAAGGCGGACGCAGCTGTGGTTGTGGTCGCTTTGGTTGTTTGGAAACCTATTGCTCGGCAACGGGTGTGGCACGTTCAGCACGCGAATTTTTGGAGAAAAGCACAACTCCCTCTGTACTTCGCGACTTGAAACCCGAAGAAATTACATCGCTTGATGTATCGCTTGCTGCAGCTAAGGGCGACAAATTGGCCATCGACGTTTACGAGTTCACTGGCAAAATACTTGGCCAGGCATGTGCAGACTTCGCAGCATTCTCGTCGCCAGAGGCATTTATCTTCTTCGGCGGATTGACCAAAGCTGGCGACTTGCTGATGAAACCGCTTAAAAAGGCATACGACGAGAACGTATTGAAGATTTTCAAAGACAAGGCTAAGTTCCTCATTAGCGGTCTTGAAGGCTCTTCGGCTGCCGTTCTTGGCGCAAGTGCCGTGGGATGGGAGCTGTAAATAACGCATTTTGCTAAGCAGTATAGCTATATAAGCTTCTAAAGTAGGTGAGCTTTTAGTTCATGAGTTTTCGCTTTTCGAGCTTTAACGAGCGGTGAGTTCGTTGTTCTTCAGCTTGAGAATCAATTCAACTCAATAACTAAAAGCTCACCAACTTTAAAGTGTATCCACTAAGAAAACCCAATAGCCTACAACCATCAACGCGTGTTGGGAGTAACGGCATCCTTATAATTTAGTTGTGGTAGGCTAACTTAACAAGGCAACTTGTTCGCTTATTCGTTCTTTAACCTATCACCCCGATAACCTGTCCACAAGCCAGCTTGTCAACTCGTCTTTCCGTTTAGGTGTTACAATCCAAAAGGATTGGCTATGGAATTAAATGTCTTATGCGCGAATTTGCACATGAACTTACTAACGTCCAAAACTCCCCAAAAAATCAATTTGCCAACACTCCAACTCACAAGCTCATCAACCCGCCAACTCATCAGCTCGAAAGCTTGTCACATCTAAAACTTAAAATTTTGTCTTTTATTTTACAAATCAGCTCTAATTTTCGCTTCGTTTTAGCGGAAATACAGGTTGAAAAGTATGTAAAAGTCTACCATTTATAACCTTTTGCTTCTTGTTACTTGTCTATTTTTAAGTCATCAACCTGCATTTTGCACCATTTTGGCTTTCTAGTTTGGTTGCCAACTCGTATTTTTTCAACTCCAATTACTCGCTTTTAGCCCCTAAAACCCTACTTTTAACGGCTATTTTGCCCTTTTTAGACATGTGTTTCATGGCTCTAAAAGGTTTTGTTTATGCCATTACTGTGGATGTTTATGCGTAATTATCTCGCATTTAGTGCCAAATCGCACTGCATTTAGCACCGAAATGCCTTGCGTTTAGCACCAAAACGCATTCCATTTAGCACCAAAACGCACTGCAATTTGCACCAAAACGCACTGCAATTTGCACCAAAACGCACTGCATTTAGCAGCAAATAGCCCCGAAATAGGTGCAAATGGCGTTTTGTTTAAATAAATATTCATTTTTCCCCATGCACATGCCACCCCTATTTTGCATCAAAACAAACCTTCGCGAGAATCGATTTTTTGCGGCAAGGTTGGCGATTGGTGGACGAAAATGGCACTTATAATGTTAAAATTCCGACTAAAATATAGACAAAAACTATTGCATCGTATATGTACGTATGGCAGTGGCGTGGAAAACATGTAGACTTGCGAGGGCCAGTGTGGGCGGTTGCAGGCCATGCTGCTCGTGTACAATGTCAACAGCATCATGTAAACGCATGAGTAGTTGGGCATCGACAAGCGGTTTCCAGTTTGTGGAGACAGCATTGAATAGCTTCCGCCCGATCACTATTTGAGAGTAGACCATGTTTTGCCACAGACAAATGAGGCCGAATTTGAGATTTCATCGTATTTTTCCGTCATTTTGTACATGCGCGGTTGTTTGTCTTGGTTTTACGGCACAAAGGCAAAACTCCGCTCAATTTATAGAAATACCAAAAGTCTAAACGGATTAAATGTCTATTTGCTGTTTGATATAAGTAATGCGTAATAAATGCTAGGGGTTGGGATGCTTAATTATTTCAAATAGTAATTACCACGGCTTTAATAGGCGTTAATATGATATTCGTGTATGTTAAATAGGGATAAAGAAAGGTGGCGATGTTGCTGTATTTAAATATTTGCGCCTATATTTGCAGGCGGAAAGCTAAGACAAGACAAAAATAGTAATTTAAAAAATAAAGAAAGAAACAATGAAAAAGTATTCACAGTACCTCATTGGCGGATTATGCGTGCTTTCTGTTGCATTCTCTGCCGGTTCATTTATGAAGGTAAATGCTGCTGCAGCATCTCCAGCGATGCCGGCACAACCCGTAGACCTTACCTTTGCCGCTGAAAAAGCACTGCCCGCCGTTGTGCATATTCGGTATGTTCAGAACTCAAAGGTGCAAACCGTTGAAGTGCAGAGCGACCCATTTAGCGACTTCTTTGATGACTTCTTTGGAAGTCCAGGAAGAGGCAATGGCGGAACACAAAAACGACAAGTGCAAACCCCGAAGCGCGAAGCAACTGGTTCGGGTGTTATCATATCGGCAGACGGCTATATCGTAACTAACAACCACGTGGTTGAAGGTGCCGACCAGCTTACGGTAACCCTAAACGATAATAGGGAGTTTTCTGCTCGCATTATTGGCACGGACAAAAGTACAGACCTTGCGCTGATTAAGATAGATGGAAAGAACTTGCCCACCTTACCTATTGGAGATTCCGACAAGCTGAAAGTGGGCGAGTGGGTGTTGGCTGTTGGAAACCCCTTTAACCTCAACTCAACAGTTACTGCCGGTATCGTTAGTGCCAAGGCTCGTACGTTGGGCGGCAATCCCATTGAGTCGTTTATCCAGACCGATGCTGCCATCAATCAGGGCAATTCGGGTGGCGCACTGGTAAACACCCAAGGCGAATTGGTAGGCATCAATGCCATGCTCTATTCGCAAACGGGTTCGTATAGCGGCTATGGATTTGCCATTCCCACAACCATCATGAATAAAGTGGTGGCCGACATCAAGCAATATGGTAGCGTTCAACGTGCCGTTATGGGCATTAAAGGTAGCGACGTGCGCATTTACCTCGACATTGAAAAGGAGAAAGGCAAAGAACACGACCTCGGAACAAACGATGGTATATATGTTGATTCGGTTGAAGACGGTGGCGCAGGTTCGGCTGTTGGGTTGAAGTCTGGCGACGTTATCGTGGCTGCCGACGGAAGAAAGCTTACCAAGATGGCCGAGCTTCAAGAATTGCTTTCGGGCAAAAAGCCTGGCGACAAGATTACCATTACTTACTTGCGTAATAAGAAGAAAACCACTGCTACGGCCACTTTGAAGAATGCTCAGGGCAACACGAAGGTGATGAAGAGCGCCGATCTAGACATTCTTGGCGGCAACTTCAAGGAAATTAACGACGAACAAAAACGACAACTCAATATAAGCACGGGCTTGGAAGTTATAAGGGTGAACAATGGTGCACTTAAAGATGCTGGCGTTGCCAAAGGATTTATCATTCAGAAGGTGAACGAACAGATAATCAAGTCGACTGACGACTTGCAGAAAGCCGTTAAGGAGGCATCGACAAGCAAAGACCCTGTGCTTTACATACAAGGCATTTACCCAACAGGCAAGAAGGCTTATTTTGCTGTGGTGGTGGGCAACTAACAAATAAATGTTGCAACAGCTGTTGAGCAAACAGTGCCATTAGTCCTTTATATATAAGGAAAGCTGATAAGCACATGCAGGCCAAACGGAGGTGTCTATGGACAATCTGTTGAACCCACATCGGGTGTAGGCCAATAGCTAAGCGTGACAAGAACAAAACCTTAAGGGCCACATCCACTCTGTTTAAAGAGTGTGATGTGGCTCTTTTCATGTGTATATGCAGGGGTGTTGGTTGAGAATAAAAGGGCAATAGCCTAACAATATAGGCAGGTAAAAGAAGTGTTGGTTTACCTTTAAAAGGTCTTTCTCAAAGCTTTGTTGGCAGGTGCGGCCAGTTCTTTTAGCTTTTCTACAAGGTCTTCGCTGGGTTGCAGGCCAAGTTTCTTCCTCACATTTCCGCGCACAGTGCTGATGTTGGTCGTTGTCTTTCCCATAATTAACGCAATTTCGCCAAGCGTTTTCCCTTCAACCACAAGTCTGCTCACTTCCAATTCGGTATGCGTAAGGCAAGGAAAGCATTTACTTAATTCAAGTTGTTGGGCATCGTGCTTTTTCTTCAAAACCATCGCCGCATGGACAAGGTTATGTTTCGATTGCTCGTTAAGTTGACTTAAAAGCATGTCGACGTGTTTGCTGTTAGGCTCTTTGGCACGGCATATTTGCAAATAGGCTATCAGTTCGCTTTGGCTCATGTTGAAAGCGGTGAGTATCGAGTTGTGCGTGTCTTGATAATCTTTGTTTTCTTGCTGTATTTTGTGGAGGCCTCGTCGGCTAATGACAGCCAGAGCACAAGTGAAAATGCAGAGTAATGCGAAGAGTAGCGCGATTTGCTGGTCGATGGCGTGTCCGTCGTACAGCGTTACGCAGAGCAATGTTGCGATGTTTAAAGCCGTTACTAGGAGTGGAGTCTGGGGTATGAAGCCCAAAGCTAGGTAAAGTAAGATGGTGTAAGAACCTACTTGGTAATATATAACCATCGTTTCGTAGCCTGGAGGGGTCAGGAAGAGAAGAAATGCAATGCGCGCCATTTCAAGTAGTTGGGCAGTAATGGCAAATGTGGCGAAAGCAGAAACAAGCGACAGCGTACGGCGAAGGTATAGCGTAACCATCGCTACACATAACGCAAGGAGTGCGAAAGAAACCGTTTGCAAGAAGGGATGGTAGATGCCAATTGTACCCACAATATTCAGCAAGGTAAAGACAATGAGCTGAATGGCACCTGCAAAGAAGACGAAGAAACGCACTCGTTCTTCCTTGTCTTTTGTGTACAAGGCAACGAAATTTTCGAATTGGGCGGTTAAAGTAGTTGTTTTCATTTGTGATTAATGTTGTTGATTTTACATATCTTTGTCGGCTTAGCATTGTGCCGAATGCAGTATAAGTTCTCAGAGTTGCGACATTTGGTTGAAGGTCGCGTATTGTTGTTCGTCAGTTCAATGGTTAGTCTTTGGCGCTATCCTGTTAATTAAGAACCGTTTGCGTTCTTTTCAACTGCTTGTTCGGGGGATATGTTCAAACGCTTACCTTCGCAGGCAAATGCGAGGGGCGTAAACAGCTGTACTTTGTGGCAAAGATATGAAAATATTTTGGGATAGCCTAGCTGGCTCAATCAAAACTTTGCATTCTGATAACGAAAAACGCACTTCTTGCCTGCACGTTTCAAACAATTTGCGTTGGTTTGCGTATTATTTGTTTGTCTTTGCGCCATTTTGCGCCCTCAATTATTTCTTGAAATGAAGTATTAAGTCTACTTTTGCGCTTGAAACATTCTGACAAACAAAATCAGAAGGCGATAAAATGGCATGGATAACAAATTGAGAATGCCATTATTATTCTCCGTTTCAAAAAGGATAAGCACCGCTGTAAGGGTGTAGGTACTCAGAGATAACGAAACGAATAAACAGTGAGATGCTGACCTAATGATAGGACCAGAAGTATTAACGACAACAGTGAAAACTTTGTTACCGGGGGGTTAAGCTCTATCAAACGATGCAGTTTATGAGTAGATGCAGCTTTCGCATTATCTGTTATTAACGGAAAAGAGGCCTTGCCTTAGATAGCAGCCATTCTTAATTAGTTGCACATCTCCCAATAATAGGGAGTAGTATGTTGCGAAACAATTGAGTTGTGTATGTGTTTTAATAAAATGAACGTTTTCGTTAAGCCAAATGAACAACGTCGAGCTTGCTCGGACATTGTCATGGCGAGAAAACGCACTTTTCGAGGAACGAGAAAAGAAGTATATCTATCAACAATTATTAATTTAAAAAACGAGTGTTATGAGAAGAATGTTTTTACACGCAAAGGCATGTGGCAGACTGTTCGCCATGCTCTTGCTCAGTAGTATGTTTTGCGGAATATCAAGCAGGGCGCAAAACGTTATAGTGAGCGAAAACACAGGTAGTATGATTTGTTCGCAGACCACTTATTCTAGTGGAACAACCGAAACCGGCTTTGCATCGGGCGGTTTTGCCACATGGAAACACCACCAACTGCCACTGACAATGACCGCATCTGACCTAAAAACGCTTTCACCAAACGGACAATTGGCCGTACATGGCAACAACCTTTATAACACAGGAGCCGATACGGGCATACAAGTGTTTGGCGGACAGCGAGAAGATGGCTTTATTACCTTCGCTTTGCCACATGGATACAGATTTACAAGCTATAAGATTATTGTGCAAAACAACGTTGACGTGTTTGGAAACGGAAAAGCCAAGCTTCGCGTAACGCACGATCGCGCTTTCTATTTCGGTGAAACCAATTCGAGGTTTGATTTCATGTCGGCCTATTATAAGAACCTGAAAAAGGGTATGAGCAATGAAGAATTCACCATCGAACGCACCAGTATGGTGGAGAGCGACATGGGCAACATACTTTATTTTAAGATTGCCAATGGTGTTAACAGCCACGTTTCGGGAAGATACGTGGGCGTTACATTAAAATATGTTGAGCTAACTTTCACTCCCGAAGCTCCATTTAAGGTTAACATTGCTCCGCAACAAGCTAGCGCGGAGGGGGTAAGTGTTGTGCAATGCCCATTCCCCACGGGGAAAGTGGACCTCGGACAAATCTCCCAAAACACCTATACGGGCGTAAAAAGACAAAGCTATGTTTACAGAAACGTGAAAGACCTGATGGCTCAGTCGCTGTTTTACGAAGGGGCTAGCGTTGACGAAACCTTGGATTTGAATAGCCGTACAGCAGGTTCTGCCGTTGGTAACAAAACAATCAAAGCGGTAACCATCGACCAAATGGGTTATTTCGAGATACAACCAGGGCAAACTTACTTTGCCGAAACGCCTGTTTGTACCAAAGACCAAAAAGGAAATGATGTGCCTTTGCACTATCGTATCACTTCTGCAAAGGTGAATTATACCATAAGTGCAGAGCAAAAGTTCTACATTAAATATATAGAAGGTGGAGACGTTTGGTACTTACAGAGAGATGCGACCTTTGGCACCACACAACAAAAATGGGAGATTGACGCTCAAGGACGCATCAATGTTGTTGGCACTTCAAACTACTTGGTAGTTGACCCAAACAATACCCTAACGATAGGCAATGGAACAGGTAGTCGGTTTAGCCTTGTCGGAGAAGGAATAGTATGTAACAACTTGTACATGTTTGGAACCAAACCAGGTAGTCCCGTTTACTTTGCAGAATACGACAATGTGGGAACTGCACAATGGGAACGTTCTAACGCATCGGGTGCTTATACATTGAAAGTCTACGACAAAACGGGTAAGGCTGCCAAAGAAATTAACGTCACTCAGCCTGGAAACTTTGTAATGGACGACTTGAACAATGATGCCGTAAAGTTGGAAGTAGTAGGAGGGAACGGCCTTGTGAACCTCGAGCTGACAGTGGAGGCACTCGACCCCTACATCAATCACATGGAACTGATGTGCACCCACGGCGACATGAAGATTTCTCGCGAGTTCGTTTCTAACGATTTCAGCGTGGGCGGGGGTGTGTTCTACTTCTATATACCGCGCGATTGGCTCAACACTGCTTGCCATTTTACCTTCGAAAACTTGAAGAGCAAGTGTGCCGACAATACATATTACGATGGTTCGTCTAACGGCAATGCACGTTTCGGTTTTGTAAAGTCCGAATATTTCAACCTCTTTGGCGAGTCGAACAACAACATCTACCGTCATCCCGACTTTGCGGCCAACTACGATTACACGAAGAAAGTGTTTGTGGCCACGGCAGGAACAAAGGCGTTTAAGTTTAACAATGCCGATGAAGTAAGCAAGACTGGCACTGCAACTTCGTTGATTGAATATCCCTTTACGCTTGAAAAGTATGCCGCAGCGGGCGGTCTGTTCAACAATGTGGTGATGACCCCAACAGAAGAAAACAAGGATTACATGACCAACGCTTACGTCTTCACCACAGACGAGACGCGTTATAACATCGCTCCTACCACTGCTACACAGCATCGTTATTACGCATACTACGACATGGAGATACACCTTGTGGCCCGAACCTATACGCCGAGTGTTGCTTTCGAGAAGATATACGACAAGTCGTTCTATGGCGAAGCAGAAAGCGGTGAGTTCTATGGCGCCGTTGTTACATCCAAAGATAATGAAGGTAACTTAGGATATAGCTCTGTAGAAGCGGTGAAAGAGCAGTTGGAAACTGCTATTGCAGCTGGCGGAAGTAACGTACCCGCCGCAATGGACAAGCTGCTTTATGTAGACATGGGGAGCCAAATGCAAGGCGCTTACTCGTCTAACGGCAGCTCGTGGACCACATTGAAGAATGCTCTGGCTAAGAACGCACTGATATTCTTGCCCAAAAACACCACTCATGCTGCCGATAACTTTGCTTATGCAGAGGAAGGTGGAACCTATAAGGCTGCAAGAAACATCATCCTCACAGATAAGCAGCCTTTCTATTCTCCTTACAAGATACGCGTTGATGCTGCAAACTACGCTAGCTATACGCGCGAAGTAACTGGAACCAACAGCCAAGCAAAGAAAGCAACGTTGATGTTGCCGTTCACTTTGGCCTTGACAGACGGCAAGCACGTGAACAAGGGAGACGATTGCTCGTTTGAGGTATATGTGATGCAAGCAACCAATTGCCTTAATGTTAGTCCCGAACAGAACCCTGGGTACGACTATATGAAGTTCGATGGCGATGTTCATTTTGTTAAGGCTGAAGGAATGACAACTGAGGCCAACAAACCCTACATGATATTGGTGAACGATGCTTATACGCCAAAAGACGGTCTATCGTTCGTGGCCATGCAGCATGGAGCAGACATTATGCCCACCATCGCCCACAAAAACAAGACTTACTTGATGGGCGAAAAGGCCACGGGAAGTGGAAACGGAACGAACTATGCCTTTGAAAATAGGGGTACCTATTGTGGAGATAATGTTGAAAAGGTGTTCTATTTTGCCAACAACAAGTACTATTCATCATTGAACTTGCCTTCCGACCCGAAACAAGTGAAAGTAAGACCATTCCGCTCGTACTATTCGTTCAGCAGTACAAGCGGTGCTAAGATGGCCTCCTTCGATGTTGTGTTTGGCGAGAACGGCGAAACAACGGGCATCAACAACGTAAAAGCTAATGCCGACCTAGCAGTAACGGCCGCAAACGGAATGATTACATTCTTTGCAAAGAAGGCACAACGCGTTGAGGTGTTCAGTGTAAACGGCATGAGTGTGGCCAAGCTGAACTTGAAGGCCAACGAAACACGGTCTGTTCCTGTTGCCGCTGGTGTGTATGTTATTAATGGAGTAAAGGTATCTGTACAATAATGAAAGGGATGAGCTATGAAGACGAATTATATAAAACCAATATCCGAGATTGTTACCAATAAGTATGAGCCGATACTGATGTTGCAGAACTCTGGCAACCAATCCGACGACGCCGATGCAAAGTCATTTGTATTCGACGAGGAGGAAGAAGAAGAGGAAATTCTGCCTTGGGGCGTTGTCTATTAGCGTGAGAGGTAAATGAACTGCTGACTGACAATTTGCAAAGGCTAATTGTTGAACCATCATACTTTAAGAAGGCGGAGCGGCCATTATAGGCACGCTTCGCTTTCCGCTTTTATAGGTGAAAAGAGTGAAAAGGTGAAAAGATGGCTGTGCCAACCAACTTGTTAGCTAAACTACCTACCATGACAATTCGTTAACTCGCCTACTCGTTAACCAAACTTTTCACCTTTACTCATCTACTTGTTTACCAGACTGCTCTTCTTGTCTGCTCGTTAACTGGTTGCCTCATCAACGGCTTAGCTTGCCGGTTCTCCAACAATTTACCCACTTTTCAGTGCGAATAAGCATAATCGCCATCCACCTAAATCCAAATCTAGACTTAGGCTTTAAGGCAGATATTGCACGTTTGAAAGGTTGTTTTGATTATTGCTCAGCGCAACTGCCTGTGGCTTTTAACGCGTAAGCTTTCGTTGGATAACCTTTCCCAGCAGCGGTAGCTTTTGACTCCGTTTGTTGAAAACCCGGCGCATGTCGTTGAGTTCATTGAAAAGCGAGGCGGCAATAGATTGGAAGGCGTTGGGTTCTCGCAACGACTTGTCGGCATCGGGGTTTACAATCACATTAATACCTTTTTCTTTTAGAGACACAACAATGTCTTTGCCAGCCTCAACAGGGTCGCCATCAAAATGTATTACACCCTCGTTCTTTCGGTGTATTTTTAGTTCTTTGCATCTGAAAGTCTTTATCTTCGAGTTCTTGTCGAGGGTCTTGTTAAACATGTCGAGACTAATTTGCGGCGCATCAAGCAAATCGAAAGGCTCCATGATGATTACGTCTAGCAATCCGTCGCTCATTGATGCCCTAGGCGCAATGTAGGCATTGTTGCCATATTGCGAGGCATTGGCACACGAAATAAGGAAGGCCTTGTAGCGATGTACGCCCGTTTCGTCTTCTATTTCATAGGTTTCGGGCTGATACTTCAAGCCCTCGCGCAGGATGTTTTCGGCGTAAGTGATGGGGCCGCGCTTACCAGCTTGCGCAAACTTCTGGCTGACAAAGGCATCGAAACCCATGCCGCAGGTGCAAAAAAAGTAGTGTTCGTTAATTTTCCCGTAGTCTAGCCTGTGTATTTCGCACGTGTTTATCAACTGCAAACATTTCTTTACGTTCATGGGCAACATCAGATGGCGTGCCAATCCGTTGCCCGACCCGCAGGGAATGATGCCCAAGGCCGTGTCAGACTCCACAATGGCCCGCCCAACCTCGTTAACGGTTCCATCGCCGCCAACGGCCACCGCCACGTCTACACCTTGCTCTTTGGCCTCGGTGGCAATGTGGCAAGCATGTCCGGCATACTCGGTGGTTCGTATTTCGTAGTCGAAAAGTTCCTTGTCGATGTATCTATCAATAGCTTCGGGAATGCCTTTCTTACTTCCCGTCCCTGATATGGGGTTCATGATGAATACAATTTTCTTTTTCATTCCGTTTCGTTTTATGGTTTCCAGACAGGGTTTAACTTCGTTTTAAGGGCGTTAATCAAGCCTTATTGCAAAGATAATAAAAAACATTTGATAACAGCACATAACAGACGAAAAACGCTTTAAAGGCCGATTTCTTTGAAAAGATAGGCGTTTTGCTGTATTTTTTCGTACCTTTGCACTCTGATAAACAAAAAATAGTTCTTTTACCTATTTAAAAATGGGACAATTACAAGAAAGATACAAGGCTTATCGTGAACCGCAAAAATATATTAAAGCGGGTGTCTATCCCTATTTTCGCGAGATAACCAGCAAACAGGGAACCGAAGTAGAGATGGATGGACATCATGTTTTGATGTTTGGTTCGAACGCCTATACCGGACTGACGGGAGACGAAAGGGTGGTGAAGGCCGCCAAAGACGCGCTAGACAAGTATGGCTCTGGCTGTGCCGGAAGTCGGTTTCTTAACGGAACGCTAGACTTACACGTACAATTGGAGAAAGAGTTGGCCACATTCGTGCAGAAAGACGATACGTTATGTTTCTCTACGGGTTTCTCGGTTAACCAGGGTGTGCTGGCAATGGTGGTTGGAAGAGGCGACTATATTATTTGCGACGACCGCGACCATGCTAGTATTGTGGACGGAAGGCGATTGTCGTTTGCCAAACAACTGCACTACAAACACAACGACATGGAAGACTTGGAGAACATTCTCAAGTCGCTACCTTACGAGGCTGTAAAGCTGATTGTTGTGGATGGCGTGTTCTCTATGGAGGGCGACCTGGCCAAACTTCCTGAGATTGTGGCCTTGAAACATAAGTACAACTGCTCGGTTATGGTGGACGAGGCGCACAGCCTTGGCGTTTTTGGCAAGCATGGCCGTGGCGTTTGCGAGCATTTTGGCCTTACCGACGAGGTGGATCTTATCATGGGAACATTCTCAAAGAGCCTTGCATCCATCGGCGGCTTTATTGCATCAGATGCCGATACCATCAATTACCTTCGCCACACATGCCGTTCGTACATCTTCAGCGCATCCAACACGCCTGCTGCAACGGCAGCGGCACTTGAGGCGTTGCACATCATTCAGCAAGAACCCGAACGCATTGAAAGGCTCTGGGAGGTTACCCGCTATGCGCTGCGCCGTTTTAGGGAGGAGGGTTTTGAAATTGGAGACACCGAAAGTCCCATTATCCCACTCTATGTTCACGATGTGGAGAAAACTTTCCTTGTAACTAAGTTGGCCTTCGAAGCGGGCGTTTTCATCAATCCCGTTATTCCGCCAGCATGCGCTCCGCAAGATACGCTAGTGCGTATGGCATTGATGGCAACGCATACGGAAGAGCAGGTAGAACGTGGCGTACAAATACTAAAAAAGATATTTGTTGACTTGGGCATCATAAAAAGTTAAACAAATATTTGCAGTACTCAACAAATAATAGTACCTTTGCAACCGCAAAACAGCAATAGGTTTTGCGATTCGGGGTGTAGCGCAGCCCGGTAGCGCTCCTGGTTTGGGACCAGGCGGTCGCAGGTTCGAATCCTGTCGCCCCGACAAAAACGGCCAATCACGCAACGTGTGATTGGCCGTTTTTGTGTGTATTATGCCTGTTTAGGCATTGATGTAGCTGTCTTTAAAGCCAAGGAAGTAGAGCACACCGTCTAGTCCGATGGTGTTGATAGACTGCTGGGCATTGGCCACAACGCGCGGTTTGGCATGGAAGGCTATGCCAAGTCCCGCCTCTGAAATCATGGGCAAGTCATTTGCGCCGTCGCCAACGGCGATAGTCTGTGCTAAATTTACCTTTTCCACTTGCGCAATAAGTTTCAACAGTTCGGCCTTGCGATGTCCGTCTACTATTTCCCCCACGTAGTTTCCAGTCAGTTTTCCGTTGTCGTCGACCTCCAACTCGTTGGCATATACGTAGTCTATACCATATTTGTGTTGCAGGAACTCGCCAAAATAGGTAAATCCGCCGCTTAATATGGCGATTTTGTAGCCATATCGTTTCAGTACCGCCATCAACCTGTCAACGCCTTCGGTAATAGGCATGTGTTCGGCAATGTCTTTCATCACCCCGACATCAAGGCCTTTGAGCAGGGCAACGCGTTTCCTGAAACTTTCTTTAAAGTCTATCTCGCCTCGCATGGCACTCTCGGTAATGGCCTTCACCTTATCTCCAACGCCAGCACGCATGGCCAATTCGTCAATACATTCTGTTTGGATGAGGGTTGAATCCATATCAAAGCATATCAGGCGACGCATGCGACGGTACATGTCGTCTTTCTGAAACGAGAAGTCGATACCCATTTCGGCCGAGAGGGCCATTAGTTGTTTCTGCATGGCCGAGCGGTCTTGTGGCGTTCCTCGCAACGAGAACTCAATGCAAGCGCGCACGTTCTTGTCGGGGTTCATAATGCTGATACGGCCCGTTAGCCTAAGGATGGAGTCGATGTTGAACCCTTGCGACGATATTACCTTTGTGGCCGCCTCAATCTGTTTGGCCGAAAGGCTACGGCCAATAAGGGTAAGTATATAGCGATTTTTGCCTTGTCCGTGAACCCAATCTTCGTATTGCTGGTCGCCAATGGGTTCAAAACCAATATGTACATTTAATTCGGTGGCCTTAAAAAGAAGTTCTTTCATTACCTGGCCTGAGTGTTTGTCGTCGATACGGATAAGCACTCCTAACGACAGCGAACTATGAATGTCGGCTTGTCCGATGTCTAATATCTGTGCATCGTAACGCGCTAGGATTTTCATTACAGAGGCGGTTAGTCCCGGTCGGTCTTGTCCTGTAATGCGGATAAGTATCTGTTCTTCCTTGTTCTTTTTCGTGTTCATAAGCCTTAGTCTCTTAGATAGTCTTTCGAAATCATGTCGTAATACAGCGCTTCAAGTTCGCCAAGGGTGAGCTCTTGCAGTGCATGTTCTATTTTACGTACCAATTCGTCGCGACGAAACTCGTCGGACGAATGGCCGAATGTGGTGAATGTTTTTGCCATGTGTAACTTTTTACAAAGGCAAAGATACGCATAAATACCGAAATGCACACAATGCAGGCATAAGTTTTACAGATGCGTGTATATAAAGAAGTGGGTTAGGGCCTAGCCCCAACCCACTTCTTACATTGAAACAGTCTCGACTTTTGTTATTTCTATAATTGTGAGGAGTTTGTTGTCTTTTCGATGCCAACATAAGATGAGCCCGCTTCCCATATACGAAGTGCACCACAAATCAACTCACTGGCCTATGGCTCACGAAAACCCAACAACTCCCAAATATGTCAATTCACCAACTTACAAACTCAAGAACTCGTCAACTCACAGGTTCACAAGCTCATCGACTCACGACTACATCAACTCACAAGCAAACAGCTCTCAAGCACATCAACTCACGAACTTATCCACTCACAAGCTCATCCACTCACGGGTTCATCCATTCATAAGCTCAGCAACCCACGAGCTAAGCAATCCCCAAAAAATTAAATTCTTATCTTTATCTTTACAATATCGCTCTAATTTCCGCTCCATTCTAGCGAAAATATAGGCTGTAAAGTGGGTAAATTGCCACAAGTTTTAGCCTTTCACGTCTCTGTACTTATCCGTTTTTAAGAACAAAACTTGCATTTTGCACCATTTTACCTTTCTAGTTTGGTCGCCACCTCGTATTTTTTCAAGCCCGATTACCTGCTTTTAGCCCCCAAAATGCTACTTTTTAACGACTATTTCGCCTTTTTCAGCCATGTTTTTCATGGCTCTAAGAGGTTTCATTTATACCATTTCTGCGGATATTTATGCTTATCGACTTGCATTTAGCGGCAAAACACACTGCATTTTGCACCGTTTTACCTTGCGTTTTGCACCAAAACGCATTGTAGTTAGCACCAAAACGCACTGCATTTAGCATCAAAACGCACTGTGTTTTGCGGCATTTATGGGCTATGCACAAATCTTTGAAAGCCTAAGCATGAAGAACTTTACCCCTGCCACTCCTCTCAGAGTACCCTCGAAAACCTTTGTCTTTGAATTGAAAGATTAGGCGAATGTGTTTGTTGCCCTGCTCACAAAGAGGTTGAACACACAGCTATAATGCTCGTATGAGGTCGCTGCAATTGCGTTGAAACTCTTCAATCCCAAGTTGCAGATCTTCTGTGCCTGCGGGTCAAGGACAGCCTTTCCCTGGTACTTGGTGGTATTCTTTGTGAGAACCATGCGCAGGGAGCGTGTAGCAATGGCATTGTCTGTGGAACGCTTTCGCCACTCCATAGCCTTAATTGTATGCCTCGAATCAGGCATATTTACCCAACTGGCTACTCTTGCACCGCATCTCACAACATAGTGCAGATTGGCAGATGCCAACAATGTGCAAACTCTCTTCTCTTGCGGTTTTCTTAGGAGCAAAGTTAATGTTTTGCGGCCTTTGCATCGAGGTTAATTGTTTATACATAAACAATAGAAAGATAATTAAGCTTAGGGAATACTCAAAAAGAACAATTTTTTCCTGTATTGCTGCTGTCTCTCTTCGGTGTTATTCATCTCGGTCGCAAGGCAAACCTGAGCCCCCTTTCATTTTATTTCCTTGCAAAACAATCGATGTTTCTTGCACTCCGATTTGGTATGAGCAGCTTATCCTTGTTGTTTAGGCAAAACAATGGCCGTTGTTCTTATCTACGAAAGCACCTATTAACGTTTTGTTAAAACAATAAATATATTTTACAAACCGCGCTTGTTGTCCGAACCATTCTAGCAAAAAACACCTGCTAAAAGCTATATAAAATGCGTCCAAGAGATAAAATTCCAGCTATTTTAGAGGGCTTATCCTCACTATTTTTGGTCATTTACTATGCTTTTGCATTTCTCTTTGAAGGAAATTTCTCCCAAATTTGCATCCACAACTACTAAAAAATGGAGTTAATAGGAGTGATGTTGCAATGCATTTTGCACCAAAACGCACTGCAATATGCACCAAAACGCGTGGTAAGATAATTCTTAAAATACAACTTGTTGAAAATAAAGAAGTTACCTTGTTGATAAGACTAAACAGGTAACGATCTGGAAACGAGCGAGCTACTTGGCTTCGCTGTTTTCTGCCTAACAAAGAACGCTTGTTATTCTGTTTGCAAAGATAATACTTTG
>ERZ772957.933-NODE-933-length-20736-cov-4.148397_pt1 | contig 20736 bp, 15 predicted proteins | sample MGYA00580682_ERZ772957 | MGnify/ENA primary metagenome ERZ772957 (study PRJEB29015, sample SAMEA2737921) | human oral metagenome | biome: human oral; feature: human-associated habitat; material: dental | place: China | collected 2025 ...
GCCTTGGAAATTCGTTTATTACAAAAGAGCCGCCGAATAAAAAAGGAACGCCTGAATCCGATACAAACTTTCCGAGAGGCAAATCGTTCGGAAAGTTTTTGTAGTGATGCACCGACATAGGAAACGAATATCTTAGGCAGCCTTCGCTCCATACTACAAGGTCTACTTTTTCTCCGTTTTCCTTGGCGTTTTTAAGTTCCTTTGCCGTAAGAGACTGCGATATACGTATAGTTTCGTTATCGTCCGCTACTTTCCACGGATCTTTATTCTGCTGAACCATTATAGTGTTCAGGTATTTTTGCACAGGACGTTTTTTTCCGCATTGGTATATACCGTACACCAACGATAAAGCCATAAGCGAGAGCCATAAAATCCATGTGTTTTCAAGCGGAAAAAAGCCCGTATTTTTTCTTGCGCCGGATAGGAAGAATGTAATTTTGCGCTTTTTTTTGAACGGATTTTTCTTTACAAGGAACGCCGCCGTCTCCCAGATTAAAGGGGATGCCATGACTGTAAGGAACGTTATTCCGTATGTTCCTGTTATGTCGGCAATCTGGATAAGAGTTTTGAAGTTGAACTGCGCCATCGAAAGAGTTCCCCACGGATAGCCTAAAAATCCGCAGGATTTTATCCATTCGTAAGAAACGTATACAGCAGAAAAATAAAGCGTCCTTCTTGGAACAAACGACGACCAAAGCGGACTTTCGGTTTTTCTTAGTGTTCCTGTACGGATTGTCTTTGCGTAAGGCACGTAAAGGAAAAGCCCTGCCGCAAATCCTTGAAAGGCTGTTCCGAAGCAGGTGAAAAAAAGCGTTACGAAGGCGAATTCCTTGAAAAATCCCAGCCAGTAGCTTGAAAAAAGTTGCGTCGCGAATGTAAGCAGCGCAAAGTCCAACGCCGAATCCATGTACGATTTATGTTTTGTGTGCAGGTGGTAGAACGGAATCAGGGACACGAACGCTATGGCAGGAGAGCCGAAAACGTATATGTCGTTCGGAATCGCCAGTGAGATAAGGGCGGCGGAAAAAAGGACATAAAAAACTTGTAAAATTCTACTCATTGAATTAATATTTTATAAGAAGCCTCTAAGAACTCCGGTTTTTATAAGGCAGCTTTGAAAATCCGATGTCTTAACTTTCGATAATACAGAGAGTTAATACTCGGCGGCATCTCAGACAAATCGTTAGAGGCGAGTTTTTCGAGATGTCCTCTAAATAATATACAGACATTACGAAAAAACTCAATAACTACTTTTTCAATACGGTAGTTTTATGTGATAAGGATTTATTAGCGATGGAAGAAATAAGGTCAGCCCACGAGGCGGAGTACGGAGCGCAGCCGGAGGTCATAACGACTTGTCCGGGGCGCTTTCATCTTATTGGCGAACATTCTTGGTTTTTCAAGGACAAGACGCTTTCCATGGCGGTCGATCTTCCCGTATACGTTTCCGTATCAAAGAGGAAAGATTCATCCCTGCGTTTCTATTTTGTGCAACTTGACGAGCGTAAGAGGGGAAGCATTCCTTCCCTCAAACTGAAAAAAGAGGACAAATGGGCAAACGCCATAAAATCAATAATATACGGTTTTTTGTCGGGCGGCTTTGAGTTGTCGGGCATGGATTTCACCGTGTATTCGGACACGCTCCCGTCTGCCGGATTCGGGATAACAACCGCTATGAAGGTGGCGGCTTCTTTGTGTGTCAGGGAACTTTTCTGCCTTGACTGCGACATACCCCGTCTTCTTCAGGTCATAGAAAGAGGAAACAAGATTTTCCTCAGGCAGGCTAACCACGTGGCCGACAATTTTTCCGCTCTTTTTTCAAAGAAGGGAAGCCTTATTGTTACCGACCACACAAAGATGAACTATACGCATTTTTCCGTTCCGTTCAGTGGGAAAAAAATTCTTCTTGTCGATCTTAGAGTTCCCCGTGTCTCGCTTTGGGACGAATCCACTCTCTTTGAGCCGCAGAACGTCCTTCTTCTTGGGGACATGAGGGAGACAAAGCCCAATGCGTTCGGCGGCTGGCAATATATAGAAAATGTTACGGATGTGAACGAGGAACTTTCCGTTGTGAGCGAGGACACAAGAAGGAAACTTCTTTGCATAATGAGGGAGCATCACGACGTGCTCGATGCCTTGAAGGCTCTTGAAAAGGACGATTTTTCCCGTTTTTCAAGAACGGTGAACCACAGCCACGAAAGCCTTAGGGATTTCTATGACCTTTCATGTCCCGAGATAGACTGGGTTTTAAAGCGTGTCGCGGAGATTGAGCCTAACCTTGAGAACATGAGGGAGCCTGTTTCCTGCGGACGAATAACCGGAAAAGGCTTCGGTCGTTGTATATACACTGTCCTTAGGGATTCCGATGTCCCTAAATTCATGGAAAAACTTTCAGAATATGAGCATATATTCGGCTTTCATCCGTCGTGCCACGAGGTGCATACGGCTGACGGCGCGCGCATAGTTAAGGCTTTGGAAAGATGACTTTTCTTGTTACGAATGACGACGGATTCGAAGCGGAAGGACTTAACGTTCTTTCCGAACGCATTTCCAGGGAACACAGAGTATTTGTCATAGCTCCGGACGGAAACCGTTCTGCAATCTCGCACGGAATCACCATATACGAGCCTCTCAGGCTAAGGTGTGTAAGAAAAGACGTGTGGGCGTGTTCCGGAAAGCCTGCCGATTGTTCTGCCGTGGCTATAAAAAGCGATTTTCTTCCTGAAAAAATAGATGCTGTAATATCGGGGATAAACCATGGTGCAAATCTGGGAACGGACGTGGTGTATTCGGGGACGTGCGGAGCTGCAAGGGAGGCTGTTCTTTGCGGAGTTCCCGCCGTTGCCGTAAGCCTTGAAGCTGTTTCGGGAAAAATAGACCGTTTTGATGTCATGGCGGATTTTGTCGCAAGAAACATCGAAAAACTCGTCTCTCTTTCGGATGCAGGGGAAAAATCTACTTTCGTGAACGTGAACGCCCTTTCTCTTTCAAAATACAAGGACGCAGTGCTGACCGATGTTCTTTCGACTAGGAAGTACGATTCAAGGCTTTCGGTAAGTAAGGACGGAGACGAATATGTACTTCAGGGTGTGGGCGGAAACCTTCTGCATAGTTTTTCGGAGGATTCCGACAACGGACTTTCCGAGCGAGGGTACATAGCGATTTCGTGCATACACGCCGAACCGTTGGCAAGCAAGGTAGACGGTATCGATTTTTCATTATAGAATGAGTGGTCCGAATCGTGTTTGAATTCGGACGGGTGGGAAAATGTCGGACACAAACATAATTTCGCAGGGAATAGGATTTTACAACAGCAGAATGTATTCCGATGCGCTCTCGTTTTTCCTTTCGCTTCCATCCGATTCCGGGGCGGATGCGGAAGATATTTCATATTACCTTGGACTTTGTTACACTAAGCTCAAACGTTACGAGGACGCTCTTTTGTATCTTGAGCAGGTTGTAACGTCCGGAAAAAATCAAGAGCGTATAAGGCAGTGCAGGTTTCTTCTTGCAATAATCTATGCGGTTACGGGACGAAAGAGGCTTGCAAATTTTGAGCTTGAAAAACTTGTGGACACAGGGTACAAGACCGCTGAGGTCTGCGCCGCAATGGCTTTCATCGCATGGGAGAACAAGGAGTTTGAGGCGTGCGAAATCCTTTATTCAAAATCGCTTAGCATAGACCCCGATAATGTTACCGCTCTCAACGGAATGGGCTACATTCTTGCCTGCCAGGAAAAAGATTTGACAAAGGCTCTTTCGTGCTGCAAGAAGGCTGTTGAATTTGCTCCAAAATCTGCGGCGTGCTTGGATTCGCTTGGCTATGTTTACTACAAACTTGGGCTTTTCAATGACGCAAAAAAATATCTTGAGCAGGCTGAATCCATTGACGGTCAGAACGAGGAAATCGCAAGCCACATCAAAACCCTTATGCTTGAAAGCAACAACTAAAGGAGTCTTTTGGAAATGAAAAAAAATCTTTTGCTTTTGCCCTTGATTCTTTCATTACCGATATGCGTTTTTTCGCAGGCATCCGCATACGCCGACCGCCTTTCAATTACTAAAGAGATAAGGACGGCGGAGGAAGGTTTTGCTTACGAGGAGTTCCGTCGGGGCGTTCAGGCGTTCTATCGGGGGACTTTCAACGAGGCGATTCTCCAGTTTGAGAAGGCTTTGACATACACTCCCACAGACAGCCGAATCCTCGACTGGATGGGAAAAGCCTACTATTATTCCGGGCTTGAAGGAATCGCCTTGCAGGAATGGGAAAAGGCAAAAAATAACGGCTACGGCGGAATCCTTCTTGAGAACAAAATCCGGATAGTGGCGGAACGAAGGTTCACCCTTGAAGAAAACGGGATGGAAGACGTGTATACGGAATCCGGCTCGTATCCGGGAACATACAACGGAAACCTAATCTATACGGAGCCGGTTTCCATACTTCCGAACGGAAACGGAACTTTCTGGGTCTTGGCATACGGCTCGAACCAGCTTTTGCTTTTCAATGTGAACGGAACGGTTATAGACAGAATAACAGGTCCGTTGAACGGCTTTGACCATCCGCTTGACATGATAAGGCTTTCTTCCGGGAAAATCCTTTTGACAGAAACATTGGGAAACAGGCTTTCTGTGCTTTCGAAGAACGGTCGCTTTGAAAAATACATAGGCTCAAAGGGAAGGGGAAACGGTTCTTTCATCGGACCGCAATACGTGGCGGAAGATTTCAGGGGGAACATATACGCTACGGATTACGGAAACCGCCGAGTGGTGGTCTTCGACAAAGAAGGAAACGCTCTTTTTGTCTTCGGTACTTCTTCAAAAAACTTTTCGGGGCTAAAAGGTCCTACGGGGATAGCCGTCCTTGGCGATTCTGTGTATGTGGCTGACGACGTAAAAGGCTGCATATACGAGTTTGACCTTGCCGGAAATTTTATCCGGAATCTTGTGCTTGAGGGAACTTTCAGAAGACCGGAATCGCTAAAAGTGTGGACGGACCGCCTTGTAGTCTGCGATTCAAACAAGGTAATCTCCGTGAATACGCATACGGGCGAGACTTTCGAGAACATGAATATGGGAAACGCCCCTTCAAGGATAACCTGCGCTATTCCTGACGTTAACGGAAATGTGCTTGTCTCCGACTTCAAGGCGAACGAAGTTTACGTTATGGCAAGGATGCAGGAACTGGTCGGGGGGCTTTTTGTCCAGATAGAGAGGGTGAACGCAAAGAATTTTCCGGACGTGCAGCTTGACGTGAAAGTCGAGAGCCTGAAAAGAAATCCCATCGTGGGATTGAAGGAAGCGAATTTCTACATAACGGAAGACAGACGGCCTGTGAACAAACTGAAATTCTTGGGTGCGGCTTCGGAAAACACTTACTGCGATGTTACTGTAATCATAGACCGCTCGCTTTCCGACAGCCCGCTTTCCGACAGCATGGTTGAGACGGCGGTAAAATCAGTCGCAGAAGGCATGGACGGGAAGGGGACACTTCGTATTCTTTCTGCGGGGCTTTTACCTGTGGTGGAATTTACCGGAAATCCCAAAGATGTAAGGAATTTCAACGCATCTGCTCTGAAAACAAAAAAATCTAGCGTCGTTCCGCTTGACCTTGCTTTCCGCCTTGCCGTAAACGATCTTATAAACGCAGGGAAAAAACGCGCGGTTGTCTTTGTTACGCACGGAAACGTTACCGAGCACAGTTTTGAAAGATACAGCCTTTCCCAGACCGTAGCCTACATGAACAACAATTCTGTCATGTGTTCTTCGATATTCCTTAGCCGGGAAAACGTGAGCGAGGAGACCGAATACATAATGAAGAACACCAAAGGGAAAAGCTATTATGTGTTCAGGGAAGAGGGATTGGCATCTTTGGTGGAAGACCTTTTGGACATTTCTCAGGGGAACTATTCATTTTCCTATGTGTCAACCTTGCCTACGAATTTCGGGGAAAATTTTCTTCCGGTCGAGATTGAATCTTATCTTATGAACAGGAGCGGAAGGGACGAGGGCGGCTATTTTTCTCCGCTAAAATGACTTTTTGAAAACAGTCTTGCTTTCTGGATTTTAGTTTCGGGGTGCTTTGATTTTAATTTAAGCACCGCCTTCTCCAAAGCCATTTTCTTTTTCTCCCCGAAATCAAAAAGAACGCCTTGGTTTCCTTCGATTCCTTTTTCGACGTTCTGCACCCCGACCCCAAGAAGCCGTATTCCTTTTTCGACTGAGAATTTTTTTTCTAAAAGTTTTTTTGCCTTTTCAAAAAGCATATCGCCAGATGTTATGAACTCTCCCGTCTCTTGGACTGTCACCGTGGAAAAGTCCTCGAAGCGGATTTTTACGAACACCGTCCTGCTGCAGAGTTCTTCTTTTAGAAGTCTGAACATAAGCGAGTACGAAAGTTCCATGAGGGCGGTTTCAGCCGCATATATGTCCTTTATGTCGAACGGAAAAGTGGTCTCGTTTGAAAGCGAATGGCTTTTCTTTTTTTCGCTTTCCGTTTCGATTCCCCGCACGACATTGAAAAGGAATGTCCCCATCGCCTCTCCGAAGACCATCTTTAAAACTTCGATAGGTTTTTCGTGAACGTCGCGTGTCGTAAAAAATCCTGAAGCGTTCATGCGTTCCAGCGTTTTTCCGCCTATTCCCCAGACTTTTCTAAGCGGAAGATTCAGCATGAACTTTTCTTCGTCGCCTTCTGGAATCATGAAAAATCCATTCGGCTTGTTCACTTCCGAGGCAAGTTTTGCAAGATATTTTGTCGAGGCAAGACCGCATGATACTGTAAGTCCCGTTTCCGCAAGGATTTCTGCCTGTATTTTTAGAGCAAGATCGGCTGAAGGTCCGAAAAGCATCTGCGTTCCGGTAAGATCAAGCGACGCTTCGTCTATCGAAATCTGGTCAATGTCGGGCGTGTAATTTGAAAGAATCTCCATTATTTTTGACGAGACTTCGGAATAATGCTTCATGTTTCCATGCACGTATATTCCGTTAGGGCAAAGTTCGTACGCCCTTTGCGCAGGCATCGCCGAATGAACTCCGAACGCCCTTGCCTCGTAGCTTGCCGTTGAGATTACGCTTCTTCTTTCCGTGGGAAGCCCTCCGACTATCACAGGCTTTCCTTTCCATTCAGGGTGATCGCGCTGTTCCACGGATGCGAAAAATGCGTCCATGTCCACGTGAAGGTATGTCTTTCCGCTCATTTTTGTCTCCGTGGAATGGAAAGCTCGTGTTCGTACATCACTAACGATGATTTTCCGTTGTCCCCGGCTGATTCTTTCAGGGCTGTAACTTTTATTCTTGATTCTGCGTTCCGGTTTGCTATGTATCTGAATGAGATTTCTTTTGGCGGATTTACCGGAAGCCTGAAATAATCCTTGGATTCTGTCTTGTCTGATATGTAGTCATTATCAGAGTACATAACAGGATTTCCCGAATCCGAGGAAAGCGCAACCTCGACGTTCCTGCATTCTTCTTTTGTCCGAATTGTGATAAGCCTTGTCGTCTCTCCGAAATATGTCTTGTCCTTTACGTCAATTTCTATGAAATCATTCCCATTTTTTTCGATTGTAAGCGTTTCTTTTTTTTCTTTTTGAATCTTGTACTTTTTGGGAATCATAAGATTTGAGGTGAAGGTGAGTGCAAGGAAAATAGCGAATGCCGCAGAAATCCAAAGTGCATTCTGAATGTAAAAATGCCTTGTGCTTTTATTCGAGTTTTGCCATTTTTGGTTCAGGCGGACTAAAATTCTTAGCCACATTATTTCGAACGGCACAATAAGAAACGATATTATAAGGTTTATCCCGATTCCGCTTTTTACCAAAAGCATGATTCCGTCGGTTTTGGAGAATTTTATGAGCTGTATGGCGTACGGAACAAAAGGAAGGACAAGCACAAGGAAAGTCGAGGACATTGTGAGCGTGTGCTTTTCCGGGCGGGTTACATATATAAGTGCGTATTCAAGCGCAAAAAGGTAGAAAAGCGATATGTCCAGCGAAATGAAAAACACAAGGTTTATGATTGCGCATATCGTAAGGATATACGAATACGCCTTTAGTTCGATAAACCTTCGTGTTTTTAACGTCGCAAAGAACGTTACGGAACTTATGCTGAAAGCGATTACAATTTTTATGACAACCTGAATGTATACGTTTATGCCGATTATAGCCGAAACGGCGAGCGTCAAAAGCTGCGCCATGAACAGGGAAAGCACTGTCGCCGCCACGGTAAGCGGAATCACGTACCACAGTTTTTTTACGTCCTTGGTCAGTTTTTCGCCCGTTTTTTTTGACACGAACGAAAACTCGCACAGCACAAAGAGGCTTAAAAACGAAAACGCAAGGAATAGCGTCGTGGTAAGTTTTTCGCTTGTGCTGAAGAATTTTTTCCCGATTTTTATAAGGTTTGCTCTTCTGTCGGGATTCACGCTTTTTTCGTTCGGTATGTTTTTTACGATGCATTCAACGAATTCGGGGATTTTTTTGACGGTTTCTGGTTTTGAAGAAATATTTACGGCGATTGAAGGAAGCCCCGCCTGAAAAAAAATGTCCGCCCTTTCATCAGTTTTTAAAAAGCCATCTTCGTAAAGGAATGTGATTAATCCCGCCTCGATCGAATAGTCCTCTTTTACCGAGGCGAACGAATTTGCCGCAAGTTTAACAAGATATGTCGGGGACGCGCCCGTGTTTCCGCCCGGAATTATGGAATTCCTTGAAGAAAGACGTATGCATATCGCCGTCTTTGAGGCAGCATCCGAAACTGCGGAGGAAAAACGTTCCGCTCCTGTTATTTTTCCTTTCCACGAGAAAACTTCGTCGCCATATGTGAACACAACGGAAACTTTTACCTTTCGCTCGATATTTTTTATTTTTTTTGAAATTTCAGCAAGAATCCTTTCCTTGTCGTGGAAGTCTTCCACACGGAACACAAGAAAAAGTTCCGAAAGTTCTGCGTCATTTTTTTTTGAAGGCTCGATTTTTTTTCCCGCATTTACCGGGAATGTGTCGATAATGTTGAACGGAAATGCGTTGCTCTCGTTGAATACCAGGCTCTGGGTTTCTGGAGATGAACCGTTTTTTTCGAGGATTGAAAACAGCCTTTCGCATTTTTCGAACCCCGAAGAGGCGATCAGCCTTGTTCCGTTAAAGAAAAGACAGATTATGAGACAGAGTGTTTTGAAGAATTTTCTGTTTTTCTTCATCGATATTGGATTATAAACGAATACGAGTTCATTGCAAATAGCTTGAATATCGGATATACTGGAGTTCTAGGAGTATTTAATAGTGTCTGCCGCTGCTAAAAAACTAATGCTTGAGTTGCCGCTTAAAGTCATTTTGACGGAAGACGGTGCGTCCAATTTTATCAGCCACAAAAAACGTCTGATGCGTTTTAGGTTGGCGGACAACATTGACGAATACGGTATTTCGCTTAACAAATTTTCTCCGCAGTCGATTCAAAGTATGCTGCTTTTGGATTATATCTCGAAAATCGAGATTTCCATGCCTGAGTTCGTCTCTTCAAGGCAGGAAGTGATGGATCTTTCGAAGATTATCGTGTATTCACTCCTGTATAAGCAGTTTGACAGGGAAGTCTATTCCGCTTTGATTCAGTGCGACTGCGTAAGGACGTACAACAGAAAAAATCCAGCGCATCTTATAGACGAACGCACAAAAATGAGCGAAAAACAGCTTCGTTCCCTTTTGCAGAACAAGGACGGAGTTATAAATTCCATCAGAAAAGAGATACTGGATCCTGTGTGGGCTGAAATCTGCGAGAACAAGGATTTTTCTATCGAGGAAAAAAACATATATATGCTCATGTCCGAAAAGTTCATGAACAGACTCAGCCTTATGAACTGGTATCTCATAATGCTTTTCCATAAATCCGACGGCTTTCTGGATATGCTTGATTCCATAAGGAAACTTCTTTCCGCATACATGGAAAAATCCAAGGTCGCCGAATACATATCGGTGATGGTGATGGAACTTGCGCTCAACAGCGAGAACGCAAATATCCGTAAAGAAGCAAAAAATATGTTTCCTTCGACGGACGACATAAATTCCCTGCTTCTTGCGCCGGAAACAAGGGCGAAGATAATCAAGGAACTTTTGAAAAAAAGGGTGCTTGTGTCCGTTCAATGGAAACTTGGCGGCGGTTCGTCCTCGATTGGAAAACAGGGACGGCTTCAGATTACGCTTTACAACAAGGACGACGAATTCCAGGAAGTGAAAGACAACATTGAAACAAAGATGGTCGCCGACACCCATAAACGGACTCTGATTGATTTTTACAGGGAACTTCCCGACGGTCAGGAAGGAACGGATCTTGGGCTTTATTATCTTTCATACCTTGACGATGCGTGCAAGAAGGTGAACGTAAAGTTCGATTCCCTTGTAAACCAGTTCTCCGCGAGCGAACTTACCGTAATCAACTTGATATTCAATTTCTGATTTATGGAATGTAGTGTCTCTTTTTTAGTTGATTTAAAAAATCGCGCGAAGTTTTTTTTCAGCCGGACGTATTTTTTTGTTCTGTGCGGATTGTGGATTTTGTTTGTTCCGCTTGTCTCTTGCTCGGATTCCGAACCGAGGCTTGTGTCGGCATCGGGCTACGTAATATTTGATTACGCCGACGATGAAAGTTTTCCCACGCAGCGTTTCGCCGTGTTCCTTGAGGCATCAAGCGATGTGCGTCGGGTTTCTTCGATTAGCGTAACTTCACGGGAAAACTCATATCAATGGAACTGCCGTGAGCCGACTGTTTTTTCAAGCGACAGTAGAATGTGGGCTGGATATTCCTTTTTTGTAAGTCCCGTCGGCTCTTCCGTTCCTAGGGGGGTGTACGATGTCCGATATGTTGATTCAAGGGAAAAATTTTATGATTTGGTGCTTCGCCTTGACTATAGGACCGACATAATGACGTGCAAAGCCTGCGACATTGAAAAACTTCTTGACGATTATAAAAAAGAAATTGCGGTCTATGACGGAAACAATGTGCTTGTGTATTTCGGCGAAATTGATTCTTCTTGGAAAACGCCTAAAAAAATTTTTTCGACATTCAGGAATTCAGCAAGTTACAGAAAATGTATTGTAGACTCTTCCTCGAATTCGATATGCATTCTTCCGCCTGTGTACAAGGACGCTTCAAAGAATTCGGAAGGCGTTTCTGCTTCCGGCGGCTGATTTTCAGGAGAGACGATTTGCATGATTTTGGTTTTGGACATTCTTTGTCCGATGACAAAAACAACCCTATGCGCACAATAAAGACATACGTGCTAAGAAAAGGGCGCATGACTCAGGCTCAGGAAAGGGATTATTCCGAACTTTCCCATGTGTGGTGCATTCCCTACAGCGAGGAAAAACTGAACCTAATCGATGTATTCGGAAACACAAATCCTGTTGTGGTTGAGATTGGTTTTGGAATGGGAACGGCGACGGCTCTTATAGCCGAAAAAAATCCCGACATAAACTACATAGGCATAGAAGTCCACACACCCGGCGTGGGGCGTCTTCTTGGCGAGATAAAAAACCGCGGACTTAAAAATCTTTACATTATCGAACACGATGCCATCGAAGTTCTTGAGAACATGATAGGAGATTCCAGCCTGAGCGGTTTCCATGTGTTTTTTCCAGATCCGTGGCAGAAAAAAAAGCACCACAAAAGAAGAATGATGAAAAGACCCAATACGGAACTTTTTGCAAGAAAACTTGCTTCCGGCGGATACATATATTTTGTTACGGACTGGTTTGAGTACGCAGAGTTCGCCATGGAAGAACTTAGGGAAACTTCAGGGCTTCACAATAAATACGATTCGTTTGCCGCAAGCCAAGATTGGAGGCCTATCACAAAGTTCGAGAAAAAAGGCATTGATGCGGAAAGGAAAATATCGGAGCTTTATTTCATAAAAGACTAAAAACTATGATTTTGTAGACTGATTTTTAGGGGTTTTTGCAATGAACGACTTGTTTGACCTTGACGAGGTGCAGAAAAAAAACGACAGCCTTGCAAGGGTAAGGGAACTTGAAAAACTCATCTTCCGTTACCAGAAATCCTATTATGACGGCGAAGGCGAAATTTCAGACGAAGATTTTGATGCTCTGTGGGATGAACTGAAAGAACTCGATCCTGACAATGAACTTTTAAAGAAAATCGGTTCTGATTCAGGGACGTTTGAAAAATCTTTCCACATCATGCCTATGGGAAGCCAGGAAAAGGCTGCGAATCCCGAACAGTTTTTGGCTTGGACAGTAAGCCATCCTTATTCCGAATATCTTGTCGAATACAAACTGGACGGCGCTTCGCTTGAACTCCAGTACAAAAACGGAAGACTTGACAAGGCTGTCACCAGGGGAGACGGCAGCGTTGGAGACGTAATCACGGAAAACGCAAAAAAGATGAAAGGTGTCCTTCATGCCTTAAATGACGCAGGCGGAATCGTGGATTTTACGGGAGGGGTGAGGGGCGAAGTCATCATGACTCATGACGTGCATAAAAAACTTTATTCCGACAAGGCGAACTGCAGAAATGCCGCAAACGGTCTTATGAGGCGGAAATCCGGCGAAGGCTCTGAAAACCTCATGCTTATCGTGTACGACGCTCTTTCGTCCGACGGAGAAAATCCGTTTTCCGACGAAGAGGAAAAAATTCTTTGGCTTGGCAAGATGGGATTTTTCACAGTTCCCATAAAAATATGCAAAAGTCCTGAGGAAGTCATAGATTATCGCTCCAAGGTTATGGGCATAAGAAAATCCCTTGACTATGACATAGACGGTCTTGTCGTGAAGGAAAGAGTCATAAATCTTGAGGATGCAAGGCGGAATCGTCCTGATAGGCAGATTGCGTTCAAATTCAGCCTTGAGGAGGCTCTTAGTACGCTAAGGAATGTGGAGTGGAGCCAAAACGGCTCTACGTACACTCCTGTCGCTATTTTTGACGAAGTGGAACTTAACGGAACAAAAGTTCAGCGAGCAAGCCTTTCAAATCCGGATGTGATGAGGCTTCTTGGGATAAAGATTGGCTGCAAGGTCGTTGTTGTAAAGCGAGGGGAGATAATTCCAAAGATAGAATATGCGATACACGAAGAGCCGGAAACTGAACGCGAGGTGGAATACCCTTCAGTATGCGAAACCTGCTCGTCTGTGCTTGTTGACGATGGAAGCCGTCTTTACTGCCCAAACAAGACTTGTCAAAAGCGAATGTTCCATCAGATAACAAAATGGGTTCAGTGCGTAGATATCCGGGACATTGGAGATGCGCTTCTTGAAAATCTTTTTGACTCCGGACGGGTTAGAGCCATAAGCGACCTGTACACTCTTACGGAAGAAGAGCTTTCTCCGTTTTTTCTGAACGAAGAAAGTCTTTCGAAGGAAAAAAAATCCCTTGGAGCGCAAAAAGTTCTTTCTTCCATACAGAACCATAGAGAAATTCCTCTTTCTTCGTTTGTGGCGGGTTTTGACATCGAAGGATTCGGCGAGACGACTGTTGAAAAACTCGTCCGGTCAGGCTACGACAGTCTTGAAAAACTCCTTGACCTAAAAAAAGAGGACATAGAGGCTGTGTACGGTTTTGCCGAGAAGATGGCGCTTTCGATTATTCAAGGTTTTTCTGATAACAAAAGCGAAATGCTGCGTCTTTCTGAAAAATACGTCATGATAAAAAAGGAAAATGGCGGAAGCCTTGCGGGAAAGTCTTTTTGTTTCACTGGAGAACTTAGGACTATGAATAGGCTTACCGCAGAAAAAATGGTCAAGGAACTTGGAGCTACATGTAAATCATCGGTAACAAGGGATCTTTCCTATCTTGTTACGAACGACCCTGAAAGCGGCTCTTCAAAGAATTTAAAAGCCAAGAAATTAGGCATTCCTGTAATCAGCGAAGATGAATTTATCAAGATTGTCGGAAAATAAATTTTCCGTTGGCGTCGTAATCTTCAATTTGCTTTTTTCTCTTGTTCTTGTGATTTTTTTTGTAAATGTTGTAATTTTTATGGGCTGTTTTTCTGCAGGCGAGCGTGTGAATCCTGTGGCGACGGAACTTGTTCGTCTTGTTGTGTACGGCTCTTCCGAGCGGGAGGGACTAAATACTGTAAGCGCAAGGATTTCGCTCCTTGATACGTCGGGAAACGAAATCTCCGTGATAGAGCGTTCATGGCTAGGCTCGTATCTTTCAATCGAATTTATGTGTGCGGACATATATGGAAAAAGATATTATTTCCCCTATATGGTAAAAGGGACGGAAACCATAGCGGAAAAAGGAAGTTTTTCGATAAAGCGGAAAGGAACTTGCCTTTTTCCGTATTTCATCGATAACGGAAGATGTTTTTTGTATGCCCAACCGGACGAACGCTCTAAAAAAGGCCTTTACATGATTTCAAGGCTTTCAAAAAATCCCATAGCATTTTATCTTACAAAAAACGCTTTCCGTGTGAACGTAAGCCTTGCCCGATGCGAAAGCGGCGCATATTACGGAATATATTTGGGCGAGGACGGAAAGCTGATTCTTAAAAACGAATAATTTTTCAGTTTTCAGAGCCTTCGAAGGTGTAGTTTTTCCTGAAAAAGTCAGGTTTTACAGCTCCTGCGTTCAGCCGGACTTCCCAGTGAAGGTGCGGCCCGGTTGCAAGCCCTGTAGAACCTGAAAGTCCGATTTTTTCTCCGCTTTTTACCCGGTCGCCCTCTTTTACATTCAGGGAACTTAGGTGATAGTAAAGGCTGTAAAGCCCCGGAAGATGTTCAATTACTACAGACCAGCCCGTAGAAATCCTGAATTCAGCCAAAACCACTTTTCCTTCCTGAGCGGCGCGGACTTCCGTTCCTTCCGGAACTCCGTAGTCGTCTCCGTAGTGCAGTGAAGTTTCCGTCTTTCCGTTTGAATATCTGAATATGCGCCTGTCGCCGTAGAATGCGGTCATCCTTTCAGAGGACACGGGCTTTACGAACGGTTTTAGCGAATACACGGAAGTCTCGTCCACTGTTCCAAGGATTTTGTTCAGTTTTTCGATTTGTGAAAGCCGCTCCGCCGACATATTCTGCTTTATTCCTGTGTTCTTTGCGTTCAGGTCTATCGTCTCTTCTATGAATTTCACGTCGTTCATCGAAAACGGAAGAAGAAGTTCCTTGTCCTCGGATTCGGGAATGGAGATAAGAATTTTAACCTGATAGTCCTTGTCGGCTTTGAGCCAGCTTGAAAGAGGGATGCCCGAAAGAAATTCCTTGTAGTTTTTTCTGCTTCTCTGCGGAAGAAGATAAAAGCCGGAATTTTCGATTTTTTTTCCGCCGGACCAAAGCTGAAGAACCGATTTTACCTCAGGAAGGGATTTTTTTCCTGAGTTTTTTCCGGGTTTTATGCTGAGCCTTGCAAAAATCGCCTCTCCGGGCTTTGCCTCCTCGTTGTATGTTACGCTTCCTGCGTAAAATTCTTCTTGGAACGTAAGCGTGGTCGAATGAACGCCGGCAAAGACCAAAAGCAATACGGAAAAAACAAAATTTCTTTTCATGATGAACCTCTCTTGTATTGTATAGCCTGAATTTGTATTTTTTTCAACAGCGATAGATTTTTCTATTTTTCGTTCAGACTTTTACACGGATTTTTTACGACAGGCTTTTTGGAATCTCAAGGATTTGTATCTGCGGACTCATGTTTCCGTTGTAATAGTTTCTGTTTATGTTGTACACGATGTTTATGCTGTCGCCTTTTGAAAAATCCCGACCAAGCCGTTCTGCTTCTCCCCAAAACATTCCGGGAAACTTGCACGAACCGCAATCGAACGTCAGTTTTAGATGTTGGCGTTCGGTTTTTCCGCAGACTGAAGCGTCGTGAATCACTATGTTCCGTGTCTGGAAAATGAGTTTTCGGTTTCCTTCGCCGTAAGGTTCGAAAAAATCAAGCGTTCTAAAAATTTCAGGGTTAAGGTTTTCCGAAGGAAGCTCGGCATCAACCTCCACCGTTTCATCCTCGTCCGAAAGCGAAAGATTTTCAGAGATTTCTTTAGTCTTTTTCAAGAACGATTCAAGCTTGTCTACGGTGAAACTGAATCCCGCCGCCGCGTCGTGTCCTCCATAGTTTATGAAAAAATCTTTTCCAAATTCTGCAAGGAATTCCGTGGCTTTTATTCCCCTGCAGCTTCTCATTGAACCTACGGCCACAGAGCCGTCTTCCGTGAACGTTACTGCAAGCGACGGGACTTTGTATTTTTTCATTATGTTTCCTGAAAGGATTCCCGTTATTCCCCGGAAGATTTTTTTGTCGTACACAAGGCAAAGTTTTTGCCCGTAGGAAGAAAAACTTTCCCTTGCTTGGCTCAGGGTGAGCGTCTCTCCGTTTTGTACGAATGACTTTCTTTGTTCGTTGAGAGAAATTATTTTGTCAGAAAGCGTCGCGCGTTCTTTCGGATCGTTTGAAATCAATAGCTCAAGTGCGAGGTTCGATTTTCCGAGCCTTCCTGCGGCGTTCAGTACCGGAATGATTGACCATGAAAGATCCGTAGACGTTATCTTTTTTCCAAGAAGGTTTCCTCTTGCCGCAAGTTCCAGCAGCCCGGGGCGGATTTTTCCGCTGTTTATGGTTTCCAAGGCGGATTTCACGAAAATCCGGTTTTCGTTTTTCATAGGCATTATGTCCGCAAGGGCGGCGAGGGCGACCAATTGCAAATCTTTTTCCACGTTTTCTTTCAGGTTTGGAAACCTTCTTTCTTTTCTTTGTTCCGTGTATGTTACGAATATGCTGAAAAAAACGTCCATGTTAGAAAAATCTTTTTCGCTGTATTTTGCCATTGCAGAATATTTTTTTAGTTCTTCAAGTTTTTTCCCGGAAAATGACGGGATTAGTTTTGCAGCTTCGTTTCTCATGTCAAGCATTTGGAAATCTATGGCTGAACCGAATAAGGAGCTGAGATTCCTTTTTGCTTTTTCTTTGTCCCATACAAGGATTATCTCTCCTTTCAGAAAATCTATGAGAGGTGTTTCGTATATCGATACGGGAAAATTTTTGAATTCCAAAAAAAGCGTTTCTTTTTTTACAAGATTTTTAGTCTTTAGACATTCAATATTTATGATTCCGTCATTTTCTTTTATATCGAGAAGGCAGAAGTCAACGCCGTATATGTCTTCCATACGGCTCATTCTTAATGCGCTTACAAGTTTGAACGCTACGGCGGCACCTGATATGTCCTTGAACGGATAGCCCGAATCCTTTAGTTTAGGGTCGATTATTACACTTGCTTTGGGAAGTTCATCTGGCGGATTGTGGTGGTCAGTTACGATTACATCAAGTCCCAATTCGTTTGCATGGTCGATTTCGATATTATTCGATATTCCGCAGTCTACTGTTATTATAAGGCTTCCGTATTCGGCAGCAAAATCGTCCACCGCTGAAATCGAAAGTCCGTATGAATCTTCTCCGACGGGAAGCCGCCATTTTACGTCAAGCCCCATGGAACTAAGATATTCAAACAAAATCGCCGTGCTTGAAACTCCGTCCACGTCCTTGTCGCCGAAGATAAGCACTTTCTCTTTTTCGTCTATGGCTTGGTTTATTCTTTCAACGGCATCTTCCATTCCGCTGAACATGAACGGTTGATGGGCAAAGCGCAGGTCTTTTTCAAGAAAGAATTTTATTTCTTCTCCGTCGGTGATTCCTCGGCGGAGAAGTATTGAAGATTCCAATTGTGAAAGACCGTATTTTGCGCATAGGGCGTTCACTTCGGACGGATTAAGTTTTTTCTTGTGGTATGTCGTCAATTATCTGTCCTGCTTACCTTATTGTCTTGTAGATAAGATTTTCCTTGTCTTTTTTTTCGTCAGAGTAGGTGATTGCGTTCTTTAGTTTTTCAAGGGACGGAGAAAGACATTCTTCGTCTTTTCCGAAAATCTGCATTATCACATCTCCTTTTTTCACAAAATCTCCCGTTGTTCTTTCAAGAATTATTCCTGAATCCGAAAAAACTTTGTCGCTTGTCTTTTCTCTTCCAACTCCAAGTGCGATTCCTGCAAGTCCTGTCTTGTATGCATCTATCTGTATGTAGCCGTCGTTTTCAGCCTCAAGAAGAATCTTGTGTTCGCTTCTTCTTTTTCCTATCTCGCTCATGAGTTTTTCGGGGTCTCCTCCCTGCACCTTTACGTTTGTAAGGAAACATTCCAACGCTTTTTTAGAAGATACAGCGTCCTCCGCCATTTTATATGCCTCTTCGAAAGTTTTAGCTTTTTCGGCAAGAAGGAGCATTTCGGCAGCAAGGCTGTAGGTCAAAAGCATAACGTCTTCAGGACCTTTTCCCAAAAGACATTCAACGCTTTCTTCGATTTCAAGGAAATTCCCGATTTTTCGTCCGAGAGGGCTTGTCATGTCCGTTATGAGAGCGACCGCTTTTTTACCCATGGATTTTGCCGTGTTTACAAGGAATGTCGAAAGGAGTTCTGCGTCCGCCTTTGTCTTCATGAACGCTCCCGAACCCCATTTTACGTCGAAAACAAGACAGTCTGCGCCTTCTGCTACCTTTTTTGAAAGAATGCTTGCCGTTATAAGCGGAACGGATTCAACCGTGCCTGTAACGTCCCTGAGCGCATAAAGAAGTCTGTCCGCAGGAACTATCTTTTCAGTCTGCCCTGTCATCGCATAATTGTTTTTTGCTATTAAAGACCTGAACTCATCGGAGCTAAGAGAAACTCTGTAGCCGTCTATCGACTCAAGTTTGTCGAGCGTTCCGCCGGTATGCCCCAATGCCCTTCCGCTCATCATAGGAATCTGTACTCCGCAAGAAGCGACTATAGGTGCAAGCGGAATTGAGATTTTATCTCCGACTCCGCCTGTAGAGTGCTTGTCAACAAACGGTCCTTTTAGTCCCAGTTTTTCGCTATCCTTTCCGTGCAGGTCTATAACATCTCCCGAATGGAGCATGCAGTCTGTAAGAATCCCGGTCTCGTCGAAGGTCATTCCGTTGAAGAAGACTGCCATAAGGAACGCCGAGATCTGATAGTCGGGAATCTTTCCTTCGACATAGTTTTTCACAAGGAATTCTATCTCATTTTTTTCAAGCGTGGTGTCCGTGGTCAAAGCCGCTTTTCCGTCTTTGCAAAGGACAAATGTCCCTCGTTTTTTCATGATAACTTCTGTCGCTGTCATAATATTCCCGCTCCTGTTTCAAGGGATTTTAGTTTTGTTCCTACCGCTTCTTCAATCAAATAGAATACGAGTTCTTTTATCAGGGAAAGAGATTTTTCGCCAATCGCATTCTTTCTTGCTTCGTTCGGAGAAAGAGCCGCTATAGATGCAAGATAGTGCATGGCGTTTCCGTCCAGATAAAATATAGGCTTTTCGTTTTTGTTTCGACATTCGGAACAGATAAACTGATTTTCATTTATCAAGAATTCAGCACCCAACCCGGAACATGATACATCATCGCCCTTGTTTTTTCCAGCCAAAAAATCCGCTCCGCAATGAAAGCATTTTTCCGCATCTGGGCGTATTCCAAGCAGTTCCAGAAATCTCCAAAGAAACCGAACAGTGCCGGTTTTGCATTGTTCGTCTGTGGTGCAAAGTTCAAGTCCGTCTATAAAGCCGTTCACCAAAATCCAGCACCCTTCCAAAGAACCTGCGCATTTTGTTTTTATTACGATTTCAGCCGCAAGGGAAGATGCGTAATATTTTACAAGGTTTTCCCTGAACGTCATGTGGTATTTTTTTACGTCAAAGTCCATGACCTTGAAAAATCCGGTTTTAGGGTCTTTTGATAGATATGTATCTCCTGTGTTCCACGGAGATACAAGCGACCTGAGTCTGCTTTTCCGCCCTCCGTAAAGGGTAGCATAAAGAATTCCTTCGGTTCTTGTAAAAAAGCAGACTGACGAATTGATTTCGCCCTGCGGCTTTAGGGAAAAAACTGTAGCCTCTGTAACGACTGTTTTTGGCATATACCGAATTATAGTAAGTTTTATAAAAAAAGTGATGTCATGAATGTCGCTGCATAAAAAATATCGTAAAAATCTGCAAAAACACCACCTGACACAGATAGCATGAACACGACAAAGAACGAGTTTTGCGTAAGCAAAACGAGTGTACGGGGTTCTTAAGGCAGAGCCCTAAGCAGTCGGACGGACATAGGTAGGCATCTTTCATCGTGTAATGCTTTGTATGTCCGTCCCAAGAATCGGACGAAAGTCCGATTCTTGCTAGATGTCTTATGCGAGTTTTCCGCAAGGAAAACTTGAGGCGGCGGAAGAAACATAAACGGTTGTAAATCCAGTTTCACCGCCGCCCTCCTGCTCTGACGGGGTTCCCTCTCTCCCCCTTAATCTATTTATACTTTAAACTTCCCGACTTCCGCTGCAAGCCCTTGTATACTTTCCTTGTTCTTCATCGCAAGTTCATTCACTTCGTTCACGGCGTTATTTATCTGCGACACGCCTGCACTCATCTCGTTCATCGAATCCTTGATGACCGCCGTGAGGCTATCGAGTTTTTGCATTTCGTTTGCAACACCTTTTCCGCCAATGAGCATTTCTTCCGAGCCGTTTTTCACTTCCACCGTAACGGAATTAATGTTCTTGATAGCCGCCAATACTTCACGGCTGCCGTTTTCCTGCTCGCGCATTGCGGCGGTAAGCTCCGCACTCATGCCACGCACGTTTTCTGCAAGTTGGAATATGGCGTTAAACTTTTCTTCCACGATTTTGGAGCTTTCGGCAAGACCCCGGATGTCGTCGCTAAGGTTTTTGAGCGTGTCGGTGATGGTCTTTCCCTGAACGCTGGATT
>ERZ772957.934-NODE-934-length-20734-cov-9.922385_pt1 | contig 20734 bp, 20 predicted proteins | sample MGYA00580682_ERZ772957 | MGnify/ENA primary metagenome ERZ772957 (study PRJEB29015, sample SAMEA2737921) | human oral metagenome | biome: human oral; feature: human-associated habitat; material: dental | place: China | collected 2025 ...
ACCTAAATAACAGCGACTTTCGCCCGCAATCCCAAGCTAAACCCGGAACTTAAGCACCACGTTCGTGACCGATAGTCCGGTTTTGTAGCGACTTTTCGGCTTGCTGGTGCGGGAAAATCAACATTGAAGGTGGTTGTTTCATCGTGGGAGTATGAATACCCCCAAATGTCCGGCGTGTGGGCGAACGATGACCAGGTATGGGCACGCAGCTTCAGGGGCGCAGTTTGCCGAGGTGTGCTAGCGGCTTGCGTTCCTCGCCGCGCACGCGGGCCCGCTGATTCGTACGTGGGCCTGACACCTTGCGCGTTAACCCGATGACATGCAGGTGGGCTCGCTGATTCGCACGTGGACCCGATGACATGCGCGTGGGCAGCGCCGCCCACGCGCATGTCTAGAGGTTTACGTGCGTATCAAGGGGTTAACGCACAGATTCAGTGGTTCGCGCGCGAGGTATACACCAGGCCGGGCACCGTTGTGCCCAACAAGTAGACCGCATCAGTGGCAACACGCCGAAGGGGTGTCCTCATGATGCAAAACCCCCAGCAGTACCCCTGGTGTCATGCTCTCTTACTGGCGCAAGGTCCCTCACTGGTGCAGGGGTGCCCGGCGGCGCACCGAAAAATGCCGGTGGGGCGTCGTCGTCGATGACGGGGGAGGTCACGGGCTGTAACCTCCGCGAGGGCGCTTGTGGCCGATGAGGTGTGACACGTGATCGGGAAGAGTCAACCCCTTCTGATCGGGTGGAATGCTCCCGATCAGGTGGAATCTTCGCGATGGAGTCGATCCTGTCTGAGGTGCAGTGGCGCGAGCTCGCTAGCCCAACGACACGGTTCTCGACGTTGTCAGGGGCCGAATCGCGACCAATGCGGTGTGTCCTATACCCCGTGTGTTGTGGGGTGGTGGCCTCTGAGTGCGAGCCTCGGGCTGGTGCGTCTTGTGGGTGACCTCTGCCGTTCTCGTATTTGCTGAACGACTGGTGAGTTTGTCGGCGTTTTGGGTCAGTAGTTCGCTCATCGGACGACACACCCGAGTAACAAATTTTGTCAGTCTATAAATCAGTCCGCCCAAGTGGTGATGTTTGCTTTTGTCGCTCGTGTTAGTTGTTGTGCCTGCGGAACTAATCGCTCTGATTCTTGACCAAAGTGCAGGTGGTTGGCATAAAATGGTGCAGTGTGAGGCGACGCCGTCGTACATCCCGTTGACAGGAGTTTTCTATGGTTGCCCTGAAGCGCCGTCACTTCGGTGTTCTTCTTGCGGTTTTCGCATTGGTTGTGAGTTTCTTTGGCCTGGCCCAGTTTATTGGCGCTCAGGCTCCTGCGTCCGCGGCTCCACTGAGCTGCCCCGAGCCGACTACGAATGTGAGCAACAAGGTCACCTTGGATTGGGACAATGCTCAGCTTGTCGACCACGCTGGCCGTGAGACCAAGGCTGTGGGTGACTGGTGGGACCTCGGTATCAAGCTGCCGTGGAAGACCGACGGTCGCGTGAAGGCCGGTGACTACTTCACCTATGACGCCTCGATCGTCAACACTGCGACGGGGGAGAGCGTCCTCCGTCCGAACGTTGCCCGTAAGTTCGAGGTCATCTCCAACAATGGCGTCGTCGTCGGCTGCGGCACCTGGGGTGCTGACGGTATGGTAACCGTCGTATTCAACGAGAAGGTCGAGTCCGCTGCGCAGTGGTACGGCCACGTCTCCACCAACGGCCTGACCCACTACACCGGTCCCGGCGGTGAGAAGTACACGGTCAAGCTCGGCAAGAAGGTCGAGCGTGAGATCGACATGCTGCGCCGCACCCCCGGCGTCCCCCGCTACCAGAAGGACGGCTGGCTGAACCTCGGTGAGAACGAAGATGGTGACGAGAACAAGGCCATCATGTGGCGCGTTGTCTTCCCCGCTGGCGACAAGGCCGTGACCGGCGCGTCGATCGTCGACGAGGTCCCCGCGGGCTCTAACTGGAGCTTCAACTGCGACGTCGTTAATGAATACACGAAGAACCACACCTACCTGGTGACCGATCCGACGACCTACGAGGGCCTCCGCCAGGACAATGACACCTCGAAGGGTGCCTTCGGTGCTGCCGCGCAGGTCGAGTGCTCCTCCTCCAAGGTGACCGTCACGCTCGCCGAGATTCCTGCGAACCAGTCCGCCATCATCCTGCTCCCCGCCCACATCGACGGTGCGAAGCGCGCCGGTGACGTCGTGGGTGTCTTCTCCAACACCGTCAACTTCAACGTTCTCGGTGGCAAGGTCGTCGAGCCCATTACGAAGACCCTCCACTACGGTGCGGCCGCCGACGCGTACGCCCATCAGACCTTCTCCGTGACCAAGAAGGTCGAGGGTGACCTGCCCGAATCCGCACAGGACCTCGAGTACCCGCTGACGATCACCTTGAAGAATGACGCCGATCCCTCGGTGAATAAGACCTTCGAGGCCTCCGTTAAGGCTGGCGAGACCTACACGTACCCCACGTCTCTGCCGCTGGGTACCGTCGTGACGGTGTCGGAGGGGGACCTGCCCGCCGGTGTGGGCGTCACCTGGAACGACGGCGAGAGCCGCGTCTTCGAGGCCGCCGACGGCGTGACCCTCTCGGCAGATAACCGCGAGGCTACCTTCACGCTGAGCGATGATCAGGTCTACTCGCTGACCCTCACCAATGTTCTGGCTCCGACCCCGACTCCGTCGGCCACGCCTTCGACTCCCTCTCCGACCCCCTCGGCAACTCCTTCGCCCGCTCCGCAGCTGGCCAAGACTGGTACCGATGCGGCAGGCCTGGGTGTCCTGGCTGGAATCGTCGCGATTGCGGGCCTGTCTCTCGTGGCGGCCAAGCGTCGTAGTCACTGATGACGAAACCCCTGAGGTGCATGAGTGCCTGAGGGCGCACAGTGGGTGGGATGAGCAGTGCTCATCCCACCCACTTCTTTACGTGTGGTTTCTTGTGGCGGATGATTCGTGTGGTGGGCAGGGCGAGCGGCGTGCGGACAAAGGTCCTGTCAAAAGATGAGTGGGTGATAAACCTGCTGTCGATACCGTGCAGGGGAGTGGTCGACTATGTCGTCGTAGCTTATCGTGTGCGGTTGCTCGTGATGCTTATTGTGGCTTGTTGGAGCCGTTTGGTGTTGACGCCCAGCGGTGGGGCACGCGTGAAACAAAAGCGGGTGGCTCATGGTCGCGTGAGGTGCAAATGGACAGTTTCGCACAGAAAGGTGATGAAGAGCACTATTCTGCAAGATTCGCATTCTTGCTGATCAAGTAGGTTTGACCTGCTGTGCAGGAAATTAAATTGGATTGATTGCAGATTAGTTCTCTCTTCTTTGTATATGCAGATTAAGGCGGTTTGGTAACGAAGTTTTATTTGAATAGTTTTCTGCTAATCCTCTGATGGTCGATCCTATCGCATAGGTACGCGATAACTATGGGCATGAGGCGACATCGCCTCATGCCCATTGACGGGAGTATTATATGGTTGCGTCGTAGAACACTCGGCTTAGCGCACTTCTTGTAGCTTTCGCTCTGGTATTGAGCTTCGTTGATGCTTTGCAGCTGTTGACGACCCGCACGGCGTTGGCCACGGCGCCTGCGTGCCCGGCCCCCACGACCAACGTCAACGACAAGGTTGACCTGGACTGGGCTAACCTGCAGCTGGTCAATCCCCAGGGTGCGGAAGCGAAGACAATCGCGAACATGTGGGATACTGGCGTTAAGCTGCCGTGGAAGATCAACGGCACCGTCAAGGCCGGTGACTTCTTCACTTACGACGCGACCGTCGCCGAGGCGAACACGGGCCAGCCGATCCTGCGCCACACCGGCGAAGCCCGCACCGTCAAGGAAGGCTGGATCGGCCTGAGCGACAGCGAGGATGGCGATGAGAACAAGTCCATCATGTAGCGAGTGATCCTGCCCGCTGGCGATTCCGCAGTGACCGGTGCGTCGATCGTCGACGAGGCTCCCGCCGGCTCTAGCTGGAGCTACGACTGCGATACGGTGGTCGACTACGTCGAGAAGCACACCTTCGTCGTCGTCGATCCGACCACGCCCGAGGGTTAGAGCCTGAGCAAGGACACCTCGAATGATGCCTTCGGCGCTGGATCTACGGTCGAGTGCACGCCCCAGAAGCTGACCGTGACCTTCCCTGAGATCCCCGCGAACCAGTCGGCGATCGTCGAGATTCCGACTCGCGTTGAGGGTGCCAAGCGTGCCGCTTGCGTCGTCGGTAAGTTCTCCAACACCGTGAAGTTCAATGTGCCCGGCAAGAAGTTTTCGCCCGTCACGATGGCGATGCGTTTCGGTGCGTCCGCGGATGCCTTCGCGCGCCAGAGCTTCTCTGTGACGAAGAAGGTCGATGGCGAGCTCCCCGACAACGCGAAGGACCTTGAGTACACCCTGACCATCACGCTGAAGAACGATTCCGATCTGTCGGTCAACAAGACCTACCAGGCGACTGTCAAGGCGGGCAAGAGCGACAGCTACTTGGGTGCCCCCCTCTGGGCACCGAGGTCACCGTCTCCGAGGGTGACCTGCCCTCCGCCGACGGCGTCACCTTGAACGAGGTCGAGAGTTGCGTGTTCGAAACCGCTCAGGGCGTCACCCTCAAGGCTAACAACCGTGAGGCCACGTTCACGCTCAGCGAGGATCACCTCTTTGCTCTCAACCTGAACAATAAGCTGATGCCGGCTCCTAAGCCGAATGCGGAACACGCGGGTGAAGCAGTTGTACTGAGACCGGCAACTTCTAAGCGTGCAAAAAGAACGACGGTCATTCGCCGATGGTCGGGGTGCTGCTTACAGAGCGCAGCGCCAGCTTGCATTGAGCCCGACGTTGCTTTGGTCAGCTCCTCGATGCTCTAACCAACGAGGAGATACACACGAGCCTCCCACGGCTTCATCGGTGTGGTAACAGTGGGTTCGCTACCCAGGTGGTTGCCGGCCTCATCGCTCTTCGTCTGTGACGCTTCCGTGTTGCCCAAGTAGAGGTGCCACGGTAACGAAGCCATGGCCTCGTCCTCTGGAGAGAACAGGGGAGCGTGGCGTTGCCCGGACAGATTGACCATCACGAGAACGTCCGAACCTGGCGTGCTGCGGCGATAGATGAATAGCGCGGGCGCTGAGGCGTCTATCCGTGAGAACGTTCCATCGGTCAGAGCGGGAATGACGTGGCGAGCACTGATGAGCGCGCGGTAGTACGTCAGAATGGATTGGGGATCATTTGCTTGTGCTGCGACGGTGATGTTCTCAGCGGAAGCGGGTACGTCAATCCAGGGGACTGCTTCAGAGAAGCCGGCAGCGGGGGAGGAGTCCCACTGCATCGGGGTCCGGCCGTTGTCTCTCGACATAGCCGCGAGTCCCTCGGGGACCTTATCGATGCCCAGGCGCTCCATGTACGACACGGATTCGACGTCGCGGAAATCGGCTGCGGTCGTGAAGTCTCCGCCGAGCATGCCGATCTCTTGGCCCTGATAGATGAAGGGGGTTCCGCGCTGGAGGAAATAGGCGGTTGCCAGGGCTGTTGCTGATTCGTACCAGTAGCACGAGGAATCCCCGAAACGGGATACCGAGCGTGGCTGGTCGTGGTTCTCCAAGTACAGGGCGTTCCATCCGCTCGCCCCGAGCGTGTCCTGCCAGCGAGTGAGAACATCCGCCAGCTCCCCGGGCGCCAGCTGGCGGGGCGAGAACTTGCCGTTTTCGAGGCCGAGGTTGACGTGCTCGAACTGGATGAGCATGTTGAACTCGCGGCGCTCGGGATCGCAAAACAGCAGTGCTGTCTCGGGCGACGCGTTGGAGGCCTCGCCGACCGTAAATGACCCCGGATGGTGGGCGAACGTCCGTTCGTGCATCTCCTGCAGGAATTCGTGGAGACGAGGCCCGTCCGCGAAGCACTCGTGGCCGACGCCAAACGGCGGGCGGGGTGGGCCGCCATCGGGCAAGCCCGGCAGCTTCGAAATGACGTCAATTGCGTCGACCCGGAAGCCATCGACGCCCCGGTCGAGCCACCAGTTCATCATGTCGTAGACGGCGTCACGAACGTGCGGATTTTCCCAGTTTAAGTCGGGTTGCTCGCGTGCGAAAAGGTGGAGGTAGTACTGGCCCGTGGACGCGTCGTACTCCCACGCCGGCCCCCCGAAAAACGACTCCCAGTTCGTCGGCTCAGCTCCGGGAGTGCCAGGCTCGAAGCCAGGGCGTGGATCCCGCCAGTAGTACCAGTCTCGACGCTCCGAGTTCATGCTCGATGCCGACTCAACGAACCAGGGGTGCTCGATCGACGTGTGGTTGACGACGAGGTCCATAACGATGCGCATACCCAGGGTGTGGGCGCGCGTGACCAGGGCATCAAAAGCACCGAGATCACCGAACAACGGATCGATATCGCGGTAGTCCGAGATGTCGTAGCCGTTATCCGCCTGAGGGGAGCGATAGATCGGCGATATCCACACGATATCGACCCCGAGATCAGCTAGATAGTCCAGGCGGCGGAAAATCCCCTCAAGGTCACCGAGCCCATCCCCATTCGTGTCCTGGAACGAACGGGGATAGACCTGGTAGAGCACGGCGTTCTTCCACCAGGGCTGTGCTGCGTAGAGCTTGCCAGGAAGCAACTCGGGGTGGATGATCATCGCGCGTGTCGGTTGTACGGTTTAGTAGCCGTCGAGGGCAGCCCAGGCCTCGTACAGGCCGTTGTCCTTGTGGTAGACGGCAGTGCACGTGAAGTTGAAGGTGCCGCTCTTGCCCGTGAGAAGTGTGCCGTTGAACTGACCCGTCGAAATGTATTGGGGGTTGCCAGAGGCATCCACACCGTCGCGCTCGACGATCCAGTTCTCCATCTTGCCCTGCATGACGGTTGAGGAAATTGCGTTCTTGCACTCCAGCTTCACGCCATATTCCTCGTCGGTGCTGACGCCCCCGGAAGAACCCGTACCCTGAGTCGGTGCAGGGCTGGGCTTTGTGCCGACGGGAGGCGCGGACTGGGTCGGTGCAGGGGCGGGAGCCACGGGGGCCGACGGGCTTGGGTCCGCGGAAGGAACGGACGTGGGCGCTGCGCTGGTCGGGGCGCTCGGCGAGGCCGATGCCTCGTCGTTGGAGGAATCGTCCTTGGTGAGCGCCCAGATTGCAACGCCAGCGACCAGGATCACGACCACGACGGCCGCGATGCTGCCGATGATCAGCCCGGTCTTCGACTGCTGCTCCGGCTGTCCACCGTAGGGGGCGCCCTGGAACTGGCCCTGGGGGTAGTATCCCTGCTGAGGCTGCTGGACGTAGCCCTGCTGCTGATATCCGCCTGCCACGGGCATCTGCTGGGTGTACTGCTGCCCGGCCGGATACTGGCCGTTTCCGCCAGCAGGCTGCTGGTTGGGATTGTAGGGGTTTGACATAGGTGTTCTCGGTATTGAGTGAGTGAGGATCAGCCGGTCTTACAGACAACGAGTCGTGAGAGCCAGCTCGTGATCATGACGGTCTAGGCGTTTTTGTATGTGAGAAGAGTATCGAACGAGTCGAGGCTCTTCACGTAGTAGCCCTTGCATTCGAACGACCAGCGCCCGGTCTTGTTGGTCGTCGTATCCGTTCCGGTGACGATGCCGGTGTAAACGTGCTTCTCTCCGTTGGGGAGTACCTCTGGCTGTGCGTAGTTCTCGTTCGAAACATTGGCGTTCGACCACTTGCGATTGATTTGTTCTTTGCACGAGGCGAGAACTCGTTCCTTCATGTCACCCTGCCCGCCGTTCCCATTCCCGGGCGCTGCTCCCTGCGTGGGGTTGGTGCCCACGGGTGGCTGCATCGGGTTGGTACCCGCCGCAGGGTCAGAGGCCTGAGAGGGAACTCCCGGTATAGCGGGTGAATCAGCGTCGGAGTCAGAGTCGTCCTTGTTCAGTGCCCAGATCGCGATGCCGGCGATGATGGCAACGACCAGGACGGCGGCGATGATGCCGATGATGAGGCCCGTCTTTTTCTTCTCCGGTGCTCCGCCGTAGGGAGTGCCCGGAAACTGCCCCTGTTGGTAGTAGCCCTGCTGAGGCTGCTGTCCAAATCCCTGATTCTGGCCGTAGCCGCCCGCGCCAGGCATCTGCTGGCCGGGCTGCTGGCCGTAGGCCCCGCCAAGCTGCTGCCCGGCCGGGTACTGGCCGCTGCCGGGCATCGGCTGCTGGTTGGGGTTGAAAGGGTTCGACATGGGGACTCCTCCGTCTATCGGAAGCTGTCAGCCTGTGTCAGCGCTGTGTCTCAGTAATCTTCGGGGATAACGACTGCGGTGAAACTCTTCGAGCTGCCGAAGTAGAAGACAGAGCAGGTGAAGCTAGTGTTGACGTTCTTTTTCGTAATCTTGTCCGTGCCGGTGAGCGTGCCGGTGTAATCCCACCACTGGGTGTCGCCGTAGCTATCCTGCAGCTCAAGCTTTGCGCCTGAGACACTCGCGTTCGTGTACTCGTCGTTGATTTCCTTGGTGCACTCGGCGATGGCCTGCTGTTCCAGATCGGAGTTAGAGCCGCCACCGGGGGCTGCGCCCTGCGAGGGGTTGGTGCCCACGGGCGGCTGCGAGGGGTTGGTGCCCACGGGCGGCTGCGAGGGGTTGGCGCCAGCGGAAGGGGCTGCGGTGCTCGGGGCGCTCTGGGCAGCATCAGCGTCGGAAGAGTCGTCGCCGGACACGAACCACCAGATGGCGACACTGGCGGCAATGAGCACGACCACGACGGCTGCGACGATCCCGATGATGAGGCCCGTCTTTTTCTTTGCCTGCTGCCCGCCGCCCGGGGCGCCCTGGAACTGGCCCTGCTGGTAGTAGCCCTGCTGGGCCTGCTGACCGTATCCCTGAGACTGGCCGTAGCCGCCCGCTACGGGCATCTGCTGGGTGGGCTGTTGCCCATAGCCTCCCATGGCGGGCATCTGCTGGGTGGGCTGCTGCCCATAGCCTCCCATGGCGGGCATCTGCTGGGTGGGCTGCTGCCCAAAGTCACCTTGTGGGTATGCGCCCTGCTGGGGGTACCCACCCTGCTGGGGCTGGAAGGGCTGCTGATTCTCGGGAGAATAGGGCGTGCTCATAGTGTACTTCCGTGTTGGTGAGAGAGGTCTCAGGGAACGTTCTGTATCCTACCAGGCGCTAGGCTTGTGGCATGACGATCGACTATCTGACTGAGACGCGACCGCTGATGCCCCGCGAAGACATCCTGCCCGTCATTATCGGAGGAGACTTCGGCGTATACGGAATTGGGCGTTGTTTCAACGAAGCGTTCGGTTCTCGGTGCATCTGCGTGGGATCGCAGCCGACCGAGTCGATCACCCGTTCGCACTTTTTTGATGTCCGCCACGTGAGTGCCCATGCGAGTGACGCACAGCTCCTGGACATCCTCATCACCATTGCGGGCGAGCATCCGGATAAGAAGCTGATCCTGATGGCCAACCACGACATCTTCTCGGCGTTCGTTGCTCGGAACATGGAGACGCTCTCGCGCCACTACGCGCTGCCGTTCCCCACCGAGGAAGTCATGGAACGACTCACCGACAAGGCGGAGTTTGCTCGTGAGTGCGAGCGGGCAGGCATTGCCACGCCGGGTACTGTCGAGGTCGATTTCTCTGGCATGGAGGACGAGGCCTGGGCTGCTCCTGAGATTCCCTTCAGCTTCCCGGTTGTTGCTAAGTCTGCGAAGGGCGAGCCCTACGACGTGCTCGAGTTCGAGGGCAAGCGCAAGATCTGGTTCATCGACACGGCCGAGGAGCTCACTCAGCTGTGGGAGACCTTAAAGGCCGCGGGCTTCCGCGATACCTTCCTGGTGCAGGAGTTGATTCCCGGCGATAACACCGCGATGCGCTCGATCACGGCGTACGTGGACTCGCGCGGAGAGGTGACCCTGATCGGGTCGGCGCGCGTCCTCCTCGAAGACCACGCGCCCACGATGATCGGCAACCCCGTCGCCATGATCACTGAGGACTTTCCGGCGTTGTGGCGCGACGCCTGTGCCCTGCTGACCGAGAACGGCTACCGCGGTTTCGCAAACTTCGACGTGAAGATCGACCCCCGGGACGGGCGAGCGCTCTTCTTTGAGGTGAACCCGCGCATCGGCCGCAACAACTGGTACATGGCCGCCGCTGGCGCGAACCCGATGATCCCGATGGTCGAGGACCTTATCGACGGCAAGGCCTGCGAGCAGACCCGTGCAACTGACGAGATTCTCTACACCCTCGTCCCGGACTCCCTTCTGCTGCACTACATCACCGATGAGGATCTGCGCGCGCGCGTCAAGCGCATCATCCGTGAGGGCCGGCGATTCGATCTGCTCCTCAATCCGACGGAGAAGGATCTGCGACGTAACCTCATCGTCTGGCTCCAAAAGCAAAACCACCGACGTAAGTTCGCCCGATATTACCCGGAGCCGACGGAGACGTCGTACTGACTCCCACCGCCCCGGCCTCGTCGGTGGGGGAGGAGGCCCTGATAGACTGACCCCCTACGCGACCGATAATTCCGACTAACGAGGACACCATGACGACAACCGCACTCGTGCCCATTTCTCAGGAAGACAAGATCGCCGCGGTCTCTGGCTTCCAGGACCGCTCCCTGCCTATCGAACAGACGTGCGTGTGGGAGGCTTTTGAGGAATCCCAAGGCCACGGAGTGTGGGGACGCTACGCCTGGTGCGAGGATGATTCCAAGATCGCGTTCATCACCCTCTACAAGTATTCGGTGCGCGGCGTCCACTACCTGTGGGCGAAGTGGGGACCCGCGTGGGTCAAGGAAGCAACGCCCGAACGCGAAGCCGCCCTGCGCGCCGACCTCCTGCGCGAGATTAAGGCAAAGGATAAGACCGTCGCCTTCGTGCGCCTGCACGCCATCTACCAGCACCCCGACCTGTGCATGCCACTGCAGACGATCTCCTACGACCGCACCGTCGTCATCGACACCTCTGGCAAGACCGAAGAAGCGATCCTCGCCGCCATGCCCAAGGCGGGTAAGCGTTCGATCCGCTCTGGCCTGAAGAAGGGCAAGGCCGAGGGCGTGACCTTCCACGAGGACACTGCCAATGTCGAGGCCGTCATCGACGAGTACTACGCCGTCATGGAGGAGACCGCCAAGCGCGACGGCTTCCGCCCCCACCCCAAGGAGTACTACCTCAGCCTGCTTCAGACGCTGGGTCCGAAGCACGCGCGCATCTTCTCGATGCGCGATGCCGACGGAAATATCCTGTGCTGGGACTTCTGCCTTGTTGAGGGAATCCGCGCGCAGGCCGAGTACGGCGCCTCCACCGAGGCCGGTCGTCGTCTGCGTCAGCCTCCGGTCCTGGACTTCCTGGCGGCCGAATTCCTCGCCCGCGACGGCGTGCGTGAGTTCGACCTGATGGGCGCGCATTCGCCGCGCTGCCCCGACCTCTATAGCGTCGGAAAGTACAAGAGCGCCTTCGCCACGCACTTCACAGACGTGCCCGGTGGCTGGGACATGCCCATCAAGAAGTCCACCTACCGTGCCCTGATCGCCGCGAAGGCCGTGAAGGACTGGCGCGCCCGCTCCTGAAGCGTTCGCTCCACGGGGCTAGAATTCAATTCGCAACACAATCTCGCGTATCTAACGAAACTAGGAGACACAGTGCCCGATATCTCGCTCGTCATTGACGGACACGAACAGACCGTACCGGCGGGGACCACGGGCACAACGTGGTTCGAGAAGTCGCGCGACGTCGTCGCCATCAAGGTTGACGGTACGCCGCGTGACCTCGAGACGCCTTTTGAAGCAGGAACGACCGTCGAGGCCATCACCTTGGCCAGCGAGGACGGCCTGAACATCCTGCGCCACAGCGCCACGCACGTGCTCGCGCAGGCCGTCCAGGATGTGTTCCCCGACGTGAACCTGGGCATCGGGCCCTTCATCACCGACGGCTTCTACTACGACTTCGGCAATATCGATGCGGTGACCCCCGAGCTGCTGCGCGACCTCGAGAAGCGCATGAAGCGCATCGTCAAGGAAGGTCAGCGCTTTGTGCGTCGCGAGATCTCCGAGGAGGAGGCTGTCGTCGAGCTGGCCGAGCAGCCCTACAAGCTCGAGCTCGTCACCACGAAGGGTAAGGGCGCCGAGGGCGCTTCCGTCGAGGTCGGCGGCGGCACGCTCACCATGTACGACAACGTCCGCCGCGACGGCTCGGTCGCGTGGAAGGACCTGTGCCGCGGTCCGCACCTGCCCTCCACCAAGCTCATCGGTAACGGCTTCGCGCTGACCAAGGCCTCGGCCGCCTACTGGAAGGGCGACCAGTCCAACGATCAGCTCCAGCGCATCTACGGAACCGCCTGGGCCTCCAAGGAAGACCTCGTCGCCTACCAGGAGCGCATCAAGGAAGCCGAGCGCCGCGACCACCGTCGCCTCGGCGCCGAGCTGGACCTGTACTCCTTCCCCGAGGAGATCGGCCCCGGCCTGGTCGTATTCCATCCCAAGGGCGGAATCCTGCGCCACGAGATCGAGTCCTACGTGACCGACCGTCACAAGGCGGCCGGCTTCGACTTCGTGCACACGCCCGAGATCTCCAAGGGCGGTCTCTTCCACACCTCGGGTCACCTGCCCTACTACGCGGACACGATGTTCCCGCCCATGCTCGTCGACGAAGAGCGCGACGAGGATGGCAACGTCACCAAGGCAGGCCAGGAGTACTACCTCAAAGCCATGAACTGCCCGATGCACAACCTGATCTTCCGTTCGCGTGGCCGCTCCTACCGCGAGCTGCCCCTGCGCTTCTATGAGCTGGGCCACGACTACCGCTACGAGAAGAGCGGTGTCGTCCACGGCCTGACCCGCATGCGCGGCTTCACGCAGGACGACTCGCACACCTACTGCACGCCTGAGCAGGCCTCGGAGGAGATCCGCACGCAGATCGAGTTCTTCCTGTCGATTCTCTCGGCTTTCGGCCTCAAAGACTTCTACCTGGAGCTGTCCACGCGCGACGAGGACGGCAAGAAGAAGGACAAGTTCATCGGCTCGGATGAGGATTGGGCGGCTGCCACGAAGGCCCTCGAGGACGCCTGCGCGGCGACCGGCCTCGACCTGGTTCCGGATCCGGGCGGCGCCGCCTTCTACGGCCCCAAGGTCTCCGTGCAGGTTAAGGACGCGATCGGTCGCACCTGGCAGATGTCGACGATCCAGTACGACTTCAACCAGCCCGACCGCTTCGACCTGGAGTACACGGCAGCCGACGGCTCCCGTCAGCGCCCCGTCATGATCCACTCCGCCAAGCTGGGTTCGGTCGAGCGCTTCATTGGCGTTCTCACCGAGCACTACGCGGGTGCATTCCCGGCGTGGCTCTCGCCCGTCCAGGTTCGCCTCATCCCCGTCGCCGAGGCCTTCGACGGCTACGTCAAGGACGTTGCCGCGAAGCTGCGCGAGCGCGGCGTGCGCGTCGAGACCGACCTGTCGGACGACCGCTTCGGCAAGAAGATTCGCAACGCCTCCAAGGACAAGATCCCGTTCACGCTCATCGCCGGCGGCGAGGACGTCGAGGCCGGGGCCGTGTCCTTCCGTCTGCGTGACGGCTCGCAGCACAACGGCGTCGCCGTCGATCGCGCGGTCGAGCTGATCGTCTCGCACATCGAGCAGCGCAACAACGCCGATCAGATCGACGGCCTCGACGAGGCGTGAGAGTCATGAGCCGCGACGCCGGTTCGGACTCGATCGGTTCCCCGAACGGCCCGTTGCCGACCGAGGACGCCCGCTCGTTGGCGGGCGTCCCGGACGGCTTCGGTCGTTTCTGGACGCCCTACCGGATGGCCTATATACGCGGCGAAGGCAAGCCCGCCGACGCCTCGGACGTCGGGTGCCCGTTCTGCACGGCGCCCGGTAAGGACGACCAGGCTGGACTGATCGTCTACCGCGGCGACACCTGCTTCGTGCTCATGAACCTGTTCCCCTACAATTCCGGGCACCTGCTCGTGTGCCCGTATCGTCACGTCTCTGACTACACGGAGCTCACGGACGAGGAACGCGTGGAGCTGGGCAACCTGACGGCGACCGCCGTGCGCGTCACCCGTGAGGTCGCGTCTCCGGCGGGTTTCAACCTGGGTATGAACCAGGGCGAGGTGGCCGGTGCCGGTATCGCCGCTCACCTGCACCAGCACGTCGTTCCGCGCTGGTTGGGGGACGCGAACTTCCTGCCGATTATTGCGCAGACCAAGGCCGTGCCTGAGCTCCTGGAGGACGCTCGCGCGCGGCTGGCCGCCGCCTGGCCGAAGGAGCACTAGTGCTCGGAAACCATGGACGTTCCATCACGAAGGCAATCTTTACGCCTCTTGCTCGGGTTCTCGCACGCGTGGGCGTCACCCCGAATATGGTGACGGTCGCGGGCACTGTTGCGACGGTCGCGATCGCGGTCATTTGCATTCCTCAGGGATGGATTTGGCAGGGCGGCATTGTCCTGGCCGTCGTGATGTTCGGCGACTCCGTGGATGGCACGCTTGCGCGCATGACGACGGGCGGCACGCGTTTTGGTGCTTTCCTCGATTCGACGCTCGACCGTCTGGGCGACGGAGCCGTCTTTGGCTCCCTCACCGCCTACGCGGTCTTCCAGATGGACGACTCGTTCGTGCGCACATGGGCAATCATCACCGGCATCTGCTCGATCGTTGGTGCGGCCGCCGTTCCCTACGCGCGCGCCCGCGCGGAATCTGTCGGCGTCGTCGCCAAGCTGGGCATCGCTGAGCGCACCGACCGGCTCATCATTGGCATGGGTACGGCGATCCTCATGAGTCTCGGTCTGCCCGAGTGGGTATTTGCGGCTGGCCTAACCTGGGTGGCGTTTGCATCCTTCGTCACCGTCTGCCAGCGCATTTGGTTCACTGCCCACAACATCGACGAGGGAACGCCGTGAATTTTTCGCCCCTGTCGCTCGCCTTTTCGATTGCCCCCCGCTTGCCGCTGCGCCTCGTCATGCGCATGGCGGACACTGGTGCATCGATTGCGGCCAGGCGTGGGGGAGCCATGATCGACCGGCTGCGTGCCAACATGGCGCGTTTGACTGGAAACGAGCCATCCGCCCACGAGGTGCGTGACGCGGTCCGGTCGCACATCCGCAACTATGCTGAGCAGTTGATGCTCGGATCGCGTCGCGGCGAGCCGTTGCTCAAGGGAGTCTCCTTCGAGGGCTTCGAGGCCCTGGCCACGGCCAGCGAAGATGGACCGGTCGTCCTCGCTCTCGGACACTCCGGCAGCTGGGATCGTGCCGGCGCCTGGGTGTGTGCACACGGCCGGGGCATAGTGACTGTCGCGGAGAAGGTGGAGCCTCCCGCGCTGTTTGAACGTTTCGTGTCGCTGCGCGAAGGCCTCGGCATGGAGATCATTGGCGTCGTGAAGGGTGAGTCTGTCTTTTCCACCCTCATCGAGCGCGTGCGCGGCCGTAGCGTCATCGTCCCGCTTCTTGCAGACCGGGATATTTCGGGTTCGGGCATTGAGGTCGACCTGGGGACGCGGCGCGCACTCGTCGCCGCGGGTCCCGCTGCGCTCGCGACCAAGCTGGAGCGTCCGCTTTTCGCCGCCTGCATCACCTACGAGAACGAGACTCCGACCGGGGCCGATGTACGTGTGCGTTGCGTCGGACCGATCAATGCAGATGGCCAGGAGCACCCCGACCTCAACCGCGTCGAAGCTCTCACACAGGCGTGGGTGGACGAATTTGCCGCCATGATGGCGACCAAGGCGCAGGACTGGCACATGATGCAGCGCGTGTATGTGGAGGATCTTGACCCCGAGCGCCTGGCGCGCGCGAGGGCCGAGCACGAGAGGAAGAATCGATGAAGATCGGAATCGTGAATCCCTACTCCTGGGACGTGCCCGGGGGAGTGGGCTTCCATATCCGCGACCTCGCGTTGAAGCTGCGGTCCCGCGGACACGACGTTCAGGTGCTGACGCCGTCGACCTCGGAGGACCTGCCCGAGTGGATCACGTCCGCCGGTTCGTCCGTGTCGATCCCCTTCAACGGATCGGTGGCCAATATTTCCGTGAAGCCAAAGGCGCTCGCGCGTACTCGCCGTTGGCTGGCAGAGAACGATTTTGACGTCGTGCACGTCCACGAGCCTGTCGTTCCCTCGGTGTCGATGGCAGCTGCGATGCTTTCGACTGCCCCCCTCGTGGGGACATTCCACGCGGCCCTCGGTCGGTCGGTCTCGCGCGCGATTGCCTCGGCGCCCATGCGCCTGTACATGGAACGCATCGGAGTGCGCATCGCGGTGTCCGAGGAGGCACGCCGAACGCTGATCGAGCACCACGGCGGCGATGCCGTCATCATTCCGAACGGGGTCGAAACGGCCTCGTTCCGCACCGCGCAGCCCCTTGAACAGTGGGTGGCGACGGACGAACGTCCGGTCATCGTGTTCCTCGGCCGCCTCGATGAGCCCCGCAAGGGCCTGAGCATTTTCGCCGGTGCCATTGCTGGTGTCCTTGAGCGTTTCCCGGGTGTGCGTTTCCTGATTGCCGGCCGAGGAGATGCCCCGGAGATTCGCCAGGCCGTCGAGCGTTTCGGCGATTCCGTGTCCTTCCTCGGTGGAATCAGTGATGAGGAGAAGGAATCCTTGCTCGCCGGCGCCACCATCTACGTCGCTCCGCAGACGGGCGGAGAGTCATTCGGCATTGTCCTCGTCGAGGCGATGGCGGCCCATACGGCTGTCGTTGCCTCGGATATCCCGGCCTTCCGTGCGGTGCTTGAGGACGGGCGAGCTGGCGCGCTCTTCGAGAGGGGCAACAGCGACTCGCTCGCACGTACGCTCATCGACCTGCTGACCGACCGCGACCGCCTCGAGGAGCTGTCCGCTGCTGGAGCGCGCTCATCGGCGCAGTACGACTGGGAGGTTGTTGCCGATAAGGTCTTTGAGGTCTACAAGCTGGCGATTGCCATGGGTAGTCCCGCCGAATCGGGAACGCGCCGGGCACGTGACCTGATCCGAGGTCGTGGAGAGGAAGGGGAGGAGCTCGCATGATCTCGCTGTCCCCGTGGCTGCTTGTCGCTATCGTATTCGCCGTTATCGCGCTCGGCGTCGTCGCAGGATTTGCGATCACGCGTGCGCGCCGTCTGGATCGGCTCCATCAGCGCATCCTTGCTTCGCGAGACTCTCTGTCGCGCCTCCTGCTGCGCCGGGCCTCCGAGGCAGACCTGCTGACCCGCAGCGTTGGGCTGGAAAACTCCGGCCTCGCCGACGCTGCGCGCGCCTATATTCAGGATGGGGGAGACCAGCTCACCACCGATGGCCTCGACCGCCGAACTGCGGCGCAACGCCAGGGCGATCGTGTCGAGGTAGCGACGCGTTTGGAGCGTGCGTCCGCCTTGTCTCGCGCAATCCGTGAGACTCTCATCCCCGACGAACGGGCGCGCATTGCATCGGATCCTCTGGCCAGCGCACGCCTGGAAGCGTTGGATGCGACGTGCTATCGCATCGAGCTCACGCGCAACGTGCATAACGTGGATGTCGCGGGAGTTCGCGCCCTGCGTTCCGCACGAATGGTAAAATTGTTGCGACTGGCCGGGCATGCTCCGATTCCCGAGCCCATTGACTTTGACGATGACACGCGAACGGGTGGACGAGGTTACTGACATGCACGCGACCCACTGGGGAGGGCCCGGCGAGGACTATCGCCTCAGCAAGATCAGCAGTGCCACCATCGACTCCACTGATGGCGTCTCGGCACCGGCCCCCGACGATGCCGCTCCCGTCTGGCAGCCTCCCAAGGCCGCGCACTCCTTCCCCTGGTTCGAGGTCGTCATGACGACGATCGGCGTGCTGGGGACCATCGGCATCATCATCTACGGTTTGGCACCCGAGTCTTCAAGCGTGACCGCCTTTGTGAAGACGACGCTGCTGTCCCTGGTTGCCCTCGTGATCGTCGTCGGCTTCCTCCAGCGGATCGATCGCTGGGAGCCAGAACCGTGGACGACGAAGCTCGCGATGTTTCTGTGGGGCGGGGGTGTGGCGACCCTGACGTCGATGATTACGAACACGGCGCTCCACACAGACCTTGCCTTCACGATCGGAGACCTGCGGCGCGCCGAGGCGCTTGCCATGTCATTCATTGCGCCACTCGTGGAGGAGACATTCAAGGGGATCGGTGTCCTCATCATCGTCGTTGTACGGCGCAACAGCATCAACTCGGTACTCGATGGTGTCGTGTACGCGGGATTCTCGGCGGCGGGGTTCCTTTTCTTCGAAGACATTTTGTACTTCCTGCGCACCGAGGGCCAAGGAACAAAGACTCTCGTGTTGGTGTTCGTTCTTCGTGCCCTGGCTGGGCCCTTTCTGCACGTGATGGCCACGTCGATGACGGGCATCGGATTGGCGCTCGCCCTGATCAAGTTCCAACGCGGATGGTCGAAGACCGCCATCGTTGTCGTGTTCTGGTTTGCTGCCATGCTCATTCACTTCGCATGGAACGGGAGCATCGCGTTGTCCGCATCCGGAACAGGGTTCATCGTGATGTACCTCGTGGTGGGTATTCCCGGGTTTGTCCTCTGGTCGATTCTCCTGCTTCGAGCTGCCCGACGGGAGGCTCTCCACATTCGCGACGGCCTCGTCCCCTACGTACGCACCGGATGGATCCTTCCCGGCGAAGTGTCGATGGCGACCGATCGTCGCGCGCGTAAAGCCGCCTTCAAGTGGGCTGCCCAGGGCGGACGGGATGCGAAGCGTGCCATGCGAGCCTTCTTGTCCGACCTGGCCTCCCTCGGCCTCGACCAGCGCCTCATGGCTCGCCACGGCGCCGATCGCTCGCGCATTGAAAACGATCGTCAGATGCTAGCCGATGCCGTTGGAAAGCGTCGTGAATTCCTGCGACTGACCTCTATCGCGGAGCAGCAAAAGGATGTCACAAACGCCGTCGCGGGTCGTGCGCAGGTCGCCTGATGCGTCGCATTGAACAGGGAAACAGGTCGTAGTCGAGGCAGTGAGGCGAGATCAGGTTGCTCAGCGGCTCCCGCTACGGGGTCTGTTGCATGAGCGCAATCTCACGGCTGTTCCATCGCCCCCTCATAGGTGACGCATAGGAACAGCGGGCATGATGGGGACGACAGAAAGGAAATAACGTGACTCATGCTGTGTCTATTCGCCCACGTTCGTGGGCGCTCGTCGCGTGCTCGCTCATCCTCATTGCATTGAGCGTTCGGGCGGCTATCTATGAATTGACGGAAGCTCTTGAGGGGGTCTCGTCGTCTGATGCCTGGCTTGCTGTTGGTGCCTCGATCCTGAGCGCAGTTGTTGGCCTGGTGTTCCTCGCATGGGCCGCTCGCCTCAAGCCCACAGTGCTGTCCTGGTTGGCCGCGTTCGGCTGGGGAACCGGTGGCGCGCTGATCTTTGCGGGATACGGCAACACAGTCATCGACTCGGCCGTAGCCGCGAGCAACCTGAGCGACGATGCGGTCGATGTCGTGACGTCCGTCGTCACGGGTCCCCTCGTCGAAGAAACAGGCAAGGGAATTGGTGTTCTGGCACTGGTCCTCGCTGCGCGTAAGGTGCTCGATCGTCCCGCGCAGGGTGGCGTGCTCGGCGCGCTCGTTGGCCTTGGTTTTGCCTGGGGTGAGGACGTGGGCTACTACGTGAGTGCCCTCGAAGACGGGATGAGCGGACTGTGGGAATCCTTCCTGGCACGTGCGCTGCTCGGCGCTTACGGTCACGCGATTTTCACGGGTGTGTTCGGTTACGCCCTGGCGTGGGCGGTGCTGCGCGCACAGAATGTGCTTGTGGGTCTCCTCGCCGCGGCCGGCGGATTCGTCGCAGCTCTCGCTCTGCACGCCCAGGCTAACGGCATTGGATTCCTGGCTCCCGAAGACTCGTGGAATCTGACCTACGGCGCGATCGAGATCCCCGTTCTCGTCGTGAGTGTCGCCCTCCTCGTGTGGGGCCTGCGCCGCCACCGGTCTACCCTGGAGGCATGAGCGCACTCGACTGGCCATTGGACGCGGACGGCTATCCCCACCGGGAGGCCGCCCGCGTCCTTCTCTTTGACGACAGTGGACGGGTCCTGTTGGCCAAGGGCCACGACGAAGACCAACCGGAGAGGTTCTGGTGGTTCACGATCGGTGGCGGCATCGAAGAAGGGGAAGACCCGCGCGCCGCAGCCGTGCGTGAGGTCTTCGAAGAAACCGGCATCGAGCTGAGCCCTGACGACCTGGTCGGTCCCGTCCTCTACCGGACCGCCGAGTTCGACTTCCTGGCGGTCACCGCCCGCCAGGACGAGTGGTTTTTTATCGCGCAGGCCCCCTCGACCGCCCTGAGCCGGGATGGATGGACCGAGCTGGAACGCTCCGTCATCGACACGCAGGCCTGGTGGGATATTGACGAGGCCGCCGCCCAGATCGATGGAGAAATCTACCCCGCGCAGATCCTCGAGTACGCGCGCGCCTGGCGCGACGGGTGGGACGGGCACATGATCCGCCTGACAGACACGCGCGAACCCTGACGTGTCCGGCTAGGCGAGGCCGAGGGGAGCGATCGCCAGAGACAGGTCCGGCGTGTTCAGCTGGACCGACACCTGCTCGCGCACGGCGGGCTTCGCGCAGAACGCGATACCGACCCCGGCCTCGTGCATCATGGGGATATCGTTCGCCCCGTCGCCGATTGCAACCGTGCGCTCGAGGGGGACACCGAGGGACGAGGCCCACGAATGCAAGCACTCGACCTTCACCTGGGAGGTCACGATGCGCCCCAGCACGCGGCCCGTCAGCACGCCGCCAGCGACCTCGAGGCGGTTCGCCGCGTAGAAATCGATGCCGAGGGAGGCCGCCAGGGGAGCGACCACTTCCTCGA
>ERZ772957.941-NODE-941-length-20600-cov-40.534291_pt1 | contig 20600 bp, 9 predicted proteins | sample MGYA00580682_ERZ772957 | MGnify/ENA primary metagenome ERZ772957 (study PRJEB29015, sample SAMEA2737921) | human oral metagenome | biome: human oral; feature: human-associated habitat; material: dental | place: China | collected 2025 ...
GATGATGGGGGTTCCGACACCGTCCATCTGAAAGACCTCGACATGTCCAATGCTATCTTTGATTGCCCTGATCTGAGCGCGTTCACGCGCCTGGATGGCCTGGGGTTGGAGGTGACGGGTCAGCGCATTGAGCCCGATCATGCTGTGCTGGCTTGCCGTATTACTGGTGAGGATCGGTGGTGTCGACGCTGCGGGTGCCAGGGCGTGGCTCGTGACACGGTGGTCAGGCGCTTGGCGCACGAGCCTTACGGGTGGCGTCCCACGATTGTGCACGTGAGTGTGCGCTGCTACCGGTGTCAGGGGTGTTCTCACGTGTGGCGTCAAGATATGAGCCAAGCGGCCGATCCGCGTGCCAAGCTCTCGCGTGCGGCGGTGCGCTGGGCGCTGGTAGGCCTGGTGGTCCACCATCTGACGGTGGCGCGCGTCGCCGACGTATTGGCCGTGTCGTGGAACACTGCCAATACCGCGATCTTAGGTGAAGGCCAGCGCATACTCACAGGTGATCCTGATCGTTTCGAGGGGGTGTGCGTCATTGGCGTGGATGAACACGTGTGGCGACACACCCCCGACGGCGACAAATACGTCACCGTCATCTTGGACGTCACTCCCGTACGAGACCGTCGTGGTCCCTCCCGGCTCCTGGACATGGTCCCAGGCCGCTCCAAGCAGGTCATCAAAACCTGGCTGGCCTCCCGCCCCAACACGTGGCGCGAGCGCATTGAGATCGTCGCGATGGATGGATTCACCGGGTTCAAAAGCGCCACCGCCGAAGAACTCCCCGACGCAAGGGCAATCATGGACCCCTTCTACGTCGTGCACCTGGCCGGTGATGCTCTCGACGAGTGCCGCAGACGCACCGGGCAAGAACTCCACCACCGGCGCGGGCGGGCCACCGACCCCCTGTACAAGGCCCGCAGGATGCTTGCACACCAGATCTTGCCTACTCACCCCACGCCAACAACACCAGATCCTCGACCTGTTCGTCAGCGATTGCCACGTCGCACTCGAAGTCACCTGGAGCGCCTATCAGAACATCACCTGGCGCCTACCGCGCGCCCGATACGAGCGCGGGCAAGGCTTTGATGGAAGCCGACATCAACACACTGATCTCCACGCGCGTACCGAGGGGCCTGACCGAGCTCATCACGCTGGGCAGAACGCTCAAACGCCGAGCCGGAGACATCTTGGCTTACTTCGATCATCCCCACACCAGCAACGGTCCTACCGAAGCCATCAACGGCCGCCTCGAACACCTACGCGGATCCGCCCTCGGATTCCGAAACCTCACCCACTACATCACCCGAGCACTCCTCGAAACAGGAGGATTCAAACCCCAACTACACCCCCAATTATGAAGAGCCGGTTATCCGATTGTCCACGAGAGCGCACTGCAAACACCTTATGGTGTTCGGCGCTTTATGACTGTTCACGTTCTTGACGAACCTGGCTAACAGGATCTTAAATTCTTAATGCGCCGTTTGGCGCTCGGTGCTTTCTGACACCGCCAAGACCTTCTCGACCTCTCCCTCTCCATTCCCTCGTCTTAATGCACCAACGCTAGGTGCTTTCTGACCTGGTTTTCGCCGCCGCCCTACAGGATGCAGCGAACGCTTCTGTCTTAATGCCCCTTGTGGCGCTAGGTGCTTTCTGACATCCACCACGGAACCAGCGACGAAGCCATGCGCACCGAGTCTTAATGCACCTTATGGCGCTAGGTGCTTTCTGACCCGTGGCCGAGCGCCTCGGCCTCACCGTCCCACCGTCTTAATGCACCTTATGGCGCTAGGTGCTTTCTAACGCAGACCCCGAAACCGGCACCTCCTACCGCCCCCCTCTGTCTTAATGCACCTTATGGCGCTAGGTGCGTTCTAACCAAAATGGCGGAGTCGGTTATTCCGGAATACTCCCCTTAGTCTTAATGCACCTTATGGCGCTAGCTGCTTTCTAACGGCAGCACTCGAATACGTTCGCGGCCTCGAAACCCTCCTGTCTTAATGCGCCTTATGGCGCTAGGTGCTTTCTAACGGTGCCGCCGCAAAGCCCTAGGGCTCACCTGAGCCGAGTCTTAATGCACCTTATGGCGCTAGGTGCTTTCTAACCTACCGCCGGTCCCGCGACTGGGACTCGGTGTGCGCGGGTCTTAATGCACCTTATGGTGCTAGGTGCTTTCTGACGACATTAAGGAGTGACCATGACGGCACTTATCTGGGAGTCTTAATGCACCTTATGGCGCTAGGTGCTTTCTGACTTACTCAGCGCGTCCGCATAGATTACGCCACGTCCGGGTCTTAATGCACCTTATGGCGCTAGGTGCTTTCTGACCAGGTCTCGCGCGACAAGGTGTATAACCGAGTCGTCGCCGTCTTAATGCACCTTATGGCGCTAGGTGCTTTCTGACCAACCACCATTTACCCCGAGCAAATACGCTTCCTCGTGTCTTAATGCACCTTATGGCGCTAGGTGCTTTCTGACCCACGACCACGACAGCCTACGTACAAAGGCCGCGAAGTCTTAATGCACCTTATGGCGCTAGGTGCTTTCTGACGCCGACTCATCTGCCACGAGTGCGGGGAAGCCTACCTGTCTTAATGCACCTTATGGCGCTAGGTGCTTTCTGACCCGAGCACCAGTCGCCAACTACACGGGCGTCGTCGGCGGAGTGTCTTAATGCACCTTATGGCGCTAGGTGCTTTCTGACACAAGAAGATGGCGACGGACCGATCGCGTTCTTCGACGTCGTCTTAATGCACCTTATGGCGCTAGGTGCTTTCTGACAGCCGGTGAGAAGGTGCTGGTCAAGGGCATGAAGTCCAAGAGTCTTAATGCACCTTATGGCGCTAGGTGCTTTCTGACGCTTTCGTGTACCCGGAATGGGAGGAATCACCATGAAGTCTTAATGCACCTTATGGCGCTAGGTGCTTTCTGACGCGATGGGATGACCCCCTGCCGGGGTCAGTGTATGGCCGTCTTAATGCACCTTATGGCGCTAGGTGCTTTCTGACGGACGACCCAAAGGAGCTGAAGGGCGGCGCGGTTGCGTCTTAATGCACCTTATGGCGCTAGGTGCTTTCTGACATCCTGCGACGTGATGATGTGGGCGATCGTTGGTTTGTCTTAATGCACCTTATGGCGCTAGGTGCTTTCTGACCGCGACCGTCGAGCTCGGCGTGTACGTCGTCAACGAGTCTTAATGCACCTTATGGCGCTAGGCGCTTTCTGACCAGGCGTCTTTATCGGTCAGCAGGAGCGCGCCAAGTTCGTCTTAATGCACCTTATGGCGCTAGGTGCTTTCTGACCTCAAGCCTGCGCGAGCGGAGCGCCCACGATGGGTCTTAATGCACCTTATGGCGCTAGGTGCTTTCTGACGGTGACCATCGGCACCACGACCATGCCCGAGTCGGAGCTGTCTTAATGCACCTTATGGCGCTAGGTGCTTTCTGACACGCCGGGGACGAGGGCACCCGTCACCCAGTTGTACAGTCTTAATGCACCTTATGGCGCTAGGTGCTTTCTGACTTCTGAAGCCGAGATCTATCGGCAGACGAAGTCTTCGTCTTAATGCACCTTATGGCGCTAGGTGCTTTCTGACGGTCCTAACGATGGATATACGACCCCGCAGTTTACGTCTTAATGCACCTTATGGCGCTAGGTGCTTTCTGACACTGCGTCGACGAGCTCACAGCGCCCGCCGATGACGTCTTAATGCACCTTATGGCGCTAGGTGCTTTCTGACCCGCGGATCGTGCCTGCGGGAGCCGTCGTCGGATCGGTCTTAATGCACCTTATGGCGCTAGGTGCTTTCTGACTCCTCTGCGGGTCCGCGTCGGGGACGGGGATGGGCGGTCTTAATGCACCTTATGGCGCTAGGTGCTTTCTGACTGTGGTGTCGAATCTTATTACGGACATGCATCTCGGCGGTGCGTCTTAATGCACCTTATGGCGCTAGGTGCTTTCTGACATATCATGGCTAGGCACTGCAGGCCCCGGCCCAATGCGGGTCTTAATGCACCTTATGGCGCTAGGTGCTTTCTGACCGTGAACAAGGCGTTCATCGCGGGCACCTACCAGGTCTTAATGCACCTTATGGCGCTAGGTGCTTTCTGACGCCCAGTGGACATTCAAGAACGCGCAGCAATTCTGTCGTCTTAATGCACCTTATGGCGCTAGGTGCTTTCTGACCCGAACGCTACGACGAAACGAACTACACCATCTTCGGTCTTAATGCACCTTATGGCGCTAGGTGCTTTCTGACTGGACATCTGGGGCTTCCTGTCTACGACGGTGATCGTCTTAATGCACCTTATGGCGCTAGGTGCTTTCTGACCGACGAGCGTCGTCAATGCCCGGTCGAGGTAATCCTCGTCTTAATGCACCTTATGGCGCTAGGTGCTTTCTGACACACCTAGAGCAGACCGTTGACGCACTCAACCTCATCGTCTTAATGCACCTTATGGCGCTAGGTGCTTTCTGACCCCGAAGTCCCCGCGACCACAGGCCTGACGATTGGCGTCTTAATGCACCTTATGGCGCTAGGTGCTTTCTGACCACAACTGGTAAAGGATCCCCCATGAACATGAACGCGCTGTCTTAATGCACCTTATGGCGCTAGGTGCTTTCTGACTCCACGCCAGGGACACGCACGCACACCGCCCTCACCCAGTGTCTTAATGCACCTTATGGCGCTAGGTGCTTTCTGACCTCTACGTCTGCCGTTCGAGAAGTGGTGCGAGGCTGATAGGTCTTAATGCACCTTATGGCGCAAGGTGCTTTCTGACTCGCGAGGTGGAGCGCACTCTTGCTGGTAAGCACTTGTGTCTTAATGCACCTTATGGCGCTAGGTGCTTTCTGACCGATTCTCCTCAACCTGGTCGTAGGGGAGGTTGAACTGTCTTAATGCACCTTATGGCGCTAGGTGCTTTCTGACTTCTTGGTGGTGATGATCACGCTGTTTCTTTTTGAGCGAGGTCTTAATGCACCTTATGGCGCTAGGTGCTTTCTGACTTGTCCCACTTGCCGCTCCGTTACTGCGAGCAGCGGGAGCGTCTTAATGCACCTTATGGCGCTAGGTGCTTTCTGACGACTCGGGCGAGGCGTGCGAGGGCTTCGGGTGTGGAGGTCTTAATGCACCTTATGGCGCTAGGTGCTTTCTGACCCAGCACTCGCTTCGCGGCCGATTCCGTCAGTGCCTTGTCTTAATGCACCTTATGGCGCTAGGTGCTTTCTGACGCTCCCATCACAACCACACTCACCTACTCGATTGGAAGTCTTAATGCACCTTATGGCGCTAGGTGCTTTCTGACCGCTCGCGGACCAGATCGAGGGGGCGTTCGACGTCCGTCGTCTTAATGCACCTTATGGCGCTAGGTGCTTTCTGACAGGTTGTCAAGAACATAGACGCCGAAGACGTTCTCGGTCTTAATGCACCTTATGGCGCTAGGTGCTTTCTGACAAGGCGCAAGTGGTCAGCCCACGAGAACCGGCCCCTCGTGCGTCTTAATGCACCTTATGGCGCTAGGTGCTTTCTGACGCAACACCAGCGCGCATTACGTCGCCAGCGCGGGCCGCGTGTCTTAATGCACCTTATGGCGCTAGGTGCTTTCTGACAGGACCGGCTGAAGGTAGGTGAATGCGCCGGTAGCGGGTCTTAATGCACCTTATGGCGCTAGGTGCTTTCTGACACGACGATTATCACCACGGTTGTGCAGGCGCTTCCGGTCTTAATGCACCTTATGGCGCTAGGTGCTTTCTGACGGGATAATAACGATGCGTTCGATGTGTACGTTGACGTGCAGTCTTAATGCACCTTATGGCGCTAGGTGCTTTCTGACACTCTAGGAATTGGATCTCAGACGGCGTGAGGTGGAGGGGCGAGTCTTAATGCACCTTATGGCGCTAGGTGCTTTCTGACCCTCATGTGCGTCACCATGATCGCATCGGCGTTATGGTCGGTCTTAATGCACCTTATGGCGCTAGGTGCTTTCTGACGCGGCTCGAATAGCGCATACGCGCTATTCGTATACTCGTCTTAATGCACCTTATGGCGCTAGGTGCTTTCTGACGGTATATCCCAGACGTTAACAGTCTGGCTATTGACCTAGGTCTTAATGCACCTTATGGCGCTAGGTGCTTTCTGACGCACAAGGCTAAGGGGCTGGAAGCGCTCGGCTGCGACCGTCTTAATGCACCTTATGGCGCTAGGTGCTTTCTGACACCTCATCAGCGCACTACACACCATCCCCAACGGGTCTTAATGCACCTTATGGCGCTAGGTGCTTTCTGACCCTCGGGCAGTGAGAACTTCACCATGCTCAATTCGGTGCTGGTCTTAATGCACCTTATGGCGCTAGGTGCTTTCTGACACGGCGACGATCTCGATGTCCGCGCCCTGCTCGAGAGCGGTCTTAATGCACCTTATGGCGCTAGGTGCTTTCTGACCAGCGTACGGGACAGTCATCGTCGTGGAGGGCATAGAAGTCTTAATGCACCTTATGGCGCTAGGTGCTTTCTGACCCTCGCGGTTCAACCTTTCAGCCCTTGCAGAGGCTCCGGGTCTTAATGCACCTTATGGCGCTAGGTGCTTTCTGACACGCTTGCCCTTCTCGCGCACGACACGAAGAGCGATCTGTCTTAATGCACCTTATGGCGCTAGGTGCTTTCTGACCTCATGGCGATCATTGAACGCGACGGCTGCAAGTATGTCTTAATGCACCTTATGGCGCTAGGTGCTTTCTGACTCGCCGCACACCTATCACTCGAAACACACCGCTGCGCGTCTTAATGCACCTTATGGCGCTAGGTGCTTTCTGACCCACCACATGATAACGCTGACGATATATAGGAAAATGCGTCTTAATGCACCTTATGGCGCTAGGTGCTTTCTGACCTGGTAAGGCCGAGCCTCGATACGCGCGTCACATAGCGTCTTAATGCACCTTATGGCGCTAGGTGCTTTCTGACGGCCTGGCGTGTCGCATCCTCCGTGACCAGCGGAAACGCCACCCCGGATCGCCAGGGGCCGAAAAAGCACCAATCCGACCCGCAAGCACGAGGATAGATTAGCAGATTTTTCGTTGTGAATACTCACATCGCCACCGACCGGTCCCGCGGAGGTTTGTCTGCCGGAAAACTGGCGACGCGCCGGCGTGTTACATACCACAAAGCTTCTGTGGTTGTATGGTAACTCCAAGTGATCGTCGGAAGGTCAGACAATGACGCAACCTGCCACCACCTCGTTCATGAGGGACGCATGTACCCCGGAAGCTCTCACCCGTGCGCGGCGCCGACTCCTCACCGCTAGCGCCAGCCTCGGATCCCACAGCCTCACCGACGCGCAGCTGCGCGAGCTGGCCTCGGACCAGTGGACCGCCCCCGACCTCGCCCGCCTCGACGCGCGGACCATCGCAGAGGCGACACCCATCACCCGCGCGCTCCTCGCCGAAACCGTCACCGAAGCACTCGGGCGGCTCATCGCGATCGAACGCCCCAACGGAAGCTACGACGACACCCCCGACGGGCACGAGGCCTTCACCCACCAAGTTACCGACGACTACGACCGCGGCAACCACCACCTCGCCCGAGCCGTTCTCCGTCCCAGCCATCCCGAGCGCGTCACGGGGGACGCGCTAGCTGGCCTCGGCCTCGGCAACGAAGCAGAACCCATCATCCGCGCACTCGCCGACACCGCCAACCCCGATGACCCTATCGTGCGCGCGCTCACCGATGCGGCCCTCCTCGAGATCGACAGGTGCGCTGCGGGACGAGGCCTCCAGTACTCGCGCGTGGGAACCACCCTCATCCTCGCCGCCCCGACGAAGCGATGCCTCGACGAGGCCATCGATGGCGTCGCCGGTGCGGCCGTCACGCTCGGGGCCAGGATTGGCGACCTCACGACCCAATACATCGACGCAGACGCCGCCCTTGCCAGCATCGGAATTGACCACGCGCCCCCACGCGAGAAGAACACCCCCGCGAACCAGGCCGACCGCATCCTGTACGTCGGGCGCGACGGGGCACGCATTCACATCAAAGCTGGACGACTCCTCGTCGATGGAGGCGGCGGCATCCCCGCCACGAGCCTGCCGAAGAACAACGTCAGTAGAATCGTCCTGTCCGGAAACGTCGGACTTTCCGCCGGCGCACGATCCTGGGCCATGCGCAGCGGCATCGACGTCGTTTGCCTCTCACGTCGCGGCTCCTACCAGGGCAGCCTCGTCGGTGCCGGGAGGGGCACCCACGCGTCCCGCCTGCTCGCCCAGATCGACCTCACGCGCGACGAAGCGCGCCGCCTTGACCTGGCCGCCGCCCTCATCGGCGCAAAGATCCGCGGACAAATCCACGTCCTCACCCGCATCGCCAGGCGCGACCCCGGCCTCCACCTCGCTGACACGACCGCGCACATGCACCGCTGGCGACGCAGCCTCGCTGACGCGCGTACCATCAACGACATCATGGGTATCGAAGGAGCCTGCTCGACCGCCTACTTCGACGCTCTCGGTGCGTGCGTTCCCGCCGACGTCCCCTTCGATGGACGCAGCCGCCGCCCACCCCGCGACCTGCCCAACGCCGCCCTGTCCTACGGGTATGCCATCCTCCTCGGCGAATGCGTCGGTGCCCTCCACGCCGCCGGGCTGGACCCGAGCCTCGGAATTGCCCACGCGCCCACCGACAAACGCCCCAGCCTCGCCCTCGACCTCATGGAGGAGTTCCGTCCGCTCCTCGTCGACCAAACCGTCATGGCGCTCCTGCGCACACGCAAGCTCCGCGTCGAACACGCCTCCATCGAGCCCGAAAGCGGGGGAGTATGGCTGGGTGCGGAAGGAAAGAAGGTTCTCGTCGACGCTTACGAGGCCGGGGCGCAACGAAGCGTCACCGGGGCACTCCCCGGGTACTCGGGATCCTGGCGTAGGCACATCACACACTCTGCGCAGATGCTAGCGCGGGCCATCGCCGAACCCGAGTACCAGTGGCGGGGAATCGCGTGGCGATGATCTACATCATCGCCTACGACATCGCCGACAATCGGCGCCGCCTCAAGGTCGCCAAAATCCTGGAATCCTGGGGCTACCGCATCCAAGAATCCGTGTTCCAGCTCCGTCTCGACGCCGACTCCCTGGCGCGCGTGCGCCACCTCCTGTCCCGAACCATCAAAGACGCCGAAGACGTCATCCACATCTACCCGATCTGCGCGACCTGCGCTGATCGCGCCGACATACTCGGCGCGGCCATAGCGCTGGACGACGTGGGGTTGTGCCGGGGAGTGTGGTGAGGGCTAGCGGGCGTGAGGTCTGAACATCCCGGGGCCTGGTTTGGGGGTCTTCCGTCGTGGAGCTTGCATCAAAGAGTCGTCTGGAGTCGCCGTTGGGACGGAACCTTGAGAGGGAGGTGACCCAGCCTTGGGTGTGCACAAAGACTGTGGAACACTATCCTCGATATCCTCTCTGAGAGTGAGCATCCTGAACTTGAACTCCTCATCTTTGATTCGGCTCTTCTCATACTCGGTGAAGTAGCTGATAATGGGTGATAGGCCTTGCTTCTTGGGGCGGAAAGTGGATGGGCTGTAGGAAATAGGATCACTCTGTGCGCCCTCGTCGCTCTTCCAACCGTATGTGGAACGGACAAAAGCGCTCACAGCCAGGGATGTTTGCTTGGAAATGGCGGAGGGAAGTGCCTCTGTGACGGAAGCCAGCTCCGCAGCGAGACTCTTCTGCTCCTCGTCGGAACGCGCGGTCCCGTCATGAGTCAGCACACCGTTAAGGTCTCGATAGTTGCTTGCCAGCGACCTAGAAGTGGCGAGCGAGAGAACCTCACCGCGAATGCAGACCGCTCCGAGCCCCAGCGGCTTCCCTAATCCCAGATGGAAGAAACCGTACTCTCCCTCAGCCCGCTGACTAAGCGGGACGATCTTCTCTGGATCCAGAAGCCAGAGGAGGACTGACAGCTCCTTCGAGCTAAGACCCTCGAAACGCAACGTGGATTCAAAGCTTGCTCCCGACTTGACGAACGAGCCGACAAGTACATGAGAGTTACTCAATGAGCTACTCGGCTGTTTGCTGCCGAGAACGTCTGCTCCACCGCGTGCTAGAAGGAAACGGTGGGTCGGGTAGGTCTTTCTGATGAGGGAGTGCTGTTCAGTAAAGCACTCCGATCGTTCTATCTCGAAGACTCCTGAGCCATCCGCATGCCGTAGGTATGGCTGTGCTGTCCATGGTTTTGGTTCTGCTAATATCGGTGGAATCCAACCCTCACCGCTACTTGAGTGTTGAAGATATTCTGTTCCGTTTTGGGGTAGTAAGTGGGCGTTAGTCAAGTAGACTCTTCCTTTAAAAGCTGACGACACAGTTTCGCCAGGATCCTGAGCAGCAAACCCCCACAGGCGGTCGGCGGCAGACGTTTCTGCAATTGACTGTGCTGGGTTGATGCTTCCTTTCTTTGCTAGCCGTGATGGGGAGAGGCTTCCTGGAGTGGCTGAGCGGCCCAACTGGGAGAACGACAGTTCCCACTCTCCATTCTTGTGCCTTCGTACAAAGACAGGTACGCCGGGCTCAGTTCCAGCCTCAGCAAGTAGAAAGTTGTAGACATTCTCAGGGGTTAGGTTCTTGTTTAGCTCCTCTTTCTTCCCGTTGCGCTCAATGTAGTGAATTGCCCTATTGATAAGGGTGTGGCGCGCACGCTTATCTGTGTAGGATTGGCTGCTCGCAATGCGTGCTGCTTCCAGTATTGTGGCAACGAACGGACTGCTGGCGTCAAGCTGAATGGGTTTGGGCTTGGGAGTTCCTTTATCTGCGTAAAAGATGTACTCGTTGTACTTTGTGGCCATAAGCCTGTCTTCGGGCTTCAATTCGCCGGTATCGAGAACCGTTGTCAGTCGGACGACATATCCTTCACATTTGATGGGCTTTGATTCACTGTGCTCTGGCGACTTTGAAGTGCACAGGGTTGTGTTATTGATCTTGGATACAATCATCTTCTTGCCGTCTGGACGTTTCTGTTCGAAGGCTTCGAAGAAGCTCACTTTGCTGAGGTGAGGAGTGTTTATTCGGAGAGATTTCAGTAGTTCGTTGACGGCTTGCTCTTCCTCGGGTGTGTGGTCGATTTTCTGTCTCTTTGTGACTGGATTCTTCTTCTTGTCCAGCTTCAGCTTACCGTTCCTATCGTGCTGCTCTACCACCTGGAATCCCCCAAGAATTGGTCGTTCGGCACCGTGGGGCGTGAAGGCTACTCCCGCATCGATCGAATCAGGGAGGAGGGCACACTGCTGCAAGTGGATGCTCCACTGGTGACCATTGTCTCCAGGCGTTACTCGCAGGAATCCGGTTTTCCAGGGCGGAAGCTTATTTTTCTGCCACCTTTGAGGGTGGTCAGTCGTGTAACGGAACTGAGCCTGGCGATGATCGTCGCCAAACACCCTGAAGCGAGACTGAGTTACTTCTTCGTAGGCGGAAGATAGGACGCCTTTGAGTGAGGTTGCAGGAATGATCGCGTCCGCATCACTGGTAGCTCCCTGAGAGTTGCCGCTGGCAGAAGGAACGACAAGCCTACCAGTCTCATCGCGCCAGGCGGTTATCAAAGGTGTCTTGGTTTCAATTGTGAGCTTGAGCGTCCCGGAGTAGGAGTCCTTGCCAAGATGGTCAAGGCACGGCGCGCCTCCATCTGCGAAGAATGACTCGCCGCTTCGCAGGGTCGGAATGCCATTGTAAGCGTGATGAAAGCGGCTCATTTTTTCCACTCTCCCGTGAATAGTTGATCGGTGACCGCCATGTTTCCGTATGTGGTTTCTTCGGTAATGTACTCGATGGCGCGCATGGTTGTAGGCTTTGCTCCTTCTGTGAGCGGGCCGCGTCGCGGATCGTGTTGCATGTACGTGACCCTGTGGGCCAGGCCGTTGGGGGAGAACGAGCCGCCTTCCGATGCCTCTCCAGCTTCCCTATCCGCGGCTTCTGCTGGCCTCCCAGTCAATGTCAGCTCGCAAGCCCCCAGTCCGTTCACCCACCGGAACTCGTGTGCGAGCGGGATGCCTTTGACCTCGTCGGTGACGACCTCCCACACGCGTGCCTCGTAGACGCGCGAAGGATCGAAACCACCGGAGGAAGACACCTCAAGCGTCGCCTCACCCCCTCCGCTGGCCGAGCTGTTCCCCAGGAGCGTCCCCGTGCCGTTCGTTGCCCACACAATCCCCGCGACGTTACGGTCACCGAAAACACGAGCCAGGATTGCAGGCAACTCACCGGCATCGTGCACCTCGTGCTCGGCAACCTCCAGACGGCACGGGATAGTGGTAGCCGCGCGCTTGTCGTTCTTTGTTTTGTTGTCACTCATCTGCTTTCACGTCCTTCGTGTCCGACACACTACGCGCTGCGGCAGCGGGTTCCGCAAGGTAATCGGCCCACCCCGTGTATGGTGTTTGGTCGCCGGATTCGCTCCGCAGATAGGCCAGGAGAGCGTGCGCTGCGCTTGGCGGAGTGCCAGCGCCCTCCGCCTGTTCTGGGGGCCATATCGTCTCGCCGCTCGGACGACTGATGATCATGCAGTCGGCCCCAGACACGCTGATGCCGGTCACCTCAACCTGGCCGAGGCCTCGCGTCGTCTTACCGCCAAGAGGGAGCGTGCCCGCACTGAGTTCCGCCAACGCGAGACACAGGAGGCACCACGAAGCCCGGGCGCGCCCCTTCATCGCTTCCTCCGACGAGCCTGTTCCCGCACAGTCAGTTCGCACGTTGCGCAGCAGCTGGGCCGGATCAACCTCAATGACGATGTCATTCCACTGAGCGTTAGGATAAACGATTTCGAAGAACAACCCACCGTTGATCACCCCGCCCGTCCACCGGTCAATCGTATTGTGGGGGATCTTGAGCTGCTTACCGAGGTCGATTGTCGTGCAGTCACGCACCCTGATCGCACCACGGTACTCGGTCGTACCAAACATGTAACGCACGAGGCCGGGATCACGGGCAAGCTGCTCGTGAATATCCCTGGAGAACCTGCCCCCGCGCGACCCTGGAGCACCTGCATCCTCGGTCGCCTCCGCAAGGAAGCTATCGCTCTCTGTTGCCTGACCCGTCGCGTACAGGACAGTCCGCGCGATCCTCGAGCAGCGTGCGCGCAAGGCACCCCGAATTGACGTGCCTGGCAACAGAAGCGGATCGCTGCAATTCTCGTCATTCAACGTTGATGTCTTCGCACGAAGGGGGAAGAGCGTGTTGCCGTCGCCCGTCGCCTGCACGTCGTGCACGAACACGCCCGTCGGAGAGCCCCATTCAATCGTGAGGCGCGTCGGGTGAATCCCGTTGGCGGAACGGGAGGACTCCGATTGACCCGTCTGCGAGGAGGACACGCAATTGTCCCGGATGAAGGCAAGCGCCCTCTCCTCCAGTGTCCTCCTGGCCGTCCCGCTAGCAACTGTGACGCCCAGCTTGCGCAGGACTTCCCACAGGATTTCTCTGGCGTACCTAGCCCGTTCCCTCCGCTCGGTTGCGCAGTCGCTTCCGGACACAGTGGGAGAGTAGGGCACGCTGACGCCACTGTCGGTATCCGAAAGACCGGTGAATGATACTCGGGACACGTCAATCGAACCGAGGCCTCCTCCCGAACCGCCTCCAAGCCGTAGCACTCCCTCACACAGGTCAACGACGGACAAAGCTAGGAGAAGCAGAGCTGCGCGTAATCTCCCCTTAACAGCCTCAGACTCGCATGGGGAAGCATCGTTTTGCTTCTCCGCTAGAGTAGCTACCTCCGAGTCGCGCAGAATGTTGCGACACAGCTGAGGGTGATCGACCTCGATCCTGATTGGTTTCCACTTCGCGTGCGGGTGCAGCAGTTCGGCGTAGAGCGCGCCGTGAGCCGCGCTGCCTGTTACTCGGTCAATGGCGTTACGCGTCAGCTTGAGAGAACGTACATTACCGTCCTTGGACGCGGAAGCATCCTCTTCACAGTCGTTTACCCGAACAGCCCCCCGATACTCTGTCGTCCCAAACAAATACTGAGACAGGGGCTGCTCTTCGCTGTCCGGCGTACCACGTGCTTCGCTTTCAATGCGAGCGCACCGAGAGCGGAGCACGCCACGGATAGACGTGCCCGGAAGAACCAAAACAGCAGTGTCCTTATGTGCCTGACACGGATAGTCGACATCACCGTGGGTTGCCAGGAACGCGTCGTCTTCGCCCAGTCCACTGTTCTTGCGCCAGTTGCGTAGTGGCGCGGAAGGAATGGTCTCCTTCTCTTCAGAGCGAATTCCCTTGGGTCTGTGCATTCCGACAAATAGCCCCGAAGGAGCATCCCACTTAATCTCGATAGATGTTGAAGTCGAGTGGCGGATAAGATTCGACTTTGGCTCCAACGTCAACGGGGGATCTTCTGACTGACCCACAAGCGAAGAAAGAGGGTCCGTTGACGTGTCTTTCTTGTCCTTCTTGGTTACTATGGACACCTTCTTGCAGGTGATTGTCTTCTCGCGGAGTTCGATTCGCCCCCACCCGGACCCGGTCTTACCCCCCAAGCTGATCATGTCATGGCGGATGAGAGTTAGGAATGCCTCCAAAGCCCTCACTACCAGGGCTGGGGTCGCGGGCTTGGTATCGTCCCCGCTGTCACCCGTATTCTCATCCGTCGCCTCGGCGCTGATACGAATGTCGAAGGAGGTGCCCACCGGAAGGTACTCGAATGCGAAGAGTGCGCCGTCCTTGACGCTTCCGGTTGCCGGGTCAATGGCGGTGCTCATTCTGTGGGGGAGTTTCCCGTCTTTTCGTTCCCATACCACCGCGTGGTGGAAAGTGAGAGCGCTTGCCCTCAAGGGGAGCGAATCGCTGTCTCCTAGCCCGCGCTCCCTTTTCGAGGTTCCGACCTCGTGGCGATTCTCCCCACCCCACAGGCTCTTGAGCTCATTGGCAGCGAAACCCAGTTCCTTAGCGTGCTCTTCGAAAGCCGCGCGGAAGGCTCCCTTAAGAGAACGCCCAGGCAAGAGTGCCTCGCCGAGGCCGTTGCGTGCGAAAGCGTTGGGTTGAGCGGTGCGCCCATCATCGTCGGTGATCGGCCGTTCGGGCACGCTGTCGATGCCACCGGAGTGTAGGATCGACGTCACGCGTACGGGGATGGTCATGTCGTAGCGGAAGATGGTCATTGGCAAACCTCCGATTCGTTATCCGTGAAGCACTTACTTACGGTTTTGATCAGTGGTAGTTTCGGCCTGCTGAGGGCATGAGAATCCACCTTGAAACGCCCATAGCCCTGCGGGGTGAGTTCGCCGACGCCCACGTGTCCGAGGGTCTTCAGCGTATTCAACTGCTCGGACGCGACTCTCACACGGATCACCGAACCCGCCTGGATCGCCAGTCGAGTAGCACGAGGTGCGTTGTCCGCCGTAGACCACGAGTCCACGCGACGGTGCCGTATCGCGGTGACGATATGCTTGCGGTTTCTGTGAGGTGGGCAATCGTCGGTTCCTGATGGGCAGGGGTCCTCGTCTTGCTCAGGGCACGAAAGTCGCGAATCGCCGCTACTGCTCTCTTGAATTGCCTGAAGAGAGATCCCAGCGCGCCGGAATGCGAGTTCCAGGTCCTTAACGGTGCCGCCCGGTCCTAGTGCGCTTGAGCGAGCCAACACGTCGGACGTGAACCACAGGGACACTTCAATCAGGTCGCGGGATGATAGCGATACATCGTCGGACTTCGCCGGTCCTTGAACCAGGCACGGAGTGCTCCCCACGTGTCTGAAGTCCTCGCTCAACGTGCAACGGGCGCGCCCGAAGGTGCCTGTGAGCTTACGGGATCCGAGAAGGGCTTTCTCTTCAGTGATTCCAAGGTCGAGCCTGACGGTTTGTGCCGAGTCCGAGGAAAAGGTGTCTTCTCCGGCTACGGTCGGTCGAAGCACTGCCAACAATCGTTCGGAAACGACCACCGAGCAACGCAAACGCAGGCCAGCGGGAAGGGCGCGTACCAGGAACAGGCTTCCATCCTTGGCGGCACCCTTGCTCGAATCGATGGCAGTGGACTGCCGCCCGATGAGCGCGGGCTTGCCCACCCACCCTTTTGCCGATACGTTCGCTCCATCGTGTGTGTCCGACTCGTCGGTGGAGATGGTGAGGAATACGTAGCGGTTGCGTGTAGGGACTGTGTTGCGTCCGCACTCCTGGAGTGCGATGGGGAGATGTCGGTTAAACAGAATGCAAGGCTTGTTCTTGCTGGATTTGTCCTGGGAAACAGCATCTTCAGGAACCTTTTCCTCCTCAAGGACAAAGGGAATCGGAAGACCCGGCGTGCCTCGATAGACCGGCAGGGCATCGCCGATTCGCAGGTCGCCGCCGACGATTGCCGAATCAACAAGGTCGTTATCGGGGAACTTCCTGCGTAGAAGCCCATGCAGCCAGGGCAGCACCACCGTTCCGCGCAGGAAGTCCAGGGAGCGGACCTCGTTAGAGAAAGGAACCTCGTAGGAGACGACGGGGGAGACGAGAGTGATATCCAGGGTTGCCTCGTACCAGGTCGTCGCCCCTGCCTCGCCGCCGTCGCCCGAGGGCATCGTGACGTCCAGGCCTTTGCACCCCTCCGGTTTCAGCGGCAGGGGCGGGTCCGCGGACAGCGCGTTCCGGACCATGCCTCGCAGGGCTTTCGCCACGGACTCGACATCCGCCGTGGTGTACGTGAACTCCTGCGAGGAGTCGTCGCCCTCGCGCGCAACACTCTTCTTGATCCTCGCGAGAGCTTCAGCGGCTTCGCCATCGAGCTGGCCATCCGCCAAATTGTCTCTATCAGCGACCGCGACCGTGCACTCGCCGTCGCCCCCGCTGCGGCCAGAGCCGATGCCTCGCACCATCAGGCCCGCGACCCCCAGGAGGAAGAGCACCGCCCGAGGAGCCTGCTTGTCGTCGAGAGGCGCGCCCGCCTCGTCGATGAGCTGGAAGGTCCCCGCGAGGACCCCCGGCGCGGCCCGCTCCGTGAAACGCAGGAACTGGCCGCGCGCGGTCCCCGTGTCGGGGTCGATGGACAGGGACACGGTGTCGTGGACGGGCATGTGCGCGATGGGCGAGGCATCCGTGAAGATCACGTGGCGGGGACTGGGGCGTTCCCCCGGGGAAAGGTCGGGGCGCTGGCCGAACAGCCACTCGGCGAAGATCTCCCACGGCCCCTTGTTGGTGTCGGGAGTATCGGAGGTGTCGTCACTGGAAGACGCGCCGGGAGCGCCGGACGTGCCCGCCGCGCCGTCGAGCGCTCGGGCCGCGATGAACGCCTGCTCGCGCAGCACTCCCGCGATGACGGTGCCGCGCACGACCGGATGGCTGTCGCTTCCGCGCTCGATTCGCGAGTGCGTGCGGCCCGCCTGCCCCACCCCCGTGGACACGCCCCAGTCGGACGTGAATACGATGGTGACGTGGCCGCTGGGCCCGCGCGAACCCGCCTCAGAGTGGGATGGGGCGCTCATTTGTCTCCTCCTTCGCTGGAGTTACCGGCTGGGGCGTGGCCGACACCGTCGGCGTCGGGGAGTTGTCCGGCCTCACTCGGAGAGCTCTGCTCGGCCTTGACGAACGAGTCGATGTACCCGTTGGGCAGGTTCTCGGACAGGTCGATCAGGTCCAGGAGCCACTTCACCTGCTCGAGGTAGTCCTCGATGAGCTTCTTGCGCTTCTTGAGGTCCTCGGTCTTCTCAGGCGTCTTGCGTTCGGCGTTCTTTTCCGACCCGTCGGGCTTCTCAGCGCCGTCGGCTCCGTTCATCGTCGCAGCTCCGGCTGCCTGCGCGGCCTCGGTCGTTTCGGCGAGGCGCGACTGGGAGGGCAGCGGTCCCAAGGCCTTCACGAGGTCCTTGGCACCTTGAGCATTCTCCAGTGCGTCCTTCCACTCGAGGCGGACGGCGCAGATCGGGTGCTCACAGCGCTTGGTCTTCTTGCCCTCGTCCGCCTTATGTTGCTGCGCGTCCTCGTCGATCTGTTCCTGTGTCGCACACGTGCCGTCGTCCTCTGTGAGGACGTATCCAAGGCACTTGCTGCGCGCCTCATCGTCCTCGGGCGTCTTGGCATCCTCGGCGAGGAGCTTGACGATGCGGTTCGCGCGTGCGCGCGGGAACGGATCACCGAGCGTTTTGTCGGGTGAGTCTGGATACTTGCCGTCGAAGGCGGCGACCGCTCGCAGGAATTGCGTCCACACAGGCAGCAGCTGAGACTCGTTCGTCTCTGGGGTCTGTGCCGCTGTGTCGTCTTGAAGAGAGGAGCGGGACTTTTTGTGCTCGCCTTGCGCTTTCGTTGCTTCTTCGAGCGGCAAGGTCGTGGTTGCCGTCCCGATACGTCCAGGCGCGTAGTGGCCGACGAGGAAGGGGCGCTGCGTGCGGCCCTCGTACTCGTCCAGCGTGTCCTGCGGGTCGAGGACCGTCGCGTCGCGCAGAACGTGGAAGTCGATCGTCGAACAGGGGGAGGCGCCCGGCTTCTTGCCGAGCTTCTTCCCGCGCGACACCAGGCCCTCCGCCAGGTCGTAAGCGATATGGAAGGGGAAGTTACGGCCCACGATGGCCGCCCCCGCCGAGGCGGTGAGAGATCCCGGTTCTGGCGCACCTGCGATGACGGCGAGTGCCTTAAGAAGGTCGTCCTCGCCGGTGAGGCGCTCGTAGTGGCGAATGTAAGCCTCCGCGAAAGGAATCGCGTATCGCCCGTCCGTGTAGACCGTGACGTCATCGCCGCCGACTAGGACGGGGACCACGGGGAGAACGGTCATACCGTTGTTGTCGGTCAACTTCTCGACGTCGGCCCAGGCTTCAGCGACCGCTTGATTGACGACGCCGTCCAGCCGGTAGTTGACCTCCATGACGAACCACTGGAAACGATCGTGTTTAATCGAGCACGGGTTGTCTTTGCGTTGATATGCCGCGTCTTTGAGCGAATCAAGGCGCGCGTCGACTGTGTCGAAGGCTCTGCCGAGGTCGCGCATGATCGCACCCACGCCATTGCCGTCGATGTGGATCACGCCGACGGAGGACAGTTCCTCCGGGCGGGTGCCCGTGGCACCGTTGTCGTCGGACACGTCCTGAAAGGCTTTCTCGAGCTGAAACGGGTCCTCACAGAGGCTCTCGATTATCTTCAGCCGATCTTCTTCGTTTTTCGGGGACCAGCGTGACACAACGTCATTGAGCTGCAGGCGGCGTGCCGAACGAGACCAGGCGCGCTTGACACGCGAGGGGAGTGACAAGGAGTCCTGCGCGTCTTGGTCCGTCTGCGTAGGTGGCGAGAAATCGGTGTTCTCGTTGGTGAACAGGGGAACATTGAGCGTTTCCTTGGCGTAGCAACGCATGGCCTTGCAATCCTCATCCGTGAGTACCGCCGAGGCGGGAAGGGCCGACTCCTCACCCCGGATCAGATAGGGGAACTGCGGGAAGCGAGCCGCCGCCGGGCGGCGATTAAGGGAGTACTCGCCGAACACGCGATCAAGCTTGTCAAGATCTTTAGGGTTAGGGCTGTCGGATGTTGTCTCAATGAATACGCCCGTCACGTCGAGGCCCGGGGCGTCGGTGAGCGCCCGGAGCGTGACCCGCCTGATGAGCTCCTTCGCAAGTTTCTCGGGGGTGCCGTCCGCATCGGTGAACCGGACGATCACCTTGCCCGAGGAATCCGACACCCAGAAGGAGGCCGGGAGGGCCCTTATTCCTTCCTTGCTGGTAGACATGGAAGGAAGCTTCATGTCACACGCGGCTTCCTTCACCCATTGGGACAGAAGCGTGATCTCGAAGGATGCTCCGATCTGTTCGCGCAGGCGAGGAGACGAGAAGATGAAGGGCTGATTGCTGTTTGTCTGCAGCATGACGAGGTAAGTTGCCACGGTGTCTTCCTTCTCAGTCTCCGTTGCGTGGAGGAAGAGTCGTCAGGAGTGAATGAATGTCGCTGACGATTCGACCTCTGCAGTTCACCAAGGTGGTAAAGCTACGTTCCTCGATAGCTGCCTTCGTCTGAGAGTCGAGTCGCCCGTTAGTGAAGACAATCAAGGCTTGGTGACAGTTCAATTGGTCGATGACTGTCTCAATAGTCTCCCGTGCCCTACTCTGCCAATCAGTGTTCTGTGCGGTGTCGTCCTGATGGCCTCTCGGTTTGTCGGGGTCCTCTTTTTGAGCTGGATCGTCCTTAGGGGTCTCCGGTTTGTCGGGGTCCTCATTTTGAGCTGGATCGTCCTTGCTGATGCACAGAATCACGATATCCGCTTCGTAAAGATCGATGTTCGGATCCGTATAGTTCTTGCGATTAATCAGGTCTGACAGAAGCAAGTCGTGGCGGACGTCGCGGATCATCTTCTCAGCTCCGCTGAAGAAGACCTTACGCTTCGCCAAGCCGTATCCAGATCGTTCCTTGTATCGCTCAAGCCATCTGTTCACTACCAATTCTCCGGCCCAGACTATTGCTAATCCACCTGCGATTGCGGCAATAGCGGGGAAAAAGAGAAGCTCGCATAGTTGTGTCAACCATGTTGGTGGCAAAGTAAAATAGAGTATCGATACAACTACTGCTGCGACGATGAGTATGCCTGCAGAAACCAATCTAGTTCTGCGGTTCTGGTAATTCTCGCTCATTGTAGGTCTCCTTCAACTTACGCCGCGACCGCGTCTATGACGCCCATGCCGTAGCTGGTGTGTGAGCCGAC
>ERZ772957.942-NODE-942-length-20562-cov-8.778661_pt1 | contig 20562 bp, 20 predicted proteins | sample MGYA00580682_ERZ772957 | MGnify/ENA primary metagenome ERZ772957 (study PRJEB29015, sample SAMEA2737921) | human oral metagenome | biome: human oral; feature: human-associated habitat; material: dental | place: China | collected 2025 ...
GGCATCCTTCTTGTCGGTCTTCTTGCCACGGATGGCCTTGACATACTTGGGATGTGCGAGGGTGATCTTGCAGGATGGTTCAAGGATGTTGTAGACGGGAATCCAGTATTTTCCGGTGGATTCCATACAGACATCCGTGCAGGAACAGGCACAGAGCCATGCGGCAAGACGGCGCAGATCACCGGTGAACGAGGAGAAGCGTTTGGAGCGGTAGGTGGTGACGCCTTGGTCGTTTGTGGCAGCGATGCAGGCAACGACAAATGACTTGTGGACATCCATACCGCAACAGACGGGATAGACAATCTTCAGCATAGGCACAACTCCTTTGCAAAATAGTGAGGGAACAGACAGTGACTGGAGGCTCGCTGAAAGATTGAAGTAACGTCTCTCCAAAGATAAGGTTACAGGGTTCTGAGCCCTACTTATTTGTGCTTGAAAGAGCCTCCGGCACACATAATCATTCAGTTTCGGCAAGAGCCGACACTACTCACCTCCACGTGCTCTGTAGTGTGTCTGTTTCCTCACTTGCTATTTTAGCAAAGATTGTTTGGCTACGTCAGGGGCATATTCTTTCGTAACAGTTTTGTGCCTTGAAGCGTAGCAGAAAGGAATGGTCATAATTATGGACAAGATGGGGTACGAACTGCTGGGCGATCCGTTCCTGAACAAGGGGACGGCGTTCAGCGCAGAGGAACGTGCGGCGCTCGGGCTAACGGGGCTGCTGCCGCCGCACATCGACACGATCGAGGGGCAGGCGGAGCGCATCTATCAGCAGATGGAACGCAAGGGGGCGGGGATTGAGAAGCGCCGCTTTCTCATGGACGTGTTCAATCGCAACCGTCGGCTCTTCTACTATGTGTTCCGCCAGCACATTGCGGAGCTGATGCCGATCGTCTACGATCCCGTGATCGCAGAGAGCATTCAGCAGTACAGCGAGCAGTTCATCAACCCGCAGGAGACCGCCTATCTCTCCATCGACCGCCCCGAGGAGATCGAGGAGACACTGCGCGCGGCGGCGGGCGGGCGTGAGATCCGCCTGATCGTTGCAACGGATGCGGAGGGCATCCTCGGCATCGGCGACTGGGGGACGAACGGCGCGGACATCGCCGTCGGAAAATTGATGGTATATACAGCGGCGGCGGGGATCGACCCCGCGTCGGTGCTGCCCGTCATGCTCGATTGCGGGACGAACCGCGAGAGTCTGCTCCGCGACCCGCTCTATCTCGGCAATCGGCACGCGCGCGTGCGCGGCAAGGCGTATGATGATTTCATCGACAGCTTTGTGCAGACAGCGGAGCGGCTTTTCCCGCAGCTGTACCTGCATTTCGAGGATTTTGGGCGGCCGAACGCTGCGCCCATCCTGCGCCGCTACCAGAAGACCTATCCCGTCTTCAACGACGACTGTCAGGGGACGGGCATCATCACGCTCGCGGGCATCCTCGGCGCGATGAAGATCAACGGGCAGAAGCTCACGGAGCAGACCTACATGTGCTTTGGCGCGGGCACGGCAGGCGCGGGCATCACGGCGCGCATCTGCCGCGAGATGGTCGAGCAGGGGCTGAGCGAGGAGGAGGCGCGCGCGCGTTTCTACCTTGTGGATAGGCAGGGACTGCTCTTTGACGATATGGGCGATCTGACGCCGGAGCAAAAGCCGTTTGCAAGGAGGCGCAGCGAGTTCGACCATGCGGATTCGCTGACGAGTCTGACCGCCGCCGTGATGGCGGTGAAGCCGACCATCCTCGTCGGCACGTCGACGATGCCGGGCGCGTTCACGGAGACGATTGTGCGTGCAATGGCATCGTGGTGTGACCATCCGATCATCTTCCCGCTGAGCAATCCGACGGAGCTTGCCGAGGCGACGGCGGAGGATCTGATCCGTTGGTCGGACGGGCGCGCGATGGTCGCAACGGGCGTTCCGCGCGATCCCGTATCCTATCGCGGCACGACGTATGAGATCGGGCAGGCGAACAATGCGCTCATCTATCCGGGGCTTGGGCTCGGCAGCATGGCAGTCGATGCGAAGCTCATGACGGACGAGATGATCTCGGCGGCGGCGCACGCGCTCGGCGCGTTCCTTACGCCCGAGGCAAAGGGTGCGGCGGTGATCCCGCCCGTCGCGCGTCTCACGGAGTTCTCCGCTGCCGTTGCGGTCGCCGTCGCCGAGTGCGCCGTGCGGCAGGGGCTGAACCGCCGCCCCGTTACAGATGTGAAAGCCGCCGTCGAGGCGATGGTCTGGAAGGCAGAGTATTAGGGAGGCGACGAGAACGCCCTCCAGGTCTCGGAGATGAGTCTCTTAGACTGCTCTGAGCATATAGAAAAAAGCCGCACGAAGGTTAATTCCCTCGTGCGGTATTTTTGTGTGCGCTCAGTCCGCGAGTACGTCCTCGTATTCTGCTTTTCCCTGCATCATCTTCGCTGCGTAGGAGCAGAGCGGGCGGATCTTCGCGCCGTCACGGCGCGCTGCGCCTCGGCTTCCCATATGATGTTCATGGCACTGCCTTCTTTTCTGTATTGTAGCCTATGGACGAGGAACTGTCCACTGCGGCGTTTGTCCGCATGGAGGACATGGATTCCTTAAGACAGCTCCTCCCCTACGTTCAGCAGGGTCAGTTCCGACATCTTTTGGAGCATGATGTTCGTGTCAATCACGCTCATGTGGTGCTCGAGCGCGTACCACAGGATGCTGTCGCGCGGATTGCGGACGTAGAGTTGCTCCGCGCCCGCGTAGTAGAGGAGATATTGCGTCTCCTCCGGTGTCAGCTTCATGGCGAGGGCGAGGGAAATGACCTTGTTTCGCGCAGGTTGTTTTTTGCGTCCGGCGAATATATGATAAGCGTAGATGCGCTCCAAGAGGGAATCTCGTACGACATCCTTTTTGATCAGGCGTTTTTCCTTCAGAAGATGATGCAGATATTCTGCCAGCGTATATTGGTGGAAGTCCTTCCGATTGTCCACGAGAAACCCCTCTATACCGGAGGCTAGGTGTAAATCGTTCTTCAGTTCCTCGGTGCTTTTCGGCATGGTGCTGCGCTCCTATAAAAATTGATTCATCGCCCTAGTCCATAGGATAATACGACACAGAAAAGAAAGCAAGGTGATTTCTTGGATGCCCAGATAAGTGCATATTTCGAAGAGGCTTTTCAGAGGATTCGGCTGCTCAAATCCGGCGATAAGGGAGAAGTGTGGCTGGCGTCCGAGCAATCGGGGCGCTTGGTCGTGCTGAAACGCATCGCTTTGACGGAGCTTCCTTATAGGATCCTCAAAGGCAAGGATTACCCATTGATCCCGCGCATTCTGCATTGCGTCGAGGATGACGGCGAGACAGTCGTCGTGGAAGAATATGTGCAGGGCGAATCCCTGCTTGATCGCATCGGTCGCAAGGCGTATCTTTCGGAGCATGAGGCAGAGAGCGTTCTCCTGCAGCTATGTGAAGGGCTTGTTCCGATTCATGAACAGGGCATCATTCACCGTGACATCAAGCCGTCCAACCTTATCCTGCAAAGCGGCTGCGTCATTCGCCTCATCGACTTCGATGCCGCCCGCACATTCAAGGAGCACAGCAGCGAGGACACGATGTATCTCGGCACCAAGGGCTACGCCCCGCCGGAGCAATTCGGCTATGGGCAGACGGACGCAAGGAGCGACATTTACGCCATCGGTGTAACCATGCGAAAATCACTGCCGGAGGAGTACTGCGGCTATCTCGCCCCCATATTTGCTAAATGTATGGAAATCGATCCGAACAGACGCTATCGGGACGTGCAGGAACTTCGGCGTGCGGTGATCTTCCGCAGGACTTGGGCAAAATGGGGAAAGATAGCACTGCTGACGCTGGTAATCGCATCTGTCGCGGCATTTTGTTTCCTGCCAAGGCACGACGTAGAAAATACGCTGCCGAGCGTTCCCGCAGCTGAGCCGAAAGACGATGCACCAGTTGTCCGACGACCAAGTGCAACGGAAGAAAGTCCGTCTGAGCCAACGCCCGAAAAATCTGCCGATAGGATTGCGGCGCAATCATTTGCTCCATCAGATGCCGAGTCGGAACAGGAAACAGCCGCGCCCGCTTCCTCGACCGAGTTATCTGCGCACGACAGCGACATGCCGTCTGTCGTCAAACAGGAAGAGACAAACGCCGTGGAGAGTGTCGATGCGTTTATGGAAGCGTTCAAAGATGACCCGGAAAAACTTGCCTATTGGCAGACAAGAAATGCTGTCCTCTCTACAAATTTCAATTTTTCCGAGAAAGAACGGCTTGATGACATGAAACGGATCGAACTGGGACATCGGGTGAATGCTTTTATAAAAAATCTGCCGACGACAATGACGCAGGAGGAGCGCAACCAAGCGATTGACGATTTCGTAGCCGAGCAGAGGAGACTGTTGGGGATAGAGGATTGGTAAAGATTTCTCCAGTTACCTCTCGGGGAACCAAGACTTATGCATTTTTTGATACAATGTAGAAACTATTTTTCTATATGAAAGGTGGATGAAAATGGCTAAGTTTTGCGAAAACTGCGGCACAAAATACGAAGAGGGAACCAAGTTCTGTTCAGGATGCGGAGCACGGCTTGAAAACAAATCCGGAGTCATTGCGTTAGACGATTCTCCCTTACCCGCGCATGAACAGCATATGCCTGCACCTGCTCAAAACGCACCGGTCACTGAACCCCAATACACATCCAGCGCTCCCCCGGATGCTATTATCCTGAAATCCTCTGCGCCTATTCCCAGTAAGATAGGCTGGACAAAGTGGGGCTATATTGCAGGTCTTTTATTGCTCGCTGCAGGTGGATTTGGGATAATAATATTACTGGTTGTACTTATGATTTCTATTTTACAGATGTCTTTTCACAAGGATAAAATGAGAAGAATGAAGTTCAAGTTTGTAAACAACGTAAGCAACGATGATATATACAATAAAATGTATCCGATACTCACGCAAAAGTATGGCGATAAAATTGAATTTGACCAGGAAGGTGATACTTTATCCGTTCACTACAACAGTATCATTTACGATATTAACATAGAAGAAGACAGTACCTTTACCATTTGGTGGAGGAGATCAATAGCGGGGGCATTCTTTTCATTCAATGACTGGAAAGAATACAAAAAATTCGCATAGGAACTGCTATGGTAGCTTATGAACTTCAAAAAGCCTTCAACAGATGATGATTTTTATGCACGCGTGAATGGTGCGCGAGAATAAAAATTATTTCATACGTCAATATAGGTGAAAAAAGCTGTGGCACATCTAATGTACCGCAGCTTTTTTGTACGGAAATCATCCGATTTTCTCTAACATTGCATCGTGCAGGGGGGTCGAATGGAAAGAGTTTGACGGTTGCGATTCCGTGTGGAATACGCTAAAATGAGATGAGGAGGGGATTCGATGGCACTTGACAGAGAGGAAGCGCGGCACGCGCGGTACAGGGAGATCATACAGAGCTTTACGCTGATGGATGATGTCTTTATGACGGCTGTGTTTCAGGACAGCCTACCCTGTGTCGATCTGGTCTTGCAGATCATTCTGGATCGTCCGAATCTCCGTGCGACGCGCGTTGTGACGCAGCATACGATGAAGAACTTGCACGGGCATGACGTGCGGCTCGACATTCATGCATTCGCAGACGGGCAGGAGTTCAACATCGAGATTCAGCGTGCAAAAAAGGGCGCTGCGCCGCGCAGGGCGCGATATCACAGCAGCATCATGGATGCGAATGCCCTGCCCGAGGGCGCGGACTATAAGAAGCTGCCCGAGAGCTATGTCATCTTTATCACGGAGACGGATGTGCTCGGAAAAGGCAAGCCGCTCTATGAGATTGAGCGAGTGATTAAGGGCGACGGTGATTCCTTTAACGACGGCGCGCACATTGTCTATGTGAACAGCGCGATAGCGGATACGGAAACGCCGCTTGGGCGGCTGATGCACGATTTCCGCTGTGCGCGCCCCGAGGAGATGTACTACGACGTGCTCGCGGAGCGTACGGGACGGTTTAAGACAAGTGAGGAAGGAGTGATCGGTATGAAGTCGGCGTGGGAGCAGTTTAAGGAGGAGTTCAAGGAGGAAGTCATTGCAGAGGGAATTGCGCAGGGAATTGCGCAGGGAATGGAGCGAGGTGAGGAAAACGCATACCTCTCGTCCATTCGGGCAGTGATGACGAATTTTCAGCTGACGGCAGAGAAGGCGATGGATATGCTCTCTATTCCGAAGACGAAGCAGGGACATTATAAGGCGATGCTCTGAGATTATTCATAGCGAAAAGGCGTTTATAGCGTCACTGTTTATTTCTCCGAACCAAACGAAAGCCGCACGAGAGTCAAACGCCCTCGTGCGGCAGTCTTTTTACGTGCGCTGGCTCAGTCTGTGAGAACGTCCGCGTATTCGTCTGTTCTCCGCATCATCTTCGCTGCGTAGGAGCAGAGAGGGACGATCTTCGCGCCGTCACGGCGCGCCGCCGCGATAACCTCCTCGATGAGGCGTCGCGCGATGCCCTGTCCGCCGTAGGCGGGGTCGACCTCCGTATGCGTGACGAGCCAACGTCCGCCCTCGTCCTCGATCTCTGCGACCCCGACGCATTTTTCGCCGTCATACGCTGCAGAGCGGCGCTCCTCGGCCTCCCATACGATATTCATGGCAATGCTCCTTTCACACCTGCTCTTGCAAGCGCATCTGCGGGATCCTCGTCATGGTCGATGCAGAACGAGATAAAGTCCGCTGTTTTCGGTATGCGTTTGAACACGTCCGTTTCGCGAAATGCCGCCAGAATCTCATCACAGAGTTGGAGAAGCTCGGCGCATTGGCGTTCGATATCGTCCTGATATTGCGCGGCAAGTTCGTCCTCACTGAACAATTCGATCTCCGAGATATCCGTATGCTCCCAATCGCCGGGATTGTAGCGGAGATCCCTTATGGACGCCGCATCCGTGCAGTAACGCTTGTCGTCCTCCTGATAGTCCCGCAGCGTCTGCTCGAAATCGTCCGCTGTGTTCATACAGACCAGAAACTCGGCGTATTCGGTATTGCAGTCAAATGCCAATGCGTAAAATTCCATCTGGGGATGCTCGTTTAGAAAAACTTCCATATCGGCGGAAATCTGCGCTACAATTTCTTCTTTTTTCATGCTTCGTCACCTCGCTGGAATTATTATACCATAGCCGGGCAAAAAGGGTTGCCGCTGTGCAAGGGAAAGCATGTAGAGGGTTATGAGGTAGAGTTTGAAGGCGGGAAGCCAAAGCAGTAATCGTCAGCAGATGATGCAGGAGGCGTAGGGAGCGATTCCTGCGCCTTTTTTGTGTGCGCAGGTCGGTCTGCGCTCCGCTTGAAAACGTATGCCGTATGACGTATGATAGGAGAAGCCAGAGAGGAGGTGGAGGCGGATGGAGCTAAAGATCTTTACGACGTTCAGGACGATTGTGCGCACGGGCAGTTTTACAAAGGCGGCGCAGCTGCTGAGCTATACGCCGTCCACGATCACATTTCACGTGGCACAGCTCGAAAAACTCGCGGGCGTCCCTCTCTTTGAGAAAAACGGGCGGCGCATGGTACTCACGAAGGCGGGGGAGGCGCTGGTTCCCTATGTGGACGAGGTGCTTGCCGCGACGAAGAAAATCAGGAATTTCCAATACGGCGTCGCCGCCTATCAGGGGACACTCACAATCGGTGCGCCGGAGTCGCTGCTGTGCTTTCGTCTGCCGCCGTTCCTGCGCATCCTGCACGCGCACGCGCCACGCGTGGATCTGCGTCTGCGCTCACTGACGAGCCGCGATGTTGTGGCGGCGCTTGCGGACGGACAGCTTGATATTGGCTTTGCCTACAGTGTGCAGGGGCGGGATAAGGAGAGCCTCACATTTTGGAAGTTGGAGGAGATTCCGCTGCATTTTTACACATCCCCGCGCGTTGCCGTCTGGTGTCCCGACTTTCGCGCGCGGGATATGCTGATCGATGAGATCCCTCTTGTCACCATGCCGCATCCGGGCGAGGTGCGGGAGGTCGTCGATGCCTATTTGCGGCAGCAGGGCATTTCCTTTGCGAATACGATTGAGCTGCGCAGTACGCAGACGATCATCAATCTGATTGAAAACGATATGGGGGCGGCGCTCCTGCCCCCCTTTGCCGTGGGTGAGCGCGTCGCGCAGGGGCGGCTCGTGCGGGTGCCTGCGGATCCGCAGGGCGTGACTGCGTTCTACGGGGTGCATCGGCGGAAATGGCGCAGTCCCGTGATGAATCTCTTCCTCGATATACTGGCGGAGGAGCGCGGCACAGATCGGACGGAGGTGGACGATGGAGCGGGTTCTCGCGGAGGAGATACGGGACTTTGATACGAGCCTTGACCGCCTGTGGGCGCGGCAGGATCTCATCGTGCTCGGGACAGGCGCGCTTCTCTGTCTGCGGTCACTCTATCGGCGCGCGCAGCGGATCGGTGCGCTGGGGCGATTCCGCTATGCCGTGCTGCGTGCGGAGGACTATGTGCTCGGCACGGCAGAGGAGGAGATACGGCGCAGTGTGCGCGCGGCGGCAGCGCTGCCCGGCGCACGGGTCATCGTGCTCTATCTGTCGTGCCTCGACATTCTGACACGCCCCGACTTCGCCGATATGGAGCAGCGGCTCTCCGCTGAGACGGGCTGCATCGTCCGCTGCTTTTTTCGGGGGCCACTGGCAAAGGCGGACGGCATCACACACGAGTTGGCAGAGGACATCCTCGCCGCACTCCCGCCCGCAGTGGGCGCGGTGACGGCACGCGCGCCGCTGCCGCCGCCGATGAGCGATGTCGCAGGCGCTGCGGATTTCCTCCATGCAGATGGGGCGGCGACGGTGCTCGTTACGCCGTCGGGCTGTCGCAATGCGCTCGCGCGCATGGATCTGCTGCCCGCGCACACGGATGTCTATGCACTGATACCAAAGGCGGAGGACTACATCTTCGGGATGGAGGACACAGCGGCGGAGGAGGTTGGTGCGCTTGCGGCAAAGGGGCAGCACCGTGAGATACGAGTGCTCACCTCGCCCGTACCCGCCTTTATGGCGATGGCGGCAGAGCCTGTTCTCGCTGCGGCGGAGGCGTACGACTGTCATGCTGAGGCGTGCCCGATGGACGGCTTTCGCGATGCGTATGCGGGCGCTGCGGCTGTGGAGCGCGCGATGGCAGAGGAGGCTGCGTCCATGTGGCGGGAGCAGGGGCGCACGGTTCTCCTGCTCGGGTACAGTCCGCTCCTCTGCGGGGACGCTGCCCAGCTCACACAGGCGCGCGCCGATCTCGCCGCCGTCGGCTATGCGCTCACAGGGCTTCGTGATACAGGGACAGCGCAGCCCGCCCTCATCTGGCTCCTGTCCGCCGCCGGTATCCCTGCGGCAACGTGGCTGCATGAGCACTGCGGCATCCCAATCGTACGTGCGCTGCCGCTCGGCTCTGTGGGATGGGCGACGTGGCAGGCGGAACTCTCTGCGTGCGGCGTGATGCCCGCGCCACGCGCGCATAGGGGGGAGATGTCTCCCGTGTGTACCGTAACAGCGGCACATCGTATCCTCATCGTCGCCGATCCGATCGCTGCGTCTGCCGTCCGTCGTCTGCTCACATCGCACGGCTGTCCATCTCCCGTCTGCGCCGCCTATGCGTGGTCGGAGGAGACGGCGGCGCTCTATCGCGCGGCGGACACGGAGGGGCTACACATCGTCTGCACGGCGGAGGAGCTGCGTCCCCTGTGGGAGGCGGCGGACATCGTCATCGCAGATTCCGCCCTCTGCTCTGCGATGGGGGACAAGGCTCTCCTGCCTCTCCCGTCGGGATTCCTCTCAGGGCGGGACGCGGCGGGGCCGGGCAGAGGTGTGCTCGGTGCGGATTTTGCAGCGCGGTTGGAGGAGTTTTTGGAAACCTCGATTCTTCAAAAATATTGAACTAGCATTTTGAATTTATTCGATTGTATTCAATTATGGAATGTGATACTCTCCCCTATGAATTTATTATTGATACAAAGGATGGTTCAGAATGACAAGGAAGAAAATGCTCACAGCTCTCGTACTCGCATGCCTTTCGAGCGGGAGCATGGCAAGCGCTGCAGAGGATGCGGCAGCAGAGACGCAGGATACGGCGCAGGCGGTTGACAGCTACGATCTGCCGGCGGTCACGGTGATGGGGACGCGTACGCCTGCCCCTGCCCCTGCGGCGGAGCGTGCCGCCCTGCCCGGCGGATTCCAGGCGGATCAGACGACATTTGGTCTGATGGGGGATCGGGATCTCATGGATGTGCCGTACACGGCGCAGAGTCTCACGACGAAGAATTTCGATACCTTTGCCGCGCCGTCGGGCGATGTGAATCAGGTGCTCGCAAATGTGCCGTCCCTGCGCGTCGGCACGTCTCTCATCAAGACGGACTTCTCCGCGCGCGGCATGCTCGCCAACGGCTCGGCGATGTACCTGAACAATGTGCCGGGCTTCTTCATCATGGCGGCGGGGCCTGTGACGAATACGATCGCACGCGCCGATGTCATGGTCGGCCCAGCGGCGACGCTCTCGGGCTCGGTGCAGTCCTACAACGGACCCGACGGCGGACAGCCGGTCTCGGTCTATCTCTATACGAAGCGCCCGGAGAAAGGGGATTTTACGCGCTATCGGCAGACCGTTGGCGGCTACGGGCACTACGGCAGCTACATTGACGTGAACCGCAGCGGGCTCGGCGACGGCACGTTCGGCGTGCGCGTCTACGGCGAGCACAGTGAGGGGAATTTTGCCGTCAGCGGTGCGGGGCGTCAAAAGAACAATATTTTCATCGATGTCAGCCGCGAGACGCCGCAGAGCAGTACGAATCTCTTCGGTGGTTACTATAAGGACCGCCTGCGCGGGACGGAGCGGCGCTTTAACATTCAACGCACCGCGCGGCAGGTGCCGGGGGCGCCCGATGCGAGCCGCAGCTACGACGATCCGAATCTCATGCACAGCGACTGGGACGGCTATCAGATCACGCTGAACCACGAGCAGCGGATCAATCCCACGACGAAGCTCTTCCTCAATGCGGGCACGAACGACATGACGAATCGCCGCTTCATCTACTGGTCACAGATCACAATTGACGGTGACGGGAATCTGCGCAACAATCAGGTCTGGTCGCAGTATTTCTATCTCAAGAGCCGCTACGGGCAGGTCGGTGTGAACCACAAGTTCAAGACAGGGGCGGCGGAGCATGACGTGACGCTCGCCGTGGACCGTTCGTGGCGCGTGCAGTACAACAATACGCGGAGAGACGCTCCAAATGCTCATGTGACAGGCAATATCTACTCCGGCATCATTTACAAGCCCTCGATCTACAGCTACGACATCTCCGGCAGCCTCGGCCAGAAGTTCCAGTATCAGGAGATGGATACGAGCATCAACCTGATGGACAATGTAAAGATCGGGAAGTGGAATCTGCTCGCGGCCGTCACGCGCCGCCACGGGAACTATCGCGGCAGTGCGGCGGGCAGTCAGATCTCCGATACGCAGTATGCGCCGACGTTCGGCGTGACCTACGCACCGACAGATCGACTCTCGGTCTACGGGGCATATGCGCGCTCCACAACGCGTGGGCAGGTTGTCGGCAGCGGCTATGACAACGAGGGGACGATCCTCCCCTCTGTGAAGGTGACGCAGAAGGAGCTCGGCGTCAAGTACAAGTTCGGCAATATGTACGCCGCGCTCGCGTATTTCGATGTGAATCAGCCGAACTATATCGATGTTGCGACGGGGGCGTCGACGAAGGCATATCGCCTCGACGGCGAGAACCGCTATCGCGGCGTGGATCTCAGCATTACGGGGATGGCGGCGCCGAAATGGAATGTGTTCGGCGGGCTTCAGTACCTCCACGCGCGGCAGCAGCATACGGCGGGCGGCACGAACGACGGGCTGCCGACAGACAGCTCCGCACCGTGGAGTGCGGTCATCGGGCTCGAGTATATGCCGAACGAGGATTGGAGCATCACGGGACGCATGAACTACGTCGCGCGCGGCACGATCATCGGCTCGAACCGCCGCGAGCTCTCCGTGCCGTCCTCGGCGGTGTTCGATCTCTTTGCAAACTATCGGACGAAGGTCGGCAAGACGCCCGTCTCGCTGCAGGCGTCGATCTACAACGTGTTCGACCGCAGCTATTGGATTCTCCAACCGGGACAGGGGAGCAAGCTCCTCCTCTCGATGCCGCGCACGTTCATGCTCTCCGCGACGTTTGATCTCTGAGAATATATGGGGTACAATGATGGGGCGGTGCACAGCACCGTCCTGTATTGCTTTTTCTGCGCGAATGGGGCTGCGCAGATGTGGGAAAAGGAGGAACTCCATGATACAACCTATGACACGCAGACTGCTTGCGTTGCTGCTCGTCTTGTGCACGGCGCTCGCGCTCGCGGGCTGTGGTGAGAAGCAGGCGGCATCGCACGAGGAGCGCGTGGTGACGGATACGACGGGGCGCGCGGTGAAGCTGCCCGCCGAGGTAAAGAGTCTCGCCATCGTTCCGATCCCGTGGGCATCGGTCGTCTACGCTGTGGACGGCACGGGCGCGCGCATTGCGGGCATGCACCCGTCGGCGAAGGCGGCATACGCGAACTCCATGCTGAAGACGCTGTCGCCTGAGATGGAAAACGCCTCGACGGATTTTGTCGGACAGGATTTCGCCATCCACATGGAGGAGCTCGGCAAGCTGAACCCGAGCGCGATCATCGTCTGGAACTATCAGGAGGACGAGATTGCACAGCTCGAAAAGCTGAACGTCCCGACCATCGCGCTCAAATACGGCACGATGGAGGATCTGCAAAACGGCATCCGCGTCATCGGGCAGGTGCTTGGCAAGGAGGAGCGCGCCGCGTCCCTCGTGCAGTTCCAGCAGGACACGATGGCGTACTTCGACGGGAAAAAGGCGGCGCTCGCCGATACGCCGAAGCCGAAGGTGCTCTACCTGCGTGACGGCGATCTGAAGGTCGCGGGCGGCGCTGCGGTGAATACAATGATGATCGAGACGGCGGGCGGCGTGAACGTGGCGAAGGACGTGCAGGGGCAGTGGACGCCCGTGACGATGGAGCAGATCGCGGCGTGGGATCCCGACGTCATCATCCTCAGCAATTTCGCTCCGATTCAGCCCGCCGACCTCTATGAGGACAAGCTCGCGGGGCAGAACTGGAAGAACATTGCCGCCGTGCGCGAGGGGCGCGTCTACAAAGCGCCGCTCGGACTCTACCGCTGGGATGCGCCCAGTGTCGAGACGCCGCTCATGATCAAGTGGCTCGCGCAGAAGCTGCACCCCGCTGTCTTCGCGGACTATGTGCTGAAGGACGATCTGCGCGCGTTCTATGAGAAATTCTTCTCCTATCAGCTGACGGACGCGGATCTGAAGGAAATCCTCCATGAGTGAGGCGGGCATGAAGGGGCGCAGTCCTCTCCTTTGGTGCGTGCTCGGTGCGGCGCTCGTCGCGGTATTCTTCCTCTCGCTCGGCGTGGGGCGGTTCGCGATTGCGCCGGGCGCGGTCTGGGACATCCTCGTCAGTGCCGCCCTCGGCAGTCCCGCGCATGATATGGCATCGACGGTCGTGCTCGAGCTGCGTCTGCCGCGCACCCTGCTTGCAATGCTCGTCGGCGCGGGACTCGCGCTCTCGGGTGCGGTCTATCAGGGCATTTTCCGCAATCCGCTCGTCAGCCCCGACGTGCTCGGCGTGTCGAGCGGGGCGGGCTTCGGCGCGGTGCTCGGCATCCTCCTCTGGGGGACGGGGAGCGGCACGTCCGTCGTCGCCTTTGTCTGCGGCATGGCGAGCGTCGGGCTTGCCTACTACTTTTCGCGCAGCCGTGGCTCCGTGTCGATGATGTCGCTCGTCCTCTCGGGCATCATCATCTCGTCCATCTTCTCGGCACTCATCTCGCTCGTGAAATACGCCGCCGACCCCTATGACAAGCTGCCCGCCATCACGTACTGGCTCATGGGCAGCCTCGGAAAGGCGGACTTTGACCGTCTGCAGGTCATCGCGTTGCCGATGCTCGCGGCGGGGGCGCTCCTGCTCGCAATGCGCTGGCGCATCAACATCCTCTCGCTCGGTGAGGAGGAGGCGCGCTCGCTCGGCGTGAATCCTGCGCGCATCCGCAACATCGCCATCATCGCCGCGACCGTCCTCACGGCGCTCTCGGTGACGGCGTGCGGCATCGTCGGCTGGGTCGGCCTCGTCATCCCGCATATGTGCCGCCGCATCGTCGGCGTCGATCACGCGCGGCTGCTGCCGGCGGCGTGCCTCGTGGGGGCAATCTTTCTCGCGCTCGTGGACATCTGCGCGCGCAGCATCCTCGCCGCAGAGCTGCCCATCGGCATTCTCACGGCACTCCTCGGCGCGCCCTTCTTTGCATTCCTGCTGAAGCGCACGCGGGAGAAACAGGGGGATTGGTCATGATCGCGGTGAAAAATGCTGCCTTTTCCTACGACGGCGTGAACGAACTCTTCTCCGATCTCAGCTTCTCCGTTGCACCGGGCGAGATCCTCACCATCCTCGGGCGTAACGGCATCGGTAAGACCACCTTCCTCCGCTGTCTGCTCGGCATCCTGCCGTGGACGCGCGGGGAGTGCCGCGTGGACGGGCAGATTCCCGACCCCGCCGCCGTCAGCGAGGTGATCGGCTATGTGCCGCAGAGTCACGCGCCCGCCTTCCCGTACACTGTGTTCGAGATGGTCATGATGGGACGCGCACGGCGCATCGGACTGTTCCGCACACCGTCTGCGGCGGATCGCGCACGCGTTGCGGAGCTGCTCGACCTCGTCGGCGTCCTGCCTCTCGCGGATCGCGCTGCAACGGAACTCAGCGGCGGACAGCTGCAGATGGTCTACATCGCCCGCGCGCTCGCGAGCGAGCCAAAACTCATGATTCTCGACGAGCCGGAGGCGCATCTGGACTTTCACAATCAGATGATCGTCCTGCGCCTCCTCCACCGCCTCTCACGGGAGCAGGGCATGACCATCGTCATGAATACGCATTCGCCCGAGAACGCGCTCAAGATCTCGGACAAGAGCCTGCTCATGCGGCGCGGGGAATATCTCTTTGGCACGACGGCGGAACTCCTCTCCGAGGAGAACCTCAGCCGCTACTACGACATCGACTGCCGCATCACCGAGACGCGTGTCGGCGATACCGTGCATCGGGGATTGCTGACTCTCTTGTAAAAGGTATGTAAACTCTTCCATAATAAAATGAAAATGACCTGCCCTCCAATGTCAGACCTTATGGCACGGACGTTGGAGAGGCAGGTCAAAATATTTCTGATGGATACTACACAGGGATTTACACGCCGAGCATCGCGCGGACGGCGTTGTTGATCATGGCTTTGTGCCGCGCGCCGTCCTCGTCCTTGTTCGGAATCTCGGTGAATGTCGCGCCCTTGATGCGCGCGTGCAGATAGGTGCCGCGCTCGAACGGGTGGCACATGTCGCTGCGGCAGGAGAGGATGGAGACGGGGATGTGCAGGTCTTGCAGCACGTTGACGCTTGGGATTGGTGCCTGCGGCGGGAGGAGCAGATATTTCTCCCAATATCGGAGGCACGCCTCGTCCTCAAAGGTGCAGGTAAAGGCGCTCGTGGTATAGGGGGAGTTCGCTTCCTGTACGATGCGCCAGCCCTCCGATGCGTAGAACTTTTCGATGTCTCTGTCGCGCAGCGCCTCGCCCATGTCATGATAGGCGCGCGCATTCTTCGCTGGTAGCGGTTCATCCGTCCACGCATTGCGGATGAGGAGGAGCGCCTTTACACGCTGCGGATACCGCAGCACCGTGTTCAGGCTGACCGCCGCGCCCATCGAGATGCCCGCAAAATACGCCTGTGCGATTCAGAGATGATCGAGCAGCGCCGCCACGTCATCGCCGAGGCGGTCAAAACTGCAGCTCTCCCAATCTACGTCGGAGTGCCCGTGTCCCTGCTGGTTCAGCGTGATGAGCTGGACGTAGTGCCCCAAAAAGTTAGACCTGAAAGCGTAGGAAAGTGATTTTCTGCACTTTTGTTATACAGCAAACGTCTTTCTGTGTGTTAGTCATGGAGCTTAAAATCGGAAAACTGTTCTGTAGGTTTTGTATTAGGGTTAATTAAACTGAATAACAGTTTTTATTTTGATTGTAGCAGGAAAATAGACTTAACTGTAGAACTAAATATCATAGTAGCAGCAACATTCTAATTTTCTAAGTAGGAATGAGAGTGTTCTTTCGGATTTGAAAAAAGGGGGGGATTACATGGATTTACATGAAATTGCAAAAACTATCATAGAGCATATAGAGAAAAAACCTCATATCATAGACAGAGAGATCCGTATTGACAAGATGGATGATATTGATATTATTGAGATAGAAGCCGTTAATGGAGATGTGAAGATATCGTTTAGTGATGAAGTTTCGGAAGCGATTGTAAATGCGCATGTTTCTGTATATGAATCAAATGAGGATGCTTTAGAGGGTATTAAATATGACTTGAATAGAGAGACTCTTCATATATACTATGAAGAGTCTAAAATAGACGGAATCTCCTTTGAGATAAAGTTACCTGTTAAAGACTATGGTAAACTTAAGATTGTTACAAAAAACGGTGATATCTTAATTAGTAATGGGAGGGCTACTCATATAGGAGCAGAAACGAAGAATGGAAAGATAGAACTGAAAAAAGGCCAATCTGTTGCGATAATGGCAAGGACGAAGAATGGAAAAATTGTCGTTGATGAAATGGATTTTTCTGACAATATTAGTAATACCTTGATTTGCCAAACTGCAAATGCTGATATAATAGTTGCAGGATTAAAACATGCTAATGGAAAAATCAATATCTGGGGAGAAGCAAAAAACTATCATGGACTTGTCGATATTTCTGGCTTGGGTGAAGGAAAGTGCAAAGAAACGCACTTTGGACAGTTTTTAGAAAACAGCAGTAATCTAGAAATTATCTTAGAAACAAAAAACGGAAATATCATCTTGCAACGGGATAAGGTCAAAAAGTGAAAGAATCAAACTATAACAAACTATACAAAAGGAGAATTTTATTTAATTCTATGACATGTGCCTTGGCTGTGGTCGATAAAGACTATTTTGAGGCGATAAATATTGTAAAGAATTGTGAATCACCAACGACTCCGTCGATGATAAAGCTAATTGATAATATGAAAAGAGCAGGTTTTTTAATTGGAGGTGCTGATGATGAAATTTCTCGATTAAAGTATAGATATTATAAAAACTGCTTTCGTGAAGATTCTTTTTACTTAACAATTGCGCCAACTTTAGATTGTAATTTTAGATGTCCGTATTGTTACGAAAAACACATTCCTGGTGAAATGACAATAGAAATACAGAACTCTATTTTAGAGTTCTTGTATAGACAGATGAGTCAGGTAAAGCGATTACATGTGGAATGGTATGGAGGAGAGCCGCTTTTAGCTCCTAGAGCAATAAGATATTTATCTGAAAAAATTAATTTAGAAGCACAAAGAGCTAATATTATATATTCAGCTTCAATGGTATCAAATGGATATCTGCTAAATAAAGTAAATATAAAGTTACTTCAAGATTGTCAAATCAAAAGAGTGCAAGTGACGATAGATGGTCCCCCCAATATTCATAATTTACGACGAAAATTGAAGGGGGCCAGTATAAAAGATACATTTACTCGAATCCTTGCAAACATACAAGAAGTTATTTCCTGTGGCATAAAGGTTAAACTGCGAATTAATATTGATACAACAAATATGGGGGATTTAGACGAACTTTTTAGCATATTAGTAAAATCTGGCTTGGGTGAGATTCCATTCTATTTTGGATGTGTGGAAAAATCCTCAGATTTTTGCATGGGGAGTGAAGACTATTTAGAGTACGAAGAATTTGCTAAAATTTCAACCGCTCTATATAGGACTGCTATTCAGACCGGGATGCAAAAAAAATATATACCATTTCCATATCCCAAAAGGGTTTTTTGCGGTGCGTGCAGAAAGGCATCGCTTGTAATAGATCCAAAAGGAAATCTCTATAAATGTTGGCACGATATCGGAAATGCCGAAGAAATTGTCGGAAACATCATCGACTTTTCACAGCAAGATGAATCCGAAAATCCCAATTTTATCAAATGGTTTCAGAAAAGTCCTTTTGAAAACAAAGAGTGTATACAATGTTATTATTTACCCATTTGTATGGGGGGGTGTCCTAAAAAACGAATGAATGGAAAAAAATCATGTGAACGATGGCGATATATTATGGAGGAACTTATTGCTATCAAAATGGATCGTTTGTAGATAATTTCGGGGGAGATCAAGATGGAAATAATTATTGAGCCGAGTGAATTGCATGAGTCATATTTGTCCACGAGTGTTAGGGGGGGGCGTAGTAACAGAATCTGGCTGTGCTCCTGACATTGATATAGGTTGTGTCTGCGATGATTTTGATATAAATTTTTGATGGTGTAGAGGGGGAATTATCGTCATGAATACACATTCGCCCAAGACCCACATTTAAGATCTCGGACAAGTGCCTCCTTGTTTGGCATGGATAATGCCTCTTCAGTTTACCCCGGGGGCACATTGTCCTGAGAACATATGAAGAAGCGCTGTCTTGCAAAGCTGAAATCGCCTCGTAGGACAGCGCTTTTTGTGTGCGGCGCTCAGTCGGCGAGTACATCCGCGTATTTGTCTGTTCGTCGCATCATCTTGTCTGCGTAGGAGCAGAGAGGGACGATCTTTGCACCGTCGCGACGCGCCGCCGCAATGACCTCCTCGATCAGGCGGCGTGCGATGCCCTGCCCGCCGTAGGCGGGGTCAACCTCGGTATGCGTGATGACCCAACGTCCGCCCTCGTCCTCGATCTCTGCGACCCCGACGCATTTTTCGCCGTCATACGCCGCAGAGCGGCGCGCCTCGGCTTCCCATAGGATGTTCATGGTACACCTCCTTTCCCGTATTGTACCCGATAGGTGCGGGGCTGTCCACTGCGGCGCGCGTTCGCATGGAGATTATAATGAGATGAAATAGAGAAAGCGCTCATTTTGTCCCGAATGTTAGCAATAAGAAAAGCGAAAAGGGGGAGAACGATGCGCGCAGACTATCATGTGCATACGGCGTTCAGCGACGACTCGACCTATCCGATGGAGGATGTCATGCGGGACGCGATTGCACGGGGGATTGACGAGCTGTGCTTTACGGAGCATGTGGACTACGGGATCAAGAAGGACTGAGACGAACCCGGAGAGATGCCCGTTCGCAAGGGCGGTGTAGGAGAGCCTGCCGAGATGCCGCTCGCGAATGCGGACTATCCGCGCTACTACGAAGCAGTGTGCGCGATGCAGGAGAAATATGCGGGGCAGATCTGCATCCGATTCGGACTGGAGTTCGGCGCACAGGCGCATACGATTTCGCGCTATGAGGCGTTGTTCCGCCGCTATCCGTTCGACTTCATCATTCTATCGGTGCATGAGATCGAGGACAGGGAGCTGTGGAATCAGGAGTTTCAGCGCGGGCGCAGTCAGCAGGAAGTGAATGAGCGCTACTACGAGGAGCTGCTCTACCTCGTGCGGCACTTCCACGACTACAGCGTGCTCGGGCATATGGATCTCGTCACGCGCTATGACCTCGCGGGCGCGTATCTGTTCGAGAAGCTGCGCCCCGTCCTCACGGAGATTCTCTCCACCGTCATCGCGGACGGCAAGGGCATCGAGCTGAATACATCGAGTCACCGCTATGGTCTGCCTGACCTTACGCCGTCGCGCGACATCCTGCGCCTCTACCACGAGCTCGGCGGGCGTATCATCACCATCGGGAGCGACAGCCACAAGCCCGACCATCTCGGCGCATACATCGACGAGGGAAAAGCGGAGCTGCGCGCGCTTGGCTTTCGGGAGTTCTGCACATTCGAGCGGATGCAGCCGATCTTTCACGCGCTGTAAATTATTCAAGAAAAATGGAGTGCTGCACGAAAAAGCAGCACTCCATTTTTATGACTTGAATCAAATCTTCTGATTGCCGACGCTCCAGACCTTCTTCTCGCCGCGCGTCGCGGGGCTGTTCTGTGCCATGACGCCCGAGAGCAGGTGCGGGCGATACGCCTCCTCGAGGTAGGCGATCTCCTCGTCACTGAGCGTGAAGTCCACCGCCGCGACGGGAGCGTCGATGTGATGCAGCTTCGTCTACCGTCCAGCTGTGCTGACCGCTGCCCGCATCGCCAAACCCCATGCAGCCGAGGCAGATGCGCGAGACGCGCATCTGCCCCTTTGCATAGATGAGATGTGCCGTGATACCTGCCGCGATCAGGATGCCCACAATTTCATGGAAGACACGCGGCAGCTTGGTGAAGGAGAGCAGGGCAAGGAAGCCTGCGAGCAGTAGGAGGTTGAGGATGGTCGCGCGCCTCACTGTGCTGTCACCATCACTTCATCTCCTTTTCCCACTCACGGATAATGCTGAAGTCGAGCTTGTCCGCCGTGCTCTCGAGGAGGTGGATCTCCTCGGCGGTGAGCGTGATCTCCGTCGCCCGCACCGCATCCGCAACGTGGCACTCCTTCGTCACGCCGATGATGGGGAGCGTCCCCTTGCCGATCGCCCACGCAACGGGAATCTGAGCG